>SMTZ1_10005819_pt1 | contig 22566 bp, 21 predicted proteins | sample DeeMarSWOR136_30_FD_25667 | JGI IMG/M metagenome (IMG submission 25667) | reverse complement strand
TGAGCCCACCTCGATGTCCACACCATACCTCTCACCAGCGAACTCGTAGCCGTCCTTCATGAACTGCCAGTGCTCGTTGATCAACGTCTTCTCGCTCGCCTTGATCACGTAGCGTTTCTCAGTGGGCGGCACGGCGGTCGGCGGTGGCGTCGTCGGCGCAGCCGTGGGCGGCACCCTCGTCGGTGTGGGTGTCGCCGCCGGAGCACATCCGGCCACCATAGCAAGCACCAGGACCAGCAGCAGCGCTTTATTCAGCAACTTGTTCATTTTCGCCCTTTCCTCCTTCTTTGACAAAGTATTCTTGTACAGCGATACTACAGTTCGTGTTATTGGTCTCCTGCCTCTTTCCTCCGATAGTCCCCCCTTTCACTCTTCCAGTGCGACTCCCTCTCCTCTGAACACAAGATATGCTCCGCCTATGACACCAGCATCGTTCCCCAGCTGCGCCGGAACGATCTCTGCGTGCTCAGCCAGCAAGCGCCGCGCCCGTTTGCGGACGATCTGACGCACCGGGACGAGGATCTGCTCTCCAGCCTGAGCCATCCCTCCCCCGAGGATGATCATCGCTGGGTTAAACACGTTTACAATGCTGGCGACGCCGACACCCAGGTACTCGATGGCATCTGCTGCTATGCGCATCGCTACAGGATCGCCAGCTTTGGCCGCAGTGAACACAGTCTCCGTGGTGATGGCATCCGCATCACCACCAGCCATCTCCGCCAGGACGGTTGCCCTCCCCTGTTGAACGGCATCGCGAGCGTATCCCACAATAGCTCGGGCAGAAGCGTAGGATTCAAGGCAGCCCGGATTGCCGCACGCGCAGGCTGGCCCGTCTTTGTCAACGATGATGTGCCCGATCTCCCCAGCCCCTCCGGTGGAGCCTCGATACAGCGCGCCATTGAGGATGATACCCGTGCCAATGCCAGTGCCCAGGGTAAAGCAGATCAGGTCATCAACGCCTCGCCCCGCCCCCAGCCATCTCTCTCCCAGAGCAGCCTCGTTGGCGTCCTTCTCCAGGTAGGTAGGGAGCCCGAGGGTCTCTTCCACCAGTTCACCCAGAGCCATGCCTTCCCAATTGGTCAGATTGGGACAAGAGATGATCGTCTGCGTCCGGCGATCGATGACGCCGGGTATGCCCACACAGACACCAACCACCTCTTCCTTGCTCAACCCAGAGTCACGCAGGACTCGCTGTACGATGCCCACAACGAACTGCGGCACATCGCTACTCGCAATCTGGCGTTCTGATGGCTCCTGCCAGCGCCTCACCACCTTGCCGGCAGTATCCACAAGGGCTACCTTAGTGAACGTGCCACCGACGTCCACACTAATCGCACGCCGCTTGGTCTCTACATCAACGGAGTGCTTCATCGCCTTCAGCCCTTCTGTCTCTCCAAGAGGGACGCCGCCTGTTGCTTGACAGCCTCAATGTTCTCGCGCAGGGTTCCGGGTAGACTGAAAAGGCCGGAGGTTCCCAACACCAGGATATCCGCTCCAGCCTCCACTACCAGGGGTATGGTCTCGCGATTGATATGCCCGTCAACCTGTATCTCCACATCGAGATTGAGCTGGTCAATCCGCTCCCTCAGCTCACGTATCTTAGGCAGAGTAGCGGCGATGAACTCTTGACCTGCAAAGCCGGGATCTACAGTCATGATGACCACGATGCCGGCCTCCTGCAACACATAGTCAAGGAAACAGAGGGGCGTCGCAGGGTTGAGCGCCAGGGCCGGCACGCAGCCCAAATCCTTGATCTTCGCCAGGACTTGATATGGCCTCGGGCACACCTCGACGTGCACTGTAATGATGTTAGCTCCGGCATCGGCGCACATCTGCAGGTATCTCCTCGGTTCGCTGATCATGAGATGCGCTTCGATCGGCACCACGGTCAGCTCTCTGATGGCGGCCAGAATCGTGGGAGACAGGGTAAAGTTCTCCACAAAGTGCCCATCCATGATGTCAAAATGGAAAAGATCGGCGCCAGCCTGTTCAAGCGCCTGCACTTGGTCACCCAGACACGTCAGGTCCGCGCACATAATGGAGGGGGCGACTTTGATCACCCTCGACTACTCCTTTCTGATCTGGTCGAGCACGACGGCCAGCACGATCACAACGCCGATCACGACCTGCTGGTAGTAGGACTGTACATTGAGCAGATTCAGGGCATTGCGCAGAACGCTCATGATCATCGCTCCGATGACAGTGCCAACGACGGTGCCCTCTCCACCATCCAGGCTGGTACCGCCCATCACCGTGGCGGCAATCGCATCCAGTTCATAGCCCATGCCGGCGATAGGCTCGGCAGCATAGAGCCGAGCGGTAAGCACCGTGCCGGCCAGACCACACAGCATGCCGCCTATGCTGTAAATGACGACCTTATAGCGATTGACATTGATACCTGAGAGGCGGGCAGCCTCCTCGTTCCCGCCAATGGCGATGGCGTATTCTCCGATCTTGGTGTACCGGAACACAAACCAGGCGATGGCAGCCACAATCGCGGCGATGATCACCGGCTTGGGCACCGCGCCAAGGTAACCTGCTACTTGGGTTACATCCTTCTTGGCTAGTCCGTAGATGGGCCTGCCCTGGTTGTAGATCAGCGCCAGCCCTCGCAGAATGCTCATTGAGCCCAGGGTGATGATGAAGGGTGGCAGCTTCGTTTTGGCAATCAGCGCACCATTGGTGAACCCTAGTATCACACCAGCTACCAGGCCTCCCAGCAGGCCAATAGGCATGCCGTGGCCCTTCAGCAGGATATCGGCCACGACCATGCCGCTGAGGCCCACAATCGAACCGACGGACAGGTCAATGCCACCTGAGGTGATGATGAACGTCATACCCAATGCAACGATGGTGTTGATGGAAGCTTGCAGGAGTACATTGAGCAAGTTGGTGACCTTGAGAAAGTGCGGCGAGAGAAAGGCGATTGCCGCCGACAGTACGATCAGGGCCAGGAAGATCCCAAGCCGCGATAGGGCCGATCCAACCGTGCGCAGAAGCGGGGCTGAACCTGCGCGCGCGTTGGTTGCCACGACATCCTCTGTCGTGCTGGGGCTTGTGTCCGATGTCATGCGCCGACTCCTCCTGTCGCAAATGCCATGATCGCCTCCTGGGTGGCTTGATCGCGCTCCAGCTCGCCCACAATGCGGCCCTCTCTCATCACCAGGATCCTGTCACTCATACCCAGGATCTCGGGGAGGTCGGAGGAGATCATGATGATGCTCGCCCCCTCCTGCACCAGCCGGTTCATCAAACGGTGCACCTCAACTTTGGCGCCCACATCTATGCCCCGAGTCGGCTCATCGAAGATAAAGAGCTTGGAGTTCTTACACAGCCATTTAGCAACGATGACCTTCTGCTGGTTGCCGCCGCTGAGGTACTTGACTGCCCGCTCCAGGCTAGGCGTCTTTATGCCCAGATCCGCTACATACTTACCCGCGATCTCTTTCATCCTCCCCAGATTCAGCAACAGTCCTCTGGACACCTTTTCTAGCGATGCGAGCAGGATGTTGTCCTTGACCGGCATCACAAGGACCACGCCTTGCCCCTTTCGATCCTCGGTGAGCAGGCTTATGCCCTGCTTGATGGCATCCCGCGGCGACTTGATGCGAGCACGTTTGCCACGAATGTATATCTCTCCCGCATCGATCGGATCGGCACCAAAGATGGCTCGGGCGAGGTCCGTCCGCCCGGACCCCACCAGTCCAGCAAGGCCCAGGATCTCGCCTTCGTAGACTGTGAGGCGAATGTCGTGCAGCACCCCTCGACGCCTCAGCCCTTCGACACGTAGCGCCTCAGCACCTCTGTGTGACTGCTCTTTGTCGAACAGCGTGCTTACGGCCCGCCCTACCATCATGCGAATCAGGCCATCAATGCTGACCTCAGACACATCACGGGTTCCCACATTCTTGCCGTCGCGAAGTACTGTGACAGAATCGGCAATTCTGAATACCTCGTCGATGTGGTGCGAGATGAAGACGACGGATACACCTCTGTCTCTCAGCAGCTGAATGCGGTTGAATAGCTCCTCTACCTCGCTCTCTGTCAGCGCAGAAGTGGGCTCATCCATCACGATGATCTCTGCGTTCCAGGAGAGGGCCTTGGCGATCTCCACGAGTTGTCTGTGGGCTACGCTCAGCCTGCGGATCGGGACCTTGATGTCCGTGTCCTCGGCACCCACTTTGGCCAGGTTCTCTTCTGCCATCCTGTAGAGCGCTGGCCAGTCCAGGATCGCCCCCCCGCGCATGACCTCGTGGCCCAGAGCGATGTTCTGGGCAGCGTTCATCTGAGGTACGAGGTTGAGCTCCTGGTGGACCATGCTGATGCCGAGCTGTTGGGCGTGGCTTGGGCTGAGAATGTTCACGTCCTGGCCGTGCAGGCATATCTGCCCAGCGTCCTTTCGGTGCACGCCGAACAGGATTCTCATCAAGGTCGACTTGCCGGCACCATTCTCACCCACAAGGGCGTGGACTTCTCCCTTCCTCAGATCAAAGTGCACATTGTCCAGCGCGCGAACGCCCGGGAAGTCTTTGGAGATGTCCTGCATCTCGAGGATAAACTCATCTTGCATGGCGTTTCCTTCGTCTGTCACATGGCAATTCGCACAGGTCCGCGTCGTCCACGTCAACCGCTCCTGCTCACACCACAAGCACCCGGACGTGCTCTCGCAGCCGCTCCAGGTCATCCAGTGCCGCACCACTATCGGTGACCAGCAGATCGACCTCACTCAGAGGGATGATTGTGCTCAGGACGTTGCGGCCCAGTTTGCTGTGGTCAGCCACCACGATGGTCTGCCGAGCTGCCTTGACCATAGCTTTCTTTGCGCTGGCTTCAACGGGATCGGGGACCGTCACGCCACCTTGGACATCCACACCTTCCACTCCCAAGAACAGCTTGTCAACCTGCAGATCCCCGAAGTAGGTTTCGGTTTCTGGGCCAACCAGGGACAGGGATTCTTTGCGCAGCATGCCACCCGGCATCAAGACCTGGACGGATAGACTGGTGGATAGCTCCGTCGCAGCAGAAACGCATCGCGAGACCACCGTGATCCGCTTGTCCTTCAAGGCCTTGGCAACCTGGAGAGTAGTTGATCCGCTATCCATGAGCACGGTTTCACTGTCGTGAACCAACTCGGCGGCCGCTCGGCCAATCCGCTCCTTCTCCTCGGCAAACTGTGACAGCTTAGCTCTGAAGGAGATTTCGAAGAAAGTGGAGTCTGTGGCGGAGGCTCCGCCGTAGATGCGGTGGAGAAGGCCTTCTCTGGCCAACTGCGCCAGATCACGCCGAATGGTCATCTCGGACACAGAGAACATCTCGCCAAGTTCTGCGACGCTGGCAAAGCCCCGCTCGGCGACGTAACTGACGATGGCTCGTTGTCTTTCCTCGCGCAACACCCGGAGTAGCCTCCTCGCCTATTGTGTTCAGCCCTGTTCGGGGGGTGTTCGAATATGTTAGATAATGTTCGCTTAGTTGCAGTATAGCACAAACCCGCATATCTGTCAAGTCACGTATCGACTCGCCATCGCACCTAGCAGCTGCCCTGGGCTCACATTCGTGCACCGCGTTTGAGGCCGCTGTACTTGTGGCTGCCGCCACTCCGGAGGAGGGGAGCCACGCACTACATCATCGCTGAGACCTTAGCTGACGCCATCGCCGCGCAGGAAGGTGGTGCCACGCAGCTGGATCTGGAGAGTGCATTTCTACAGGGTGGGCTGACGCCCAGCATGGGCTTGATACCACGGAAGGTTCGTGTCGTGATACTTGACCAGGTTGACAAAGCGCTCGTCCGCAATGGCGTAGTTGGGAAGAAGCGCTGGTGACTTGGCGGGGTTCGCCGTGCCACCGATCTTCCCAGTATCATGTACGCGGGCGAGGTCGCTCAGGAGCGCGGTTTCCTCGGCGGTGCAGCCGTTCACGGCCGCCAGCTCGACGGCACGCTGGCGAACCAGCTCACAATGTTCGTAGGCATTCGGCGCGGCGTGACGGGCGGGGTTCAGGGAGACGGCCTTGAGACGCTCGTAGTCCGCGCGGACCGCCGGGTTGTCAACGAGCGACGACATATCAGCTACCCCGTGGCCCAACGGAGAAGTCAAGCTGCCGCGCTGGGACCGCAAGCCAACCCATCAGGCATCGCCCGTAACGTCCGTCAGCTAGCCCGACTGAGCCTTCAGCATCGCCTGCACAATCTGACTACCCTCGCCGCAAGACACGCACGCTCAAGCACAGCTTTCACAGACTCCCAAACTCAGATACTCTTCGCGACGGAGCTTCCTCCTGCGAACGCTAGTGTCGGCAAACCAGGCATGTCCGATAGAGGAAGCTTCATGCATCCCTCGTAACTGTGGCATGCTTATGTCCACATCCGGTCAGCGTCGACTTGACCCGTCTACCAATCCATGCTATTCTCTGACTTGCAGGCGCTCTGTGTGTCAACCCGGTCCTTTAGCCCACAACAAGCACCATCGCAGCTGCGGGCTGAAGCACTATTGGACGTCGGTCCACACCTGGGAGAAGGGATAGCTGGATGGACGCACCTGTCCAGCCTTGCCGCGAGTATGGCTATGGGGGATGCGTTAGCTATCGCCGTCAGCGCTGCCAGTGGGTTCACGAAGGACGACGTTGCACGCTGTCACCCCGGGGGAAGCTTTGGCAAGGAGCCATAGGGGCAACATTCGCGTCACACGACCGGTTAGGGGGACACTCAGCAACCATCGGGGAGGGGAGCTGGTCTATGGCTAGAAAAGGAGCTTCAGGGAGGATAGCTCTGAAAACGCTCATGCGAGAAGAAGGTATGAGCAAGGCAGACGTGCTAGACTGTCTTCGGCAGATGCTGGAAATCCGCTGCTTCGAGGCCACCGTGTACGACCTCCTGGGCAAGAACGTCATCAAGGGTGCTTCTCATCTCTACGCTGGTCAGGAAGCCGTGGCTGTTGGCGCGATCTCTGTCCTGCGTGACGATGACTTGGTGACGAGCACGCACCGCGGCCATGGGCACTGCCATGCGCGAGGGGCTAGCCTGGCAAAGAGCGAGCAGCAGAAGCAGGAGCACCTCAATAAGATGATGGCCGAGCTGTGTGGCCGCGCAACGGGATACTGCAAGGGACGCGGTGGCTCGATGCACATCGCTGACGTGCAGCGTGGGAACCTGGGAGCCACAGGAGTTGTCGGTGGGAACATACCCGTGGCTACCGGCGCTGCACTGGCCATAAAGATGCAGGGGAAGGACAGCATAGTGCTTTGCTTTTTCGGCGATGGAGCGTCCAACACCGGCAACTTCCACGAATCACTGAATTTGGCCTCCATATGGTCCTTGCCGGTGATCTACATTGTGGAGAACAACCTCTACGGTATGTCTGTGCCTTTTGCCAAGGCTTCCAAGCTGCCAGATGTGGCTTCGCGTGCTTCCGCCTATGGCATACCGGGTGTGGTTGTGGACGGGATGGATCTGTTCGCTGTGCGCACAGCCGTGAGGGAGGCCGTGGAGCGAGCACGTCGAGCTGAGGGACCTTCTCTAGTGGAGTGCAAGACGTATCGGTGGTACGGTCATTCGCGTTCCGACCCGCGGGCCTACCGCACTCGGGAGGAGGAACAGGAATGGAAGGCGCGTGACCCCATCATGGCACTTGAAGAACGCCTGAAAGCTGAGAGCATAGCCACTGAGGAGGAGATCACTCAGGTAGAGGCAAGCACGGAAGCGGCACTGAGTATGGCGACAGAATTCGCGTTGAACTCAGCCTTCCTGGCTCCCTCCGAGTTGTATGACGATGTGTATGTTATCACCAAACTGAGAGCAGCGGACATAGAGACTGAGCGCCAGTTAAGACGCAGTGTGCGTCAGAATATGACAATCCGCCAACTGGCCTACTGGCAGGCCATAAACGAGGCCTTGCGTCAGGAGATGGATCGAGATCCACGCGTATTCATCATGGGTGAAGACGTCGGGCTCTATGGCGGTGCCTACGGTGCCATGCGAGGTCTGTTTGATGCCTATGGCCCTGAGCGCGTTCGTGATACACCGATTTCTGAAGCAGCTATTGGTGGTGCAGCGGTCGGTGCCGCCATGGCAGGCATGCGGCCCGTGGCGGAGATCATGTATGTCGATTTCACGCCTTTAGCGATGGATCAGATTGCAAATCAAGGCGCGAAGAACCGCTACATGTTCGGTGGCAAGACCATTGTGCCAGTGGTGATCCGTACGCAGGGTGGCACCGGGCGCTCAATCGCCGCTCACCACTCGCAGAGCCTCGAAGCCCTGTGGGTTCACTTCCCGGGCATCTATGTGGTGATGCCCGCCACTCCTTACGATGTGAAGGGCCTGCTGAAAACCGCGATTCGCGACGACAATCCCATCATGTTCATTGAACACAAGATGCTGTACAAGCAGCAGGGGCCAGTCCCAGAGGGTGAGTACCTGATTCCTCTGGGTGTTGCTGACGTCGCACGAGAGGGGAAGGATGTGACGATAGTTGCGTATTCTCGTATGCGCTATAGAGCTCTAGAAGCTGCCGAATTGCTGGCCGACAAGGGGGTCAGCGTCGAGGTGATCGACCCGCGTACGCTGAAGCCTTTGGACCTGGACACTATTGTCAACTCGGTCAAGAAGACGGGGCGGTTGGTCGGCGTGACGGAGGCCTACAAGACTGGCAGCTTCATCAGTGAGCTGTTCGCTTTGGTCAATGAGGCTGCTTTCGACTATCTGGACGCGCCGATGGTCCGCGTAGCAGCCGCAGACGTCCCAGTTCCGATGAGTGAACCCCTGGAGACGGCGGCTGTTCCCAGCACTGATCAAATCATAGCGGCGACACTCAGTATCTTGTAGGGCAGGGGGTATCTGGGCGGAGTTTGTCAGCACGGTATGCGCTGAAGCTTGAGTATTGATGTGCGGTCGCATCAAGGCCGCTCTAGCATTCGGTGGGCTGCGACACTGAAGGAGACCATATGGCAGTCGAAGTGATTCTGCCCATGTTGGGCGAGACAATGGATGAAGGCACCATCATCAAGTGGCTGGCGGAGGTAGGGCAGACCGTGGAAAAGGGCGAGCCACTCTACCAGATCGAGACAGACAAAGCTGTGTTGGAAGTGGAAGCGCCAGCAAGCGGTGTGCTACGCAAGATCTTTCATCAGGAAGGAAGCAAGATTCCCGTGCTGACGGTAGTTGGAGTGATTGCTGCGCCGGACGAGGATGTCACTGACCATGATCTTCCCGAGCCTGGACGTAGGGGACGTCTGCCGGATGTTGTCGAGGCGAAACTTGCCGCAGAAACGGCGCCCCAAGGCGCTGTGCCTGGCCGCATCCGCGCCTCACCGCGTGCGCGGAAACTCGCGGCACAGCGAGGCGTGGATCTTTCTCGGGTGGGGGGTTCTGGGCCTGGCGGACGCGTTGTCGAGCAGGACGTTCATGCCTATCTCGAGGCGCAACCGGGAGCTACTCCAGCGGCACGTAAATTGGCTGCAGACGCAGGCCTCGAGCTTGCTGGAGTGCAAGGGAGTGGGCCAGGTGGGCGGATCACCAAGGCAGACGTAGAAACTGCGCTCTCGAAGGTTGGAAAAGCTCACGAATGGAAGCCTTCCGTTGTGCCAGCACTAGCAGCGAGTGTGCCCTTGACCGGTGTACGCGGCATCGTCGCCCAGCGTATGAGCACAAGCGCGCACACTACGGCGCGCGTCACATTGACCACTGAGGTAGATGCTACTGAGCTCGTGCAGCTTCGCAAGTTGCTCAAGGAACAGCTTGAACCTTCGCTCGGCTTTGCTGTTTCGTACACGGACATCTTGGTGACAGTTGTGGCGCGGGCACTCCGTGAACATCCCTACATGAACGTCCGTCTAGCCGGTGAGGAGATCCAGATGCTGTCGTCCATCCATATAGGCGTAGGGGTAGATACGGAACGGGGGCTGCTGGTGCCGGTGATCCGTGATGCAGACAAGAAAAGCATTGTGGACATCGCTCGTACACTTCGTGACCTGGCGACGCGTGCCCGCGCGGGAAACAGCATACCAGATGAGCTAACCGGGGGTACATTCACAATCACCAACCTGGGCGCGTATGACATTGATGCCTTCACGCCCATTATCAACCTGCCGGAGTGTGCCATCCTGGGTGTGGGACGCCTGTGTGAGAGACCAGCTGTCCACAACGGCCAGATTTGCGGATGACGCTGAGTCTGGCCTTTGACCATCGCCTGGTAGATGGCGCGCCGGCAGCTCGGTTCTTGCAGCGGATCAACGAACTCGTTGAGCATCCCTATCTGCTGCTAGCTTGACACAGCAGACGCCACATGTTATTCATCGCGGTTCAGATACGTTGTTGGAGGTGCGTCACTGAGACGTCCTCAGATATGGAAGAGTACGCATCTTGGGACTAGACAACTTCGGGCCGCAGGTTGTGCTGGTGCTTGGGACTTGACCCACTCAGGGAAACCTGGTGAGAGTTCGGCTGGCTCCCGCCCAAGACGAACAGGCTCTCCCGCAGTGGGAGAGCCTTCTCTTTTCCCACGAGATATGCACTCAGTTCGCTGCGACTCAAGCTACGTTGACTGCTGTGAACGAGGAATCCCTAGTTCGAGACTGCCGAGTGGCTATAGTCCAGCCCACAGTTGGCCCTGCGATGCATCGCCGCCCTGGCCAAGGAAGTGGCCGGAATGAGGCAGCGTCCGCCTGCAGAATCACAGGCTTCTAGTGCTCACTCGACCACCAATAGAACTTGGTCGCCAAGCACTAACTCGCCGGCAGTAACGTTGATGGCTTGGATGACGCCATCTTGGGGCGCACGCAGTTCGTTCTCCATCTTCATCGATTCCAGAACGAGGAGAACGTCCCCGGCTGACACAGCCTGACCAGATGCTACCGGCACAGACACCACCACGCCCGGCATGGGGGCTCGAATCGCCACTTCTCCCTCCGGTGTCGTGCGGGGGGGCACCAGCTTCGACAGCCGGTGACGGTCTTTGCTCTCCACCTGCACAGTGTACAGCTTGCCCTTCAAGAGCACACGGAGTTCTTCGCCTTGCTCCTCGATAAGGACCTCATAGGAGCCGTCGTCGACCAAGAGCGAGAAAAGCGATTGGCTGCCGATATCCTGCATGTCGGCACTGTGCACCTGGCCGCCAACCACGACCTTCCTGCCATCGTCGATGACCTCAATGGGCAGTTCCCCGCCCTCGGTGATCGCTACGTATTCCATGGCTGTACCCTCCGCCAGCGTCCCGCCCGCTTCCAGTTGCTCATGCCAGCTCCATTGGAGGGAGCCGCTGGTATTGCGGCCTTCCGAGAGCGGCGATGGAACCACAACGTGGCCGCAATGGCTGCCGCCTCCAGGTTTATAGATTCTTCCTCTTCGCTCGGGGGACAGGCCTTTTCCAGGAAGTCGGTATCCAACTGGCCTAGGATGAACCTGAAGCTTTTCAGAAAGCGCTGGTAGTAGGGGATCGTTGTCTTGATGCCGACGATGCGGTATTCCTCCAGAGCGCGCTGCATACGGAGCAGAGCCTCGGGCCGCGTGTCGCCCCAGGTGATCAACTTGCTGATCAGGGAGTCGTAGTAGAGAGAGACTTGAAACCCTTCATAGATGCCGCTGTCCACACGCACACCTGGTCCAGAGGGCTCGAAGACACGGTTCACCCTGCCGATGGACGGCACGAAACCTTCATCAGGATCTTCAGCCAGGATTCGACACTCCATGGCCCATCCGTGTGTAGTGATGTCTTCCTGACGGTAGCGCAGCTTGCGCCCTGACGCGATGCGCAGTTGTTCCTTGACGATGTCGATGCCCGTCACCATCTCTGTGACTGGATGCTCCACCTGAAGGCGAGGGTTCACCTCCAGGAAGTAGAAGTTGTGGTCCTTGTCCAGCAGGAATTCCACTGTACCCGCGTTGGTGTAGCCAGTGGCGCGGGCCACCTGCACAGCAGCCTGACCCATCTGCTCCCGAAGTGCCGGGTCCAGGCCTGGCGATGGCGACTCCTCGATCAGCTTCTGAAAGCGCCTCTGGATCGAGCACTCGCGTTCACCCAACTGGATCACGTGGCCGTGCTCATCGGCCAGGATCTGGAACTCGATGTGGCGGACCCCCTCGATGAGCCGTTCCAGGTAGACAGTGCCATCGCCGAACGATGCCTCCGCCTCCCGGCTGGCAAGGGCCAGGAGGTTAGGAAGCTCTTCCGCTGACCGGACAATGCGCATGCCCTTTCCCCCGCCTCCGGCCGCGGCCTTGATCAGGAGGGGGAAGCCGATGCGCTGGGCGGTTGCCAGCAAGTCGTCGTCCGGTGACTGCTCGTCCGAGCCGGCGATCACGGGGATGCCAGAACGTGCCATCAGACGACGAGCGGCAATCTTGTTGCCCAGGAGCTCGAGCGCCTCGGGCCTGGGCCCGACGAAGATCAGGTTGGCCGCCTGGCATGCACGTACGAACTGCGGGTTCTCAGCCAGGAAGCCATATCCTGGATGAATGGCGTCCACATTTGCCTTTTTTGCCACCTCGATGATACGGTCCATGCGCAGGTAGCTCTCGCGAGCAGGCGCGGCACCGATGGAATGGGCCTCGTCGGCATAGCGCACATGCAGGGCACTCCGGTCGGCATCGGAGTAAACGGCCACTGTCCCCAGCCCCAGCTCCCTGCAAGCTCTCAGGAGCCGCACAGCGATCTCACCTCGATTTGCGATCAAGACCTTTCTGAACATCTGGCGAACACTCCCTCAAATGGCGTCCTGATTTGGTCATGTAATCCCAACAGCCGCGCCCGGCCCAACCTCCGTTGCCCACACCATGCCGGCTCGGCCGAAAGGGTAGGCCCCAAACTAGCCAAAGGCTCCAGGCATGCCGTCCAACGGGTTGGCAATCGATTTCAATCGAGCAGCGACGGCTGGGCCCTGTGCAACACTGGCACCGGCATGCTGAATGTTACAACACCGCATGAAACATGCAGTTGCTAGAAGACAATCCCCCTCGCTGGATCGAAACCGGCCGCGCCTTCAAGAGTTTTGCGGCCAGACGGATGTTCTCATATCAGGTACTAGGCAAGGAAGAACCGCTGTGTGATCTCGAAGGGGAGGGTATAGCGGTTGTCTTCGGTGACTTCAAAGGTGATGAATTCCAACTCCGGCAAGCGCTGGCGAAATGTGTCTAGCAGCGTTGCGCGCACTACTAACAAACTACGAAGGACGATGCTCGTTTCTAGGAGATCCAATACGTGATCAAACCCTTCGTTCCGTTCCAGTTCCAGGCGACCAATTTCGTCCACGACCAAAAGATCACACCCCACGGCGATAGCGCGTGCGACAACGTCCTGGCCCCACTGCAGGGCCATGGGATTGAAGTGATAAGGCCCCACACGCGGTCCGGTAAAGTCCCCCTCTAGCCGTGCCTGACCAACATCGGGGCCGGAGCGCCGTGCTAGCACTTGCCGTTCGCCGCTAGCCAAGTCCACCACTTCGATGCCCAGGCGCACGCTGTTCTTGTCGAGGATAGGTGGCGTCAAAATGCCCCGCACACAGTAGCCACGCTCTCGGACCAAGTCTGCAACTGCACGACACACCGTGGTTTTCCCAATGTGCACTTTGCCGGTCAAAACAGCATTCGTCACTTCTGAACCCTCTCCATATCGCTGCTACCCTGATCGGCAAGGCGCAGCAGCAGTGTCACCAGCACGGTCCGCCAGTCCCCTTGTTCTTCCTTCAGAGCTAGCCACATTTGTCCTCGTCCCACCCAGGCCCGGCGGCCAAAATGGGGCGCGATTTCACCTGCTCTTTCCTGAGCACGGGCGCTCAGTCGCAGGATCAGGTTGTTATTCTCTCGCCCGATGGCTTGTACGCCAGCCCGTGCGGCCAGCAGCCGAACACGAAGGACGTATAAGAGATCCTCTGCTGGCGGCGGCAGGATGCCAAATCGGTCCTCTAGCTCCTTCCTCACATCGTCCAGCTCATCTTCGCTACCAAGGCCAACCAGGCGTTGATACACCCTGAGTCGCAAGTCCTCCTGGGGCACGTAATCCTCTGGCAGGTGGGCTTCCAATGGCAGTTCTATGACCGGAAGCTGTTCGATCTCGACTGTTACTGCCTCTGCTTGGAGGCCACTCTCCTTCAGTTCCTTTACCACCTGGGCCAAGAGGCGACAATAGAGCCCGAAACCGATGGCTGCAATGTGACCGTGCTGCCGAGCACCGAGGATCTCTCCCGCACCACGGATTTCCAGATCGTGCATGGCAATGTGAAAACCGGCACCCAGTTCGCTGGCTTCAAGTATGGCTTGCAGACGGCGCTGGGCGACGTCCGACAATACCCGTCGCTTGTCGTACAACAAATACGCATACGCCTGCGCACTGCTGCGTCCTACGCGTCCCCGCAATTGGTAGAGTTGGGCAAGGCCAAAGCGGTCCGCCCGGTTGATAATGATGGTGTTAACGTTGGGGATATCCAGTCCGCTTTCGATGATTGAGGTACAGACCAGTACGTCGTACTTGCCGGCAGCAAAATCCAACATCACTTTGGAGAGTTTCTCCTCCGGCATCTGACCGTGTCCAATCACGATGCTCGCCTCTGGTACGATCTTTTGTAGGCGTTGCGCAATCTGCCGGATGCCTCGCACGCGGTTATGCACAAAGTAGACCTGTCCGTTTCTGTTCAACTCACGGAGTATCGCCCGGCGGATCAGCCCTTCGTCGTATCCAGCTACCTGGGTGCGAATGGGCAGCCGTTCCTCTGGCGGTGTATCTATCGTGCTCATGTCCCGCGCCCCACTTAGGGACATATGGAGGGTGCGAGGGATTGGGGTGGCAGTCATGGTCATCACATCAATCTGTTGACGCATCTGTTTCAGCCATTCTTTGTGACGGACGCCAAAGCGCTGCTCCTCATCAACAATCAACAGTCCCAGGTCTTTGAAAGCTACATCCTTTTGGAGAAGCCGGTGCGTGCCAATGACAATGTCGGCCTGTCCCCCTCGTAAGCGGCGCAATACATCCCTTTGCTCACTGGGTGAACAGAAACGTGATAGCATGTCGACCTCTATGGGGAAAGCAGCAAGGCGTTGTTGGAAAGTCAGCAGGTGTTGCTGTGCCAGGACAGTGGTAGGCACAAGCATGGCAACTTGCTTGCCATCCATGGCCGCCTTGAAAGCAGCGCGCACTGCGAGCTCTGTTTTCCCGTAGCCAACGTCGCCACAGATGAGGCGGTCCATAGGCCTGGAGCGTTGCATATCCGCTTTCACTTCAGCCAAGGCACGTAGTTGATCTTCCGTTTCCTCATAGGGGAAAGAAGCTTCCAACTCCTCCTGCCAAGCAAAATCGGGAGAGAATGCGTGTCCCACTACAACTTCCCGCGCAGCGTACAGTTCGAGGAGTTGCCTGGCGATATCCTGCACAGCTTTCTTCGCCCGCGAGCGCACGTGCGTCCAGTCAGCAGAGCCCAAACGATGCACGGTAGGGGGTCGATCACTGCTGCCCACGTAACGCGTAACGCGATCCATGTGGCTGACTGGCACATACACGCGATCACCTGCGGCGTATTCGAGTTCCAGGTATTCGCGTTCCACATTGTCTATGGTTTTGTGCACCAGGCCGCGATAGACGGCGATACCGTGATCAATGTGCACCACATAGTCGCCCTCATTTAATTTGGCAAAGAAAGACTCGGGTGAGGCGGCTTTCTTGCGGGTGAAAGGACGACGCCTTGGTTTGGCCCAGCCGAATACCTCCGCATCTGTAAGCAGGATGAGAGAAGGCGGAGCAGCGGCCATCGGGCGCGCTTCGCTCATGGTGCGTTCTTCTAGCACCCACCCCGCGGCCGCTGAACCCTGTACCAGAGTCAGGCCTCCTGCGGGCGGCAAGTCAAGCAGTTGGTCCGTTGGCACAGCCTGTTCGCCTGCCTCTTCGAACAAGTTGGACAACCGCTGTGCCTGCCGGGATACGATGACAACGCGCTGCCCTTGCGACTTGAAACGGACACAGTCTTTCACGAGTTGCTGAATCCGTCCGCCATAGCCGGGGGCAATGTGGAAGGCTGTGTCTTCTTCATACTGCACATAGTCAGCGTCGCCTTGCACGTTGTAGCCCAGGTGAAGCCCCGCCTTAGACGCAAGCGCTGGGCGGATTTCACTCCAGGGCCTATAGGCCACTGGAAAGTCGGGAGGGATCTGTCTCTCTGCCAGTAACTCGGCCCTCAGGTCAGCAGCTTGCGCCTCAAGTGTTTGGGCTGCTGCCTCAACTGCTGAGAGGTCATCTATCACCACCAGAACATTCGCCGGCAAATAGTCCAGCAGCGTGACCGGCTGTGGATAGAGGCACGGGATGTAGAACTCTATTCCCCTAAAGTGCTCTCCTCTGGCCAGACGTTCTCGATCGCGCTGCAAACGGGATGCGGTCAGGCTATCCTGGTCGCTAGGCAGATCCGATAGGCATAGACCGGCCGCCTGACTGTAGCGGGGGAGAGCTTCACTGGCCGGATAAAGTGTTATCGCCTCCAGCTTTTGTGTGGAACGCTGGGTAATCGGATCGAAAGTACGCATGCTCTCGATCTCATCCGCGAACCACTCGATACGCACTGGCTGGGAGGCATTGGGTGGGTAGACGTCAAGGATACCACCACGCTGGCTGAATGTACCTGGCTCCTCAACCACACTGACCGGTTCATAAGCGTAGGCCACCAGCTCATCGAGCAGCTTGCTCAGCCTGATGGTTTGTCCGACTTTCAAGGACCGGATCCCTGGGTGCAGCATGGATGGTGGCACAGTTAGTGTCATCAATGCCCAAACAGAGGTGAAAATCGTCGGCGGTCGGTCGTAGCTCTGGCTGACCAAGGCGGACAGCACTGCCACGCGGCGCCGGATTGTTTCGCCGTCCCATGGTGTTCGGTCATAGAAAAGGGCATCTGGGGCCGGAAAGTACCATGAGGTCGTGGGATTGACCTCGCCTCGAGGATAGGAGGAGATAGCCCCGCCTGAGGGACGCGGAGTCTCGCCAGCTGGGAGGCGAGGGCGGGACATGGCGGACCAGACGTTGACCTGTTCTTGGATGGAGCGAGCTCGCTCTGGTTGGGTCGTAAGTACCAGGATCGGACCCTCCCAGTCACGCTGCAAAGCTGCCAGCACCGCAGGCCGGGCAGCTTCCAAGAGTCCCCAGGTCAGGGTGAAAGCTGACATGCTTCTACGTGGGGCCTGTAGCGTTGTCAGTATGTGGCTGTAGCTGGAGGTTTTACGGATAGCCGGAAGCAATCCGCTCAGGTTCAACACAATGTCCTTCTGCAAAGAGCTTACTGAACCAAGTCCAGGCCCGGCGAGTTGAACTTGTTCATGGCAGCGGTAACCCCTTCGGCGATGAAGCACTCAATAGCTGCCATAACATGTTCGTACGTGTCTTCCATGACGATGAGCTCGTCGGGCGCAAAATCGTTCAACACATAATCCTGTGGCTCACCTTGCACTGGGCGACCGATACCGACGCGTAATCGCGGGAAATCTTCTGTTTCCAGGGCCTCGATGATGGAACGCATGCCTTTGTGCCCCCCGGCTCCCCCCGTTCGGCGCAAACGAATCTTGCCCAGTGGCAGGTCCAGGTCATCATAGATAACCAGTAGGTCGGCCAGCGCAACGTGATGCCAGCGCAATAACGGACGCACCGCTTGTCCGCTCAGATTCATGAACGTGAGGGGCCTGGCCAACAGCATCCTTGTGCCAGCGATTTTCCCGGACACAACATACGCCTTGAACATAATCTTACCAAAGGTCAGGCCATGTTGCTGTGCCACGCGTTCCACGCATTGATAGCCGACATTGTGGCGATTCCTGGCATAACGAGGGCCTGGATTACCCAGGCCGACGATGAGTTTCACCCTTTCCTCCATACGCGATAAACACCATTAGGGGCTAGCCAACGTGACCAGCCCCTGAGGAACAAACAATCACTTTGTCTCTAATTCGCCAAGACCTAGAAGAGACGCCTCAGCACAAAGACCACGGCAATTACCACAAGGATAACAGCCATCAACTGCGCGCCCAGGCAGAACGACTGGCGCCAGGCGTTGACGTCCAGCGCCACGGGAAACACCGACCGCGTCGGGCGGGCCAGAGTAGGCGTAGCTGTCGGCTGAGCGAGCGGTGACGTCGGAATCATGAATGTAGGCGTCGCGGCGGGCGTTATCGTCGCGGTGGGCAGCGGTGTCTGCGTCGGCGTCGGGGTTTCGGTAGGTTCAGCGTTGGCAACCATTATGCCGCGTGCAAAGACCTCCCGATAGTTGCCTGTGCGATTGACCACTCGCAACCGTAGACTGTACGTGCCATCCGGGATGATCGTGGTGTCCCAAGTCTCAAGAAGCCCGTCAACTACCTGCTCTTCATGTATTGCACCTATGAGCGTCCATTGATCCATGGGGTTGGGCTCCGGGCCGTAGTACACTTCGTACTTCCAGAACGCGGGATCCACGGCCATGCCCACTATCGGAACAGTGCCTCTTACTACTGCATTGTCAGCAGGCGAGGTAATCTGCGCAGGCGTTGCCTGCAGAAAAGGCTCAGCCGCCCATGTTGCCGAGACCCAACCCAAGGTGATGTATAAGACCAAGCCACAAACGAGTGCTTTCCTCATCTACGCCTCACAGGTCGTTGCCTCAGTTCAAGCAGTCACTGTACTTTCCCAATGGCCACTTGCCAAAACCTGCGTAAGTGTAACACAAAACGTCTGCTGTGACAAGCGCAGTAATGGTAGATGCAGTTTTGTCATTTTCTTGGACAACAAAAAGGCCGCGCAGCGATTTCATGCACGGCCTGTGAACCTTAGGCAAATGCTTACGTCTTACACACCCTCTACACGTCGCACCACCACTGTGGCGTTCTGCCCGCCAAAGCCAAAAGCGTTGACGATTGCCGTGTCTACGTCAACTTTCCGGGCCTTGTTGGGCACATAGTCCAGGTCACATTCGGGGTCGGGATGCTCCAGATTGATGGTTGGTGGCACGATGCCATCCCGGATGGCCAGGATGGCTATCACTGTGGAGATGGCTCCCGCTGCACCGAACAAGTGACCGATCATCGACTTGTTGGAGCTTATCGGGATACGATACGCACGCTCTCCGAAGACGGTCTTGCAAGCCCTTGTTTCTGACACATCGTTTAGCGGTGTGCCCGTGCCGTGAGGGACAATGTAATCCACCTCTTCAGGCTGGACACCAGCATCGGCCAGTGCGAGGGACATGGCTCTGGCTGCACCATCTCCCGTCGGATCGGGGGCGGCGATGTGGTATGCATCCTCAGTGATGGCATACCCGAGGAGTTCAGCCAGTATGGGTGCGTTGCGCCGTTGTGCGTGTTCTAACGTCTCCATCACCACTGCGGCTGCACCTTCGGCCATAACGGTTCCGTCTCGCTCCGCATCAAAGGGCCGACATGCCTTTTCCGGTTCCGTGTTGCGAGTCGACGCGGCACCTATACGGGCAAAGATTGCCAGTCCCAATGGGCTGGTTAGCGCCTCTGCCCCTCCAGCAAGCATCACATCCACTTTCCCTGATTGTAACTGGCGCAGCGCCTGTCCGATGGCCACGACGCCGGTAGTACAAGCGGCAACGGGGGACTCGGTTGGGCCTTTGATGCCCAGCGAGATGGCAATGTGGCAAGCTCCTGAGTTCGCGAGGAGAGCAGGGAGCAAAGTGGGATTGACACGCCGGTATCCCTTTTCGTGGTATATGATGGTCTGTTCTTGGACGATGTCTATACCGCCGATAGCAGTGCCCATCTCGATCCCAACGCGGGTCATGTCTTCCTCGGACAAATCTAGACCAGACTCCTGGATGGCCTGCTGTGTTGCGGCCACGGCAAACTGCGTGAAGCGAGCGGCGCGCCTTGCCTCGCGATACTCCATATAATCCGTTGGATCGAAATCAGTCACCTCAGCCGCAAACTGAGTTGGAAGGTCGCTCACATCAAATCGTGTGATGCGCTTCACTCCGGATCGGCCTGCCAGCAGTGCCTTCCAGGTATTCTCCACCCCGACGCCCACAGGTGTGACAGCACCCAGCCCGGTGACCACTACTCTGTTATTCTTCATCGCTCAACTCCTGACACTCGATTTATGTTTCATAACACGCAAGCATGATAACTGATACGTCACTTTTATCCAAGACGCGTCTTTTCCAAGACCAGCAAATGCGATAGGCCGAACACGCGCAAGGGGGTGTTCTCCAAAGCATAGGTGAGATTCCGCAGCAGCTTGGCCGCGCTTGGGTGGCGATAGGCAATATTGTCGTAGCCAGGATAAATCTGCATGTGTACCACGATATGGTAAGGGAATCCATCAAATAGACGCAGTAAGCTGCGTCTGGTATAGGCCCGTACGTGTGGGCACAGCCGATCGCGCACTAGGTCGGGCAAATAGTTCACGAGCGGGATGTTCCCGAAGCGATACTCTCCTCGCCAATATACTCCATGCGTCTCGAAGGGATATAGACGATTGGGTACAAAGACCACCACGCGTCCGCCTACTTTTGTTACCCGATAGGCTTCACACACTGCCTGACGGTCATCCGCCACATGTTCGAGAACTTCGTGCAAGAGGACGACATCGAAGTAAACATCGGGAAACGGCAGCGCCTCCGCTGGAGCCAGGTGAATATGCTCCAGTTCCTCCTGCGCCTGCGCGACTTTGTCCGGGTCTATGTCCACGCCGTATACCTCTTCACTGAAGGCACGCAGCTTCTTCACGTACGTACCGAGGCCACACCCTACATCCAGGATGCGCATGCCATCGAGATGGGTGTAATGCCTGATCAGGTCAAGGCGACGATCTTGACCGAATCTCCACACGTAGCTGGGATGCCCCAGGGCAATGGCTTTCGAATCCCCTTCGTTACTCACATTGGTCATCCATTCTCAGGCCAGCGGATGTCTGACTGATTCAATATCTTAGCAGGAATTGAGCAAAAGCCCAAGTGCGCGAACTGTGCTGCTTTGTCTGAGCCGTCATACTTCTCATAGTGTGACACAGTACACCGGGTTTTGTCAGTTATCGCAAACCCTAGTAGAATATTTCTTCAGCAAAGGCTCAGAGGGAGGAGTTGCATGATGGAAGAGGTTGTGATCATCGGTTCAGGTCCAGCAGGACTTGCAGCGGCAATCTATGCCAGCCGATCTCAACTCTCGCCCCTCCTAATCACTGGGAATGCGCTTGGGGGACAGGCAGCCACCACGAGTGAGGTGGAAAACTATCCCGGCTTTCCGGAGGGCATAAACGGCGCTGAACTGACGCAGTTGATGCAGCAGCAGGCAGAACACTTTGGGACGCGTGTGGAGATGGACGAGGTAGTGGAAGTAAACCTGCGCCAGCATCCCTTTGTCATCAAGACCTACAGTGGTACATACCGAGCAAAGAGCCTGGTTATTGCCACTGGCGTCTCTCCCCGGCTGCTGGGCGTGCCTGGCGAAGACAGACTCAAGGGTCGAGGCGTCTCCTACTGCGCGACTTGTGATGGTTTTTTCTACAAAGGTAGGACCGTCGTCGTTGTTGGTGGCGGCGACGCGGCTGTGGAAGAAGCCATCTATCTGACACGCTTCGCCAGCAAAGTATACATCGTCCACCGCCGCAACCGGCTGCGGGCGCAAAAGCTGGCCCAAGAGCGGGCCTTAAAAGACAGCAAGATCGAAGTCGTCTGGGACTCGGTTGTCACCGAAGTGTTAGGAGAAGAGCAGGTGACTGGCGTCCGCATCAAGAATGTCAAGACTGGTGGAGAATCGGTTCTTGCTGCAGATGGCATGTTCACGTATATTGGCAACATACCAAACACGAAACTGTTCGAGGGACAACTCGAGTTGGATGATCGGGGGTATATTGTTACAGACCGTCGGATGCATACCAGCGTGCCAGGCGTCTTTGCGGCGGGAGATGTGCAAGAACGTGCCTTGAAGCAGATTGCAACAGCTGTCGGCAGTGGCGCCATTGCTGCCATGGAGGCTGAGAAATTCGTTGCCGAAATGGAGGGCCGCGCCTACCCTGAGCGACAGGGGTAGTGTGGGCCGCCGAGTGGCGTGCAGTACCAAGACTGAAGAGGAGAAAACTGTGACGATTACGAAAGATATGCCTATTGGGGAAGTAGTGGAGAAGTATCCAGAGACCGTGCCCGTGTTTCTGCAGCACGGTCTGGGTTGTTTGGGATGTGCCCTGGCGCGTTTTGAGAACATACAGCAGGGCGCTGTAGCACATGGCATAGACATAGACGCGCTGATAAAAGCCCTGAACGAGGTCGTATCCGAGCCTGCTGATTCCTAGGGGATCCGTTCAGGATCTTCCAAGGACGGAAGAGAGCGGGACGTGTACAGCACACCATCGTCCTCTCTTCGCGTGGTATCAGGGAGATATCCGTTCATGCCATACGCCACCGTCGCTGACGAGAGCATCTTCTATGCCTACCATGCCAGCGCGGATCTCAAAGCGCCCCATTTGATCCTGGTGCACGGGGCGGGTGAAAATCATCAGTTCTGGGGATATGCAATCCGGAATCTTGGGGCTGCCAATGTCTACGTTCTGGATCTGCCTGGCCACGGCCGCTCCAGTGGAGCGGGCCGCTGGTCCATAACGGATTATGCCTCTTTTG
>SMTZ1_10005463_pt1 | contig 22573 bp, 18 predicted proteins | sample DeeMarSWOR136_30_FD_25667 | JGI IMG/M metagenome (IMG submission 25667) | reverse complement strand
GATAATCAAGAAACTACGCACCAAGACAAATCTATCGCTTGCCAGACTACCACCGTTGATGTTAGACTGGCTTGGACCTGACTATGCGACCAGGAAGAATTGCTCTTGAGGGGGTACGATCTACCCTGTTATCCCTGGCAATTGTCTCGCTACTATTGTCAAGTAGTGCTATTCTATCGAGCAAAACTGAAGGGGAGCTTATGAGCTTTGACTGATGAAACCACAAACACCACGCAATATCGGAATATTCAATACTGTAGCAAACAGCATCGGTGTTTTCGGGTATTTCAGCCCGTTCATAAGCGAGCACTTGGGAATACTCGTTGTTGCGTTCCCGTACTGTCTTGTTGGCTTCTTAATTGGCTTGACTGGATTGCTTCTTTGTCTGAAATTGAGAGGGACACCTGAACATAAGAGCCTAATGTGTCAGGGTGTAGTTTGCAACGTTGTCTCTTATGTTCCATATGTAATATGGTTCATCTTTGTATCGCAAGGATTTGTATTGACCGATTGAAGATGTCAGAGGCCAACTTTCTTCGGCCTCCGCTGCTCTTAATGGGAGGGGCGAGTGACCCGCCATGGCCTGCGACCCCGGCATGTCGCTGACACACTCGCCGTTATCGCGTGCAGCGCTGCTGGCTTCCGAATGGAGAAACCCTTGGCCCAATGCGATTTTGTCAAATTTCGGGGCTGACTACCTTCACTTGCGTTATGGCTGACCATTCACCTTTCCTTAAGCCTTACATATCTCGTTACCTCGATACACATTAAGTTCCGTTCTGGTCTGGTGGCTAACCTTTGACCAGGCTGGATTAGCCAGCTTGCCCACATTAGCTTTCGTGGCGCACCCACAACTCACTTCCGCCGTTTCCCTTTGACTGCTGTCTTGAGGACATTGCGCCCGGCTTGGGCGGTGTCGGTACCGATCTCCTCGGCAGCTTCTATCGCACCGCTCGTGGCATGCTCAACAGCCTCCGCCGTATCCGCACCAATCTCAGCCGCGGCCTTGACAGCGCCGTCTACCGCGGTGACCGCCGTCTTGCCGACATCGGCTCGGATGTCTGATGCCCCTTTAACCACTCCTTTTACGGAAGACTTGATGGCCACGCCGGCATCAGTGCCGGCCTCATTGGCAGCCTCCACTGCTCCAGCCACAACCTGGGCAACTGCCTTTTCCGTCGCCACCGCCCCAGAATGCCAGATAGCTGATCCGGCTTATGGCTCCGGCAACTATGGCCGCAACGGTGCTAATCAGAATGTCTCTGTGCTTGATGTGGGAAAGCTCAGGAGCGATGACCCCTTCAAGTTCGTATTCATCGAGCATCTCGCGCAATCCGGCTGTCACGCACACGGCACTATGGCTGGGTCCTCTCCCGGTCGCAAATGCATTGGGTGCGGCGGCAGGAGACACATACACGCGAGGCATCGGCAGCCCGGCACGTCTGGCGAGCCGGGCCACCGCGTTCCATAGCCCGGGGTCGTCTTCTTCGGAGACCTCGACGGCTCGCATCGTCGCCAGAGCAATCTTGTCACTGAAAAAGAATGCAAACAGATTCATTACTGATCCAATCACCAAGGCAGGCAACAGGGCTGACTGGCCCCCAATTAGATAACCTATCGCCAGACACAGGCCCATTAGTCCCCCCATCAACAACACGGTTTTTGTACTGTTCCAAAATTTGTACATCATATATATCTCCCTGTATAAATTTTTCTTGCTCCATACATTATTATTCACTGACTACTATTTTGCCACAACTCCTTTCATACCACCTGATATAAGTGTTGCGAGATTCGCCAGAATTCTTGGCAGCATAAGACCTCGCGGGCAGGCAAGATACTTGGGCTGCCAGACAGGATCGAATTTTTCTTTGTATTGCCGCAGACCCTGGAAGTTGTAGAAGTGTTCCCCGTGACGAAAGACAAACGTACCGACTTTGTGCCAGAGAGGCGCAAGGGTTCTATCCTCAAGCCCCGACATTGGAGCCATACCAAGGCTGAACCAATCGTAGCCTTGCTGTTTGCCCCAGAGCATAAGCTCAACGAACAGGTAATCCATAATTCCACTTGGGGCTGAAGGCAGGTGCCGCATCAAGTCTATCGAGAGTTCATCATGTTCCGCACCGGGCCAGATGTTGGCAAAGGCGATGATGTTTGTCCCCTGTCGAACAATCGCGACGGGCAGCTTCTTTATATACTCCGGCCCAAAGAAACCAAGGGAGAATCCTTTTTCTCTGGTGTTCTTGCCACTCAACCAGGCGTCTGAGATTCGCTTGAGTTCATCCAACAGAGCCGGCACTTGATCTGGCGGAGCAACGCTGAACGTACAGTTCTCTCTTACAGTTTTGTTATATGCATGACGCAGTCCTTTCCGGGACGAACCTTCAAGCGAGAAATTCTTCAGATGGACTCTGCCTTCTTCTCCCAGCTTTAGAAACGTCATGCCCAAATCGAGGTAGAGGTTCAGGTTTGCAGTTTCAATCTGATAGAACACAGGCCAGCCGTCAAGACGATCACACAGCTCGCGGTACCTCCACAAAAGAGATTCCCACTCCTGTCTGGGTCCAACGGGGTCGCCCATGGCAATCCAACTGCGTCCTTCAATGCCATACATTATGAAGCAACTGTGGCTTTCGCTGAGCAAAAAAGACTTGTCACCCAACAGAGCCAGATATGCGTACGTCTTCGGCGAACGCCTCACGATGTCCTCGACCGCCTGCACAGTCTCTGGCTGAGTTGGCAAAGGCTCCATGGTGCGAGGGGACAATAGTCTCACAACACCATAAAGCAGGACCATTGCGGCTGCCCCCGTGGTCGCGCGCATAAACCTCGGTGCATCGGCGTTTAGAGCAAAACGCCACCAGAGCTGACCGGAATACTCCAAATGCTTATTGGAGAAAATGCCCAGCCAAGCGGCGCTGATGAGCACAGCGGTTATCATAATGGCCCATGTAGGAGTGAGCCGCTCACTTATCACGGAAGCCTTTCTATAGAACTCACGATGACAAGGCAAGAATATCAGCAGCATTACGGCAAGTATAATTGCCTCTTCGTAATCCAGGCCTTTCAGCAGCGAAAGAACGATTCCCAAACCCAGCAAGGCAACAGTGAGATGATAGGCCGCATCAACGCGGGCCGAATCCCGCGGGCCAGTATCAGCAAACAGGCACCGGCGAGGCTACCCAAGAAGTGAGAAAGCTCCGTTGCAGCAAGTGGCAGCAGCTCCGCCAGCCAGGCGATCCGGCCCTTTGCCGCGGGCAAGGTGCCGGAGAAAAGCAGTATGACACCGGCGATGAAACTCGTAGCCGCAAGGACGTGAGGTGTGACCACCGAACTCCATCTGCCAAAGGCGATCTCAAACCTTCGCAGGGCATGTTTCTTCGCAGCCAGTTCGTGAACAGCCAGCAACGTTGTGGCCACGGCAAAGGGAAGCAGGTAGTAGATCAGCCGGTATAATACAAGCGAACTGGCTATTGCCGATTTCTCCAAGCGGTCCGACAGCAATAGCATGATCACGGCCTCAAAGACACCAAGGCCACCGGGTACATAGCTTAATAAACCGGCTGCCTGGGCAAGCATGAAGATGCCAAGGAATTTGATATACGTCAGCTTTGCAACGGCAGGTAGCAGGGCATAAAGAACACCACACGCCAAGAGCCAGTCGAGCGAGGCAACTGCAATTTGACCGACAGAAATCCGAACAGACGGTATGGAGAATTCCCATCCACGGATCGTTAGAGGTCTTCGCCTCAAGGCAATGACAATTAGATATGCAGCTACAACTGCGATGAAGATCATGCCGAGGGGCCTTACCGTGGCAAAGGGAATATGCAATACGGCAGGAATTTCACGAGGTTCCAAAACAAAGACCGCCCCCCCAATGGCGAAGAATCCGAGCCAGAAAGTCAGCCCGCAGAAAATGACTAACTTGGCCACCTCCCCCGCGGACACCCCGAGGGCTGAATAGATACGGTACCGCGCCGTGCTGCCGCCAACGATAGTCATGTTGTGGCTGAACACATAGCCGATAAACGATGCCAGAGCTATCTTCGGGTACTTCAGACAGTGGCGGATATAGCGAAGCGCCAGAGTATCGTATACCGTGAGCACCCAATAATCCAGGAAAGTCAGCAGTATCGCGAGGCCAAGAAATGCCAGCCGGATGGCCTTGAGTTCAGCAATGATATCGCGCAAGTGATAATGCCTGAGTTCACGGTGCAGTACGAGAATCGCCACTACAAACAGACCCAGGCTGATAACATAACCAGCGCTATGTATCAGACTCTTTCTCATCAAAATATTACTCTGACCTTTGTGTCACAACACGACCGATTTTACCACCTAACTCTATCGTAGAACACTCTCTTGGCAATCTCGGCACAGCCGATGTAAGCCGCTACGATCACCGCCAGAACGCCGAGCCATCGGATCGGTAATGGCTCGAAGCCCAGGATCGCCTTGACCGGACTGAATGGCAGGAAAAGGGCGATCGCTATTACGGCTGCGGTTGCGATCAGCAAATACCGGCTCGGCTTGCTTCTGGTGAGCGATCTGCGGGTTCGAACGACCAGCACAATCAGTGTTGCCGAGACTATCGACTCCGCAAACCAGGCGGTTCTGAATTGCTCTTGCGATGCGTGCAGAAAAAGCAGTAAGCAGCCAAACGTAAGATAGTCAAAGACTGAGCTGAGCAGGCCAAAGACAAGCATGAACCTGCGAATTACCTTGATGTCCCAGCGGCGCGGCTTGTCAACGACCTCCGGGTCGACGCTGTCCGTGGCAATGGCCATTTCCGGCAGGTCGGTGAGCAGGTTCGTCAAGAGAATCTGCTTTGGCAATAACGGCAAGAAAGGCAGGAACAGCGAGGCTCCTGCCATACTGAACATGTTTCCGAAATTAGCGCTTGTGGCCATGAATACATATTTCAACGTGTTTGCAAATGTCTTTCTGCCCGCCCGGATCCCATCGAGCAGCACCTTAAGGTCCTTTTCCAGCAGCACAATTTCGGCCGCTTCTTTCGCGACGTCCACAGCCTGATCAACCGATATGCCCACATCGGCGGCGTACAATGCCGTGGCATCGTTTATTCCGTCGCCCATAAAGCCCACAACATTACCCGCTTTTTTCAATGCCAGAATGATCCGCTCCTTCTGATTCGGCTCCACCTCGGCGAAGATGTGCACCTTGCCGACTTTGTGTAACAGGGCCTCATCGTTCATCTTGCGGATTTCCGCCCCCGTCAGTAGTCCTCCTGTGCCTATCCCAATCTGCTTGCCGATGTGGACGGCAACGTGTCTGTTGTCGCCCGTGACTATCTTCAGTGACACGCCGAGCTTGCTCAGTTCCTTTACTGTTAGGGCGACATCTTCTTTGGCCGGGTCAGAAAAAGTCAGCAGTCCCAGAAATGTCATGGCGGACTCATGGTCCTTGGTGATCGTCTCCTGACCATCGAGGTGGCGGTATGCGACTGCCAACACGCGAAGGCCGGATTTCCCGGATTCTTCAAGAAGTCTCTCAACTTGCTCGCGGGCTGCCGAGATTTCGATGTTTGTGCCGTTCCACAATTCTGCAGCCGAGCATATCTCCAGCACATTGGTTACCGACCCTTTGGCAACGATCACTCGCTCATCACCCTTCGAGACGAGGATACTCAACCGCTTTCGGACAAAATCGTACGGGACCTCGTCCAGTTTGGCAAAGCCGGCGATGTCGAGTTGCCGGTACGCTCGGATAGCCTCATCAATTGGATTGGCAAAGCCGCTCTCAAAGCTGGAGTTAAGGTAGGCATGGAACAGGACCTTGTCGCTCTTATGGGCGTTGGCGTCGATGAAAGCTTCCAGATTAACACGCCCGTCAGTCAGTGTTCCCGTCTTGTCGGAGCATAAAACATTCATACTGCCGAAATTCTCGATAGATGAGGGACGCTTTACGATGACTTTCTTCTTAGCCATCTCTCTCGCGCCCTGGGCGAGGTTCACGCTGACAATCGCCGGTAGTAGCTGCGGCGTCAGGCCGACAGCCAATGCCATGGAAAAAAGGAATGCCTCAAGGACCGGTCGGGAAAGATACGTGTTCACTGCGAAGATCACGACCACCAGCAGCAGCGTGACCTCCATTAGATAGTAGCCAAAGCGCCTCAGGCCTCGCTCGAACTCCGTCTCCGGAGCTCTTATCTCCAGCCTTTGGGATATCTTCCCGAATTCTGTCTGTTTACCGGTATGAACGGCAACGGCTTTGCCTATCCCGCTTGCGACATTCGTGCCCATGAAAAGGACGTTTCGCCTCTGTGCCAGAGGGGTCTCCTCGGGCAGGAGACCTACGGCTTTTTCCACCGGATAGCTTTCTCCGGTTAACGCGCTTTCGTTAACATAGAGGTTCTTAACCTCGACAAGGAGGCAATCTGCCGGCACGTTTGTGCCGGCGGACAGAATGACTACATCGCCGGGTACAATATCACCCGCGACTACCTCCATTTCACGACTATCCCGCAAGACAGTTGTTTTGACCTCGACTAGGTCGAGCAATCGGCGCACGGCATCGGTGGCGCGAAACTCCTGCCAGAAGCCGAGCAGACCGCTGACCGCAATGATCAGAAGGATAATCGAGGCATCGGTGAGATCATGCAGGAAGAGAGATATTGCCGCTGCAAAGATGAGGATCAGGACAATAGGACTATTGTACTGTGCTATGAGGACCCGCAGCCAAGTAGTTCGCTTGGCCGGCACAAGCACATTTCTGCCGTAAGTCCTGAGACGTTGCGCTGCCTCATCGCTCATCAAACCTGCTGTTGAAGTGTGTAACAGGTTCAGTAGGTCCTCCGAACGTATGCCCCAGTACTTGTTCGTACTTTGCTCCATCTGCGAATATCTTCCTTGTCTCCGGGTGCGTTACAAGCGAGAGTCACGGGTGCGATCGCGTCGAGCGAGCCACGCTTTATTGTCCATTCGCCTCAACGCTGACCTGGGGCGTCTTTCCCGCCTAATGCCGCCTTGACCATAAAATAACGGCTGATGCCATCAAGGCAGACTATGCCCTCGAGGTGCCCCTTGTCCACGACCGCAACCGCCGTTTTCTGCTTCGACAGCAGCGTTCTGTAAACATCCTCAAGAGACGTCTGTGGGCCTACGGAGGTGAAACTGCCATCCATCACTTCAGAAACCGCAATATCGAGACCTTTCTCGTGAACGCTTGACAGAATACGATCACGGGTCAGTATTCCTTCAAGGCCCTGCTCTGAGATAATGGGGAAGTCTTCCTGACAGCCATGGTAGAATTGCTCAAGAGCCTCTGAGAGCAACTGGTCGGGACGTAAGGCCCGGAATTCCCGCACCATCACCTCCTTGGCGGGAACATCGTGCAATAGAGATTTCAGGACCACTTGCCGTTTTTCGCTCCCGGCACCTATATACAGAAACAGCCCTATCAATGCGAGCCACCAGTTGAAGAATATCCCGAACAGAACGAACAGCATTGCAAGGCCCTGCCCGATCGCTACGGCAGCAGAGGTTACCCTGACGTAGTCCATCCTCGTAGCTAAGATACCGCGGAGGATTCTTCCTCCATCCATCGGAAAAGCCGGTATCAAATTAAAGATTGCGAGCATAATATTGACGCCGATGAGCCCAGCGAAAAAGGCCCACGCGGAATCTGGATAGAGATTCGGCGCGCGAACTCCGGTCCAATGGCCGACGAAGAGAAACAGTATTGCGGCGATAGCCAGGTTGATCAGGGGCCCAACAATAGACGTAGCAATTTCCTGGGCGGGTTTCTCGGGCATCTCCTCCATGGTGGCCACCCCGCCTATTGGGAGCAGAGTGATGCTCTTGGCCTCTTTCCCAAAGCGCCTTGCAATCAGACTATGGCCGATCTCGTGTATCAGAACGCAAATGAAGATGGCACATATGAAAAGGGTTGCTAGAATGGCACTGTGAAGGCCACGCTGATTTAGTACCGAGATAAATATGAAGAACAGAAGGAGAAAGAACGTAATGTGAATCCTGAAGTTTATCCCAAATATCTTGCCGATATTGACTGACCATTTCATGACTGGACACTCCTTCTAACTGCTCCTTTTCATTGGGTACCATCACCTTATGACTATAAGGTGCTTGGACCGACACCATGAGCGAGCTACGGCGACGACCAATACGGACGCAAAGCTCACCAAGTGGTTAGTCCGATACGGTCTCATTGCACCTTGATGAACACGAAGTGATGCATCTCGCCGCTCTGCACACGAAGCCTCACGCCCTTCTTCAGATCATATTTCTTCAGTTCTCGCTCAAACTCGGCTACACTCGCAACAGCGCGACCCTGTACGTCCAGAACAACGTCATAAGTCCTGATACCTGCTTTTGCAGCTGCGCCAAGCGGATCGATTGAGGTGACTATGACGCCACGGAGATCCACACGGCCGAGTTGGCGCGCAATCTCGGGTGTGAGTGTTTCCATTCGCATGCCAAGTTCAGACTGTGGCTGCTCTGACTGCTTCTGAGCCTGTTTGCTTTCGAGCTCGCCTATTCTGACAGCGATAGTCTCTTTGCGCCCATTGCGAATCACCTCCACCTGCACAGTCCTATCGGGCTGCGTTGCGGCAACGAGAGAACGAAGCTGGACCGTATCCTTTATAGCCCTGCCGTCAAATCGTGTGATTATGTCTCCCTGTTTCAAGCCCGCCTTGTCCGCTGGTCCCTGTGGTGTAACCTCAGAAATGAGAACCGCATCGGTACTTTCACAGCCAAAGGACTTTGCCAGTCCCTCAGTCAGGTTCTGTATTGCGACTCCAAGACGACCCCGAATCACCCTGCCCCTCTCAATCAGGCTTTTCATCACGGCCTTGGTCATATTGCTTGGGATTGCGAAACCAACCCCGGAATAGCCTCCGCTCTGACTGAAAATCGCCGTATTTATTCCTACCACTTCACCCCGCAGGTTGACCAGTGGGCCGCCGCTATTTCCCGGGTTGATTGCCGCGTCGGTCTGGATGAAGTCCTCATAATCGACTATCCCTACGTTGGACCTGCCTTTGGCACTCACTATGCCCGCTGTTATAGTACTTGTCAGCGCAAAAGGATTGCCGGCTGCAATCACCCACTCTCCCACCTTGAGTTTGTCCGAGTCGCCGAGCGTTGCCGGCCGCAGGCCGTCCGCATCGATTTTGACGACAGCGACGTCCGTTTTCGGGTCGGCGCCGACTATCTTTGCCTTGAAACTTCGCTCATCAAACAGTGTCACAGTTACTTCATCGGCTTGCTCAACAACATGGTTGTTGGTAAGTATGTAACCAGCAGGATCTACTATGACGCCTGTTCCGAGACCTTGCTGCACGTAGCCATCACCGCGGTTGTCCTGATTGAAGAAGCGATCGAAATTCCGGTTGCCAAAGAAATCTCTGAAAGGAAAATCAAACCACCAGTCGGGCATTTGCCCTCTTTGCTGCTCCGGTTTCATAAGCTTGACCGAGCTGATGCTGACCACGAAGGGCCTGACATTCTCAGCGACATGCTCAAATACCGCAGAAAGGCTCTCTGCGGTCTTGATTTGCTCAGCCAGGGCACCCCTTGGTACCTCAACTGCCAGAACACTCGGGCAGAGATAATCAGACAACACTCCTGTGCAGTAAAACACTGTCACCACGACAACGATTATTCTTGCATATCTAAGCCTACTAATCATAAGACACCTCACTTTCTCTTCTTGCAAAGGCACGAAGCTGCAAAACAGCGCCCGCATACACGCGAATATTCGCCTGTATTACAAACTCTTTTTCTCCAAAAACCAGAGCAGAGCAATGATTCCAAAGCTGGAATCATCCCGACAGGTTGTCCCACTTGCCGTTCGAATTCGGCCTGCGGCCGGGTACTCTACGCAATGGCCTCCTTTCTGTCAACTGCCTTGGATAACGCCTCAATCGGCAGTGGCATCTGGTGGTAGCCCATGATCCGGTGGAAACGTCTCTCTGCCCCCAGCAATACTGTCCCACCCCACCGCCAGGCCATGTTCGCATTACGCCAACGCTTGACATCGCGACACAGATCATCGGCCCGTGAAAAGCAGCTCTCAAACATGTTCGTACTGCAACTGCCGACGAAACTCCTGTACTAAGCCCAGCGTGTTTGACCTTGGAACCGGATGGGCTATTGCCCCTTGACCTTGATTTTCGTTGGCTTTGCCTTCTCGCTCTTAGCTATACTGTCTGATTTGATTAAAGTGATCTAACTCCTTTATACGATTACCTTTCCAGGGGAATGGTCCACTTGGAAAGGATAAACGATGGAGCGACGATTTGAAGTACGCAAACGCAAAATTCTTCAGGAGGCTCAGATAAAGCCGCAAGTGTCTGATGGCATGTTGAAACGTCTGGAACAATTCGCCGGACCGTTCATAACCTCTCTGAAAAGACGCGAGCAGAAACAGCATGCTCAGGTCTATATCGCTGGCCTGTTGTCGGATCTGCAAAGGAAGAATGTCGAGTCGATTGCCTACCGACACGACCAAGACCGCAGGGGACTGCAACGGTTTATAGGGTCGGCACCGTGGGGCCACCGGCCACTGCAGCAAGAACTGGCACATCAGGTCGGTGCCGAAATCGGCCAAGACGATGGTGTAATTGTCTTTGACCCATCGGGACACGAAAAGTGTGGCAACGATTCGGTCGGTGTGCAACGTCAGTGGTTGGGTCGGCTGGGTAAAGTAGACAACTGCCAGGTGGGTGTCTACATGGGCTATGCTTCTCGCAGAGAGCATGCGTTGGTGGATACACGTCTGTATCTTCCAAAGGAATGGGCCAAAGACAAAGCTCGTCGAAACAAGTGCGGCGTACCGAAGCAGATTTGCTATCAAACACGTCACGAACTGGCGTTGGAAATGCTGAAACACAACAGCAAACATTTGCCTCATGGATGGATAGCTGGAGATGACGAAATGGGCCGTTCGAGCCGTTTTCGCAGGGATTTGCAGGTTTTGGGCGAACGGTATCTTCTGGCTGTTCCGTCTAATACCAGCATTCGTGACCTGGATGCTCCGCGTCCCTCGTATAGCGGTCGAGGCCAACCTGGTAAGCGGCCTTTTCAGCGTGTCGATCTGTGGCGTGATTCGCTGGCCAAGGATGCCTGGACGCGGATCGATGTGCGAGATGGCGAAAAGGGACCGCTGGTTGTGGAGATGGTCAAAAGACGTGTTTTGGCGCGAACCGAAAGAAACCGACACGACGCCACCGAAGAGCTTCTGGTAGTCACGCGTTCGCCGGATGAGACCGGCAAAATAAAGTACGAGTATCATCTTTCCAATGCGTCTGCGGATACACCGCTGGAGGAACTGGCACGTGTGGTTAAGGCTGAACATCGCGTGGAGGATAGCCTCAAACGAGCCAAGAGTGAGGCGGGTCTCTCGGATTACGAAGTACGCACTTGGGTAGGCTGGTATCATCATCAAATACTGTCGCTGATTGCGATATGGTTTCTGATCTTGGAGACCCGTCGCGGGAAAAAAATACACGCCGGCGATTACGATTCCGAAGGTCCGCAACCTTTTGGATTTACTGCTGCGTCGGGCTTGCGACCGCAGACATCCTGGCTGGGCGATACGCTTTGTAAGGCGTAAAAACGAACGAAGAGAGCTGGCTCGTTTTCATCATTATAAACGCCGTAACTTATTAGCTCCACTACGTGTTGCAGAGCGAAAATGAAATTAGACAGTACAGCTACAAAAATATCAGAATAATCCAAATGCGGTTCCATTCACTTAATACTCAGTTCATTCAACTTTAACAATGTTACGGATTCGACGCAACTTTTCGGAGCCCGAGAAGTAAACGTCGTTGCCGACGAATGTCGGCCAACCGGGCTGTTCCACCTTCCCAACTACATGAACCCTCAAATCCTTTGGATCGATACGAACCAGCACATCCTTCAGATACGTCCAAAGCATACCGTCCGGGCCGGGTACAAGCGCCAGAACCTCGTACGAAGGGTCCACCCAGTGAGGCCAATACGGATCATTCCCAACAGGCCATGGAAGGGCTTTGCGCAGAAGAACTTGGCCCGTAGTGACATCCACCCCGTAAAGAAGACCTGTGCCTCCGGGGCTGCCTTCCTTCTTCTCCATCGTCAGTCCAAGCACTCGCCCCGGCGCGACCTCGATAATCATTCCTGTAGTCCGCGCATCCGTGACCGGCACAATCTCTCGTACGATCTGTTGTTCACCCACATCATAGACAAACAGTTTACCCTCTTTGGTCCGGCGGTTGCTGTTCAACTCGTCGGACGCCGTAGAAGTAGATATAATAATCAGCCGCCCCTCCAGAGCCGGTGCAATCCAATGCACGGCGTAACCACTTAACGGCTTCCAGAAACCGTCCATTTTACGGGCCTTCGGCTCGTACCAGCCAAAGCCGCCCCCCGTGTAGTGACGCAAGCCGAAACCGCCGAAGTAGATCTTGCCGTCGACGCCGAGCGCCGAACTATGCATGAGCCCCACCCGGGTGGTCCTGTCAAAGTCTCCCAGGTACCTGGGATTACTTCTCACGTCACCCTGATTGAGTGCGGAATGGCCGGGAGGGCCGCCCTTGCTCAGCGTCCAGGGCCGAGCGGGGTCATGGGCCAAGAATAGCGGTCTGGTCGGTTCGAGGATCGAACACAAAGACACCTGCATAATCGTCGCCCGTGCCATAGAGCCGGCCGTCGGGCAGAACTGACATGGGATTAATGCGATGCGGGTATGACTCAACGCCCTCCAAGCGAATCGATTTCCAGCCCCGCGCTTCCGGGGAAGCATCTGCCTTGTCCTTCGGCGCTTTGGTTGCATCTTCCTGCAAGCGATACCAGAGCACCGCATTCCCTTCAGCATCCGGATCGATCTGATCGAAATACAGTTCCGGCCTCGGCACGGCTTTGTCCCAGAGCGAAGCCTGCTTAGGCCATGGCGGGTCGTCGTTGGTCTTTGGAATGGCCTTGCCGTGATAGAGGGAAAGCTCTCCACGATATCCATCACCAACTCCGTCGGCGATTCCAGCAGAATCTGCTCTTGCCCGGTTTCAAGGTTTACCGCTACGAGATACCACGCGGGAATCATTCCGCTGGCGATATAGGCATGAGTATCGTCAACGCCCATCACGTAGCGGCTCCAGGCTCCGTTGGGATGGCTCGGCCCAACAGCACCGAAATCCTTGACGACTTTCTTGAGCTTCGGATCATAGATGTACAACCCGACTTTGTTGCCCCGCGTTCCTGTTCCGTAAATCCGCCCGTCGGGCCCGGTCGCAAGTGGGCGAACCTCTCCCCCAAGTCCCGGAACGATTTCGCCCTGCTCTTCCACGGTATTCGTCTCGGGGTCATATACGAACATGCCCATATTCCATGTCCGATTGAACGGCGTCGCAATATAGTATTTGCCGTCGAATCCGAGCGCCCTGCCCGACAGATAGAACTGGTGACCGTCGGCCAAACGCTGTTTCGTGACCTGCCCTGTGCCTAAATCGACGGCATATAGCCACGTCGGCCCGTAATACTCCTTGAAGTATATCTGCAAAACATCCCAACTCTTGCCATCATGGTTGGGAACCATCCATCGCTCCCAGACATTCACCCCAAGCGCAGGCTCACCCAGCGATTCGGTCTTTAAGATCGGCGCACCTTGAAGTGCCTCCTTCAGTTCCGGCTGTTCCACAGCCCGCCAGACCCGTTCGCCTGCAGCACAATGGCTGGTCACAATCCAAATCACCCCGACACATAATCCCGGCGCAAGCCAAATGCTTTGATTTCTCATCTCCGGATTCCCCAACAATTATGGGTGCAAGTTCTTTCTGTATCCTATTATGTTCAGGTTATGTGAAGACTCATTAAAGGAACCATAATCCTCGATGCACGGTCACTTAGAGCGGAAGAATCGGTCAGGATCATCCCGCCCCTGTGGCATCTCAACACAGTTGAATTATTGCATCGCCGACACCTTTAGTATGAACACGTCACGCTGACCCGTTCCTTCCCAGTTGCTAGTAAAAACTATAAATCGACCGTCCGGGCTAATGTTTGCACGCGGGCTGTCCCAATAGGAGTTGAAAACGGATCGGTGGTGCGCAAGACGCCGAACCCGGTCGCTGCCGTCGGTGGCTACCTGGACTATCTCATTTCTGAATATGCCGGAAGAAGGCAGCAAATTGCCCACATAGAAACTCAGCGTTACCCACGACTCATCGTCAGCCAGCATCGAAACGTGGTAATCCTGGCTCCAGTCATTTCTGAAGTTGAGCAACGTTCGGACGTCGTGCGGAGAGTCCAGCGGCCTGAACGTGACTCGGTTTTTGACATTATCGTGGCCAATGACTATTCCCCGGCCGTTGTCCGAATGACCGGGTGCAAAGTCGGGGCCGTCATCCGCCAAGTCTTCAATCCTGCCGGTATGCACCGCAGCTTAGATGGAGCGCGTATCGGCATCCGAACGTTGCTGACACAGATTGACGTCGTTCGCCCTATCCGCGAGAACCTGGAAGAAGAGATTGCCCACTTGGCCAAAGGCCTGCCCACTTACATCTTCAGCTTGCCGGGCATCAATCCTGTCAGAGCCGTCAGCCTCTTTGGCGAAACGGATCCTATCACCACCTTCGAGAGACCGGATCAACTGGTGGCTTTCGCAGGATTGGACGTGAGCGTGTTTCAAACCGGCCAGTATGAGGCCTCCTACCGACACATGAGTAAACGCGGTTCGCCTTTTCTGCGAGAGACCCTTTGGAATATGGCTTTTCAAGCCATTTACCAAGAAGGCGAAATCAGAGGCTACTGGCTGCGAAAAATGGCCGATGGCCTCAAGCACAAAGCTGCTGTCACGGCCACCTCTATTAAACTGTGCCACGTCACCTGGCGAATTTTAACAGACAAACGCGACTATCTACCGGAAGGTCGCCCTAACTAATCCCGAGGAATCTTCACTTGTCAAAGAGCAAAATGATAAAATTTCTTATTTCATCCTTGACTGCCTATAGCTGGTCTTTCTTGAAACAATAAATCCTTACTTTCTAATCCACAAAACTGTGGAGCCTTGCAATCCTTTTTAAGGAAGCTTTGGCGAGCCTTCTGAAAGTGTTCACCGGGCGCATCCACGAAGCGTAACAATACATCATCCCACACTACCACGTAACCCTCTGATGCCTTTGGCTTAGCGCTTTCAGCGGCTCGGGCTGAATTTCTTCTTTTGTCCAGCCCTATCCCGGGCATAATGACAGCACCCATTAGGGCAACCAACACCGCGATAGTTCCTTGATACCAAGTGCGCTTCCTTTTTCCTTATGTAACGTAACCACATGTCTCCAGCCCACCGCTCGAGCGCGGGGACGTTCCTTCATTCTATGATCTGCATACTTCCCTTCGGTTTCTGCTATTCAAAATGCACGATGTAAAGTTGTTAGGTGTGCTGAAGCCTTCGGGTGTATCTCCAGTCATTCCTTACCTATCATATAATACACAACCATCATCGGGGCATTGTCAAGACATTTTTTCTCCTTTTTAAGCTCGCTTTGGGACATTTTTTTTGAAGGCCAAATTTATGCAACTTCTTGTATGACTGGGGAAACATCGCTTAGGTGCATGCTGTTAAGTGATATGGTTTGGGGCGTCTGGGCACTCTTTATCGCAAATCGTGACCATCGCCTCTGTTCATGGAGCGAGAAAATGTTTCTCACAAAATCCAGAGGGCTGTTCCTAATTGTGTACCCTGGAATATCACATACGATAAGCAGGAGAGAAAATAATGCGTATCGGAATTGCAGCAGACCACGGAGGTTGTGAATTGAAGGAGCATCTACTCAAGACGCTTCGTGACTCGAAAGAGGAACCGAGCTGATTTCTTGCTGGCTTTTTGGGTGATGATTTGGTATTCTGCTTTCATTGCCTACTTTTTTTCTTTCTTGTTGTCAACGGTTGTTTACTTGGTTCTATCACCAGATCAGGCATGGAGTAGCCATCCTCATTTTCTAACCTTCAACTACGGATGGGACAACCTCGTTCCGGATACTCAGAGGAATATGTTTATTGTAGGACCTTTAACCAGTAGCGGCCTCGCGAAACTTTTTATGACACATTCTCGTACCAAAGAGCGCATTGAACGACTTTTGGAGATACAATACTAAGGTCTATTGGTTAAGAGACAGAAAAATGATAAATAGTATCCAGTATGAACAGCTTCACTTACGAATAGAAGCTCCGCTGGACAGAGTTGTTCTTGCAAATTACGCAGATTGTGATAAGTGAAGTCTCCACCCAAAATAACAATGAAACACGACCTGTTAATCAGTGGCGAGGTTTTGCATTATGTCAGAAATTATTCTTCTAAGGCATGGAGAAAGTGTATGGAACAAAGAGAACCGATTTACCGGCTGGACAGACGTTGATTTATCATCGAAGGGTATAGAGGAAGTGAAAAAGGCGGCTGAGCTTTTGACAAATGATGGGATTACTTTTGATGTTGCATTTACTTCTGTATTGAAGAGAGGGATAAGGACACTTTGGATTGTTCTGGATGAGATGGACCTGATGTGGATCCCTGTGTATCGCTCATGGCGATTAAATGAAAGACACTATGGTGCCTTAAAAGGGCTCAATAAAGCCGAAGTAGCCGCAAAGTACGGGGAAGAACAAGTGCTGAAATGGAGAAGAAGCTATGATGTCAGACCTCCTGCTCTTGAAAAAACCGACCCAAGATACCCAGGAAACGACCCAAAGTACAGAGACTTAGATCAAATGATATTCCTCTTACAGAGTCGCTGAAAGATACGGTAATGAGGTTTGTGCCATACTGGCACGAGGTGATATCACCGATTTTGAAATCTGGAAGAAGGATACTCATAGCAGCACACGGCAATAGTCTGCGTGCCCTGGTTAAGCATCTCGATGGAATTTCCGATGAGGAAATTGCACAGCTAAATATTCCAACTGGAATACCTCTTTTCTATAATCTGGATAAGGACCTTAAAGTGCTTCGCAGCTACTATCTGGGAGATTCAGAGGAAGTTAGCAAAGCTATTCAGGCAGTCAAGGACCAAGTAAAATGCAACTGGTATAGCACTAAGAACAATCTTCAATAACAGAAGAGTCTGTCGGTGGTAATGTAAAAATGCAGAAATCACCAAATAACAAGATTCCATCATTGTCATCTCCGCCTGGGGTGATAACGAAGGGCAGCAAATTTAGGTCGTGGTTTATTGGGATTTTGTTGTTGGCGGGGGTAATCGCAGCTGTTACTCATCTTGGTGAAATAGAACATTTTGCCAAGCTGGCACGTGAGGCTAAGCCTAAGTGGTTACTGGCGGCCTTGCTTCTACAATTTGGCACTTATGTTTGTACTGCAGCAATTTGGGAACAGGGCCTGCATTATGTCAATATACGGCAGAGTTTTTTTTCATTCGTACCGCTTGCCTTGGCCAAATTGTTCGCAGACCAAGCCCTGCCGAGCGGGGGAGTGAGCGGAGCCGGTTTCTTTGTTGCAGCTTTGAAGCGCCGCGGAGTGCCCCCGGACCTCTGTATGGCGATTCTATTGGTTAGCCTGGTAACTTATTACACGGCCTACCTTATTGCCGCACTGGCCAGCTTGGCCCTGCTGTGGTTCTACCACGCCATTCATATCTCTATTGTTGTCGTGGTGGGGGTCTTCTGCTTAGTGGCGGTGGTAATCCCTGCTGGGGCACTATGGTTGCAGCATTGGGGCAAGAGTACCCTTCCAGCGTTCCTAACGCGCTCGCCGGGTCTCAGAGATTTGCTCCAAGGATTTAGCCATGCCCCTCGCCACCTGTTACGCAACCCATCATTGGTGGTGAAGGTAACACTGTTGCAAATGGCTGTCTTTCTATTGGACGCTGCCACCCTATGGGCTATGTTGCACGCGGTCGGCCAGGATGTGTCGTTGCTCGTTGCGTTTCCCAGTTTCGTGGTTGCCTCAATAGTCGCTACGCTCAGTCCCGTTCCACTGGGGCTCGGAACCTTTGAGGCAAGCTCCGTTGGTATGCTCAAAGCGCTCGGCGTACCGGTTGAGGCGGGACTTACCGCTACTTTGCTATTGCGAGGTTTCACGCTATGGCTGCCGATGGTGCCCGGCCTCTGGCTAGCAAGACGACAGTTGCGCTGAGAACCGCACATCGCAATGAGGTAGGTCAATCATGAATGGTACTCGCCTGCGAGTATGGAACTATAGCAACGGACCCATTATCTCTGGGTCTTGATTGAAGCACTGAGGCAACGAATTGTACTATGAGTCATGCTTGCCTTGAGCCGCAAATGGTCAGAGTTCTTTGACAAATTCATGTCACTATTTTGTCTCCACAAATGCCAAATCTGGTAATCCACAAAGAAGCCAAACACCAAATTCTCGCCGGAAAACAAGTATTGTAGCAGAATTTTCTGTAAATCTCGGATTCAATGGCCGGTGTCAAAATCTTACCTTGGATGTCTCAAAGAAAACTTTTTGTGGCAACAGGGATTTCAGTATTTGCCTTTGAGGTCTTCATCGGTGGCCGGCGTGACCTCTTGGGCAACAGGTCAAGGGTTTTAGTGCCCATTCCTAGTACATCAAGGCTTGTCTTAATTGCGGGACTTCGTATCTCACGGTATAATGTTCAGCGACAGGCCTCACTTAATCATGTTGCTTCTGGAAAGCGAAGGCCTAATATGCGAGAGGAAACAGAATGCAAGGAAGACTCACACATCAGGCCGCGCTTGGCATGTTGCTGATCTGCCGGTTCTCCATCTGTCTTGCCGTAAATAATCCGGGTGCAAACGCCAGCAGCACGTACCTCGATGCCGTCCGCACCTTCGGCGACAACGCGCTCAAGTACGGTCCCAAGCACACGCCTTTAATGGCGTTGCGGGATTGCAATAACGGCTGGCGCGATCCTCGGCGACCATACAAGGGATGTGATATTAACATAATCGTAAGCAGATATGATTTCTTATATGATGGGAGCAAATCGAAAGGGAGCAGCCGTGAAACGATTGGACCGACGCAAGTTTCTGAATCTCAGTGCCGCTACCGCGGCAGCATCTATAATGCCCCTCTCCACTCTCCAAAGCTGCCTCGGCCAGGTCCAGACAGCAATCCCAAAATTCAACATCATATTCATACTGGCCGATGACCTCGGCTGGGCCGATGTAGGATGTTACGGCGGCGACCTGCACGAAACGCCGAACATTGACAAACTGGCTCAGCAAGGTGTGCGTTTCACCGACGCCTACGCTGCGGCGCCTGTTTGCTCGCCAACGCGTGCCTCAATTATGACGGGCAAATACCCGGCCCGACTGCACATGACCATTTGGTACGAAGCCTCTGCGAATCCGCCTCACCGCCGGAAGCTAATCCCCCCGATCACGCAGGGCAATCTGCCTCATGAGCAGGTGACCATCGCCGAGGTGCTCAAGAATGCTGGCTACTTCACGGCCCATGTGGGCAAGTGGCACCTTGGCGATGCTGCATACTACCCAGAGACACAGGGTTTTAGCGTCAATATCGGTGGGACCTTCTGGGGAGCGCCGACAACGTTTTTCTATCCGTATAGCGGTTCGAGCAGATGGGGCGGGGAGTTCCGATATGTGCCGCACCTCGAGTTTGGGACTGAAGGTGAATACTTGACAGACCGCCTGACCGACGAGGCGCTTCACATTCTGGAAAAGGCAAAGAACAAACCGTTCTTCCTCAATCTCTGCTACCACACGGTTCATACGCCAATCGAAGGCAAATCTGAACTGGTCGAACATTACAAGAGGAAGCTCAAGCCCGGCATGCTTCATCAGAATGCCGAGTACGCTGCTATGGTCCACAGTCTTGACCAAAACATTGGTCGCATCCTGGACAAGATCCGCGAATTGGGTGTTGCCGATCACACGATTGTCATGTTCTTTTCCGACAATGGCGGTTACATTAACAAGTATAAGGACAATGCCGTGACCAACAACTATCCGTTGCGCTCGGGCAAGGGATCACTCTACGAGGGCGGGATCCGGGTCCCACTGATCATTCGATGGCCCGGTGTTACCAAAGCCGGCAGCATCTGCCGTGAACCGGTAAGTTCGATTGATTTCTACCCTACCATCCTCGATATGACCGGTCTGACCGGCGATTCGAAGCACAATTCCGATATGGACGGCCTCAGCCTTGTGGCTTTATTGAAGGACCCGAATTCCAAGCTCAAGCGCGGGGCTCTTTATTGGCACTATCCTCACTACTATCCAACAACGAGCCCGGTGAGTTCAATCCGGCAAGGTGACTGGAAACTGCTGGAGTACTTGGAGGACAGGCGCGTTGAGCTATATGACCTTAAGCAGGGCATCGGCGAAAAGAACAACCTGGCGGCCGCAACGCCCGAAAAGTCCGAGGAACTCCGCAGACGTCTTGGCAGTTGGCGCAACGCCGTAGGTGCTCAGATGCCCACATTGAATCTCAAATATGGTCCAAGGTTGCAGGATGACACAGTGACACCGTAGAATAGTCACGTTGCCCCAACGCGTGATATGGCCAGTGCGCCCTTATCAAGCACCCTGTAACGAGGGTTTTGGAATTCGACTTAGATGGCACTGCCAGAATCAGAAGCTAACTCGACAACACTGTATTTCACAGAGCTCTCTGACATGGTCAGTATGTTGTTTCGATGAAGGTTTTCGCAAGAGGTTGAGCCCGCTGAGCATATCGCTGGAGCCACTCTTCTTTGGAAAGACAGGTTTTGCACACCGGTTTTCGGAGATTGTGGGAGGATTTACTTCCAACGACATGTATTGTCCCAGTGTAAGCGATCATGCCACCTATTGTCCAACAAAGGTTCCGAGACTCAGTTACCACGCGACACTGTCTTAGCCTTATCTGTCTTGTTTAACTGTTCTATACGAAGGGTACACCTGCCAGATGACAGTGCCCCGGCTTTTTTCGACCGAGACACAATCTTGGCATCGACACGAGATATGAACAGATTCACATTCGGAGTTACGGCCTTGTCGGCAAACGCAACACTATTAAGAACCTGTACAGTCTCGATGCCATCCCAGAAGCTCAAAGAGCACGCTATCCTCTGTGCTTCCTGATGGGTTAGCGACCTCAGAAGTATCGGAATACAACCGGCATAGTCGGCCCACAGTTCTGGGATTTTTCTATTCGTATCACGCATCGTCTTTTGCCTCTCATTTTGGCTGCCTTGCCTGTAGCCTTCGGTTCACCGGTTGTTGTCAGCATTCATTGCGAGACATCAGTACCGTTAAGCTGTCATTCTATCCATAAAAGGCAGTAAGTTGACGGCTGGTAACGAAAACCGTGCCTCAGTGAGCATAAGTCCCTCAAAGTCAGCCTCTCACGGACGAAATTGGGAGATGGAATGGGTCCATGCCGTAATGGATACGCGGGGAGTCGCTTAGCTGCCGGTGATCTCATCTGAAGGGATACATGGTCGTGCGAAAAGGACTCCAGAAAGACGTGTTACCTTTGTGGTGCAGGGTGCCCGCCGCCTGTGAGAGTCTGGTTCCTACAAGCAGTGAATTTTGCTGGTATGTCGTAAGCTTGATGCCCCAGAGAAGAATTTTGGCGACAGGGTTCACTTTGAACTCTCTATCGATATGCTTTACGATCTGTTTAGCAAAGCACGTGAGTTATCGGATCCGCTTGGTCGGGCATAAGTTCCGGTGCTCGGCAAATATGGTCGCCGAGCACTAAAATCGGCATATAGACCAGAAAGGACAGTCCACCGGCTCTTGCAGCTTTGGTGCTTTGTTTAATTCCCCAAAGCAATCATGCCGTTGCCGTCTGGTAAGGCCACTGCTGGCCTTTCCCTTATCAAAGGGCAGCTGCGAAAAGGCAACCTACAGGCATTGAGTGCGGGGCGTTTTTGTGATATAATGCGATTAGGACTGGAGCGTTTGCGACGCGGCAGAAGGGTCTTCGATGGTGAAAATCAATCACTATGGGTTGTTCTTCTGGCTAGCGATGGTCTCATGTTCTTCCATCGCGGCCGCTGCACAGAACCACTGCGTCTGGCAGCAACACAGCAAGCTTGTTGCTTTGGATAGTGTGGCGGGGGATGCCTTCGGCCGTGCTGTCGCGATCGACGGCAATTGCTGTGTGGTCGGGGCCTGCTGGGACGACGAGCCGTGGAACAGGTCAGGTTCGGCTTACGTTTTCGAGCTGGAAAGTTCAGACTGGGTCTATAAGGCCAAGCTGATTGCTTCGGATGTTGCAGCCGGGGATGAGTTCGGGTCGTCGGTATCGGTAAGTGGCAGTTATGCCGTTGTCGGAGCTCCCTATAATGATAGCCGAGGCAGTGACAGTGGCTGCGCCTACATATTCAAACGCGACGGCTCAGACTGGGTGTTGGATTGCAAACTGACCGCCTCGGATGGCGACGCCTCTGCTTTCTTCGGTGAGGCGGTTTCTATAAGCGGAACCTGCTGCATCGTAGGGGCTCCCGGGGGCGGGGACGATGTGCGGGCGTGCGGCGCTGTTTATGTGTTTGAGCGACAAGGCGACGTCTGGACAGAAAAGACCAAGCTTCTTGCTGCTGATGGTGCAGCCGACGATCGCTTCGGCTACAGCGTGTCGCTCAGCGGGCAAGACTGCG
>SMTZ1_10003610_pt1 | contig 22587 bp, 13 predicted proteins | sample DeeMarSWOR136_30_FD_25667 | JGI IMG/M metagenome (IMG submission 25667) | reverse complement strand
CATTTCAGAAATTTCCCTATAGAGTAACAGTAATTTTTTGTTACTCCCTCAGAAATTCTTTTCTCAACTCTCAGATAAACTGAGAAATCCTCTAATATATCTTCTAATACGCAAATCATACTATCACCCTTGTTCTGTTTTTTGAACAACGAACCTTTAAAAAAATGGTAACAAGGAAAACCCTTGTTCTGTCAAACGAAATATGAACTCTTGCAAAAGAAGCAACATACGTCACTGAATTCAAAAAAGAACTCACGTAGGATACTGAGATAGCAATATCACAGAAGTTCACTTTACAGAACAGGACTGTTACACGTGTAACAATTCGTTTTTTTGTTCTTTTTTTAGGGCTTTTGACATTCAACGAGATTGAAATTTCTAACACCAAAATTTTTAACAACTTTCTTAAATTCAAACCGAAAAGTTTATATTCCTGGAGACATAATGAGAGTATAAAGAGGAGTTGTTATAATGGCAATAAAGAGTCTTGTTTCATTGGTGGTAATAGGAACCTTTCTCATGTTCGCGAGTGTAACTCCATCAACTGCTATTGCACCAGTCTGGAGCTACGAGATTGAGAACATGACAGGTTTTGCTATGTCTAAAAATGGGGAATACCTTATTGTGGCGTGCGAAAAAGGACCTTCATGTGAAAAGGGACAATTCTATGTTTTTAATCAGTATGGAAACATCGTGAAAGATGGTTGCATCGAAAGTGAAATCACTGTCATGGATATTGCAGGCGATGGAACTTTTTTCGTAGGGGCACATAATAGGTACTGCTTTTCCTCAATTTCAGAGGAAATACAAGTAAATACAGAAATGGAGGGTATGTTTGAATCTGTCTCTCTATCTGAAAACGGTGAAGTTGTTATTGCAGGGACCGACAAAGAGATTCTCATCTTTGACAGACAAGGTGTAAAAGACCAAAAAGATGTTGGCCGAGCTGTCACTTTTACTGCTGTCAGTGCTTCTGGCTCAACAGCAGTTGCTGGAACCAATGATGCACTGTTTCTCTGTAAAGAATCAAGTAACACATGGGAAGAACTCCCTGCTGACGGAGAAGTAACTGCCCTCGCTGTCTCTGGTGGTGGAAGTTCTATTGCTTACAGTATAGCTACTAGTATGATAATTTTAGATTCTCAACTGAATAAACAAGGGGCATTTGAGATAGGAGGATATGTGACTAGTATTGCTATGACTTCAGATGGGATATATCTCGTTTGTGGGACTCAAGAGGGTGGAATTTTCTACTTGGATTCATCTGGAGAACAGATTTGGAATTATTCTGTAGAAGAATCTGTCCAAGAAGTTGCTATCTCTTTTGAGGGTGAGTTGGTAGCTGTTCTCAACCAAAATATTACCTTGTTTAATTCCTTAGGGAATAGACTTCAGGAAATAGAGTCTTCAGAACCCATACGACATATGCAGCTTTCCGAATTTGGAGAAATTCTCTCTTACAGTCCCCCTGAAGAATTGATCTTTTCGGAACTCTATCAACGCGGCTATGCGTTGACTTATGAGTATATGCTCCCTTCGAAAAAAAGCACTCTACTACAAGATTACCTTTCTATAGAGTGGTCATACAATGGTGCTTCTCCTCAAGCAGTGATCGCAGCTGACATCAATAAAGATAAACAAAAGGAGATCATATGTAGTTATTCCAAAGAGATAATAGCATTTGACCTGAAAGGTAATATAATATGGAAAAAGCAGTTTCCATTCGAATTTGGGATTGCTGCTATGGATTTGACTTTTGATTTTATACCTGAGGTTATTGTTACTTCCAAGGATAATCACATGAGATTCCATGTTCTTGATGGGAATGGGAAAGAACTTGCAAGCCACAATTTCTATTCTCGATGGCATTCTGAACTTCCTTCAGAAGAATATCCCATCAGAATACGTGCCCTTTGGAGTGGTGACATTGATAATGATGGGTTTATCGAGGTTGTGTGCAGAGTTTCTGCCACCTACCTTTTAGAACCACGAGGTATCTATGTTTTTGAATATCCTTCGTTCAAAGAGGAATGGTTCTATCCTTCTGCTCCAAACGTTGAAACAGTGAACATTGTTGACCTCGATAATGATGGAAATCTAGAGATTGTGTGTGGGTCCAATGCTACCTGTAATGGTCAAAGAGTTAGAAACACTGACGATTGTCACGCATATGTGTCTGCCATAAATTTACAGGGAGAGGAGCTATGGGTTAAAGAAATTGGATCAGGGTATAAGAGAGTTTACATTGCTGTAGCTGACTTTGATGGAAATGGTACAAATGAAGTGGTATGTGGAGGATGGTCTCTTAAAGAGAATTGGGGAGAGCTCTTTGTACTTGATGCCCAAGGAAATCATGTTGACGGTATAGATAAAGTAAGTCTGGGTTATCCAGTCTTTCTTAAGGGTGTCAGTGACTTGGATTCTGATGGTGATACGGAGGTTCTCGTATCTGATGAAGAGAAAGCTTTAGCTGTTTATGATCACAATCTCCACCTCGTGAGAAAAAGCAATGTTGGCGTATCAGCTCACTCTATTGTGACGGTCAATGATCTTGATGGGGATGGGCAAAAAGAGATAGTTGCGATTTCTCATGATGACAGTATAGTTATACTCGATAGCAAACTAGAAGAGGAATGGAGTGCATCTTTTTCAGGCCATTCCCTTAAGACCGTAGTAGTAGTGAATCTATCAAGATGCAAGAATGACCTCCTTATATTGGCTGATAAGCTGTATCTTTATTCGTATAAAGATCAATCGCTACAACCATGTGTATTGCCTCTTGTTAGCGTGGAAATGGAGGTTGAAAAGCATATCGATAATGCAAAAAAGTATTTTAATGATAAGAATTATCTGAGAGCTATCGAAGAATATGATCTTGCGATCGAAAAGCTGAAACAGACAAATGATACTGAAAAGCTTGCAGAAGTTACAACGCTGAGAACAAAGGCATATGAACACTATAACTCTAAACTCTTGGAAGCTGATCAACTTCTTGAAGAGGGCAAAATGTTTATGGAATCAGAAGACTTTCTAAAAGCAGGGGAAACCTTGTTAACAGCCAGAGAGATTTATAATTCTCTAGATAAACTTGATGAGGTGCAGAAAATAGATGAATTACTGCCCGATATAGCTATCAAACTTTTCAAGGAAGGCATATACTTTTTGGAATTGGAGGATTTTCTAAAAGCAGGAGAAACCTTTTCGAAAGCCAGAGAAATTCATAGTTCTCTAGGTAAACTTGATGAGGTGCAAAAAATAGATGAAATACTGTCTTTGATTGAGCAACCTCTTCAAGCTCAAGAATTCATTGCACAAGCAAGTGAGAAGGAATCTGAGGGGACTTATAGAGAAGCAATACAATATTATGAGGAAGCTTTACATATTTATGAAGAATTGGGCGAAAAAGAAAAAATAGAAGAAGTTCAAACGATGTTGGAAGAAGCTAAAGCGACATACAGAAGTACAGTGATCATAAAGATCGCTTTCGTAATAGCATTTGTCGTTGTATCTCTTTCCTATTTCCGTAAGAGATACAGGGATGAGGATAAACGTACAAATATTACCTTCTATTTAGTCACTATTGTGGCTCTCGTAGGCGTTTTCATGATTTCATTGTCTTCCGTATCCTTACTACTGGGCAATGTAGCATACATCGTGACAATTTCGATATGCATTTTTATTCTCATGATACTGAGTGCTTATTTGAGGAGGTCATAGGATGGAAATCACTATCGATCTCTTATCATTTTTATTTATTATCTTTATAATTGCACTTGAATACTATAAGTTTAAAGAATGGAAAGAAGCTCGGCTCAACATGGCAGTATTTGCTCTACTTGCATATGCATTGCTGATGGTGAAGGTGCCTGAAATAAGAGCGCAATTTCTAATCCACATAGTTTACGCTGTGACTATTTGCCTAGGGTTTTGCATAATCGTTCCCAAACTTTTTCCGGAAAAGGGGAACAAAGAACCACCTACTTACGACAAAATCCTCCAAGTAATTCATGATACTGGAAAAGAATTCGAGCGACATCCCGTGACTTATCGTGATGAGAATGAGGAGGATCTTCGAAATCATCTACTGTCACCTTTGGAATCTCTCTTCAAAGGCTCAGCAACAGGAGAAACAATCAACAATAAAGGAAAGACCGATATTCTCATTCGTCATGAAAATATAAACGTGTTTATTGCCGAGTGTAAGTGTTGGCGAGGTCGAAAGTATTATCTGGATGCGATCACGCAGTTATTGGGGTATCTGACTTGGCGTGACACAGAAGCAGCTGTTGTGATATTTGTTAGGAAAAAAGACATCTTATCTGTGCTTCAAATTATTGAGGAAGAAACACCCAATCATTCTAACTACCTAAGATTCGTAGATAAAAGAGAGGAATCTTGGTTTAATTATCGCTTCCATATCATGGATAACCCGAATCGAGAGATCAAACTTTCTGTGTTACTGTTTCACATACCTTCATAACAATATTGGATTGAAGAATTCATGTGAAGCGTTCATGTTTCAGGGATCTTCCAGTTGAAAATTCTCTGGATCAATAGAGTATTACATTCAAAAAAGTGCAAATGCTTCTGTTAGCGTGTTTGCTCTTATCTATAAAAATATTTTTGATTCATCTCTTACAGACAAATTCATGACACTTATTAAAGTAAATTCAGGAGCAGTATTGTCAACCATCATTAGGTTTGAGCTGCTTCTCACATTACAGAGTATCAAAACAAAATTATTCCACCATCTTATTTCCCAAAAATTTTTATACTCTAAAACGTTACACTAACAGGTGTCATCCATGAAAGCTTTATGGTACCCCTCTGAAGAACGCAAAACCAATGCTAATATGACACAGTACATGAATTTCTTGAGTGAAACCTATAACCTAAATTTTAAGAACTATGATGAACTCTACAACTGGTCAATAACTAAGAGAGCCGATTTCTGGGCCACCTTGTGGGATTTTTTTGGTATTAAAGCCTCTGAACCCTATAAAACAATCCTGGAAAATCCAGATGACATGTTGGAATCGAAATGGTTCCAAGGAGCTCGTCTTAATTTTGCTGAACACTTACTACAATTCACAGATGATAGAACTGCATTAATCTTCAAGGGAGAAAACCAAGAACCCATAAAATTGTCATACAAAACCCTTTTTGATAAAGTGGCTTCCTTGGCAGCCTCTTTGCGAGAGAGCAGTATCACAGTAAACGATCGAGTGGTAGGATTCATGCCCAACATGATCGAGACCATCATTGCCATGTTAGCCACCACCAGTATTGGGGCAATCTGGTCATCGTGCTCTCCAGATTTTGGCATTAAAGGGATTCTTTATCTAAGATTTCAGGAATTTTGAAGGAGCTTCCCACCATTGAAAAAGTGATTGTTGTACCCTACACAGAAGAGCCTGACATATCGAATATTCCCAATTCCATACACTACAAAGACTTCTTATCAAAATCGCAAAAAATCCAGTTTGAGCAACTCCCCTTTGATCATCCATTATACATTTTGTACACGTCAGGTACTACTGGTGTTCCCAAGTGTATGGTTCACGGGAGTGGAGGTACATTACTTCAGCACTTGAAGGAGTTAGTCCTGCACACTGATTTAAAAAGGGAGGACACCATCTTCTATTTTACTACCTGCGGCTGGATGATGTGGAACTGGCTAGTCAGTTCATTATCTGTTGGATCAACAGTAGTTCTGTTTGATGGAAACCCCTTCTACCCAGATCCAGGTGCACTCTTTCAATTAACGGAAGACGTAGGGATCACTATCTTTGGTACCAGTGCAAAATATTTAGCAGAAATAGAAAAAGCAGGATTAAGACCCGGAGAACAGTATGATTTAAGCACCTTAAAAGCAATTTTATCAACAGGCTCTCCCTTGTCTGTGGAAAGTTTTCAATACGTGTACCGTGACATCAAAAAAGATTTACTACTCCCCTCAATCTCAGGAGGCTCAGATATCATCTCGTGCTTTGCGTTAGGTAATCCCATTGGCCCGGTTTACCCCGGTGAATTACAGTGCAGAGGATTAGGGATGAAAGTAGAAGTATTTGATGAGGACGGAAAGAGTATTACACAACAAAAGGGCGAATTAGTGTGTACTGCCTCCTTTCCTTCACAGCCCATCTATTTTTGGAAAGATGAAGGTAAGAGAAAATACAAAAGTGCATATTTCGATGTCTTTCCACATGTATGGTTACACGGTGACTTTGCAGAGATTACTGAGCATAACGGCATGATCATTTATGGGCGCTCAGATGCAACCTTAAACCCTGGCGGTGTACGCATTGGTACGGCGGAAATCTACCGGGTAATAGAAACCTTTGCAGAGACTGTAGACAGTATCGTTGTGGGCCAACCCTGGGAGAATGATGTGCGCGTCATATTGTTTGTCAAGTTCCGAGAAGGTGCACACCTAACAGATGATTTAGTAAAAGAGATGAAGACTAAAATCAGGGAGAACTGCTCACCAAGGCATGTTCCTGCCAAGATCATTGCAGTTTCAGATATTCCCTACACCATCAGTGGGAAAAAAGTTGAAATTGCTGTCAGAAAGATCATTGAAGGTCGCCCAGTGTATAACAGGGATGCTTTAGCCAATCCAGATGCTTTAGATTTGTACAAGGATATAGAAGAACTTCAACGTGACTAACGAATGACTGTAATTGTGCAGATCCAGGAATGGTTATTGCGAGTCACTATTCCACTTATTTGATCACCTGTAGTCTCATTCATGCATCATAGCAATAAAGAACCAATTGTTACACGTGTAACAGATTCAAGACAAACACCAAGAATTAGACATGTGGAGATCTTTAATTCTTTCTGATTCCAAATATTTATATAGGATACAAACTCTTTCCTACAGGTGGTACCATGATAGTTGCTGTATCAGATTTACATCTGGGAAACCGTTACAGTGATAAATCCTTATTCACAACGTTTCTCGACGATGTAGTGGACACGAAAGAGGTTGACCACTTCGTTTTGGTGGGCGACATCCTTGACATGTGGAGAGGAACCCCTTCCACAACATTAGAGGCCCACAAAGATGTCTTAAAAAAGGTAAGTAACCTGCAAAATGGAAGAAAAATCTACTACGTGGTGGGAAACCATGACTACCACATGTTGAGGAGGAAATCAGACATTTTCAAGTGGTATAACCTCAATGTGTACGAGTCTGTTCCCCTGCCTTACGGCGACCAGAACTATTTTTTTATCCACGGGTACCAGTTCGAGTTTCCCGATACACAAGAGCTTTACGAGGAATTGGCCAACTTACTCTGTTTGGGCGATGATGTGGTGGGAGCAACGGTAGCTTATTTCTGGAACCTGTACGAAAAAATACGGTTCATTGTGCATATGGAAAAGACATGGTTTTCTGAGAATTTTGAAAATGTGATCAAACCTCCTGAAGAACGATTAACACGAAAAGATATGGATAAAATAAATAGAACTATCAAAGAGTGGAGGGAAGACGATACAAAGCAAATCAAAGATACATTCATTGTTTACGGACATACACACCAGCCAGCCATGGATGGAGCCCGCCGCGAAGCAAACACTGGTTCCTGGGTGGATGATCCCCATTTCTCTCATCTGGAAAAGAACAAGTACATTACTATCAAAGAGAATGGAACTGTGAAGCTGGAGACGTATTCTCCTTGAAATTTTTAGAGTAGTGACCTTGATTCCAACTAATGTTACACGTGTAACAAAGAGAACAAAATACTGCCGCCACCAACCTTTTTATAGTGACATTCTTTCATACTTTTATGAACGATGAATTTGATGCATTAGTTCGTGAGGCTTTTGACTCCCTCATGGAGTTCAGACCAGATTTAGCCACTGTTTTTGGACTTCACCAGTATGACAAAAAGATGCCTTCTGCCACAAGAGAAGCACACCTAGCCCTTATTAACGCTTTGTCTGACTACTTTGAGAAATTCCAGAGTATACCCTCAGAAGGCTTATCACCAGACAGAAAGATCGACCGAAAGTTAATGATTTCTGTATTGAAGTTTCATTCCTTCCAAGAAGATGAAATCCGCCGATGGGAGAAAGATCCCGATTTAGCAGAGATGGTTGGCACTGCTCTGTTCCCCTTGTTTGCCAGAGAGTTTGCCCCCTTTGAGGAACGGTTACAATCCATTACGGCCAGACTGCAACAGTGTCCTCAATTCATTAAAGAGTTCAAAACCAGGATAGAAACTCCAGTTCAATTATGGATGGACATGGCAAAAGAAGCCTGTGGTACACTCCCATTCTTTTTTCAGGTCATTTCAGCTGCTGCACAGGAAAAAGGGGTGGACACTACCGAATTAGAGGAAGCTTCCGCCAAGACTACTGATGCACTATCTGAGTACCTGGAATGGTTGACCACTTTATCCTGCGAGGGTGAACCTGTCCTGGGAAAAGATATGTTCGAGAAGTTGATACAGGTGAGAGAATTAGGGTATACCGCAGATGAAATCCTAAAAATTGGAGAGCACTATTTAGAAAGTGAAAAGAAAAAACTGAAAGAACTAGCATCTTTAATAGATCCTTCATCCACTGTAGAGGAGGTACGAGCAAAAATCCTCACCGATCACCCGCCAACCTTTGAGGACACCCTAAAAGAGTACGAAAAAGCTATTGTCCACGCACGGGAAGTAGTGGCAAAAAAGGGATTTGCTTCTATACCGGAAAATGAGCGGTTAATCGTTATGGAGACTCCTCCCTTTATGAGGCATATCGTTCCTGTGGCAGCCTATTCTTCTCCTGCCAGGTTCGAAAAAGACCAGATGGGTATCTACGTTGTCACCCCCGTAGAAGGAGATGCATTAGCAGAGCACAATTACGCATCGATTTTGAATACATCCGTGCACGAGGCGTACCCTGGCCACCATTTGCAGTTGACTTGGGCCAACAGGAACCCCTCTTTGGCGAGAGCACTTTCCATGGCTCCAGAGTTTGTGGAGGGATGGGCTCACTACTGTGAAGAGCGAATGCGGGACTACGGATTACAAGACACCAAATTGCAGGTTGTACAAACCCTCGGTGTTATCTTCAGGGCAGCAAGAATCATTATTGATGTGAAATTGCACTGCGGGGAGATGACCTTTGATAAGGCAGTATCTTTTTTAGAAACAGAGATAGGAATGGAAAACTACGCAGCAGTAGCAGAAGTAAAGCGGTACACCAAAACTCCCACGTACGCATTGAGCTACCTTCTGGGGAAGCATTTACTACTGCAGATACAGAAAGAAGTACAAAAACACATGAAAGAGAAGTACACAGATAGACAGTTCCACGATGCAGTACTCCAAGGAGGGAATATGCCCTTCACGTATTTGAGAGAGGAATTAAAGTTAAAGGGCATGCTCTAACGCTTTTTTCCTTTTTATTTTTTTAGTATAATCGATTTCAAGTACATTTAATAGCATTCTCTTTCTGCAAAGAAAACCCTCGTTACCACTCTTTGTCTGGGTGTACTCTGGAACAATAAATTTGGTCGATGTAACTATCTTCCAACCAGAAACATCTTACAATATCGACATTGATGCCAATTCTTCTGAATTCTATTTTTGCATCGAGGGCAGACTCGTACGTAAGGTTCCTCTTCTTCAGGAGGTTTTTGCCATTCAAGAAGTTCTCGCCACTCAGGAGGTTCTTGCCACTTCACTTTTCCACTTCGCCCCAAGGCATCAAAAATGTCATTCAATATGAACAGCAGTTCAGGGGTCAAATTCTCAAAAATGGGGAGGGTTGCTGCATCGTACAGTATAAAATCTGTCAGCAAGTTGAAGAAGGTTTCTACTCCAGGATACTTGAGCACAGTTTCGAGCACGTCGTTGTAGAACTGTCCCGCTTTTACACTGGGTTTTTTCCAGTTTTTATCCTTTTCGTGAGGAGGAAGGTCTTCTATATCTGGTTCAACAGTGGCATCTCCTAGACCAGCTTCATGAGCGAGCTTGATGTGCTCTATATCCAACGGGTTGAACCCTATCAATTTGCACGCTACTGCATCTGCTACCACCACGTTACCTGAAGCTACCAGTGTTTGGTAATTCACCGGTTCTGAAGAAAGGGGTCCCATAGCCTCTCCGCCAATCGTTCCATCAATAATGGTTAAATTTGGCAGAAAAGCCTTGTTCACTTCAAAGATCACCTTTTGAATCCCCAACTTGTGGAATACAGCCTTATCCATCTGGGGGAAAGTCCCATACATGTTCTTCATGCCAAATGTGACACCAGTCAGTATGTGGGTCTTCATAGTGGGAAGCGAAATAATCACATCAGCATTCAAGAGTTCCTTGGATATCACTTGTGTCTGGAGTGCTCCGCCAAAATCAAAGTATGCACATTTCGTGTCGAAGAGGTTTTTAAACGTTGTTGAGGAGCGTTTTGCCCATTTGTAGTACCCTTCTTGAGATGCTACTGGCCAGAATTCTGTCCAAATCATGTCTGAATCCACCACCAGTGGGGTACCACCAGCTTCCCGGACGAGCCTCACCAGTTCATCAGTAACCTCTATGGTGGTAAAGGAGCCAGGTCGTTTAGGATTTCCTCCGCAAATATTGGGCTTTATTAAGACTTTGTCTCCTTTTTTGACAAATTTTTCCATTCCTCCTAACGCTGAAAGACATTCCTGTAAAAGCTTTCTCAGATCTGTTCCTCTCTTTATGGTGAAAGCATCTATTTTTGGTTTCTTGCGACTTTTCACATGAGAAATGTTGTACACCTTGTTTTCTATTTTCATCCTTTTTGAGAGATACTGGGCAGCAACATAACCCGAGTAGTACCAGAGGGGGTAGAGTGCGAACATGATAACGACGTAGACAATGTGTACATTTTCCTTGTATATTCCTGTAATGTTGGAGTGAAACATCCATTCTGATCCCTTCATGTCCATGATAAAAGGGATGTGCCATCGTATCCAATCTAAGTACAAAAGGCTGCTCACCACTACAAATACAGTTATGATACTGATTCCCAAAGCATATGCCCACAATCTTCTGAGGTGAATCCTTTTGGAACCAATGTATACAAGTGCACCCAGAAGAAAAAGGGCTGGCGGATCAAGGATAAAGCTCAATTCTATCACCTCATGACATCTTTGCTTTGATGTTTAAATAATTTTTGGTTCGTCTTCAACTGTTTTTTACATCTTTTGAAATTCTGGAAATTTTTTTCCTTGTAAGTGGATGTTCTTTTCCTCCTTTTTAGGTGATTTTGAGATATCATTTTCTGAGCTAAAGCAATCGCTCCGTTACCTGTGTGCTTTGTGCCTTATGGTCACATCGTCATTTTCCCTCATCATTCAAACCAAAGAACCATAGAATAGAATGAAATTTCTCGAATAAATTGTTTCGATTTCTTAGAACAGGCAAAGTCCCTATTATTTTGATTATGGAGAAATTCCTCAAAATTGCTTACAATACCTATATATACTTCTTCGAAAGAAAGGAGAGAAATACTCAAGGAGGAGGAGAAGATGAAAGTAGTGTATATTGGATTGATTGTGGCCGCCTTGTGTATAGGCCCCATCTTTAATGCGAATGGTCTTGTTGGATCGCTAGACCACCCTTCTGAAGCAGTACTGGATCAACCGTTTGACAGACTGAGGCATTTTTCCTTACAAGATGCAGTACCTGTTCTTGAGGAGAATTACGGGTTTACTGCAGCGCCTGAGTATCAACCGCTGGAGGTTCATGCAAGTGATGATCCTTTGTTTGACTACATGGCAGCATCACCGTACTACAAGGTGTACTTTAAAGGGAGAACATTGAAAATGTGTGTTCAGAATGCATGGATTGCATTTGAGTTAACAGAGAAGCTGGAGACTGAAAAAAATGAAGAACCAAAGGAAAAGCTGATAACTGCAGAACCTTCCATTGATCAGAATTTATTTTCCGTCTCTAATGTCTTTGAGAACGTGGACTTACTGTATGAAGTGGACACCTCTCTGTTGACGGAGGCCTTAGTATTGAAAGAATGGAAGCAATTTGAGAGGATAATCCTGAAGGTTTCCTGGGAAGGGATGACTCCTGAATTTCAAGAAGATGGTTCAATATTGTTTTTGAACGAGGATGAGAAAGAGATTCTGAAGATTTTGCCCCCTTTCATGAAGGATGCTGAAGGTGCAGTCTGTACTGATGTACATTACGAGTTGGTAGGAACTGAAGCAGGGTACGAACTGCACAAGGTCATAGATGAAGAAGGGTTGAAATGGTTAAAACAGGCTGTGTATCCTGTAGTGATAGACCCTTCTACACAGACTTTTGAGGATGCGTGGCAGTCCTCAGGATTGACACCTTATGGACAGTACTTCAGAAACTTGAAAGAATACGTGAACCCCGCAAATGGTCACTTAACCATAGCCCAAACTGATTTATCCATCCCAGGGAGATGTCTCGATCTGGTACTTACCAGGGTGTACGGGACACCTGCAGTATTCTATGGATCTGATCCGTACGAATATGAAGCTCCACCTGTAGATGTGGGTAAAGGATGGCAGTTGAATTTCCCATATGTTGGTAGCAAATACCTCCACTCGTGGGGCGGCACCGTATACAAGATTGAATGGAGTGGCAATACCTTTGAGAACCACAAAGGGAGTCATTTTACATTGGTAAAAAATGGAGATAACACGTATACATTGACCATGGCTGATGGTACTGTGTGCGAATTCGATACATCGGGAAAAATAACACACATGAAAGATGTGGATCTAAACACCATCACCTTCAACTACACGTCAGGCGTCCTCACTTCTATTACAGATACGATTGGCCGCAGTGTCAGCTTGAGTTATTCTAGCAATCGCTTGTGGAAGATCAGCTACAATTCTGCTGAAATAGAGTTCTCCTATAATGCTAATGGATGCTTACAGTGGATGGAAGATTTTCTGAACAGGAGGACCACCTACTACTACAATACGGGGTACAACAACTGGCTGTTATCTAAGATTGAATATGCTACTGCTGGTTATACCACGTACACGTACGACAGATTTGAAGATAGTGGCTACTACAGGTACTACGTCACCACTCAGAAGGTTAATGAAACAAATCAGGTCCGCCATGCTGCCTACTCATATACTGGTTCATTTGATGCAATTACTTCCTGTACCTTGACCATGAAGAATGAATCCGATGTTACCAAAGGTTTCTACTATTTTGTGGTAAACAGTAGTGGGTTGATCACTCAACGCACGGTCAAGAATGCATCAGAAACACCGATTCGCAAGTACACGTACACCTACAACTCCAATAAGGAGGTGACCCAGTCAGGTGTGTACTACGATGGTTCCACTTTGTCGTACACAGTTAACTACAATTATGACAACTGGGGAAATACAATCTACTTCAAAAATGCTGAAGGCCACGAAAAATTCTTCTCATACGCTAATACGTCCACATCCGGATTCTTCATGGATAATACTGGTACTATTATTAAGACATTCACCAATGCCTTCTCCAACAGTACAGTACCTTCATCTGTTCATACTGTCTTACTTGGTTCAGCAGAAAAACAGGATAATACATATGTGAAAGAGATGTATGTAACATACGATTCAGAAGCTCATCCAACGCAAACAAAAAATTCATTTGGGAATGCTACAACGTGGCTGACTTTTTCTGGGACCTTTAACGAAAAAACTGGTAATACTTCCTTCCCCGTCGATTTGACAGGACACACTGTCACAGGGAATGCGGTACTAGAGATTACTGGGTTAACATCTGATGACACCTATACAGAGACACACGCATACACCCCTACCTACTACTGCCCCCAACGAAAAGCCACATGGACATGTACTGGATGGTTGAGCAGCTACTTTAAGGTCTACTACTCCTATTGCTGCGGTGTGCCTCCGGACGTTGACTGCTACGATGGAAACCCATCAATTGGACCCTTCACCCACTATCCCGGCACATTGGGGTATCAGAGTTACACTACCACCCCGGCCTGCAATCAGCAGGCAGAAACGTTCTATGTTACAACCTACTGGAAAGCGTACCCTGCCCAGGTGCAGTACAATTTTGACAATTCAGACTGGATAACAGTTACTTCCAATCTGTCAAATGGCACAGCAAAGAAGACTGCCCCCATCACTAATGGATCGCACACACTGTACTTTAGTGAATCTTCTTCATACCAAACCAAGTTCTCCTGGTACTTGTACGTTCCTGTGGACAATTCACCAAATACCTATACTACTACTATGCAGTACGATACCTACGGGAATATCACTTCCTTTACTGATGCTGAATCAAATTCTGTTTCATTCACCTACTCTTCCAGTTACTCCTATGCATACTTGACAGAAGTCTCTATGACTGTTGGTCAGGATACTATCACTACCAAAGCTACCTACGACTCTAACAGGGGATGGATCACCTCCATACAAGAACCCAAAGGTGTAGCAGGTTCAGGATACGACTACTTGTATACCTACGATTTACTGGGAAGACTCACCAAGAAAGAATTCCCATTACTTTCTGGGCAGTCCCAAAGGTCGTATGTGGAAGCAATCTACGATGATACCAACAGGAAGGTCACCCTCATCGACCAGTTGAGACATTATGTCGTGCAGGAGTATGACAAGCTTGGAAGACTGACTAGTATCAAATTGTACACTGGCACCTACGGATCTGGCACACTATATACCAGTGCATCATATACATACCGATATGATAGCAACTTATCGACTGTAACAGATCCTGGGAACGATACATACACATACACTCAGGACTTCTTGGGTCGGCTCACCCAGGTTTCATTTCCAGATTCATCTTCCGTTTCGTGTTCGTATGACGACACCAACAACAAGGTCACTTTCACCAATGGACGCGGCTATGACAGAATTTACTGGTTTAACTGGCTCTTCCAATTAACAAAAGTAGAAGAAGAGTATGCTACTGACACATTTGCACAAACCACCTACCAGTATGACGAACTCGGTCACCTAACCTCTTTTACTGATGCTGAAAATCATACCACAAGTTACACATACGCATCTTTGTTTGGGCTCACCAAGATCACCTATCCCGACTCTGAATACGACGAGCAAGCATACAATAATGTGGGTAATGTTACATCCTTTACTGATTGCAAGGGAAATGAGACCACATACACCTACGACGATGCATACCGGGTAACCCAAATCCAATACCAAGATCAATCCACTGTTACCTACACCTACGATTTAAACAGTAACAGAACAAAAATGGAGGATGATGCTCCCAACGACAACGATTACATAGAATATAGTTACGACTACTGGAACAGACTAACCTCTGAGACGAGACATATATCCACATCCACGTATACAGTTTCTCGCGAATACGATGTAGCCGGCAGAACAACAAAATTGACCTATCCAGACAGCATGCAGATTCTGTACTCCTACGATGATTTGAACAGGGTAACAGAGATCAAGCGGTACGTTGATGGTTCGAACGATGAAATAATAATGGATAATGTACAGTATGACACAGAAAGTTTGCTCACCCAGTTTGACTACGGTAACGACTTACAGGCTACCTTCTCGTACGATTCGCGAGACAGAGTCTCAACCATAGATGTTAAGGATGGTGCCACCTCCTATTTGGACCTGGATTACACCTATGATAACAATGATAATCTCACTCAATTAGTGAATGGCTGGAGAGACACCAGTTCTACCTGGCATTCAGAAACTGAATCATACAGTTATGATGGGATAGATCGATTAACATCGGCAAGTTGTACATCGTGGTCCCACACGTACTCCTACGATAAAGCTGGTAACAGAACAGCCAAAGATTCAGTAACGTACACCATCAATTCAGTTAACGAGGTCACTGCTTTAAGCGACGGCACCTCTTTCACGTATGATGACAATGGAAACAGAACGCAGAAAACCAAAGGGTCTGACACCTGGGATTACACCTACGATTACGTGAACAGGTTAACAGAAGTAGAGAAGAATTCTGCAACTATAGGAGAGTACGTCTACGATGGTGATGGCATGAGAATCCAGGTAACAGAAGACAGTGTCACCACCACTTACATCAGCTCAGGGGTAAATGTTTTGTACGAGGAGAATACCACAGGTTCAGCCACCTACATTTACGGACCCACTGGAAAGCTGGCAAAGAGAACCACGATCAACCAACAATCCAACACCTACTTCTATCACGCAGACCATCTGGGCTCTACTAGGCTCGCAACTGATTCAAGCAAAACCATTATATCAGCTGCAACGTATCATCCTTTTGGTGAGACATACACAGAAGAAGGCTCAGAAGACTACCTTTTCAATGGAAAAGAGAGAGATTCGACAGATCTTTATTACTATGGAGCACGATACTATGATCCTGAGATCGGAAGGTTCATGACAAGGGATCCAAACTTGGGCCGACTGAATGACCCTCAATCTCTCGATAGATACTCATATTGTCTGAACAATCCCTTGAAATTTGTAGATCCTTTTGGATTGGGAGAAGGGGATTACAAGAGCAAACCTCGTGAAGAATGGACAGCACAAGACTGGGAAGACTACTACAATGATCTTCTAGAGGAGGGAAAAGACCCAGAAGACATTATCAATGATTTGCTTGATGAAGGAGACAACTTTGGTGCAAATATTTGCACTCTGTTCAGGCTTGGATATGATGCTTCTGACATCACCGATATTAAATACAAAGATGGTGGTCGTACTGGAGAGATACACATGAATATTGCAAACACGGAAGTGGTAATAGAAATTACTGATGAATATAATGGTGACCATCCAGCAGGGACACCAATTATTGAAAAAGAGGGAGATACTGTGAAAGTCAAAACATGGCTTCCAGCATATGCCAGCGCTCAGGATTTATACAGAGCTCTTGGTCATGAAATGGTGCATGTTAGACACATGGTAAAAGGTGGTGTATTCTGGGATTGGTATGATGAGTTCGTGGACTGCTATGGTGATAGTATGGCAAAGCAAATGGCCAAATGTCTAAGTGAAATGCATGCGCATTTGTGGGAAATGTCCCATGGTGGAGACTATGACAACAACGCTAATTGGATTGCAGCTTGGTTCAAGCTATATATGTCCAGTTTAGAAGTAATGGGAAAAAAGACGTGTCCCCCCTAAGTAAATGAACTGGTACAATGCGAACCCAAAAGGCTATAAGATGACAAAAGAAGAGAGGATGATCTGACGTAGAGAGATGAAAAATATGATGAAATATCTACTTTATGCGAGCATATGCACACTGCTCATACTCCAATTCACGAGTGAGTATACAGAGGATTGGTCCCAACTCGGGCATGATGCTCATCGCACTTTCTTTTCAGACTCATCAGTTTCTGACCATCTTGAAGTTGCGTGGCAGTATCAACTGGAATCACCAGGTGAATACTTTCAAGAGCTATGCTACTTTACTTCTCCAGCTGTTGTGGGAGATAGGGTTTACATTCTTGACTTTGACCACCTTTACTGTCTAAGTTTGCAGACAGGGAGACTCTTGTATGAAGTTCCAGCTTTCTCAGTGCATCCACATACGCCAGTTGTTGCAGATGGCAGAGTGTACCTCGCAACTGACAGAGACCTTTTCCGATGCCTAAACGCATACACAGGTGAACCTGTGTGGGAGAGAGAACTTCCGAACCTCCATATTGTGAGTCCCATTGTTGACAATGATGCAGTCTATGTGACAGTAGATCATTTTTCTCTTTCTCGTTGCGATCTCTCGCCATGTTGTCCCATGACGCCTCAATGGTCTACATTACTGGCCATGGACAAAGAAACTGGTGAGGAGATCTGGCGCTATTCAGTGGTAAATGATGGACTGGCTGTCATGAAGGGTGTAGGATTTCCCATCCTTGCAGATGAAACCATAATCTTCTACGTCAATTACTACAAGGATGAAAAGACGTGGGATGCAGATCCGAAGAAATCAAGCATAATCTGTCTCGATGCGCGCACAGGTGCTCTCAAATGGAAACGTGAGGGTATTCTTCCTACTCCACCCACAAGTTTACCAGGCTTTGATCCCTTGTGGATGGCGTACTACAACAACAACCTCTACATTGGCATGTCAGGACATGTGATGTGCGTAGATGTGGAGACCCAAAAACTTCTGTGGGAATGCGATGATATCCCAGGCTGGGGACTGCTCTCTGTAGGCAATGGAGTTGTGGTAGTGCGCAGCTGGCTCCAGGTTGACTGCCTCGATGCTGAAACAGGTGAAGAATTATGGGAGATGCCTGTTACCGGGATCTCCATGCCTGTAATGACAGAAAATGAGGTATTCATTGGATCAGACGACAAAACCCTTTACAGAGTGGACATCAAATCTGGAGAGGTTATTGAGTCATATTACCTGGGCGATTCTGTATATTCACCTGTGGTAGCACGTGGGCATGTGCTGGTAGGGACATATGGGAACCAGATATATTGCCTTGGACCATCTAAGCTTCACATGCTTGTGATATGTACTGCTGTAGTGGCTGCAGTCTTTCTGTCAATGGTTGTACTTCATAAGACAAGAGCTAAACTCCGCACGTGATTCGGTTCAGGGCAAATGGGTTACACTCATTTTTGCAATAACTGGGTGGAGTCCTTATATCGTGACACGTTCATCGACCTGATATTGGTGTGCAAATGGAAACAAAAGCTTGCAGGTTGCCTAAAGTGGGGAAGAATTCTGCACTCTTGCTTGAACTTCCTCCATTCTTAGTCTGCACCTTCTATTTTCAATAAGGGCAATATTATTCCCAAAATAACTGATAACCCCCAGCAATTTGTTACACGTGTAACAACCCTGGGAGAACCACTAAGGATTTAACAATTCCATTCTTAGAAATAAACAGAAGTACTGATCCTGAATAAACAGTAGATGGATTGAAAAGCCCTTCATTTTTATCTTTCTGTTGCATTTTGTCATCAGTCTCCTGTTTATGTTTCCTCGTTCATTGTTCCAGCATGAAGTAAGCCATAAGGAAACTAACATGGAGAAATGATTACAGACGCTGTAATCCTGGTAAGGATTCTTCAACCATTCGCTCTGTGTTACACGTGTAACATGGTTACTGCTCCCACAGAGAGAAATTATACCTATTAGAAGAAATTGATGTCAATGAATACTAAGAGAGAATGTTGCAGGAAAAAATTTATAAACATTTAATACCACACTAGATCATGAAAAAATATGTGTTTGTGGGCTTGTTGGTGCTTCTGAATTTTGTGAGTTATTACTACGAGGGCTATCTCTCAAAAGCATCTTTACTCTTCAACGGATTCTACTTTGTGACACTTTTGGGTTCAGCCTATATACTGTGCAAGCTTGAATTTAAACCCCTTGTTGTATTCAGTTTTGTAGCTGTGATCCTGGGATTTTGTGATGAATTTTTAAATACAGAATCGTTAAACTGGACGTACTTCAACAATGCACAGCCGCCCCTTTTTGTGGCAGTAGGCTGGGTTTCCCTTATGGTGCTCATCTTTTATGGTGCACATCACCTGAAAAAGTATGTGGACCTGAAGACATACTCTGTAATACCTGTTCTTGTGTGTTTTGGCCTCTTCCTTTTGTTCTCCTACACAGAAGGGAATATAACCACTTTAACAGTAGGACTGTATATATTCATGGTTTTATTAGGGATTTATTCTTCCTTATCTGGGACGTTCGGCTGGAATGCTGCAATCTTTGTAACAGGGATCATTATTGGAAGCATAAGTGAGTCCCTGGGAGCTTCCTGCATGCTGTGGAGTTTTCGGTCTGGACAGCTTCTGCCATTGCCCATAGTTTTCATGTGGTCTGCAAGAGCTTTCTGCTTATCAGGGCTGCTAAAGCTTCTAAAGATACCAGCAGATATCTTCAAAAGAAGCTAACCAAATGTTGATGCTATCCAATCACCCACGTAGTGTGTTATAACAATAACCAGTAATGCAATAACCAAGTGCTCTGCCATCATCTTCCATGGGGTTACCTTTTGTTCTGCAGCAATGACAAAGTTAAGCACAGATAACATGAATAATCCCCATATGATACTCACCACAATTGCGGTAGAAAGAGTCAACAGCACAACTGGAACAATGAATGTCAGTGCAAAGACAAACTTGAAGAAAAAAGTAGAGAGCGTCGCTTCCCATATCTCTCTTTCAGTATGTTTGTTTTCAGATTCTTCAGAAATATGAATACCAACTGCGTCTGAAAACGCGTCTGCTACTGCTATTGTTACTATACCCCCCATTACTGCCAATTTTGAGTTTGTACCAGCATGGAGGCCTACCATCAATCCGAGGGTTGTAATTATTCCAGATGTTATCCCAAAGCTCAGTCCTGTTTTAATGGTATGTCTCATGATACTAGATGATACTTATCCTTTAAATATTGCACTGATCTTCATTTTACGTTATTGCTCGTGATATTTTACAAGGGTTATTGCTCGTGATCTTAACTGTTACGTGTAACAAGATGGTTTCTAATTTGCTGCTATTAGTGTTAAATGTGGGTAATGCAAGCCATGGTTGAAGTATTAATGATTATTGGCATGTTCGAAGGGCATATGAAAGATACTGATAATCAAGAAAATTCAAGAATCAGTTCGAGCTAATTGACGCATTCAAAAAGCTTGATTCGAAGGTGATTTGTGCTATTCATGATTTGCGAAAAGACAGATCATGATACATTGCAAATAGGCAGGGTTATTGGATGATAGAGCAAAAATAAAAGATAAAAATAAAATCAAAAGCTAAAAAATCAAACCATTGTTTAAATAACTGTTGGTGCCATTGCCTTAGAGGGTTTGGAAGCACAAATAATGGGGTGCTTGGGCGATACTTCTTCTACAGATTCGATGGCGAATTCCATTTTTTCACCTCCTTTTAGTGGTGTAATAGTATGCTCACTCATCTTTTCTTTATAAACTTTTTCATGGGGGAGCTTTGGGACAAAAATGATTACTCCCCTCTCAGGTCGTTCAAATCCTGCGGAGTGAGTATTACTTCCCTTACATGGTATATTATTTTGTATCTCTCCAAAAGGGAGATGAATTTCTCTGCATCTTCTCTTTTCACGATGAATGCACCTCTTATCAATCTTATGTGTGGAATTTTTTTGTGTGTGGAATTTTTTTGAGCAATCCCTTCCTTTCGTAGAAATACTTCCCTTTGTTGGAGTAGTCTTTGTAACCATGGAGGGCTCTGGAGAGCTGTACTGGGGGATTATTCAATTGCTAGTATTTGTCTCAACTTTGTTACACGTGTAACAATATGGGTTGAGACAGTATGCCCGCAAGGGTTATCTCCACACCTGTATGGAAGGGTGAACACGGACAGAATCGACATCAAAACCACAGATATTAGCTGATTTTTATTCAGGCAATTCTTCTTTTTTTGTGCTTTATCTGTTCAACGTGTGTACCTTTATTCTTCAAAAACTACTAGTTTTCGACCACCCTTATCATGTCCTCCATGATTTTTAAAACGTTCTTACCCTTTTCAGTGATTTCATACCATTCTCTTCTCCTGGGTTCTTTTGTTATACAGTGTTCTATCAGGTTAAACTTAAGGAGTTTTCGAAGACGCTTATTCAAAGTAGGAACGCTAATACTCAGATCAAAATTTGTGTACTGCACCTTCTCGTGTTTGTGCAGGTACTGGAGTATCTCTTTTGTATCTTTGGATCCAAGCAGCGCGAGTAACCTCATTCTTGTGGTTTCATCCATTTTATTTTGCTTTTCTTGTATTCCTGAAGTTTTCACCGATTCCAACAGCTCTTGTGCGCACTGCAGGACTTTCCTGCCCTTTTCAGTGATTTCATACCATTCTCTTCTTGGTTTTGATTTATCTAAGTGATGCTCCACCAACTGGCATTTCAGAAGCTCACGTATCCGTCTGTTTAAAGTGTGGGTGTTGGCGAATTGCTTCATTTGGTTGTACTGTACTTTGCTGTGCCGATTTAGAAACTCCATTATTTGCATTGTGCCTTTTCTACCAAATATTTTCAGAATCTCATCTTTAATCTGCATTTTGTCACCTCTTTTTGTTATTGTATCTGTGATTCGATGTTATTTTAATTATTGTCTGTTATATATACTTTCCTATTCATCATAAAGATATTACTGTTAAAGTAATTTCACCTTTCCAACCCAAAAAACCTCGATATAGTCACGATCCACACCGCCTACTGAATAACTTTGTTACACGTGTAACATAAGAAATATTTTTCAACAGCTTTGGACACTTAAATAAGTTATTTTCTTCTAAGATGTGTAGCTGTGCCTCCAATTAACAAGAAAGCCACAAACAATGTCCCAAGACAAACCCTGCCATTTTCACCTTCCTCTGGCTTGTCTTCTGTGGGTTTCTCTGCAGATTGTGTGATGGAGGAGGGGAGAATACATCCATAGATATCTGATTCACGATTTCTGGAATCGCCCCACACGACAATGTTCCCGTAGATTGCTGGCAGCTCGGGATCACCTTCCATCACAACGTGAAATTCCTCCTTGGTAGAAAGGTTAACCCCATAGATATGATCCCTCATGTCACCGACATCCTTCTTACCGTATCTGTCTAACCAGATAACAATGTCTTTGTAG
>SMTZ1_10009158_pt1 | contig 22603 bp, 23 predicted proteins | sample DeeMarSWOR136_30_FD_25667 | JGI IMG/M metagenome (IMG submission 25667) | reverse complement strand
CAGGGGAATCGAGAAGCCGCCTAGAAAGATCAGAGTCCGCGTGGTTAAGGACAAGGAAGGAGTAGTAACTGTTCTTCTTGCTGAAGGAGACTGAATTTGCCGCTTTTCCTCTTTGATGTTTTCGGTAACGCCAGCATAGGGGTTTACTCGCTTGTCAACGACAGAATCGCAATTTTTCCCCCGCAGGTTCCAGAGAACAAGAGAAAGAAGGTTGAGGAATGGTTGAAAGTCAAAGTTGTTGCCACCACAGTGGGTAAATCGTTGGTCACAGGCGCGCTAGCCTGCTCCAACTCCAACGGCGTAATCCTCCCCCCATTCGCCACAGAGGAGGAGGTGGCAGCCATCAAATCAGCCGCTGACGTTAACGTGACCGTTATGGACACGAAGAAGACAGCCTACGGCAACATGGTGTTGGCGAACGACAAAGGCGCCGTGGCTGATCCTCGGCTGAAAAAAAGGATTGTGAACAGGATAGGTGACACTTTGGGGGTTGAGGTGGTCTCCAATGAGATAGCTGGATTACCGTATGTGGGGTCGCTTGCCACCGCCACAAACAAGGGTGTGCTGGCGCATCCCATGCTGAAGGAGGGGGAGCGGAAAGTTTTGGAGGATGTTTTGAAGGTTCCTGTGGATGTGGGGACCGTCAACTGTGGAATACCTTATGTTTCCACTGGCCTTTTAGGTAATAGTTATGGTGCTGTGGCTGGGTTCTTGACTACTGGACCCGAAACGTTCATAATAGGACAGGCCCTTGATGTGGTGAAGTAAAATGAGTGAAGTCAAAGTCTTCCGAGTGATCGGGAAGATCAGGAAACCTAACTTTGAAACGGAGTTCCGGAAAGAGGTTCGAGCCTTGAAGCCGGAGGATGCAGTGGAGAAGGTGTACATGGAGTTGGGGAGCAAGCATAGGGTCAGGCGTTATCAGATGACCATCTCCAAGGTGGAGGAGCTGAGTCCGGAGGAGATTGAGGATGTTCTGGTGAAGAAGATGACTCAGGGAGCGGAAGAATCTGTCCAGTGACGAAGAGACTTTCCGTAGGTTGGTTGTGGAGTCGCGTATCCTGGAGGAAACAGTAAATGAGCTGCAGTCCAGAATCAGCCTGACAAGCAGTGCCCTAACCGAGCTGAGGGTTTCAAGCATGACCTTGGAGGGGTTGGAGACGGAGAAGAAGGATGCCCAGCTTTTTGTTCCTATTGGGGGAGGCTCCTATGTTAAAGCCAGATTGGAGACTGCAAGCAAGGTTGTTGTGGGTATAGGTGCTGATGTGGCTGTTGAGAGAACCTTTAAGGAAGCAAAAGAGGAGCTGGAAACGCGGATAGCTGAGCTGGAGAAGACAAGGGAAGCCTTGATGCAGCAGTTTAATCAGGTTGCTGAGAGGATTCAGGAAAACAGAGCGGAAATTGAAGAGGTTACTGCGAAGCTGAGGGAAGGAGAGGGGCAGAGCGGTGTTCGAAAAGCTAAGAAAAGGGCTTAGCAGCGCCGTCAACAAGATCGTAACCACTGAGCTGAAAGCAGAGAAGCTGCGTCCCATTTTGGACGAGTTTAGGTTGAACCTTATCGAAAACGATGTTGCGGTGCCCGTAGCCTACTATATCACCGATGAGCTGGAGAAGCGGCTGGACGGAGTTGAGGTGAAGCGGCTGGGCGACCGGAAAGAGCTTGTGAAGGACACGCTTCACGAGGTTTTGATTGAGATTTTGACCACAAAAGAGACAGTCAATCTGCTGGACAACGTTGAGCAGAAGAGGCAGGCTAAGGAGCCGTACACGATTCTTTTTGTGGGAATCAACGGGACAGGAAAAACCACCAGCATAGCTAAGGTTGCACAGTTTCTGATGAAGAAGGGGTACTCTGTTGTGCTTGCCGGAAGCGACACTTACCGCGCTGGGTCTATAGAGCAGCTTGAGGTTCATGCGAAGAAGCTGGGTGTGCGGATGATAACGCATAAGTATGGTGCTGATCCTGCGGCTGTGGCGTATGATGCTATTAGTCACGCGGAGTCTCGGGGGGTGAATGTGGTTTTGATTGACACTGCGGGGCGCATCCAGACCGACCGCAACTTGATGAGCGAGTTGAGTAAGATTAAGCGGGTTGTGGCTCCGGATTTGACTGTTTTGGTTGTTGATGCTTTGATTGGGAATGATGCGGTTATGCAGGCTGAGGAGTTCCATAACAGCGTTGGCATCGACGGGACCATATTGACGAAGGTTGACGCTGACGTTAAGGGCGGGGCGTCATTGAGCGTAGCCCACGTAACTGGGAAGCCCATCATCTTCATCGGCGTGGGACAGGCATATAAAGACCTAGAAGCTTTTGAGCCTGAACGGTTCACGCAGATGATCCTCAAATAGAAAAGAACCGCTAAAGTTTATGCCCAAACCCAAACGGTTCCATCTTTTTTACATTAAGCGGTTACGCATATCTCGGTTACGTTGGCCACTGCTTTTTAAGATCGAGGAAATATTCTTCGTCAATTTCTGTTCCATCTTTGAATCTGACTGTTATGTATATCGTGAAACTTCCCCATCCAGATGATTCCAGTGCAAATTTCGTTTTTCTATCATTCGAAATTCTTAGTGGATTAGGAAACGTTTGATGAAGAAGATATTGAACATGTTCAATTCTATTTAGGACCTTGTCTTCTTCGTCTACAAAAACTCTCCATTGATACCAATTATGGTCGCCTTTTTTTCCAACTTTCTTGGCATAATTATCAAATCGAATTTTCATAACAATCACATCTCATTCGCTTTTTGCGTAGTTGCTAACGGATAGAATGGTCTGACCTCCCATTTCTTGCCACTTCTCTCAGTTAAGTTAAGTCTTACAACATGTTTTGGCTTAACTGTTGATGGAAGAGTAGATTGCCATCCTCCATGTGCTAATGCTAAATCCATTCTACCCTGTTCAACTATTTTGCCCGCCTCTCTGATTTCGTAGGTGCATTTGTCAACATCCAAATCTACATCAATCGGATTTTCGGGTGAAAAATCCAAATTAACCTTGATGTCATAGGGAGGAAGGGTCCACTTCAGCGCAGTCACAGTTGCTCCAACTATTTCCGCTATTACTGCTCCAAGACCCCATTTCGCAAAATCCGAAGTTCTCACAGCTTCACCAAAAATCCCTATGTTAGCAAACAAGACAACAATAGCAGTAAGTACGGTTACCGCTAGAAACGCTAATAGTAACATAACTCTTTCTTTCATGTAGAAACACCCTGCCCATTAGTTGTTATTCAAGGAAGTAATATAAAACATCTCGTAGGCGCATACAGATGGTTAGTTATATCATCTTTTTTAAGTTAGAAGCGATTCATTTAAGTTTGGTAATTGGGTTTTCGCATTTTCGGGTCTGGTCGGGAGGAAGTTGGTGTGTTGAGGGTTGCCATGGCGCAGGTTAATTCAACCGTGGGCGATCTAGAGGGGAACGTGGCGAAGATACGGAAGTTTCTTGCTGACGCAAAAAAGCGCCGAGCCGATTTGGTTGTGTTTCCTGAATTGGCTGTTACTGGTTATCCGCCTCAGGATTTGCTGCTTGAGAACGGGTTTGTTGAAAAGAACAAGAGGGCACTCGAAGAAATGATCAGGGGCAACACTGTTGATGTCGCTGGGGTGGTTGGTTTCGTTGACTATAAAGGAAAAGATTTGTTCAATGCCGCAGCCATCTTCAACCGAAACAGGCTAGTTGATGTAGTCTACAAGACGCTTTTGCCAACGTATGACGTGTTTGATGAGGACAGGTACTTCAAGCCCTCACGAGAGAAGGAAATTGCGCCGGTGCCGATTGACATAGACGGGAAATCTGTCAGGTTGGGCGTGGAGATTTGCGAGGACCTTTGGGACAGCAGCTACGATGTGAAGGTGTCGGATTTGCTGGCTGCGAGGGGGACGGAGTTGATTGTCAACATTTCTGCTTCGCCGTTTCTTGTCGGAAAGACTCTGGAGCGGAGCAGGCTGCTGAGGGAGAAGTCGACAAAGAATGGGGTGCCCATCTTTTATGTGAATCTTGTTGGGGGGCAGGATGAGCTGGTTTTTGACGGCAACAGCATGGCAGTGGACAAAACGGGCAACCTGATAGCGCTGGGCAAGCAGTTTGAGGAGGATTTAGTAACCACAGACATTGACTTGGAGAAGGGCACAGCCAAAAGGATTGAGGCTCCTCCGCATGATAGGACGCGGGAGATGTTCGGCGCCATTGTGCTGGGGGTACGTGACTACTTCATGAAGGCGGGCATGTCATCGGAGTTTCCATGCCCTCACGGTTCTCCAGTGACCACAGCAAAACGGATGCTGAGCAGCTGGCAGAAAATCTTGGAATATGCTTTGTCAGGGTTGGGATACAGGAGGTTGTTGACAGTTACCACAGAAGCTTAGAAGAGCCGTTGAAGCTGCTAAGAGATTGTTTTGGCATAAAAATGGAGGATGATGATCCAGTTGCTGACGAGAACATTCAGCCCAGAGCCAGAGGAAACATTCTGATGGACATCTCCAACAGGCTGAAGGACCTGAAAATCTTGGTGCTGAACACCGGAAACAAGACCGAAATTGCACTCGGCTACTGCACCCTGTATGGGGATATGGCGGGCGGAATCGGAGCGCTCGGCGACGTAAGCAAGCTGGAAGTCTACAAACTCGCAGAATACATCAATGAGAAAGCAGGCAAACAGGTGATACCCAAAAGTGTTCTGGAGAAGAAGCCGTCGCCTGAACTTAAGGAGTGCCAGTTTGACCCCTTCGACTTTGATGTTGTCAGTCCGCTGGTTGACGAAATTATAGAGAACCGCAGAAGCAAACAAGACCTGATCAAGATGGGCTACCCAAGAGAGGCTGTTGAAGACACCTACAGAAGAGTAAGAAACTCAGAATACAAACGACGGCAGGCAACACCATGCATCAAAATCACCCCCAAAGCCTTCGGCATCGGATGGAAAATGCCAATGATCAACAAATACCAAGGCTAAAAATGATCGTCGCACGCCTACAGGCAATTTACAAACTAAAACATCTTCTGCCCTAAACTGCTGTAGCTACTTGTTTAGACTTCATCTCCGCTGAACCAAATTAAAACACTCCCATTTCTGCGTAAATATCAGGCATCTCACCACATACCAGACTCCAACAGCGCAGTCGATTGCCGCCTATCAAGTGACTGACGATAAAAGCTTCAGAAGTATCGCCTTTGCTGAGTGCAGCCTGTTTTCGCTTTGGAGGTAAATCACCGAGTTGGGGTCCTCTATTATGTCGTCGGCTATTTCGTAGCCCCTGTGGATTGGCATGTCATGCATTATCAGCGCGTCGCTGTCCCCCAGAAGCTTCCTGTTAACCTGAAAGGGCAGCATAGTCCTTACCCGCTTCTCCTTCTCCTTCCTGAACTGGGAATCCAAGAAAAACTCCATATCCACCCACGTGTCCGTGTAGACCACGTCACAGTCCTCCACAGCCGCCTTAACATCCAAAGAATGCTCATACAAGCCCGTGGCTTTCGCCGCCTCCACCAGCCCCGCATCAAACGAAGCCTCATTCACAACCGGCGTAACAGTCACAATCTTCACCCCCACCTTGGTGCAGCCCACAATCAACGAGTTGCAGACATTATTGTGAACCCCAATATACGCAAGTTTCAGCCCCTCCAGTCGCCCCAGCTTCTCCTTTATTGTCACCAAGTCAGCGATGATCTGGCAAGGATGATATTTCTCGTCACAGCCATTAATCACCGGAACCCGCGAAGCCTCAGCCATAACCCTCAAATCCGAATTCTTCAGCAGCCGAGCCATGATGCCATCAACAAACCCCGAAATAGACCGCGCCTCATCCCTCAAATCCGCCAGAACCAGATTCGTGGTCACCCAATCCATGTAGATCGCGTGTCCGCCCAGCTGAGTCATACCCACCTCAAAGGAGAGCCTAGTCCGCGTGGAGGTCTTCTGAAAAATCATTGCCAGAGACTTGCCCTCCAAAGCAAACTCGTAATCCTCCGGGTTACTTATGATTTCCAGCGAACTGTCAATCAGCTCCCCAACCTCTTTTGAGGACCAGTCCTTAAGAGTAAGCAGATGCACAAGCGACCTCTCCACGACGTCTCCGCAGATACTTCACGTTAGACTGTTATATAAATTATCAAAGAAGGGAGATGCTGATTGAAAGTGTGAAATTCGAATTCTGAAGCAAAACTGGGATATTACGGAATTTGATATGTGTCCCCGCGGAAATACTGTATTAAATATTGCGACACCCTATATAAGGAGCGCTTTCAGGAGAAAGAACCATGGGCACAAGGGGAGTAATCGTCTGGATTTTCAGCAGCCTAAGCTTTCTGGCAGCCATACACGCACTAGAAGCAGCTCTAGCACTCTTCTTCAACACAGACGTCATCCTGCTGAAATCATACCCAATAATCAACACCCTAAACATCAGCCCCGCCACCTACTTCTTGGCGAGCACAGCAGTAACCATAACCCTCTGGGGAGTAACCTGCAAGATGGCCGTCGAGACCCCTGTAGAAAGATTCTTGAACAAAATGCTTTCAGACGCCAAAAAAACAATCCGAAATCGAATGCGAAATGGTGGAAGACAACCCATCAGTACTGGACATGATGTGCGAAACCATAACCGAAAACCACAAGTTGCTCGCCCAAACCAGAGACATCACCTATAACGTGAGAGCCGAACTCGTTAGCCTCCGTTCTCTGCCACAAGAAACTGAGAGGCTAAGCGCAGAAATTGAAGAACTGAAGAAAGAACTGAAGAACCTTAAAGAAAACTTCAAGAAACCGAACCTATGCCTCTCCTGCGGCAACATTGTGCTTCCAAGATTCAAGGTATGTCCCCACTGCGGCGAAAACCTGCATGTAACGCCAGAAAAAGCGGTGAAGATGCTGAAAACCTACACCCAACCAGCAGTCCGCAACTTATGTTCTCATCCACCTAGACTACGCTCCGAACCCTCCAAAAAACCTACTGAAACAAGAGAGAATTAAAATACTCCACAAACATTTATAATAAACTTCCAAAACCAAAACAATAACCAGACACCCGCATAAGAGAGGAAAAAAGTGAAAGCAGCCCGAAACCTAAAAGCCATCTCAAAGATCCTCCTCATCCTCCTATTACTTCTAGCCATGATAATCGGCTCCATCTTCTCCTACCTCCTGTTGGCAGGCTACTACATGAACCTCGACATCAAAGTCCCAGAAAACACCACCCTCTCAGTAGTTGACGTGGACTTGAACATGCAGAACGCGGGAACATTCAACATAACCATCCTCAACCCAACCTACTCCCCCACAGAAGCAAAAATCACAGAAATCTCGGTAGCAACCGAGGACGATGAAATCCACACCATTATAACCGTAAATCCCGAACTGCCCTACGAACTGGATAAGGGGCAAGAGGTAACCTTCGTTTGTGATTGGAACTGGGGAGATTACGCTGGCGAAACCCTCAAAGTCATAATCGTGGCTGAAGAAGGGTCAGGTGCAGTTTACAAAATTGAGACAGCCTCAGTGGGGCTTGAAATCTCATCCGCCATTTTCACCACAACTGACACCCAACACTTCAACGTAACCATAAAGAACCCCGCAACTTCTACTAGCGCCCTTGACGTCACCAAGATAACCGTGACCATGGAGAACGGAACAGACGTTAACATACGCGAAACAACCCCATCAATCCCAATAACACTTCTCACCGACACATCTACAACCTTTGTATGCTCATGGGACTGGACATACTATCGGGGAATGAACGCCACAATCAACGTGTACACATCACAAGGCTACGAATATCATCGAACCGAAACCACACCTAAACCAGCGCAATTATCGATCACAGACGCCGCATTCGACACCTCCGCTCTGTCAAGCTTCAGCATCACCGTGAAAAACTCTGAAAACTCGATTGCTGCAGCCAACCTCACGACTGTTGAGATACGGTTTGAAGACTACACAACTGAAGAAGTGCCCGTGGAATCGCCAAGTCTACCTTATACACTGTCGATAGGAGACACTGTCACATTGAGGTGCCTGTGGGATTGGTCAGATTACCGAGGAGACAGTGTTGGAATTTACGTTGAGACTCCAGAAGGATACGTCGGCTACATACAGCAGACACTACCGTAGAATGCACCCTTAAGACTCGGTTATGGTTCTGAACAAAAAATTTCAGGGATGTCCCTACATTATTTTCTCGCAGGTTCTACTGGATGGGCGTACCCTCATCCGGGTTTTTCGTAGCCTTCTCGAACTCCCGCATTATCCGCTTCGTAACTGGACCCGGCTTGCCTGTTCCTATCACCCGCTTGTTTACCTCACGTATGGGAGCAACTTCCGCGGCTGTTCCGGTGAAAAACACCTCGTCAGCGGTGAACAGTTCATTGGGGGTGATGTTTCTCTCGGTAACTTCGATTCCCAGCTTCTTCGCCAGCCGTATAATCAATGTCCGTGTTATTCCATCCAATGCCCCGGAAGAGAGCGGAGGAGTCAAAAGTTTGCCATCGCGCACTATGAAAATGTTTTCGCCGACGCCCTCACAAACGTAGCCAGTCTTGTCTAGGCATATGGCTTCGTCCGCGCCGGTGTTGTTGGCTTCGATTTTGCCTAATATGCTGTTCAGGTAGTTTAGGGACTTCATTTCGTGTGTGGCGGTATCCACTGGGTTTCGTTTCACCCAGGTTATGATAGTGTTTATTCCATTCTCAACCTTCTCGGCGGAGTGCAACTGAAGCAGTGGCTCGGTGATTATGATAACTGTGGGTTTGGGGCATTTTCTGGGGTCAAGTCCCAAGTCTCCGACTCCCCTGGTGACCACTAAGCGGATGTAGGCGTCTTTCAGATTGTTCTTTTTGAGGGTCTCCACCACGGCTTCGGATATCTGCTCTTTTGTCAGCGGTATCTTCAGAAAGATGGGATGCGCAGACTTGTACAGCCTGTCTAGGTGCTCCTTCAGTTTGAAGACGATGCCATTGTAGGCTCGGATTCCCTCAAACACGCCGTCTCCGTACAGGAGCCCATGATCATACACAGAGATTTTGGCCTCAGATTTAGGATAATATTTGCCGTCAATGTAAACTAGAAGCTCTTCAGGCATACCAAACATTCCTCCGAAAGGAAAACTTCAACCATAAACTATCGATTATCTATTTAACTTTTGACTTTTATTGCTATTCCCTGACGTTCATCAGTTGATGCTTGTTTTACTGGTGCTGGGTCCTAAGGGACAGCTGGGATCTTCCGCTAACCAGTCGCCATTTATTGCGTAGGCAGTGTATCGGCATCCCCCACATAACCTGTTGTAGGTGCACCTGCCGCATGCACCCTTAAGGTCGCCCCTGCAGCGCATATAATTGAGCAGTTTGTTGTTGATCCAGATGTCCTCCAAATCTTCTTTGAGGAGGTTGCCGAGTTTTATGGGTGCTGGAACACAGGGAAGCAAGTCGCCGCTCGCTGTCAATCCAGCATAGGTGACTCCGGCTGAGCACCCTCCAAACCCTGAAGCATACTTCCTGACTACCTCAGCAATGCCGTCCCCGAAACTTTCTCGCCACATCTTATCGTAGCCGGATAGTGCCTCGCTGACAGTGAAAACCTTGCCTTCTGACCGTTCGAAACCCAGTCTGCCGTAGTAGGTCATGCCCCGGGCGTAACATTGGATGCCTTCACCGTGTGCTACGCTGTCGCAGAACTTCTGGTGGATGTACTCAAGGGCACCTATCTTCTGCTCTCGGGTGACGTCGAGGTCAATCACATCTTTTCCCCTACCTGCGGGGATAAGCCTGTTCAAGTAGAATCTGTTCACGCCCAGTTTCTCAGCCAACTCAACTACGCCCTGAAGCTCGCCGACATTCTTTTTGTTCAGCGTCATCGTTGCGCATATCTCATCGAATCCCGCGTCGACGCAGTTTCTGATTCCCTGTACAGTATCCTCGAAGGCGCCGGGCATGTTCCTGAGGAAATCATGGGTCTCCGCGGTACATCCGTCGAATCCAATCTCAACCCGCCTGATGCCCACTTCCTTTAGCTTGTTGACAACTTGTTTAGTCATCAATGTGCCGTTTGAGGCGATTGTGCAAAGCAGACCAGCATCCACTGCCGCTTCTATTGCAGTGTAGATGTCTGAACGGACAAGTGGCTCGCCGCCTGAGAAAGTGAGAATAGATGTTCCAGCATCTGCAAGTTTTTTGATTACCTGAAGCGCTTCCTCGGTTGTCAGCTCCCTCTCCTCGGCTTCGCCTGAATTCTGGTGGCAGTGGCGACAATAGAGGTTGCATCGGTTCGTGAAGTTCCACACGATGACAACTGGAACGGCTGTGGGCTGGGGAGTGCGTAGACCGAAGTGGCTTATGCCGCGGACAACATTTAGCATACTCTTGCGGATGAGCGTGTCAGCCAGCAGCTTCTTTACTTCCGTCTCTGGCAGACTCGTCTTGCTGAATAATCTCTTAATTAATGGACTGGCTAACCGGAAAGCAGTGGAGCATCCTCTGCAGTTGGGTTTATCGCCAGATATGTAGGCTTCGAAGACGGAGTAGAGTCTAGGCTGGTTGCATCTTTCGCATTCCTCAGCAAGCTGTTTAGCAACCCCCTTCCAGACTGGATTCAACTTTGAAGCGAACTGCAGCTTTTTCGGGAACATTTCAAAAACCAAACTTCCTTTTCCGTGATTTATATTCAACATGAAGAAGCTAATTAATTGTTTGCGGTTGCTTGGATGCCTTATCTTGACTGCCGGTTTGTTTAAGTTTAGCCGAGTTTGAGCTGTGACTTAGAATGCGAACTGGGGTCTCTTTGAAAGCAGTTTTGGCAGTGCTAGGGGCTTGAAGGGCTTGTCTGCTGTTTCTGCTTTTATTTCGTTCATTAGTTCTTGGAGTTTCATGTTTCTGGCTTTCTTTCCAGCTTTCCTGTCTCGCACCGGCAGAACATCCGAGCCCACTTCTTTCTCGCCAACGACAATAACGTAGTTTACCCACTCTTTCTCGGCTGCTCTGACCTTCTTGCCTAAGCTTAGGGGTCTGTCGTCCACGTCAACCCGTATGCTGCTGCTTTCGATCTGTTTCATCAGCTTTTCAGTGTCATCCAAGAACCGTTCCGAAACGGGAACTATCCTCACCTGAGTAGGAGCCAACCACAGCGGAAATATCGGAGCCTTGCCCTTCAATGATTCTCTGTGAGCCTTCTCCAGCAGGGCATACACGTCTCGCTCGATGGCGCCGCTTGGGCTACAATGGAGAACCAGCGGATACTGCTTTTCGCTGTTCTCGTCAATGTAGGTCATGTCGTAGTGTTTGGCGTTCTCTATGTCAATCTGGTCAGTGGAGAGGGCGGAAGCCTTGTTTAGGTTGTCAACGAAATTGAATTCCCACTTCAAAACAAAATAGAAGAACCTTTCCTCCCACATCTCCAACAGCACAGGCTTTCCGAACAGCTTCACCAAAGAAAGAACGAAATCCTTGTTCTCCTCATAGAACTCCTTCGTTACCCTGATCGCCAACTCGTAATCGGATTCCTTGCTCAGCTCCAAGCCGTTCTCCAGAATCTCCATGGAAAGCTTGAACCTGACCAGAAACTCCTCCTTCGCCTGCTCCAAGTCAGCAACCAAAGCGTGGCAGTCGGGCATGGTGAAGCCCCTGAGCCTCCGCAAGCCAGTTAATTCGCCGCTTTTCTCCCTTCTAAAGGAATACTTGGTCAACTCGTAGATTCGCAGGGGAAGCTGACGATAACTGAACTGGGCATCATGAACCATAAGAAACTGGCCAAAGCAGGCGCTGAACCTCAAAAAGAAGTCCCGCTTGTCAGAACACAGCAGATACTGGCGCGCAGGAAACCGCTGAAGATAATGGGCAATGGCTGGATGCTGAATGTCATACATGATTGGAGTTTCAACTTCCATTGCGCCATAGTCTATAACCTTCTCGGTCACGTATTGCTCAATCAGCGATTTCATCAAACGCCCCTTAGGGTACCATCGGAGGTTGCCGGGGTCGCTTCCAGGCTCGTAATCGGCGATCTCCAGCCGTTTCATCAATGGCACATGAGGCGGAACCTGCTGAACAGCGCGGACCTTCTTGATTTCGTACTTGCACAATTTCTCCAAGCCTTTGCATCCCCTGAAGCGGAATTCTTCTACTGGAATCATTTCCCCGTCGGGCTGCAGAATATACCAGAACGATTTGAGCTTCTCCTCTGCCTCCAGGGCTTCGCAGACAACCTCTTCCTCAACAGATTCAGAGGATACGATTCTGAGGTGCTCGGCTAGAGGATGACCCTTAATAGAAACCGAGAACTTTTTGCACCAGCCGAAGGGAGTCCGGTAGGTTTCGAATCCTAATTCTTTGCCGATTTTTTCCATTTCCTTGATGACCTTCAAGGCGTCGGCTGGTTTCGCCAAGTTGTTGCTTAGGTGCGCGTAGGGGTAGATCAGAATCCGGTTAACCTTCAATTTGTCGAGGGACGCCTTGGTGTTTTCCATCGCTTTTCTGGCGATGTCTGCGTTGTCTCCCTCTTCAACTGCAGTGAATAATACAGCCAGTTCTTCGAGACGATCCCGTTTCTTTTCAGGGTCCTCAGCTAACGCTATCTCCTTCTCTACAACCTCGTACTCTATGAAGTTCGAATGCAATTGCAGAATTCTCATCCCTTGAACCTCCACTGCTCAAGCATCTTATCTTTTTTGGAGCCCTTCTTGTATTCCTTGTAATGAAGCCTGCAGAGGTAGGAGCGCCTAGCACCATCAACTTTCAGTCCCGCGGCGCTCACCTTATCTCGAGGTAGCGAGCGAACCGCCTCTTTGTCACAGCCTGCTACACTGCATTTAACGCCCTTAGCAACCCGACCCAAAGCACATCACCGACTTTTAACGTATACAATTGACTTTATCGCATATTAAAACCGCACTCATTTAATTCTTTTGAATTAAGCCTAAATCTGGCGGCAACAGGAAAAAGGGTTCACCGAGGCTCCCCCACACGAGCATAATAACTGTTAACCTGCAAAAAAACGTAAGATATAAGAACCGTTTGCGGTGATACTTAATAACCCCCATTCAAAATACAACATGAGGAAAAGTAATGCCAGTTAAACGAAAGTCCAGAGGACGCGCAAAAGGCAGCAAAGGTAAAGGCACATTGGTTCAGTGTGTAGGTTGCGGTCAGCAAGTCCCCCGCGACAAAGCCAAACGAGTCTCACGAAGAGTCTCATTAGTGGACTCGCGCCTCTACAAGGAACTTCGTCAGAAGGGCACATACATTGCCAGCCGCACAGAAACAAAATATTATTGCGTTTCATGCGCAGTGCATCGTGGCGTAGTGAAGGTGCGCTCGAAGGATGAGCGGAGAAGAGGCCCCTCAAGAGGTCGACGCTAAACCGAAACATTCCTTTCTTTTTGAGTCATCGACGCCTTGCGGAAATAGATTGCGCGCTGAATTACAGTCAGATTTGTGAGAACCGCGAGAACAAGGACTCCCCAACATAGCGCGTCGAGCCAAACAAAGCTGAGGAAACTTGCTAATGCCAGTAACACTAGGCGTTCTGCGCGTTCAGCTAAGCCCACGGACTCCATTTTCACTCCCGCAGCTTCTGCCCTTGCCCGAGCATAACTGACCAGCATGGAGCCCACGAGCGCGGCGAGACCCCACGATACTTCAGTTAATCCGCCGAGGATGATTCCGCAGATGATAGTTGCATCAGCGTATCTGTCAAGAAGAGAATCGAAGAATCCGCCGAATTTTGTGGCTTCCCCGCACAGTCTCGCCAATGCCCCGTCTAGGGCGTCAAGGAGACCCGAAACAAGCATCAGAATGGGCGCCAGTATCAGAAGGAGCGAATTAAGCTTCCACTGCCAGTAAGTGATGGCGGAAAGCACGGCAAATGCTATTCCTAGGATGCTTACCTGGTTGGGAGACAAGCCCAACTTATGAAGCATTTTCGCTTCTGAGGCGAACCACAGCTGTGCTCGCTGTTTAAGTTTTGTCAGCAACAATTACAGCCTCCAAGCTTCTCCACTTCAACTTCTGCTGAAATACCTTAACGAGTTCTGCTTTCTTAGACGTATTAAACAGCTTCTCTGGATGCTAGTATGCTAGGGCAACCCTTACAACGTTCACTGCCTTTTCTCCGCAGACCAGACATTTCCCATCAACCCTTTCTGCGGTGTCTTCGGGAAATCCCAGCAGCCGAGCCTCAACCGTTTCTTCCAGGCTGTGTCCGCATTCGTCTTTGCCGCACCACGGAACCTCAACTAGTCCTGCTTTCCTTTTCAGCAAAGTTTTCGCCTCAGACAAACTGTCAACACGGTAAACGCGTTCTTTCATCCACGCCTCAGCGCTAGTCTTCAGATTACGGTAAATCTCTCCCAATAACGTTTGTACAGTCACTGCTACATCATCCATTTTGCATGTTTGCTTCTTCAGGGTGTCCCGTCTAACAACAGTAACTACCCCATTCTCCAAGTCTCGTGGACCAATCTCGACGCGAATCGGTACACCACGAAGCTCCCAATAATAGAACTTGTTTCCGGGAGTCAACTCGCTCCGTGAATCAAACACAACTGGATATCGTGCGTTATTCAGCATAACGGCAACCTCTTCGCAGGCTCGATTTACTTGCTCTTCTTTTCCCTTATACGGGACTGGAACAATCACCACAAATATGGGAGCTATTGTTGGTGGTAAAACGATGCCGTTGTCGTCTCCGTGGGCAATCAGAACAGCGGCGATTCCTCTTCCAGAAATTCCGTAGCTGGTCGTCCAGATGTGCTCCTGACCGCCATCCTTGGTTTCATAGGTTATGTCGAAGGCTTTAGCGAAGTTCTGCCCCAGATTATGCACAGTTCCAATCTGCAGAGTCCTGCCGTCGGGACATAGCATGTCAAAGGCTATGGTGTAGAGTGCTCCGGCAAACTTGTCCCAGTCAGGTCTCCGAGAAACAACGTAGGGAACGCCAATAGCATCAAAGAACTGCTTGTAGATATCCACAGCCTCCTGTACCTGCTTTTCGGCTTCCTCAGAGGTGGCGTGGCAGGTGTGGGCTTCCTTGAATGGCTCTACCTCCCGCATTCTCAGAATCGGACGGGTTGCCTTGGTTTCATGGCGGAAAACGTTCACTATCTGATACATTTTAATGGGCAGGTCTGCGTGGGAGCGAATCCACAGCTTCAGCATCGGAGCTATAACCGTCTCGCTGGTGGGACGCAACGCATACCTGACCTTCAGGGGTTCGAAGCCGCCGTGGGTCACCCAGAAGCATTCTCCCTCGAAGCTCTGCACGTGGGCGGACTCCTGCGCCAGGGAGGTTTCGGGAATCAGTAGCGGAAACAGGGTCTCATTATGTCCGCTCGTATCTAGCAAACAGCGTAGAATATTGAGGGCGTTTCTTCTTATCTTGAAGCCGTAGGGCATCCAGACTCCGCAGCCCTTGATAGGATACCGGTAATCCATTAATTCCGCGTTTATGAGCACGTCGCGGAACCATTCACCGAATTTTTTGCTCCATTTCTGTCTCTTCACAGGCAAACCTTGCACCTTCAAACGTTACCTTCTATTAGATGCCCTCTAATTAAAAACTGATTGATATTAGTTTATACTAAAGAGGCAGGATGGACAGGAAAAGGCATCTAACTGCAATGACTGCTATCCCACATGCTTGAATAGAGAAATGTTAAATTTTAACCCACAAAACCTAACATGGAATCAAACATGCCCGCTATTGTGCAGAAAGTTTGTCTGCTGCCCATGCAATGTCCAGTTCCTCTAAGGTGCTCTGTTTTGGGATTCCCTGTTCAGTCCAGCCCATCATGGCATAGTAGAAAAGTTTTGCTTGTTGCAGTTCGTGGGGGTTTACGGATGTTTTGTTTAGGGCGCCTGATGTTTTGGGTTTGAAGAACCGTGGGGGAAGCCAATCGTCTTTCTCGGTGAAGCCCTCCCTGTTGTTGAAGATTCTTGTAAGCGTGTTTCCTCTTTCCACAACCTTCATCAACTCAAAGGCTGTGGTGTTCCAGCCCGTCACAGAACGCACAATATCAACTTTCTGTACGACGCTCCATGGCGTAAACAGGCACATAACCAGAAAGTTGTTGAGGGTACGCCACTGACCAACATACTTGTATAGCCGCACCTTTCTGGGTCCAAAATCTTCGATGGGCACAGGCTCCAAAACTGCGAGGCTGTTATACTTTTTTGGAAGCTGAGGATACAGGAATGTGTCGTGGATGTTGTGAACATGATCCGCCCCAGTAGGAGACACTGCGTAGCCCAGAGCCTCACCCCTTTTCAAGCGGGGGTCATGCATAGGAACTTCCTGTCCCTTAACGTGAACCGCAAACTCCTCTGCACGGTTTCCGATGTGCTCAGCAGCACGTTTTGTTCCTTCAGCCAATAATGCGCCTAAGCCACGTTTTTCGCCGATCAGCTCAACCATTTTAACCATGGATTCTGCGTTTCCGAAACTCAGGTCCATGCCGCCAGTGTCCTCTTTGGTGAGTAAGCCATGCTCGAAGCATTCCATGGCAAAGCTGATCGTAACTCCTGTGCTTATGGTGTCTATAGAGTATCTTTGGCACAGTTCATTGGCTTTGCAGATTGCCTTGAGGTCGGACACTCCACAGTTTGAACCCAAAGAAGCCAAGGTTTCATACTCAGGTCCGCCATACTCTGGGTCCACAGTCCACGGTTCCGCTACTTTGACCTCTTTTTTGCAGGCAACTGCACAGGCGAAGCAGGTTCCCATGTTAACTCTTACATGCTCCTTGACAGCCTGAGCAGAAATTTGGTCCACTTCTGGGAAGTCGCCGTCCCTGAAGTTGCGGATAGGAAGGTTTCCAGTCTCCACCATGACGTCCATGCCATCGCCTGTTCCGTAGGTATGCAAATTGTAAGCGAGGTTATCCACGTTTTTTGCCATCCAGCGGGCTAGTTTTCTGAGTCTCTTTGGTTTACGAACAGGAACTGATGTGCTTCCTCTGACTGCCACGGCTTTCAGGTTTTTTGAACCCATAACTGCTCCCATGCCGCATCGACCAGCCGTGTGATGGAGGTCGTTAATTACGCAACCGTAGCGCACCTGTTTTTCTCCTCCGGGACCAATCTGAGCCACTTTCACCCTGTTGTCTTCCAGTTCGTTTCGAATCGTTTCCTGAGCTTTTCTGATCTCCATCCCCCACAGATGGGAAGCATCCCTAAGCTCCACTTTTTGGTCTTTAATCCACAAATACACGGGACTTGACGCCTTTCCCTCAAAGATGATGGCGTCGAAACCTGCCCGTTTCAGTTCTGCTCCCCAGTAACCCCCAGCCTCTGCTTCTCCGTATGCGCCTGTGAGGGGCGATTTGGCGCCTACACTGTTGCGTCCGCTGCCGCTGACGGGCGCGCCGGTTACGGGACCGCAAGCGAAAATCAGCTTGTTTTCTGGACCAAGCGGGTCGATTCCCGGCTCCAGTTCTTTGAGTAGGTAATAGGAGATTAGTCCTCTGCCTCCGAAATAGCGGCGATAGAACGTCTCTTCTAACGTTTCAAAAGAAATTTTTTCTGTGTTCAGGTTGACTCGTATGATTTTGCCTGTAAAACCGTTTCCCATTCTACATCCACTGCTTGTTTTTCTCGGCAAGCCTATTAAATTCTTACATTTTGGTCCAAAACTCGGTGTTGCTGTTGCACTTGCAGTTTTGGCTTTTAGATATGTTTATATCCATGCCTTGAAGTTGCTATGGGAAATGCGGTGGAATAATCGTGGAAAAATTAGTCCTGAGCATTCTAGCTTTAGCAGTGAGCCTATTGATTCTTTACTGGGGCTCCAAGAGAGTGGTTAGAGGCGCTTCTGGGCTATCCTCCTGCCTGAACATCAGCAGAGTGGTTGTGGGAACAGTTTTTGTGGCTTCGGTGACGGCTTTACCTGAGCTTTTGAGTTCCATGTTTTCTGTGTTTCTAGGTTCCTCTCATCTAGCCTTGGGGAACATAATAGGCTCTAACATCTACAACATCCCCCTCATCATCGGAGTCTGCGGCATAGTAGGCGGGATTAAGATAAGAAATTCAGCCATAAACAAAGAATGCTACTTCATGATTGGGTTAAGCCTCTTAATGATGACCTTGCTGGCAGTAACGGGTATGGTGACATGGTGGATAGGCACAATTTTTGTTGCATTCTACCCCCTTTTTGTTTACTATTCTGTCCGCAAAGGCAACTGCAGTATTCATGAAGAATGCAAAGAATCTAACCGCAGTTTAATGAACGTAAGCGCTGACATACTGGTGGGTGGTGGCGCCCTAGTAATCAGCACCTTTATACTAGTTTTCAGCGCCCTCTCAATCTCTGAAATTTTTGGTTTGAACCAGTTCTATGTAGGACTCACAGTGGTTGCGCTTGGGTGTGTTGTTCCAGAGTTGGCTGTATCTGTGGCTGCTGTCCTTGCTGGCGAACAGGACATAGTGATCGGCAACGTGATAGGCGACAACATTCTTACACTTACCCTTGTGTTTGGACTTGTCGGATTGACCTCCTCATTCAGCGTCTCCTTATCTGAGCTTTTGTTGACTGCCCCATTCATGGTGATTGCAACTTTGATGATGTTTGCATTGAATAAGCTAAGCAGCAACGTCTCGAGACTGTGGGGAGTTATGATGTTGGCCACAGCCAGTTTAGCCTTCATCTTCCAAACATCATATACTATTGTATAGAGCAATAGGATGTAACTTTATTCCGTTGGTTTCCAGAATTTGGTTTAATTCATCCAAGATTTCTTGAGTTTTCTGCGTTTTTTCCGAAAGAAGTTAAAGCAACATTGGTAACGTGAAGTATATGCAGCATATCTTGGAAGCAGGGGGGAATTGGCTTCTAGAGTGGATGGAGCAATTTGCTCAACAATTCGGTTATCTTGGCGTCTTCATCATAAGCTTCATCGGCTCCGTATCGGTTGTCTTCCCCATACCCTACACAATCGTAATTTATCTGTTAGGAGCTGTTCTGGACCCCTTTTTTGTCGCAGTCAGCGGCGGGTTAGGCTCTGCCCTCGGCGAATTCTCCGGCTACGCACTCGGCTATTATGGAAGAGCAGTGGTGAGCAAGGAAAGACGCAGAAAGATGGATTGCATGGTGAAAGTCTTTGACCGCTACGGACCGGTTGCAATCTTTCTTTTTGCTCTGACGCCTCTGCCTGATGACCTGCTGTTCATTCCGTTAGGCGTCATGCGGTATTCCTTTTTGAAAGCCTTCATACCGGCACTTTTGGGTAAGATGCTGATGACGTTTATTCTGGCTTACAGTGGTCAGCAATCCATTGCCATAATCAAAACCATCTTTGGGGGGGCAGGATTGTTGGGAACGGTGATTACTGTCGCTCTCCTGATTGTTATAATTGTGGCGATGATCAAGATTGATTGGGAGAAAATTCTTGAGAAGCATATGGGCGCCGAAAAAGGTGACTGAGCACTAAAGTTTTCTATGAAAAAGCAGAAAAATGTTGAATAGCAGAACAGCGTATTATATAAAGTTGAATTCTTAATGTATAACTGCAATTTGCCTTAAGGTCGAAGTAACGTCTAGTTAAGCCAACAGGGGCATAAAAGCCTTAAATATGCGCCTGCTGCCAGCTTTCTTCTTGGTTGGTGCCGTTATGGTTAACAAAGCAAAAGGACGACTATTCAAAAGAAAAGACGACAAATATCTAATTTACGTTCCTGTGGACTTGGCTGAGGACAGCATGTTCCCATTCCAAACAAATTCTGCAGTTCCGGTGAAAATCAGCTTCGCCATAGGAGACGACAAACTCAAGATAGAGAAGTGGAACGAAGAAGACAAGTGACCCACAGGTAAGCAGCAAACAACTCACTCCTTTTTTAGATGTCACAAGCCCAGACAGTCTTACAAAACAATTCAGGGCAATAATTTCTAACCGCAGAACAGAAATTATAGCCGGATATAAATAGGGGCAGCACATATAGTGTATTCAGGTGGGATTTCAGCAGAGATAAATGACAAATCACTCCCACAACATTTGCCATTTGTCTTGATTATACTGAAAAACATCGAACAGAAACAAGAAGGTTTACGATTGTCCCTCTCCGGATTTCAATTCAAGATGCACTACAAGATTTTGCATAAACTTAGAAAAGCAGGCGCCATCTCAAAAGCCAATGCTGTGACAAGTGGACAAGCAGAATTCGACCGTCAAGAGGAGATGTGGTTAGACTATTTTGCCGGAGAATTTCTCGGCAGAATAAAGAAGACCCAAGACCGCCGATATTACATTCAGTGGTGAACCATGGGTTAAGGCTTCAGTTAGATGCTTTTCGAAAATGGAATAGATAAAATGCTTTCCCAGTTTGATCCTTGAGCTTCGTTGATTCTCATCTGACCTGAAGGATTGCTTAGAATGGAGTTCGCTGGTTTTGGAATGACAACTCGATTCCTGAAACGTTTGGCTCTTCGAATACATGGAGAGCCTTGTTTATTTCGTTGACATTTCGGAGTGCAGTTAGACCTAGCTCTGTAATGGCATAGACTTTTCGTTTTTTCCTTCTTTTGCTGATTGTTTGTTCTTTGACCAAGTTGCGCTCCAGTAGAAAGTTTATGCATTCTTTTAATGCGCTACAGTTTACGTTAGCTTTATACGTGATGTGGGTTGGCTTTAATCTTCCGTGGTAAGCCAGAGCCCGAAGAATGTCGATGTGAATTTCCAATTTTGAGCGTCTCATAGGCTTTAAACCAAACTCTACTATACGCAAGAATAGTTTATATTCTTTGAGGAGCCTTAATAAGAATCTAACAATGATTTTTCGAATTAGCATTAACCCATAATACAGTTTCTATTGAGTAAAGATAAATATTATTCATATGAACCTACATCCCCTGAACAAGCGTTATTGTAGAACAGATACAGCACAAGCATCAGAGCCACATAAGACACGTCCAAGCCAATAAGCGCCATCAAGAAACTTACGGAAACCAGAAGCTGCGACACAGACTGCCGCCCATCCAGAAAACCTTAATTCACGGTTATCCCTCAAGATAGCAAAGGAAAACAGAGCCGGGGTAGCCTAGCCTGGCTATGGCGCCAGACTCATGATCTGGAGAGCAAATCTCCTAAACAGGTGCCCAGAAGTCGCGGGCTCGAATCCCGCCCCCGGCACCAGTTCTTTTATTCAAAAAGAGGCTACCAGACCAGAATCATATTAGGAGACTAATAAAGGTACATTGTTGAAAACAGTCTTTGTTCTTGAAATCGAAAGCACAGCACAAGTTCTGTTGACAAAGTTCACACAGTCTAGCATACGCGCTACAGAATGGCGTTGAAAGGTCAGTCGGTTATTTTTTGAGCCAATTCTTTTGCCCAGCTGCGTATGGCGTCTAGGTCTCTTGTGTCGTAGAGTCCAGGCTCTGTTTCTGGGACGCCAGCCTCTTCTAGTTGCGGCTTAATCGATGCCATAAACGCTCTAAACAACCGAGACACCCTGTTGAAGTTGTAGACACCTCCAAAGAAACCAAAAGCAACAGGCTGCAGATTGTATTTGGCAGCTTTTTCGTCAAGATATTTCGTCTTAGCTTCTTGCATTTTTGTTTCGTCTTTCCCAGCTTCATCTATTGGTCTTGCAGCACCACAGCAAACGAATAGTGCAACCTTCTTTTTTGCCAAATCTTTATGATGCTTTTTGAAAAACTTTTCGGGTTCCTTAGTCCACTTGCCTATTCTAATTCCGCTGCCGACTATGACAAGGTCGTAGTCGCCTATGTCTTTGACTTTTTCGTCTTTGAGGTTGACCACTTTAACGTCTAACCCTTCTTGGTGGAACACATCCGCAATCTCCTCTGAGGTCATGGCTGTTGCCCCGTAGCGGGTTCCATAAACAATCAACGCTTTAGTCATAAACCGAACTCTCCAGCATCTTTATTTTTGGTTCACGTTGGATTTAATACCTTTTCCGATAAACCGCGCTACAGCCCAGCCCATTCTAGTAACAAAACCAACGAAACAGATACTAAGCCAAAACTCAAGCAGCAGCTTGACTTTCAAGCTTTATGGGCGATGCATAGGTAGCATCCGGGTTCGTCTTTGATGCTGGTTTCTGTGAATCCGGTCTGCTTCAGCAACTTTTTCATCTCAGCTTCTTCAGGCAGAACATCGTGAATTACAGTTGATGAAGCGCTGTTGTGGTGAGCTTTGAGTTCTTTGCTGCTGAGGGCATGGGCGATGACGAGTTTGCCACCAGGTTTCAGCGTATGATTGATGTTTCGCAGGGCTTTTTCTTTGTTCTCCAGATGAGGAAACACGCCGAAACAGATGACGGCGTCAAAAGATTCTGTGTCGAAAGCAGTCTCTTCGATGTTCCCAAGTTTTATGCGGAGGTTCTTGAGGTGGGAATGCTTTGTTCTGCATATCTGAATCATCTTCTCCGAGTAGTCAACGGCGGTAACTGACCCGTCTGATCCAACCGCTCTGACGAGGTAAGGAATCAGTATACCAGTGCCGGTGCCCACATCCAGAATGTTCTGTCCCTGTTCTAGACCGAACTGGGGAACAAGTCTCTCCAGAAAAGATGAAAGTTTGGGAGTGTGGAACCTCTTGTCCCAGTTGTCTGCTGCTTTGTTGAAGTACGTTTTCTTACTCATTTTGGCAATCT
>SMTZ1_10008423_pt1 | contig 22609 bp, 20 predicted proteins | sample DeeMarSWOR136_30_FD_25667 | JGI IMG/M metagenome (IMG submission 25667) | reverse complement strand
GCGACTGGTCCGCTACCTTCAGCTTCCAAACTGAAGCAGCACCAGAACCAGATGTACCCGACAAGGCAGCGCCAACTCCGCTGTGGGTCTGGGTGGTTATTGCTATCGGCGCTATCCTGGTGATCGTCACCCTGGTACTCATCTTCAAGACGCGCCGGGTATAAGCCTACCTGCTTGATACAAGCAAAAAAGGGGGTGGCATAAGCCACCCCCTTTTCTTATCGTCCAAATACCCAGTGGAGCTTGCCCCCAAACACCTTCTTCAAAGGCTTCAACTGGAAACTCTTTGTTTTATAATATAGAATAAGCGGAACAAGATCTCCGCTTCAAGAAAGAAGCTCAAAGGACACAAACATGCGATTTTCCAAGCTTTTTGGCAAGACTCTGAAAGAAATACCATCAGAAGCCGACACCCTGAGCCATCAACTGCTGCTTAGGACTGGAATGATTCAACAGGTAGCCGCTGGTGTCTATTCATATCTACCTCTAGGCTGGCGTATACTCAAGAAAATAGAGCAAATAATCAGAGAGGAAATGGACAAGGCCGGCGGGCAGGAGTTGATGATGCCAACACTCCAACCCTTCGAACTATGGGAGGCATCAGGCAGATACCCCTCTTTCGGCAAAACTTTGTTCACCGTTACCGACCGTCGGGAGCATACATTGGTCTTAGGCCCTACACACGAAGAGATTATAACCGAGCTTGTTCGACGCTATGTGCAAAGCTACCGCGACTTACCCCTTCTACTCTATCAAATCCAGAATAAATTCCGCGATGAACCCAGATCTCGGGGCGGGCTATTACGTGTCCGTGAGTTTATCATGAAAGATCTCTACAGTTTCCATATTGACGAGGCAGATTTAGACCGCTGCTACCAGACAATGATACAAGCCTATAAGAACATTTACTCCCGCTGTGGCTTGCCATCAGTCTTTGTAGAAGCCGATAGCGGCGCTATTGGCGGCAAAGAGTCTCACGAGTTTATGCTCATCACTGAAACAGGTGAAGATGAAATTGTCTATTGTTCAGAATGCGGTTATGCCGCCAACTTGGAAAAGGCTCAGAGCATCAAGCCGAAACTGGAGCAAAGAGCTCCTTTGCCCATCGAGGAAATATCGACACCGAACATCAAAACCATCGAAGAGGTAGCTAATTTTGTTGGTGTGCCAGCAAACCATACGCTAAAAGCCGTCTTTTATTCGGCCGATGACGAGATTATTTTCGCAGTTATCAGGGGGGATATCGATGCCAACGAGACGAAACTCAAAAATTTGCTTAAATGCTCAGAGCTTCGTCTGGCAACAGAAACTGAAGTGAAGGCAGCTGGGTTAGTAGCTGGCTCAGCTTCACCAATTGGTATAAAAGGAATTAGAATTGTAGCCGATAACTCAATAAATTTGGGCTCTAATTTCATTGCTGGTGCTAATAAGCCAGACACTCACCTCAAGAACGTGAATTACCCACGTGATTTCAAAATTGACATTCTAGCTGATATTGCCACAGCCCGACCCGGTGATGGCTGCCCGAAATGCAACGGCAAACTCAAATCCAGCCGCGGAATCGAGGTTGGTCATGTCTTCAAGCTAGGCACCTTCCTCAGTGAGAAGCTTGGAGCTTTCTTCCTCGACCAAAACGGTGTGTCACAATCAATCATAATGGGTACCTATGGCATAGGGCTGGGAAGATTAATGGCAGCCGCAGTAGAGCAGAATCACGACGATAAAGGTATTATCTGGCCTGTAACAATTGCCCCCTACCACATTTACCTTTGCCCTCTGCGCATGGAAAATTCTGATGTCGCTGAAAATGCAGAAAAACTCTACCAAAATTTAACCAGAAAAAACTTTGAGGTACTCTTCGACGATAGAGATGAATCCCCAGGGGTCAAATTCAACGATGCGGACCTTCTAGGCATACCCCTTCGCTTAACCATAAGCCCTCGCACCCTGGAAAGTCAGAGCATAGAGGTAAAATGGCGCAAGGAAAAACAAACCGAACTTTTACCCCTGAAAGGAATAACCTCAAGAATTAAGGAGCTATTTCAAAAAACCTAAAGAGCCGATAACTGCTACAGCCACCATGCTAACCAACTTTAAGGAAAATATTTGCTCGGTGAAGCTCTCTAATGCCCTCTTTTGGCACTCCTCACGAAGAAAACCAACCTAATTATAAAAGCGATGGCAACAACAGCGATAAGTATGAACGCCCATACTGGCATAAGTCCAATCTTAACAAGTATCGGTGTGGTCCAGCCGCTATCATTACCGGCACCATCTACGGCTTTAATTCGCCAGTAATATTTTCCTCGAACTAAAGCCTCATCGTCAGTCAGAGTATAATTAGACTCAACCAAGTCTTCTTTACTCAACAACGTAGTTGCAAAATCTGATTGAGAAGATACCTGCAAACTATAGTAAACACCGCTCGGGTCGGAAACATCAGCCCATTGAAAGTTAGGAGCAGCACGATCAAAAAGGCCTACTCTACCTCCATCCTTCGGCGACACAATCTGCGGCAATGATGGTGGGGTTGTTTCCATGGTAAAAACACCCGATGCAGAAGCACCACCAGCATCAGCAGCGACTACATTATGTCCACCACCTGCACTTTTAGGTGCTTTAAAGCTCGCTTGAAAGCTGCCGCTATCATCAGTGGGCAATTTAGTAACCACCGCAACATTGTCGTACTTTATAGTCAATTCTTTGCTTATACCAAAACCAGTACCGGTAATCACGATATCACAACCTACAAATCCCTCAACAGGCTCTATTACCACCTTCGATAAAACAGTCAGCTTAGCATCAGCAACATCATTAGCGGCAGTCGAAGCACTATAAGCATCTACGAAATGGCTACCTCCAACAGTGGCGGGTATAGCCAAAGATGTAGTCCAGCAACCTTCATCATTAGCTATTACATCGCTCTTAATAACATTACCATCAAGCGTAACCGTTATACCACTTTCACTCTCGCCAAAACCGCAGCCGTCAATGGTAATACTATCATCCACATACCCGGATTCTGGCTTAACTTTCACAGCAGCAGAGACAAAAAAAGTCACGTCAGGAACTTCATCAGCAGTGGTGGAGGCCCCTGAGGCATCTATTGTATGAACGCCTTTAATAGAGCTAGGAGCAAGAAAGGTAATTTTCCATGACCCCTTGATATCAGCACTAGCGCCTGTCTTTGCATCGGTGCCATCGCATCGGTGCCATCATACGTAACTCGAATGCCACTCTCATCCTCGCCAAAGCCGGTACCACTAACAGTAATTGAAGTGCCAACACCACCAGATGTCGGGCTGAGACTGATTTTTGGACTGACCGTCAGGGTAACATCGGGAACGGCACCCACCTCAGTGGTACTTCCTGAAGCATCAACCGTGTGACTGCCCTTGGCAGAGCTGGGCACAGAAAAAGTTGCGTCCCACGAGCCTCTACTACTAGCAGAAATTCCTGTCTCCATGTCTGCATCATCATAAGTGACCTTAATACTGCTTTCGGCATCGGCAAAGCCCTTACCCTCAACAGTGACAGAATCACCAAAAGCAGCCTCAGTTGGACTAATATCTATCGAAGGGAGAACAGAAAAGGAGGCAGTAAAGACCGGATTATCAACCGGATTTTCCAATGTGACAGCATGCTCCCCTCCACAGGCATCAGGTACGACAAAGGTAACACTACCCCCACCTGGTAGTGTGCCTTGTTTCAACTCAACTCCGTCCCACTTAATGGAATAAGACCCTGATGCCAAATCAGATACTGTCACCGTCGTCCCAACAACACCCGCCGCCGGAGTCATTCCGGCAGCCTGGACAGGAACTGCAAGACAGAGAACTGAAATGAAAACTAAGCATAGAGCTACAGCAGAAACTTTACTTTTCACGCTTATCTCCCCCCTTCCTGTAACTAATCGCGTCCTATTATAGCGTAAATTTAGGCAAAAGATTCGCTCAATTGAGAGGATTTTTAACAATTCTGGTCAAGGACAAATCAACTCCTCAATGAAGCTCTTAAATCTCGCTGTAACTTATCGATAATTTGCTGCTGGACTTTGTCAACTTCATTATCGGTCAAGGTATGTGTGGGTGATTGATAGATAACTCTGAAAGCGAGCGATTTTTTACCTGCTGGCACCTGTTCACCCACATAAAGGTCAAAAAGAGCGACCGAATTCACAAGAGAATAGTTCTGAATGATGTCGCAAATCTGTTGATAGGTTACCTGCTCATCCACCAACAGCGCAATATCTCTGCTTGTGCTTGGGTATCGGGGAATCGGTTGATATTTTTCGAGAGTAACCATAAAGGATGACAGCTTATCCAGGTCGATTTCAATAAGATAAACAGCATCAGAAAGCTCAAAAGCTCCTGATACTTTGGGATGTATCTCACCTACAACCCCCAAATTTTCACCACCAACAACCACACTAGCAACTCTACCGGGGCATAAACTTTCATCTTCACCCTTCTCAAAGCTCGCATCCAACCCAAACTGGGATAGAATAGCCTCCACCACTCCCTTGGCAACAAAGAAGTCTATTGGCTCCTCTTTGCTCCGCCAAGACAACTTACGATGTGAACCACTTAGCACAGCACAAAGTATCTCCTTCTCCTGGGGCAAATCCTTTTCTAAGGGTAAGAACACCTTCCCAATCTCGAAAAGCCTTATGTCATTCTCCTGGCATCTCTCATTCCGAGCCAAAACTGATAGGATACCGGCTCGCAAACTAGTGCGAAGATATTCCTGCTCTCTAGACATCGGATTAGCCACCTTCATTGGAGCCGGACCTATTAGACGAGGCTCCGGCGAAAGCCTACTCAACATCTCCAAGCTGGTCAAAGAATAGGTAAGCACCTCTTGGAAACCACAGCTAACAAGGATATTGCGCAGTTGCCGCTTTAGAGACAGCATCGGCACTGGCTCATGCCTTGGCAATTGTGAACTCAGCATAGTAGTCGGTATGCTGTCATAACCGATGATTCGAGCTACCTCCTCGGCCAAATCGGCAGCACAAGTGACATCTGTACGCCACCAAGGAACTTCTACGTGAACTTTTGAATTTGATTCGGTTTGTCCGCAACTAAACCCTAACAACTCCAAGGTCTTGGCTATTTCACTAACATCCAACTCCACACCAAGAAGCCTTTTAATGTCAGCAACAGGCAGTGATATAGACTCACTACGCTGCTTGCCAGGATAAACATCAATAATTCCCTTAGCGACTTTCCCCCCAGCCAATTCTGCCATTAATTGTGTGGCTCGCTTTAACGCTATTAACGGCAAGTCTCGGCTAAGCCCCTTCTCAAACCGTATTGAAGCTTCACTACTCAGCCGCATAGCAATGCTCCCCCGATGAATAACCGCCTGATTGAAATTAGCTGATTCTATCAGAATAGAGGTAGTATTCTCCGTAACTTCAGTATCTGCCCCACCCATAATACCAGCGATAGCGATGGCTCGCTCCTTGTCAGCAATCATCAGCATATTAGGATTGAGAGTCCGCCCAACCCCATCCAGCGTAGTTATAATCTCGCCACTCTGCGCTCGACGCACAATAATCTTTTTGCCACGTATCTCATTATAGTCAAAGGCATGAAGTGGCTGCCCATATTCCAGCATCACATAGTTTGTAACATCAACAATACTATTGATGGGACGCATACCACAAGCCAGCAGCCGTCGTTGTAGCCACTGAGGTGACTCATCTACCTTAATTTCAGTCAGTAAGCTGGCACAATACCTGGGACATAAGTCTGGCTCAACAATTTCAACTGAGACAGAGGAATCTATAGCTCTTTCTAGCTCTGGATAATTAACCTCAGCAATATTTAGCTTGCTTCCGGTAAGAGCCGCTATCTCCCTGGCAATACCTATCACCGATAGACAGTCAGGCCGGTTTGGTGTTATGTCCATGTCAAGAATCGTATCACCAAGATACTCAGCCAAAGGAGTACCAATGGTCGCCTCTGATGATAGAACCATAATGCCTTCATGGCTATCAGAAATCCCCAGTTCCTTCTCGGAGCAAATCATCCCTTCAGAAAGAACACCACGAATCTTAGCTGGCTTCAATTGCATCGTTTCACCACTATGGCCGTCTATGAGCTGAGCTCCCACACTGGCAAAAACCACCTTATCACCAACAATAACATTAGGTGCTCCACAGACTACAGTGGAACGTTGTTTTCCTAAATCAACGGTCACCAGCCTCAGGCGATCGGCATTAGGATGAGCACTAACATCAATTATTTTGCCAATCACTATATTGTTCCAGCTTCCACCAATCACCTCAACTCCACCAACCTCCAATCCAGCCATAGTCAACCTTTCACACAGCTCCTCAAGCGGTGTGGAAATGTCAACATATTCTTTCAGCCAGCGAAGTGAAACTTTCACTATTAAATCCTAAGATTCAAAATAACCAGATTCAGAATTGTCTTAAAAACCTGAGGTCATTGCCATAAAAAAGGCGAATGTCCTCTATGCCATAACGAAGGATTGGAATTCGTTCCACACCCATGCCAAAAGCAAAACCCGAATAAACTTCAGGGTCTATGCCAACACGCCGAAGAACCTCAGGATGAACCATGCCCGCACCTAAAATTTCAATCCAACCACTGTTGCCACACAGCCTACATCCGGCACCACGACACACCATGCAATCAATAGCCACCTCAACACCAGGCTCCACAAAAGGAAAGTAATCACAACGGAAACGGCATTTCCTCTCTTCGCCAAAAAGGCGACGAGCAAACTCAAAAAGAGTTCCTTTCAAGTCAGCTAGAGTAATGCTTTTATCAACTGCCAGCCCTTCGACCTGATAAAACATCCATTCATGCGTCGCGTCTGTGGCTTCATATCTATAGACCCGTCCCGGCGCTATTATTCTTATAGGCGGGCCTGATTTCTCCATAACCCTTATCTGGACTGGAGAGGTGTGTGTTCTCAAAAGCATAGGTCTATCACCAGCTTCAGTCTCAAAGTCCACCCATAATGTGGCAAACATATCACGGGCTGGGTGGTCTACCGGCATGTTAAGAGCTTCGAAATTGTAATAGTCCCATTCCACCTCAGGCCCCTCAACAACTTGAAAACCCATGCTGCTAAAAATGCCACAAATCTCCTCAACTATCTGAGTTGTTGGATGAAGGCGACCGAGAGAAACCTGATGACCTGGCAGTGTGATATCTAGGCTTTCACGTTGCAAGGAAAGAGCTGAGCTTCGCTCTAAATTGCTTTTCTTCTCAGTATAGGCAACTTCAAGCGACCTCTTAAATTCATTGGCTCGAGCCCCAACCGCACGCCTCTCTTTTAAGGGCAAATCTGCCAACGAACGCAGAACCTGTATTAAACTGCCTTTTCTACCCAAATAGCGAATTCGCCAAGCTTCAAGGTCGTTGACATCAGTGACTTTGCCCAGTTCATCAGAAGCTTTAGAGGCAAGCTCTTCAACCTGATTTAGCATCATTATCGCTATGTGAGGGGAATTTTAGCTCTCAAGTTTGGCTGAAGCTAGAGTTAATAACTTTGAAAAACTGGACGGGTCTTTTACTGCCATTTCTGCCAATGCCTTGCGGTCAATCTCCACATTGGCTTTTTTTAGGCCATTCATGAACTGGCTATATGAAAGCCCTCCCGCCCGGGCAGCTGCATTTATCCTGATGATCCACAAACGCCTCATATCACCCTTACGTTCTCGACGATGGCGATAGGCATAAAATAGGGCATGCATCATAGACTCATGGGCACGCCGAAATAAAGAATGTCTGGTAGCCTTATGCCCCTTAGTTAACTTCAGTACCTTTTTATGACGTCTATGAGTGACTATTCCACCTTTAGCTCGTGGCAATCGTTTCCTCCTAGTCTATTTCAAGCCATACGGCATTAGTCTCTTTAATCTAACCTTATCAGAAGGATGAACAGTGATCATATCATCATAAAGGCGCTTAGTCCTAGCTGGCTTCTTACGCCTTAGATGGCTCTTGCCACCCTTAACGCGCATAATCTTGCCACTGCCAGTAATGTGGAAGCGGCCCTTAGCCCCCTTATGGGTCTTAAGTTTCGGCATCTTAAACTTTCTCCTCTACAACCGGTTTCTTAATCTGTTTGGTCGAAACTGGCGAAAGCACCAAGCTCATAATACGGCCCTGCGAAGACGGTGTCCCATCCAACGCTGCTATGTCTTTCAAATCATCTGTCGCTTTCTGTAATAATTTCAAACCTAGTTCCGGGTGAGTAATCTCCCGGCCCCGGAAGATTACAAAGAACTTTACCTTATCACCCTCCTCCAACAGCTTCCTCGCAATCTTAATTTTAGTCTCAAGGTCATGTTCCTTCATCCTAGGTCTAACTCGAATTTCCTTGAGTCCACCACCTCTCTGCCCTTTTCGTGCCTTTCGCTCCTTTTTGGTCTGCTCGTATCTATATCTTCCATAGTCAAGAAGTCGGCACACAGGAGGAGCTGAACTTGACGCTACCTCTACCAAATCAAGACCTCGCTCGCTAGCGATCTGTAACGCCTTCTCAATTGGGACTACTCCCAGTTGTGCTCCTGTCTCCCCTATAAGCCGAACCTCCTTAGCTCTAATCCACCGATTAATGCGTAACTCTTTGACTATGTCTTTCCTCACCTCCTTACAAGAAGTAGACCATCGGGCAAAAATATATCATATTCACAACAGGAAATCAAAGTTTATCCGGCGCCTTAGTTTCAATTATCGCCCTCACTCTATCCATAAACTGAGAAGGCGTCAGCAAACCCAAGTCCTCCCCATTCCTCAGTCGAAGCGAAATCTTGGAAGCATCCACCTCTTTTTCACCAACAACAAACATATAAGGTATTTTCGTTAGCTGCGCCTCTCTTATTTTTAAGTTCATCCTTTCCGAGCGGTCATCAACCTGAACACGAATACCATTTGCTCTAAGTTCATCTGCCACCTGGTGCGCATAGCTCAGGTGACGGTCAGCTATAGGAATTATGACTACCTGAATCGGAGATAGCCACACAGGAAAGGCTCCGGCATAATGTTCTATGAGACAAGCCATAAAACGCTCCATGCTTCCCAACACGGTGCGATGTACCATCACCACCTGATGCTCCGAACCATCCTCACCAATATAGTTAACATCAAAACGTTGTGGCAGATTAAAATCAACCTGAATAGTCGGCCCCTGCCACAACCGCCCCAAGGCGTCTCTAAGCTTGATATCAATTTTAGGCCCATAAAACACGCCTTCCCCCGGGTCTATAGCATAATTAAGCTTCAGCTTATGCAGAACATTTTTTAGTGCTTCAGTCGCATCCTCCCAAATCTGGACGTTCCCAGCATATTTATCAGGCCGGGTGGACAGAAGAAGCTCATATTCATTAAACCCAAATGTATCCATCATAAAGCGAGCTAATTGCACCACCTCTGTCACTTCAGCCTCAAGCTGGTCGGGTCGGCAAAAAATATGAGCGTCATCCTGAGTAAAGCCTCGCACTCGAGCCATACCATGCAGTACACCAGATCGCTCATAGCGATATACTGTACCCAACTCAGCGTAGCGAAGCGGTAAATTGCGATAGCTACGCAACTGAGTTTTGTAAATCAAAATGTGCCCCAAACAATTCATCGGCTTGATAATATATTCCTGCCCTTCAATATCCATCGGTGAATATAAATTCTCTCGGTAAAAATCCCAGTGTCCGCTGGTTTTCCACAAATCCACCTTGGCAATATGTGGAGTATAGATAATTTCGTAACCTCGTTTCCTGTGCTCCACCTTCCAGAAATCTTCAATTATCTGGCGCACCAAAGCGCCTTTAGGATGCCAGTGAACTAACCCGGGGCCAGCTTCATCATGAAGGCTAAAAAGGTCGAGTTCCTTGCCCAATTTCCTGTGGTCTCGCTTGGCAGCTTCAGCTAATCGAGCCAAGTAACCCTCTAACTCAGCCTGAGTATCAAAAGCTACACCGTAAATCCTTTGTAACATGGGGCGTCTTTCATCACCTCGCCAGTAAGCCCCGGCAATACTGGTAAGTTTAAAAGCTTTAACCTCGCTAGTTGAATTCACGTGGGGACCTCGACACAAGTCAACAAAAGAACCCTGTCGATAAATGGTGACTGTCTTGTCAGGAAGTTCATCAATGAGTTCCAGCTTGTAAGGTTGCTCGGAAAAGAACTTCTTTGCCTTAGCTTTACTGAGTTCCTCCCCAACAAAAGGAAGATTAGCAGAAATTATCTCCTGCATCTTAGACTCAATTGCCGCAAGGTCCTCTGGAACAAGAGCCCGAGGCAATTCAAAATCGTAATAGAACCCATCTTCGATAGCCGGACCGATACCAAATCTAGCTCCGGGGAAAATGCACTGTACTGCCTCAGCCATCACATGGGCAGCCGAATGCCGCATCCTTTCCAGTCTCGCCTCTTTTTCTTCCGAGGTCATTTTCAAACTCCCAATAAGCCAAACAAAAACCTCACGCCATTGCAAGCGAGAGGTCAGCCTCGAGCTAAACTCGCCCAGCAGTTAATAAGCGCTGGCAAGAAAATGTGCAAATGGTTTCCACTTACTAATCTAATCAGATTTAACTATCGCATTTTATCAATGCTACTATGGAGAGTCAAGCTGAATATCAGGTCTCTCAGATTGAATGAATTCAAAAGCAAGCCCATAAAAGCTACCGTGTTGGAACTGAGGTATAAATAGGTAGAACTTTCAGCTTAAATTCAGACTCACTGACTAGATGAATTGGACAATACAGGTTATTGTGCAATTGCGCAAAATGGACAAAAGTGCAGACGACCTTATCTCAGTGCCTCTCAGCGGTCATGACGCTAACTTAGAGGCGTACTTTGTAGCACAATATTGGAAGGCGCGCGCCCTCTATACTGCCCCACGGAAAAAACTAACTCTTTCAAATCGGTTGTATTAAACGCAAGACGAACGCTTCTATGGCAACGACCCCCTCACGATTTGTGAGATGTCCTTAATCATGAGTTTTCCGTCGAGGTCTTCGGTTTTCACAGCATCGGTGAACATGGTCATACAGCTGGGGCAGGCAACCACCAAGGTGTCAGCTCCAGTTGCATAAGCTTCCCTCACCCTAACACGCGCTGGGCTATCCTCATCCCCTGCCAATAGGTCCATAACGAAATTGCCACTACCTCCACCACAGCAGAAAGCGTCTTTCCTATTTCGCTCCATTTCCACCAGCTCAACTGCAGGGATGCTTTGCAATACCTGCCTCGGTTCATCATAGATATTGTTATACCGCCCGAGGAAACAAGGGTCTTGATAAGTGACCTTTATCTTATTTCGGGAAGGCTTTATCTTGTTTTTCTTTACCAAGTCTCTTAAGAGCTGGGTATAATGATACACTTCAAAGCTTCCACCTAATGTGGGATAACTGTTTTTCATGGCGTTGTAGCCATGGGGGCAAAGTGTGACCACCTTCTTGACACCAAGCTCTTTGAATTTCTGGCTGTTCTTCTCAACCAGATTCTGAAACAACCCCATTTCACCCAGCATATATATTTCGTTGCCGCAGCACTCCTCATCATTACCTAGGATTCCAAAAGACACTCCAGCTGCCTCGAGCACATCAACGAGGCTCTTTGCCATTTTCTGGCCATTTTCATCGTATGAGCCCAGGCATCCTATATACAGAAGGTATTCATCACCGGCCGAATATGGCTTGGTGCCGTTGGCCCAGGCAGCCCTGTCGCTCCTCAGCAGCTTCAAAGGATTGCCATATCCATGGACAGCTTCAAAAAAGCGGGCCACCCGTGGAGGTATCCTGCCCTTTTCATATCTGGAGCAAACTTCATCGGGCATTGCTCAGCACAGTTTTTACACGTTGTGCAGGTGTATAAAATTTCCGCAAGGTGTTCCGACCACTCAATCTCACCCTTCAGCCAAGCGTAAATTAGCCACAAGCGGCCGCCGGTGGAATAAGTCTCAAATCTGAATCTTCTGTAGGGAGGACAATTGAATGACGAGTAATCAGTAGGGAACTTGCAATAGCCACATCTAAAGCATCTATGGATTTGACTGACGTATTTCTGCTGTATCATTTCGCCTCCCAGTTACCCGGATTCATGATTCCGCTGGGGTCTAAGAGCTGTTTTATCTTTTTCATCAGGTTCAGCGTATTTGGATCCTTCCAAAGAACGCCCCCTTCCTCAAGAGCGAATTTGCTGCATTCATCCAAAGCCTCTTTAGCTCTGGCCATCTCATCTGGGTTGGCTCTGTTGAAAGAGAAGGAAAAAGAGAACATCATACAGTGCCCCGAACCGATAAGTCGTGTAGTAGAAGCATAAAAGACGTTATATTTTTGAGCCACCTCTTCCAACTTCTGGATGAAGGCAGGAAACTTCTCAATAGGGGTTATAGGTCCAGCATATTGAAATCCACCGCCTTTGGCTACATCAGCGAACCTCGTTATATCCTTCGATGGCATAGACATCAGCGGCGCTTTCATATCTGGCGAAACGCTTAAAGGCCCTAAATCTCGGCTCTCAAAATAACCCCAAAGCGCGCCCCAAACCATCTTCCGCTTAAATTCAAGCTCTTCTTCTGAATCTCCGGTAATGTAAGCCATAATCCAGAAAGTCCCTTTGTACCTCAAGGGTAACGGCTGAGCTGAAATAGTGACATCTTCGACCATTTCGGTATGACTGAGCTTGAGCATGATATCTGGAACCAACTCAACCCTGTCTGTCAGGAACAGCATTACATCTCTCATCTTCTTGCATGGATAAAGCTTCAGGCCAAGTTTAGTGATAATGCCAGTGGTACCGAACCATCCCAGGAAGAGTCCACTGAGGTCAGGCAACGGAGCTCCTTTCGAGAACCAGAACGACGACACAGAGCACGAGCCAATAAGACAGACCTCCCCTGTCGGTAACACCACTTCCAAGCCGGAAACCATATCTGAATTAAAGCCGTGCTGCTGTGACAGGCGCCCCTGTCCATGTATCACCACATTGGCCACCACCGTGGCTGCTGGTGGCGAATCTGGTATGCTATGTCTTAGGTCAGGATGATGCTTCTGCAAATAGCTCTTCAGTGCACCGTGCGTCGTACCACCCTCAACGATTACATACCTGGCCTTCTCATTCAATTCCAGAATCCTATCCATTCTTTTCATGTCCAATAAGATCCCGCCCTTCTGTGGTATAACCAGGCCAGTCAGTGCCAGACCCGCCCCTGTGGGAACTACCGGCACTTTCTCTCTATTCGCTAGCTTAACTATCTCCTTAACTTCTTCGGTTGTCTTGGGCAGCACCACGTAATCTGGCTCAAGTGGTGGCATCAAGCCACCATCTCGAGCATAGAAATACTGCTCTTCTTTCTGGTTGGAAACGTAATTTTTGCCGACTATTTTGACTAAAGATTCATATATAGCATTCGTAGTTACCACGGTTTTACACCCCCACTGATAATTCAGGTAGCTTCAGTGACTGCTCTTCGCCTATCGCCAGCTTACACAGGTCTATCATATGTATGGGCTTTATACCCCTTTTGGCAACCTTATCAGCGAGAGAATCCCAGCAAGCCGGGCAGTTAAACACGCAATACTCGGCTCCAGCCTTCACCATATCGTCTATGTTCTTATTCTGCACATCATCTGCCAGAGCTGGCCCCTTCGACATCCGGAAAATCTCAGCACAACATAGGGCATTTTCTTTGTCATATTCCCGTTCCAGCCTTTTAACCCCGATTAACCCGAATATATCATCCACAAAATGGTCTGTCTCTGGAATAAGCCGAGCCGAGCAATTCCGCTGGTAGGCTGCTTTAACATTCAGTGGCCTTACTAGCTTCTTAAGTTCTTTAAGTTTGCTATATAGATACTCGAAGTAATGGACAGGCTTGAACGGCACCTCTATGCCGTAAGCCGGCGCCAAAGAAGTAAAAGTACCATAACATTCATCATGAAGACAGACAAGCTCCTTGATCCCCTGATTCTCAATATTTTCAAACACCTTGGGAAGCCTGTCTTTTATAACAGATGCCTTAGCATAATGCAGATATACACCGTTACAGAAGAACTCCTGGCCAAAAATCACAGACCAAGCAATGCCATCAAAAAGCTTGCCTTTAACCAGAGTGTTGAACTGCGGCAAGAAGCAGTACGATAACGCCTTCTTTTCAACTTTACCCACCATGAATCTGCCTACCGGCTGACACTGGTTAACCCACATGGTTATGATAGGCCTTGGTGCCGGTAAAATACCCTTTTCCTCTTGCCGTTCGACAATTAAGTAGAATGGATGGTTGCCGAACGGGCAATATTCCTCACAAGCATAACACGTGGCACAAGCCTCCAGCACAAAGGAATCCTCACCCTTGATTACCTTCTGCCATTCCTCCTTAGCTTTGTCTTTATCTAAGTCTATATACTGACACTTGACTAGGCAGTTGACTTCCTCGCAGTTTGCGCACTTTGTTTTGTCAAAGTTCAATTCAGGCATCTTGGTTAACCCCTCCTGTTTTAACTAGCGCCAACCCTTCCAGCACAGGTCATCACTAACATGTAAACCTTCGTAATTCATCCGCTTTCCATGCCTTTTCATTGCATGCATTTCCCCTCAATAGTTAACAATGGCAGCATTACGAGGTATTTCAGCGCCGAACGGTTAGTTGTCAACTTTGCCAGATCAGCAACTGTACGTCGCTCAAACTAGAAACAAGTATAACATTGTTGTGCTTCAATGGGAAAATGTCGAAACGTAGCGCATTGCACAAACCACTAAAATGTTTAGTGTCCAACTCAGGCCGGTGGCTTATAACGCAATTATCCCATTGAGTCAGGTATACCTATGTCTAAAACCGGGAGGTAATATGTCAAATTGGGGGTTGAAATGTGTCACCTAATGGCCTGGAAGCAAGAAACACGGTCTTGGAGGAAGTTGAGGGGGAAAAAGCCACAGGCAAAAGCTCTAGCCCATGCAATTGTTTGTACAAATAACCAAAGTTCCTTTGAACAGCCTCAATATATTTCTTATCTGTCAAATGTAAAGAGTCTTCCCGTTTACATACTGGGCATCGAGTGCGAGTGCTCCTGTAAAGATTGTCTAGAGATATTACAATCCTTCCAGGGCACGAAGAATTAAAGCACGGATAAGAGACAAACAAGTAAGCTAAAATATTTTTATCTACTTCAAAATATTCTACCATGTTACCTCCTCACGACTGTATTGTATCATGGTTTTTACGAACTACCTGCGTCAACGGGATAATTACGACAATAAAAACATTGACACCTTCTAACCTAGTGCTATAATCGTATTTAAAGGGGTGGGTTATGGCAGCATCGAAACAACTCATCAAGATTGACAAGGAATTTATCAATTATCTACGCATTTCTTACCAATGTCCTGCTTGCCATGAACAAGTGATAATAATTCCTGACACAGGGGGCAAAGAGTATTTTTCGTGCGGGGTATGCCAGTACCCAATCCTTGTTCGTGGTAATCGGGCACATTACATACAGGATTTGATACATCAGGTTGATTTTGCTCGCAAAGCACTAAATAAAAACGGTCTTCAGGTATGGATTGAGGGTCAACCTGATACCAGCACTCTTTATCCTGGTTCCACAACATCAGAACGCACAAATTATAAATCTCCTTTTAAATCATAACCTTTGACATTCCCTTACCTGCTCCGATGGGATAATTGCGGCTTATAATGTATTGACATCTAATGTCTATGAAAATATAATCCAACCCCGGGAAACTAAATACAAAGGAAAGTAATAATGTGGGATACTTCAAAATGTAACCTATGCGGCGACTGCTTGGTGAACTGCCGTTATGTCAATTATGATAAGGATAAGGCGGCCGCTGAAATTAAGCTGCTCATGGAGGGCAAAGACGCCGAAATCCTGAGCAAGTGCACCACCTGCATCGCCTGTAATGACTACTGCCCTACCGGGGCTGACCCTTCCAACCTCATCTTCAATATGCAGGAGAAGATAGGCACTTCTCCCATAGTAGTAGTCGGCAAGCCAGCACTCGAGGAATTGGCCAAATCACTCGAGGGACATGTAGATCCCAGGCAGTTAATACCCGGCGATCCTGACAAGCCTGCCCTTTCATTCGACTCCTTCCAGTTTGAGCAGTTTCCAGAAGGTACACTTGACAGCCAAATATTCAAGGGCATGACAGTAGTCAGAGGCGGTGAATATATGTCCCTAGCCGGCTGTGTGCATATGGGTGGAGAGAGCTTCGTCAAAAAATACGGTCAGGGTGTCCTTGATAAGCTAGCCAGCCTGGACAAAGACATCGTATACATGCACAATGAGGGCTTTGTCCTAGCAGACATCAAGGCTAAGGAACACAGCTTCAATGTTCCCTTCAAATACGTGCACCTCTTCGAATACCTGCGCAACTATCTAAGTGACCACAAGGATAGCGTCACCAAGCTAGGCAAAAAAGTCGCTTATCAGGCTAACTGCGCCACCAGATGGATACCTGAATATGACGCTTTCCTGGATGAGATTTTTGAGCTCGTCGGCGTGGAACGACCACCCAGGCAATACGAGCGGGTGAACGCTCTTTGCTGCTCTGCACCCCTTATCTACACTAACAGGGAGCTTGCCGTTGACATCCAGAAGAAGAACTTCGAGGATGCTATCCAATGCGGCGCAGATGCCATCATAACTTCCTGCCCTATATGTGACAGAGTGCTCCGGCGGCCCAGCTCACAGTTTGGTCTGCCCAAGATATTCATCACCGACCTGTGCCTCATTGCCCTCGGTGAAAAGCCCTGGCCAGAGAAGGCCCCACTTAGCTGATCTCCGTTCTAGCCTTTTGGGCAACAAAATGAGTTTTTGTTAGCAGAGCCGAGGGATATTAACGGAGGTTGCTATATCAACGCAATTTCGGTACTCCTATCCACCTAGGAGTTCGATTTATGTATTCACTGTAGGAGTCGCCATACTTTTCGAGCAGGAATCGCTCTTCCGAAACCGCGGAAACCATCGATAGAACCATATATGCAACTGAAAGCAATAAGAAAAGCCAAGAAGCGCAAGCTATGCCAACACCTATGAGAGCTAAAGATGAACTGAGGTACATAGGGTGCCTCGAGTAACGGAATGGCCCTTTAGTCATGACTTCGCGATCTAGAGGAGTGGTAACGAAACTCGCGATAACCATAGTATAGATAGCTAGTCCTAATAGAGCGATAGGAAGACCTACGTAAAACCAAAGCGTACCCAATTTTAGCGGTAGGAAAATAGAGTATATACACTGTAGAAAGAAAATGATGTGATAGGAATAAAGGATTATATTTTCAGTTTTGCTTAACACAGGGCCGTGGCCGCCTGTCTTGCTAGCACTCCTGTTAATTACGGGTACCAAGAAAATAAGCACAAGAGCATAAAGTACGAAAATCCACGCATTCCACACCCCTATCTCAAAAGCTGGCACAAGTGTCATGCAGACCTCCTCAATGTTTTATCACTTCTTCTCCAATGCCAACTCTATTTTACGCCAACGGTCCTATCGGAACAAGGCATAAAAAAAGCTGAGTGAGCAGAGATAACAAAAGTCAGTTTCGTTTAGCCTATGGTACTTGAAAGTGGTTTCCTGTCACGCTTACACACTATCTGTACCACGTGGCGACCGGAATAGAGACAAGGCGGAACACCACCGCCCGGAAGCACCCATTGTCCGGCCATGTAGAAATTAGCCAGGCCAGGCAGCGTTCTGGGTATTGTAGTCATAAGCTCTTTTGGCGTCGGCAGCCAGCCCATGTAAGCCCCTTTTTGGTTCATGGTGTAGCGCCAGGTGGTGTAAGGCGTAGCCACATCGGTCACCTCCACCAGCGACGAGATGCCGGGATAGTGCGCGTCAAGTCGCGCCAAGACATCTTCTGCCACTCGCTGTTTCTCAGCATTGTATCGCTCCCGCTCCTTTTGCAGGTCATTCCAGAAATCCCACTCAGTCTCCAGTATAACCTGAACCACTGTCTTACCTGGTGGCGCAAATCCGTTGCCATAGTTGAAAATGCGCAGCGAGATGCCGCCAATCTCTTGAGTGCCTGTGGTGATAGCATCCTTCAGAGTGATAAAGCTCATGTGAGGATCATCAGGAAACTCTCGTGACACACCAAAGCTGACCATGAGCACAGGGCGGATCAATTTCCAGCTGCCATACCGCTCCCTAGTCTCCTTGTCCACATAGCGCCCCCCCAGCATCTTGAAGATGGTACTGCGCCCATCGGCGGCGGAGATTATCACATCAGACAGGTGAGTGCTGCCATCAGTCAGACGTACGCCCACAGCACGGTCGTCCTCCACAATGATCTCCTCTACAGTGGCTTCGTAAGTTATTGTTCCTCCCAGAGCCCTGTAGCGCTCCTCGATAGGCATAACGAAGCCCGGGCATCCTTTGGGGAGCAGTCCTATTTGCCTGTCTGCCAGCAGTGCCAGCAGCATAAACACAAACCAGACCGGTACTTCTGGCAGAAACAAGTTCTCCAATACGCGCCGCAGCAGCAGGCTTTTTGCAGCCCGAGCATATTCAGCAAGAGGTTTGGCGTACTTGCCTGTGAAATACTTGAGGAGCTTGCGCATGTCCCAGAACTGCTTGAGTCGGTCAAGTGAATTCATCAGCTCAGGCGGTTTGCCCATCCCCTCATCGAACAATATAGTGGAACCCTGCATGGCACAGGCACCAGTGACCAGATCGTCGATGAGCCCGGCATCCCCTGGCGCGATGGCCTTCAAATCGTGCCTCAGACGCTCCAGGTCACAGGTGATGTCCACTCTCACACCACTGGCTTCGTCAATTAAGCGGCCATACGTTATTAGGTCAGGGAAAGCATCGGTCTTGACGCCCAGCTCGCGGTACAGCTCATAAATGGGTTGGCCTGGTCTATGTCCCATGAGGAAATGTATGCCACCATCGATCAAATAGCTATCGCGTTTCCAGGCTGTGGCCACTCCACCCGGTTTAGAATTATGCTCGAAGATGTGGCTGCGGTAGCCATTCATCTGTGCATAGCAGCCAGCAGACAGGCCAGCAAGCCCGGCTCCAATGACAATGATTGACTTCTCGGTCATGTCTCTTCATTCACCAACAAAAGGCTTTTCAACATCCAGACGAAAAAAGTTCGAGTTTGCATGATTCGCTATCGTAGATGGGATTGTAACACCTACGGGAATAGATGTCGATTTTGATATGGTTGTTTACTATCCGTCAGTGGTGTGAGCTTAGGTGGAGTTGAGGTATCAATAGGTGGAACCTTCAGTTTGAACTTCAGACTTAGTAACTAGATAAACGGAACAACGCAGGCTTCAGTGCAGCAGGATGTGGGCTTCTAACGTCCTCCGTTCAAAACGATCCTTACCTCTTTTCTTAGCTGCTCAGCATCGAAGGGTTTGGCAATATGGGTAACTTCAGACCTGGAGAGGAACCTTTTCGTATCCTCACTCAACGTATCGCCGGTGATGAAGGTTACTCTCGGCGCCAATGACTTAGCTTTCTTTTGAATCTGCCTGTATAATTCCACGCCACTCGTGCCCGGCATCTTGATATCAAGCAGGATGAGATCGTATCGTTGACCTTCAATTTTGTTCAGGGCATCAGCAGCATTATCTAGTGCATCTATCTCATAACCTGCATCGGTTAGCACCCTTTTCATAAAGTCCCTGATCACCTCCTCATCATCCACCACCATTATCCTGGCTTTGTCTAGCCTCTTGGGCTGTTCCACAAGAGGTTCAGCTGGCTTTGGCTTTTTGGCTTCGGTGACTACAGGAAGTTCCACGATAAATGTTGCACCCTTGCCCAACTTGCTTTCAGCGTATATCTTACCGTTATGTTCGGATATTATGCCGTAGCACAGGCTCAAGCCTAGCCCGGTGCCCTGACCTATCTCTCTGGTGGTAAAGAAGGGGTCGAATATCTTGTCCATAATATCCGGTGCTATTCCCGGTCCATCATCTGTGACGCATATCTTTATTATGTTATCGCTATTCTCTGTGGTTATGGTGAGCTTGCCCCTGCCGTGAGCCAGACTCATCTCCGTCTCAGCATTGATGATTAAGTTGAGCAGCACCTGCTGTATTTGCCCAGGGTCAACCACGGTTTCGAGTAAGCCAGGAGCCAGTTGTGTAACGACTTCAATATTGTTCACCCTCAGGTTATAAGTTCGTAGTGCCAGGGTACTCTCTACGAGTTCGTTGATATTGACATATTTTTGCTCTGGCTTGGCGTGGCGAGAGAAGGTCAGCAGCCTCTGGACAATGTCGGCTACGCGTCTAGCGCTCTGATGGATGGTTAACAAATCGCTACGGAAGTCCTCTGGTACGTCATCTCGTTCAATAAGCAGTTGGGAATAGCCGGTGATGCCAGTGAGTGGGTTGTTTATTTCGTGGGCTACGCCGGCCGCCATCTCGCCCAAAGAAGCCAGACGGCTTGTCACATGAGCTTGCAGCTCCAGTCTTCTCTTCTCCTCTTCAACCTTCTTGCGCTCGGTGATGTCACGGCTGACTCCCCGAAAGCCGGTGGTTATGCCTTTCTCATTACTCATTACAAAGACAGAGGTCTCAATGAATCCTCGACTGCCGTCTTTTCGAATAACCTCATGTTGCAAGTTTAGCACTGGCTTCCCTGTCCCGTACGCGTGACTGTACGCCTCAGATATAGTCTTAGTATGCTCTTCACGTGTGTACTCTCTATAATTCGTTCCTATCAACTCTTCCTTGGAATAACCAAGAAGGGAACACATTGCAGCATTGACCATGGTAAAATTGCCAGCAAGGTCGGTCTCGTAGTAGCCCTCTCTCATCTCCTCAAGAACAGTTCGATATTTCTGCTCTGATTGCCTCAGTGCCTTCTCTGCTTGCTTGTGCGCACACCTTATTTTGAAGTCTCGAAGTTCACGTTCTACCGCCGGAGCTAGGCGCATCAGCTTATCCTTCATCACGTAATCCTTGGCGCCGGCCTTCATTATCATTACGGCGGTTTCTTCACCGATGGCGCCGGACACCACAATTACTGGTATATCCTGTCCACTTTCTTTCACTAACTCCAAGGCTCTGAAAGAATCCATCTGAGGCAGAGAATGATCAGTGATGACCACATCCCAGGACTGCTCACTAAGGGCTGCCTCCATTTGCTTGGCATCTTCTACCCGCTCATGTGAGATCATATAGCCGGCTTGCTCCAGCGCTCGGATGTTGAGCGCAGCGTCGCTTTCAGAATCTTCCACGATAAGAACCCTTAGCTTATTGTTCATAGTTTCCTGCCAGATAACGGTGGAGGCTCGTTCAGCACAAGCCAATACAAGTTTAGAGTCAGTATGACCTCCGTAAACTTCGCGGAATCAACTGGTTTCTGGATGTAGCTATTGGCACCCAGGTCATAGCTCGTTGCTACGTCCTGCTCTTCCTTCGAAGAGGTTAAGATTACCACCGGCAGAGTCCTTGTCTTCTCGTTCACACGTATGCGCCTCAATACATCCAGACCATCAACCTTTGGCAGCTTGAGGTCTAATAGGATTAATGTGGGTAATTCAGCGATTTCCCGCACGGTGTATTCCCTCATGCCGAAAAGGTAGTCCAGCGCTTCTTCGCCATCCTCGGCTACAACCAGTTTATTAGCAACATGACCTTTTTTCAATGCTCGTTTGGTCAGGAGAACGTCGCTGCTATTATCCTCAACTAAGAGAATGGTCCTGTTATTCATAGAACCTCCTCAAGTGTAAAGTAAAAAGTCGCCCCTTGGCCCACCTTAGCATCAGTCCACAGGCGACCCCCGTGGCGGCGAACAATGCGTTGCACGGTAGCAAGGCCGATGCCTGTTCCGGGAAAATCGGATGGTTTGTGCAACCGCTGGAATGCCCCGAACAACTTGTGTGCGTAGGCCATATCAAAACCCACGCCGTTGTCACGCACGAAAAAGGCCTGGTTGCCTTTAGTGTTAGTTTTGCCGAATTCTATCCGCGCACGTGAGCACCTGCCACTGAATTTCCAGGCATTGTCCAGCAGGTTGTGCAGGGCGATGTCCAACAGGCTGGCATCGCACTGTGCCGTCAGTTTAGGTTGGATAATGAATTCCGCCTGGCGGTCTGGCTGCGAATCCTGTAGACGAGTAGCGATGGTTTGCGCGATAGCTGTCAAATCCACCTGCTTCAGTTCGATGGGAGCACGAGATACGCGGGATAGCTGCAGCAAGGCATTAATCAAATCGTCCATGCGCTGCGTCTCGGTACGGATCCGGTCGACGTACTGGCAGCCCTGCTGGTCCAGCTTGTCTTGGTAGTCTTCTAAAAGCGCCCTCTGTAATTCCACTGTGCTCAGGGTTAGCTCCTCCTCCCTCTTTCTAAGCTGTTCCTGAAGGAGTTCCCTCTCCATAGTCACAGCCACCTGGCTCATAATATTCTCCACCATGCTGATGTCCTCAAGCGTAAACCTGGCAGATTTTTTGTTCTCTAACATTAATATGCCAATCAGGTTATCCCTGTTGACTATCGGGAAAAAGACCTCTATATCTAAAGATCTTAACCCCCTTCCCTCCTCCACGAGCATTCCTCGAAACTCAGGCATTATATCCAACTTATCCCAAGTCAGATATCTATTCTCTCGTCTTAGCCAGTCAGCGAT
>SMTZ1_10002683_pt1 | contig 22612 bp, 18 predicted proteins | sample DeeMarSWOR136_30_FD_25667 | JGI IMG/M metagenome (IMG submission 25667) | reverse complement strand
TGCCTCAACTCGAGGAATTTAGCCGGGTTCATGATATTCCCATCCTGACTATCGCTGATCTCATAAAATACAGGATGAGGCACGAAAGGCTTGTTAAGAAAATAGAAGAAGCCGACTTGCCGACTAAGTTTGGGCACTTCAAGGTGATGATTTTTGAAGACAGCATCCATAAGGAACATCATATAGCCCTGGTCAAAGGAGAAATAATAAAGGACGTCCATGGAAATGATCAACGAAGAAGGAAAGGGAGTCATCCTTTACATCCTCAATCATGAGGGAAGAGGTATCGGCTTCGCCAACAAAATCAAAGCCTATGCCCTCCAGGAAAGGGGAGTAGATACTGTTGAAGCCAACCGAAAACTGGGTTTTAAGGCTGACCAGAGAGACTACGGAATAGGAGCTCAAGTCCTGGTATCCCTTGGAGTCAACAAGCTCCGTCTGATAACCAATAATCCTCGAAAATTCATCGGGCTTTCAGGATATGGATTAGAAATTGTGGAAAGAGTGCCTATCGAAATCCCCCCCAACAAGATAAACCTAGAAAAAATGGGCCATATCCTGGATATGGTCTAAGACAAGAATCCTGCCTCTGCCTTAAAATCTAATCCACACAAGATTTTTTCTTTTCAAGAACAAAAGTAACAGGGCCATCATTGACCATTCGGACATCCATCAAGGCCCCGAAAACTCCTGTTTCAATCTTGATACCTCTCTTCCTTATTAGATCAACAAAATAACTAAAAAGCTCCTCTGCTCTTTCTGGCAACTCGGCTCTGTCGAAACTGGGTCTCCTTCCTTTCTTTGTGGAGCCAGCGAGAGTGAACTGAGAAACTGCGAGCACTCCTCCTCTTATCTCTGACAAGGATAAGTTCATTTTCCCTTCCTTATCAGGGAAAATCCGGAGCTCCACCACTTTTTTGACCAGATATTGAGCATCATCCTCTGAATCGCCTTTTTCAATGCCTACTAGGAGGCATATTCCCCGCTCTATTTCTCCTTTGATCTCTCCCTGAACTTCAACCGCAGCCTGTTTGACTCTCTGTAAGACAATTTTCATCTTCTTCCTCTCATTCCTTCAAAATTCTCTCGCGAGAAAAGACATCTGTTAAGCTTCTTAATTCTTCATGGTTAAAAAGCAGACTCATCAGGAGATAAACAAGTATCCCCATGAAAATAGCCGAGAACAATACTCCGAGCTTTTCTGAGAAGGCGAGGTAAGGGAAGTCAAAATAACTCATAAAAAACCAGACACCCAATCCCATCACAGCTGCCGAAAAAGAAGATTTCAAGGCTGATGCTGAAAATCCTTTCCGCTCTATCTTCCCGATCTTTCTTTCCAGCAAGACAAAAAGAAGAAAGAAATTTAAGACGGCGGAAACGGAGAGGGCCAAGGCTATGCCTCCCACCCGAAGCGGCCTCATCAAGATCCATGAGAGCGAAATATAGCTTATCATCACAAAAAAGGCGACAATAACAGGGGTTTTAGTGTCTTTAAGGGAATGAAAAGCAGAGGCTAAAATTTTTACTCCCGAGATAAAAGGAAGTCCAAAAGAAAAAAAGAACAGGCAGGAAGCACTCATGGCTGTTGATTGTTCATCAAAGACACCCCTTTGAAAAAGAACTTGGATGATGGGGCGGCTCAAAACAAGCAGCCCGACCATGGCAGGAATAGTAGCAAAAAACACCAGCTTAAAAGAGAAGATAAGAGTCCTTTTCACACCCAGAATATCACGATGGGCAGTCAATTCGGATAGAGTGGGAAGGAGGGCAATGGAAAGGGCGATCGAAAAGATTCCCAGGGTAAGCTCCTGAACTCTTGTAGCATAGTAAAGAGAGGAAACGCTTCCTTCCTCCAATACGGAGGCGATTATCCGGCTTATAGCAAGGTTTATCTGAATAATCCCGGCGCCAAATATGCCCGGAATCATAAGCTTGGCCACCTTACGGACGGCTGGATGGGAAAAAGAAAGACTTAATTTGAACCGCATTCCCCTTCGCCAGAGATAAGGAAGCTGGAATGCAAGCTGAAAAACGCCTCCGAGAACAACCCCAACCGCAAAAACAAGAGCCGGCTCTTCCGCCTTTCTGGCAAAAAAAACCGCGATGCTGATGATCGCCAGGTTAAAAAGCACAGGGGTAAAGGCAGGGACGAAAAATTTATGGAAAGAATTCAAGATAGCCATTGCCAGCGCGGCTAAACTGATTAAAAATATGTAGGGAAACATTATTCGCGTAAGAAAAATCGTCAGCTCCCATTTTCCTTCCACAGCCCCAAAACCAGGGGCTATTATTTTTACCAATAGAGGAGAAAGAACAACACCCAGGACTGCGAGAACAGCCATAACAAGGGTCAGATCAAAAAAGAAGGTGTTGGCAAATTTCCAGAGCTCCTTTTCCGATTTTTCCTTTTTAACCTGAGTAAAAACAGGAATAAAAGCAGCTGTCATCGCCCCCTCGCCTGTCAATCTCCTGAGCAAGTTGGGGATGATAAAGGCGATGTAAAAAGCATCGGCACTTTTGCCAGTTCCCAGGTAATATGCCTGGATCATGTCTCTGATATAACCAAATATTCTACTCAGAAACGTGGGTGCGGCCACGGCAAAAGTCGACCTCATCAATCTTCGGTTTCGGTCTTTTTGCTTCATCACTTATTTAAAAAAGAAATACTTTCCTTCCCAGAGGTTGACTTTGGAATGGAGATATCTTATCATACCATTTCCAAAAAAGAGAGAGAAATGGCCATTCATAAATCAGCAGTGCAACAGTGGAGGCGAAGCCTGCGCAGGAATGCTATTAACAAAAGAAACAAATCTGCTCTCCGTAGTCAGATAAAAAAATTAAATGAGGCCATTAAAAATAAGGACCAGGAAACAGCCCAGAAGCTTCTCCCTTTCACTTTCTCCCTCATTGATAAATCAGTAAAAAAAGGGACGATTCATGAAAACAAAGGAAACAGACACAAGTCAAGATTGAGCCGACAGGTTGAAATGATTAATCCCTCCGTTCCCTCCAAGTGACTCTTTCCTTCTTCCGAGGACTACAATAATCAAAAAGGAAGCTTTCTAGAAGTGTCTTAGGAGTGAGAGAGGTTGTTTTCATCTTTAAATCAACCTCTTCAAGCTCAGCCAAAACTCGATTCAAATCTCTCATTGAAAATTTTTCAACCAAAGAGAAAAATTCTTTAAATTTGGACGCATAAAAGTTCCCAAATTTTTCTTGGATATGGGGCCTCAATTCCTTGAAAATCGCCTTCCTATCCATACTTTTCTCTTTAAGCAAGAGCTTGGCCAGAAAAATATCACGGAAGAACTTGGCCATCGAACCCAGGATATATTCGGGTTTCACTCCTTCTTTGAACAAGCTATTCAAAACGATAAAACTCCGTTCAAAATCAGCTTTTCCCAGGCTATCAGCAATTTCCCACTCAAAAAAGGTTTTGACCCAACCGCAAACCTGGTTGACATCATCCAATTCTATCACCTTTTTTTCACCTGCGAATGTTATTAGTTTCTCTATCTCATTACTCGCCCTTCTCAAATCATTCCCGGTGAGTTCCTGGAGCTTTATTTTCGCTTCTAGAGCCGCTGTCTTTCCTTGAGAAAGAAATTTTTTATCCATCCAGGCATAAAGAGCTTTGTCTTTTAAATATCTTAACTCCTTCAACCTAGCTACTGCTGAAGAAAGGGAAGAAAAAAATTTGAAGAGAGAGGTATTTTTTTTTATTTTTCCCGATAAAACGATGACGATGACAGTCTTCGAAGGCGGAGAGGAAAAATAGTCCTTCAGTATTGATTTCTCCCTGGAGGAAAGGCTTTCCTGCCTACCTTTAGGAACCTCGACGACAATTATCCGCCAGGGTGAGATAAAGATAGGAAGTGCCCTGGCCGAATCGATGACTTCCGCCCATGAGTTATCTTCAAGGTTGAATCTCTCCACATTGTAATCCTGATCTTCGGGAGAAATCAGGGCTTCTTTGAGTTCGTTAATAAATTCCCAGGCAAGAAAAGTCTCCTCTCCATAAAAAAAATAACAGGGAATAAGAGTCTCTTCTTTTATTTCTTTACCCTGGAAACTTGCCACTCTCCTAAAATCCTTCTAAAATCGTGCTCACCAAACTTCTAGCGAATTTCACGGCGACCTTGTCCAAAGCTTCTGATTCAACGGTCTCAAAATCTACGCCTTCTGGCACCTCGTATTCTTCCAGGTATTGAAAATTCGGATTGGAAAAGATAATTTTCTGATTAGCCAGGTCTTTCAGGACGATCTTGGCCGCAACGGTGATATTGTATCGATCAGCCGTTGCCTCTTTAGAAAAAGCTATAGGGGTAACACGGAAGCTAATGATTTCCCCTATCAGGATAGCATCTGCAGATTCCATATTTCCGGTGATCTCTACTTTTCCTCTTGCTACAATCTCATCAATAACGCTTTGGGTTAACTTCAAGTCAAGCTCAAAGCGTGTGGTTAAGTTCTTGAACATGGGAATGTTCATTCTCTTTATATGGGGAGGGAGGAAGCTTCCAGTCCCCCGAAGATGGTAACCACAATGGAAAAATAAAAGGCAGACGAGAAAAAGAAATAAAAATTTTTTCATAGCAGGCTAAGAAAATACATTTACAACACTATGTTAACCAGTTTGTTCTCGATGTAAATTATTTTTTTGACCTTTTTCTCTCCAACAAGACTTTTGATCCGATCTAAACCCAGAGCCATTTCCTTAATTCGGTCCTCAGCTGAATCTCTTTCCGCTTCAAATTTGTCCCTCAGCTTGCCGCTGACCTGAACGACAATGGTCACTTTCTCCTCGGTGGCTAAGTCAGGATCGAAAGACGGCCAAGGAGAGTGGAGAAGAAAAGTTTTATGACCCATTCTTTCCCATAATTCTTCGCAAAGATGAGGGGCAAAGGGCGAAAGAAGCAAAACAAGGCTCTCCAGGGATTCCCTCAACTGATTTTTCCCTCTAAGGCTTTGACTCAAAGTCTCCTTTTCTTTCTTGATCAGGTTGTAAAACTCCATAATAGAACTTATGGCTGTATTCAAATGGTATCTCTTGTCAATATCATCGCTGACTTTTCTTATAGTCTGGTGCATTTTTATTCTCAGTTTACTGGCTTTTTCCTCTATTTCTGTCTCTTCTCGAGGACTTGACTTCTGTTTAAACAGGTCCAGATTTTCCTGAATTGTCGCCCAGAGACGGTTCAGGAATCTGTAGCACCCTTCTATCCCTTCATCGTTCCAGATGAACTCTTTTTCCGGAGGAGAAGCGAAAAGAATAAAAAGCCTCAGCGAATCTGCCCCGTATTTTTCTACTATATCGTCAGGGTCGACAACATTTCCCTTTGATTTGGACATCTTGGCTCCGTCCTTGACCACCATGCCCTGGGCAAGCAAGCGAGGAAAAGGCTCATCTATTACCGTTAATCCAAAATCTCTGAAATATTTGCAGAAAAAACGAGCATAAATCAGATGAAGAATTGCATGTTCCACCCCTCCTATATAAAGATCAACGGGAAGCCAGTAATCGGCAGCTTGAGGGCTAAAAGGAAGCTTTTCTTCCCTGGGGGAGGTATAACGAAAGAAATACCAGGATGAATCAAAAAAAGTGTCCATGGTGTCTGTTTCCCTTCGTGCATCTCCTTTGCATTTCGGACATGTCGTCTTGACAAAGCTTTCCACTTTTTCAAGAGGAGAACCTTCCTCTCCCTTTAATTCAACATCGATAGGGAGTAAAACTGGCAAATCTTCATACGGAACTCCGACTATTCCGCAGTTCTGGCAGTGGATAACTGGGATAGGGGTACCCCAATAGCGCTGCCTGGAAATGCCCCAGTCCCGAATCCGATAGAGTACGCTTTTTCTTCCAAATCTCTTTTCTTGCGCATACTGACACATCTCTTCCATAGCTTCAAGAGAAGGTTTCTCAGAGAAAGGTCCGGAATTAAAAACCACGCCATAATCTTCAAAAGACTCTTCCGGCTCTCCCGGGGGAGATTCCCCTTCAGGAACAATAACAACCTTAATCGGCAAAGAATATTTCTTAGCAAACTCGAAATCTCTCTGGTCATGGGCAGGTACAGCCATGATCGCCCCGGTGCCGTATTCCATCAAAACATAATTGGAGATCCAAACCGGAATAGCTTCACCGCTGAAAGGATTAATGGCTTTCTTGCCTGTATCGATTCCCTCCTTTTCTACCTCTCCTGGCTCCGTCCTGAAACGGAGCTTCTCTATATTCTTATCTATCCACTTCTGTAATTTGTCTCTCTGTCTTGAATCAGCGATCAACTCTTGACTTAATGGATGTTCAGGAGAAAGCGCCAGAAACGTAGCTCCATAGATTGTATCAATCCTCGTGGTAAATACTTCTATTGATAGGGGAGTATCAGGAACAGGAAAAGTGATATAAGCTCCCGTACTCTTTCCGATCCAATTTTTTTGCATAAGAAGGACATGTTCAGGCCATTTTTCTAAAAGATCATGTCCTGCTAGAAGCTCTTCTGCATAATCTGTGATCTTCAAGAACCATTGCTCCATTTCCTTCAGCTTGACGGGAGACTCGCACCGCCAGCACCGCTCCCCGACTACCTGCTCGTTCGCCAGCACGGTTTGGCATTGGGGGCACCAGTTAACCTTGCTTTTCTTGCGGTAAGCCAAATCCCTTTCAAGCATCTTAAGGAAAATCCACTGGTTCCATTTAAAATATTCAGGTAAACAGGTGTTTACTTCTCTCGACCAGTCATAGCTGAATCCTATTCTTTTCAACTGACTTCTCATATGGGCAATATTGCTAAGAGTCCATTCTTGAGGATGTACTCCCTGCGTAATTGCAGCATTCTCCGCAGGCAACCCGAGCGCATCCCATCCGATTGGATGGATCACGTTGAAGCCCTTCATAATCTTGTAACGGGAAATCACATCCCCGATGGTGTAATTTCGGACCTGGCCCATGTGGATGGCCCCAGAAGGGTACGGGTACATTTCGAGGCAGTAATATTTTGACTTTTGTGGATCTTCACAAGACAGAAAAACTTCTTTTTTTTCCCAAATCTTTTGCCATTTTATCTCGATCTGCTGGAAATTATACTCTTCGTTCATTTTTTCAATCTTCTTAAGTTATTTTCAGGAGTTAGGACAGAAGAGAAACAGCTTCTTCTTTTATCCTTTTTTCTTTAAAATTCAATCATAAATATTAGATTTAATACCCCTAAAAGTCAAGATAATGGGTCATTAAGGGGGTCAGGTCTTGCTTTTTGCCTTTTCTCATGCAAACGCAATTTAATTTGTGGGGTCAGGCCTTGCCACCGGGAAAAGATATTTTCCTGCGTCTTGTCCTTATGGCATTCCGTTGGATAAGGCCTGACCCCGAGGATTAACGGGCGGCCCCGCCCTTTTCATAAATGGGCAAGCGAACATGGTAAAATCTCATCCTGAAGACAAGAGAGCCCCGTGTCGCTTTCATCCCTGTAATGAAATTTTAATGCGTTTGTATGAGATTTTTGAGACAGGCAAAAAGCAAGACCTGACCCCATGACTTGATTATTATCGGGAAATTATATATTTTTCTCATTGTCTTTCTAAAATACAAAATTTTCTATCATTTAAGATGGCACTTCTCGAAGTAAAAGAACTCTCTGCAGGATACGAAAACGGGTATGTTGTGGAGAATATTTCCTTTTCCCTGAAAGATGGGGAGTTTCTCGCTATTCTTGGACGAAACGGTTCAGGTAAAAGCACATTGATAAAAGCTCTCCAAGGACTATTAAAGAATACTTCTGGTCAAATCACAGTTGATGGCGAAGATATCTTTTCTTTAAAAGCGCGGCAGCTCGCCAAGAAAATAGCTTATGTTCCCCAGATATTCAGCTTCTCCTTTGAGTTCAGTGTGATGGAAACTATTCTTATGGGAAGGTATATTCATCAAGGCCGTCTGGGAAGCATCTCTTCCTCAGATTCCAGGATAGTGGAGGAAGTCATGAGCCTCGCCCAGATTGACCATCTAAAGGATAAAAAGATAGCTCATCTAAGCGGCGGTGAGCGCCAGAGAGTCTTCATCGCTCGGGCATTAGCCCAGGACACGCCCTTTCTTTTTCTCGATGAACCCAGTTCCCATCTGGACATAAGCTACCAGGTAGAGATTTATCAGATACTTAAGCGCCTGCAAGAAGAAAAGGGCAAAACCATCCTCTCCACCGAGCACAACATTAACCTTGTTATTCCTTATTCTCAGAGACTCATGTTCCTAAAAGATGGCAAAGTTAAGGCCTTGGGTGAACCAGAAAAGTTGATAACAAAGGGGAACATAAAAGAAGTTTTCGAGGCAGATGTAGAAATAAGAGAAAACATCCATTCAAAGCTCCCTGAAATATCTTTAATCCCGAAAAAAGGGGAGAAGTCGTGAAATCGAAAAAAATCCATGCAGTTTTTCTGCTAACTTTTCTTAATGCTGTTCTCTTTGGGAGCCAGCAGAAAACGATAAAAGACGATCTGGCTTTTCCGTTTGTCATGACTTCTCCTCCTCAAAGAATCATTTCCCTGGCTCCCAACATCACAGAGATTCTTTTTGATCTGGATCTAGGGGAAAAAGTTGTCGGTGTTACCCGCTATTGTGATTTCCCGGAGAAGGCCTTGAAGAAAGAAAAAATCGGGGGGATGATTGACCCTAATCTGGAAAAGATAATCGCCCTGAATCCAGATTTAATCATAGGCTTTCGAGGAAATCCACTCAGAATCATCGAGCGGCTCAGAGGCCTCCATCTTCCTTTGTTTGTCTTAGAAATGGGAACAAACCTTGAAACAGTATTCATCGTCATCGAGAAAATAGGAACGATTACCCAAAAAGAAGAAAAGGCAGAAATCCTTGTAGAATCTCTGAAAAATAGATACAGCAAAACTCAGACAGCGCTTCGAAACGTGCAGCATGAGCCAAGAGTCTTTCTCTCTATCCATGGAACTGGTCTCTGGACCTGTGGAAAAGGGAGTTTCCTTAACGACCTTGTCGAAAAAGCCAGGGGAGTGAATGTTGCCGGAAACATACCCAGGAAATGGCTTCACTACAACCGAGAACAACTCATCCATGATAACCCTGAAGTCATCATCATCTTATCCAAATCAGAAACAGAATTCTCCAAGGTCAAAGAATGGATAAAAAATGAAGCTCATCTTAAGGGAATCAAAGCCGTTGAGACAGACAGAATATATTTTCTGGATGAAAACCTTGCCACCAGGCCAGGTCCTCGCCTTATAGATGCTCTTGAAGAGCTGGCTCGGATCCTCCATCCTCAATTTTTTAAGGAAGAGCGTTGAAAACAAGGACGAAAAAACTCAGGCTTCTCCTTGTTCTTCTTATCCTTCTTGTTGTGGGTCTCTTGATTTCTCTTCTCGAAGGGCCTGTTGAGACGAATTTCAATGATTTATGGAATCTTATCATCAATAACGATAGCACCTTTAGGACAATCTTCATTGACCTCAGGCTTTCCCGGGCACTTTTAGCTTTCCTGGTAGGAGCTAGCCTCTCGCTTTCCGGGGCAATCCTCCAAGGATACTTCCAAAATCCGATGGCTGGTCCGTTTGTTGTCGGCGTCTCCTCTGGAGCTTCCTTCGGGGCTGTCCTCTGTATTTATCTCGGACTAAACATACGAATCATCGGCTTCTCTGTTCAGAGTATTTTTGCCTTCGCCTCAGGATTTGCCATTGTCTCTCTTGTCTATCTCCTCTCGCAAAGAAAAGGCGTTTTTAAGGTTGAAACTCTGCTCCTGACAGGAATTGCCGCAGGGGCTCTTGCCTCAGCTCTAACGTCCTTTATGATATTCCTGAAAGCAGACTCCTTCGAACAGGCTGTGTTCTGGCTCCTGGGAAGCTTTGCTCTTTCCGACTGGAATCAGATCACTGCTGTCGTCCCTTACTTTTTTCTATGTTTTATCATCGCTCAGTGGCTGGCCAAGGACATGAACCTCCTGGTTTTGGGGGATGATGTAGCCCAATCACTGGGTTGTCCGGTTAGCAGCGTCAGGAAAATCTTCCTGGCCATTTCCACTTTCCTCGCTGCTTCATCTGTCTCTGTCAGCGGAATCATCGGCTTTGTCGGCCTTATTGTCCCCCATTGGATTCGTATTCTCATAGGGCCTGATCACAGACACCTCTTCCTCTTTTCTTCTCTAACAGGGGGAATCTTTCTCATCTACTCAGATCTTCTGGCCCGCACTCTGCTCCGGGGTGAGTTGCCCATCGGAATCATCACTGCAGTCGTAGGTGCTCCCTTCTTCATCTATCTCCTGAGCCAGCGAAAATAGCGAAGGAAGCATCTTTTTTTCCGGGAAATAGCTGGGCTGGAAAAACCACAAAAATTGATCAGGCTGGGTGATTGAGAAAACCGTGAGAAAGGCAAGCTCAGGCCAGTGGCTTCAAAAACACACAACTTTTGCCCCAGCGAGGCAAAAGTTGTTCGGTTTCAGGCCTCACTCTCCTCTCCTTCAGAGAGGAACCGTGCCCGCTCGGCCTTCAAACGGTTTTTTCAGCCACCAGCCTTCGCAAAGCAAGAATACTTACCTCGCGAAGGTAGCGCTAGCGTGTTTTCGAAACACCCAGCCTGATCGTTTACTTGCAATCACGGAAAAAAAGATGCTTACAATAGAGTACAAATCTTGTCTATTATCCCAGAGAAATGCTAAAATGAGGCGCACCCATGAAATTTTTCTTCGTTAGAGACCACTCGAGAAAATACAGATATTTTTCTTCTGAAACCTTAAGTCAAATCAAAGTCAAGTCCTCTCGCTGGAAAGAAATCTGGGAATTGGCTAAAAAAAAGCTTATGCTCATGCCTCAAAAAGTTCTCAGGCAGGAACAGGCTTTCGGAAGAGTCCTGAAATTAGATGAGAAGAAAATCCAGGTTTTTCATTCAGGCCAACTGGATGAGAAGAGAATAAAAAGCAAGTTTTATTTCTTCCTCCAGAAACAAAGAACAAAGCACATATTCCTTCTCATCGGAGAGGCTCTGCTTCTCCCCATCAGCGGACTGGCCGCCTTCCTCCCTGGACCGAACGTTTTCTTTGGCTACTTGGCTCTTTTAACCATCACCCACTGGCAGGCTCTTAAAGGAATAAACAGGTTGCTGAAAAAAGAACATGAGTTTATCTCCTCTTCATCCTTTAAAGATTGGGAACAGACGCTAGAATCTAAAAAAGAAGAAAGCTTTGGTCAAATTCTGGAAAAGATCGAAAAAGAATACAATCTTCAAGACATTCATAAAGTTCTCTGGAAATAAGAGGGGCTGGAAAAACTACAAACATTGGCCAGGCTGGGTGATTGAGAAAACCGTGAGGAGGGCTGAGCGGGCGTTGCGAGGAGCGAAGAAGATTCCTTCGCTTTGCTCGGAACAGGCTTAGCAATCCTCCGTTGCGAGCGAAGCGTGGCAATCTCAAACAATTATATAACAGAGGAGAGCGAAGCCTGTATCCGAGTTCAGAAAAAGGGGACAGTCTCCTTTTTTTATGAGTGTTTTCGAAACACCCAGTCTGATCGTTCACTTGCAATCACGGAAAAAAAGATGCTTACGGTAACTCTTTTTCATTTGACAAAGATTAGATTTTATTTTATCTATTAATAACTGCAATGTCGTTAACCTTAAACCAGTTTTTATTTTTAGTGATAACAATCTGCATTGTTGTATCTGTCGCTTTACTTGTCGCTCTCATGGTCCAGCTTCGAAAGACAGCCAAAGAGGGTGAAGAAACTCTCGTTGAAATTAGGGATCTAATCGAAAACTTGAAGGAAACAGATAAAAAAGTGAAAGAAAAAATTGATGATTTAACACCTGTGCTCGAAGCCACAAAAACAACTGCTGCAAGAATATCTGATATCGCCTGGCTTTTAACGGTAAGAGTCTTCAAACCCTCCTTCAAATACTGGCCTTATATAATTCCCATACTTCGATTTGGTTGGCGACACATGAAAAAAAAAGGAGGTAAAAATGGCAAACGATAGAGGCGCGAGTTTCTTTGAAATCACCTTCTCATTTCTTATCGGCACAGCTACAGGCTTTATCCTGGGTGTCCTTTTTGCTCCTGCAAGCGGCACAGAAACAAGGAAGAAAATCGGGGAAACAGCTGTTAAAACAGGAGAGAGAGCTAAAGAAGGTTATGAAAAAATCGCCAAAGAGGCTGAAAAAGGAATAAAGATTGTGAAAGAAAAAACTACTGAAGGACTCGATACCTTAAAAGAGTTTGTTGAGAAGAAGCAGGAAGAAATCTTTAAAAAGAAAGATGAGGCCTCTAAGGAGGAAGCAGGGAAAAAATAATCTCTTCTCTTGATCAACTCAGAAGCAGCTCTTTCTCAGCAAAAATACCCACACATCTATAAAAAATCCATTTAATTCCATAATGGCGAACACAACGATAACTGAAATCAGAGCCAGAGAAATTTTAGATTCAAGGGGAAATCCCACTATAAGTACCAAGGTTTTCCTCAGTTCAGGAACGGTAGGAAAGGCAGCTGTTCCCTCTGGAGCTTCAACGGGCAAGCACGAGGCGTTGGAATTAAGAGATGGAAATGCCTCTCGATATTTTGGAAAAGGGGTTCTTAAAGCTGTCGCCAATGTTAAGGAGATAATTGCTCCCCAAATTGTGGGGTTAGATGTCCGTGAGCAAGAGGAGATAGATAAACGTCTTATTCAACTTGACGGCACGCCTTCCAAAAAAAAATTGGGAGCTAACGCCATCCTGTCTGTCTCCATGGCCGCCGCTGATGCCGCTTCACAGGCCATGAGCGTACCTCTTTATAGCTACCTGGGTAAAAGAGAAACCTATCGGCTACCCGTTCCTATGATCAACATTCTAAACGGCGGTTCTCACGCCGATAACAACGTCGATATTCAGGAGTTCATGATCGTTCCCACAGGAAGCCCCAATTTCTCTGAAGCCATCAGAATGAGCGCAGAAGTTTTTCATCACCTGAAAAAAATCCTCCAAAAAATAGATTACAGCACTGCCGTTGGAGATGAAGGAGGGTTTGCCCCGAATCTAAAATCCAATGAAGAAGCCCTTGAATTGATTCTTGAAAGCATCCAAAAGGCAGGCTACAGACCCGGCAAGGATATCTTTCTCGCCCTTGATGTGGCTGCCTCTGAATTCTTCGCCGACAAGAGATACTTCTTTAAGAAATCGGATGGTTCGAAAAGATCATCTGATGAGATGATCGATTTTTACGAGTCTTTGGTTCAAAAATATCCCATTATCTCCATAGAAGATGGCTTTGCAGAGGATGATTGGGAAGGCTGGAATCTCATGACAGAACAGCTCGGCCAGAGAATCCAGATTGTAGGTGATGATATCTTTGTCACTAACCTGGAAAGATTCAAAAAGGGCGTGGAGATGAAGATAGGAAACTCAATCCTGATCAAGTTGAATCAAATCGGCACCCTGAGCGAAACAATAGAAACGGTCAGATACGCGCACGAGAAAAACTATTCCACAGTGATATCTCACCGCTCTGGAGAGACTGAGGATACTTTCATCGCAGACTTAAGTGTCGCCGTTGACTCCGGCCAGATAAAAACAGGCTCTTTGAGCCGAAGCGAAAGAGTAGCCAAGTACAATCGGCTCTTGGAGATAGAAGAGGAGCTTAAAGACAAAGGAAGCTATGCGGGCTCGCAGGTCTTCGCCAGGTATGTCTCCTGATTGGAAGAAGAATTCGCCATTTAGATCATATGTTCAATCACGAAAAGCACTTTTTGCCAATGCTCGATGAAGAAAAGTTTACTGTAGAAGTCTGAGCGGATTATGGCCTCAGATAAAGAGAGAAAAGACAAGTTTTTCACTTCCTCCCAGATTGAAATTAAAAAAATCTACACTGAAAAAGATCTAACTAACTTTAACTCTTCCCGCGATCTGAGTGATCCCGGGAAATACCCTTTTACCCGCGGAATTTATCCAACCATGTACAGGGGAAAGCTGTGGACTATGCGCCAGTATGCTGGTTTTGGAACAGCGGAAGAGTCCAACAGAAGATACCGCTTTCTCTTCTCCCAAGGTCAGACAGGACTGAGTGTGGCTTTTGATCTTCCGACTCAGTTGGGCCTTGACTCTGATCATCCTCTGGCTAAAGGGGAAGTGGGCAAAGTAGGAGTTGCTATCGACTCCCTCGAAGATATGGAAATCCTTTTCAACCACATTCCCCTCGATAAAGTCAGCGTTTCCATGACAATCAACTCCACAGCAGCCATCATTCTCGCCATGTACTTGGCTTTAGCTGAAAAAAAGGGAGTTGCCTGGAGCAAGCTCTCAGGGACAATCCAAAACGATATTCTCAAAGAATATATCGCTCGAGGAACCTTCATTTACCCGCCCCATCCTTCTCTCAAGATCATCACAGACATTCTTGCCTTCTGCCAAAAAAATGTTCCTCAATGGAACACGATGAGCATCAGCGGCTACCATATCAGGGAAGCGGGAGCTACAGCTGTTCAGGAACTGGCCTTCACCTTGGCTAACGCTATCACCTATATCGAAGCTGCCCTAAAGGCAGGCCTTGAGGTGGACTCCTTCGCCCCTCGCCTCTCTTTTTTTCTGGCATCCCATAATAACTTCTTTGAAGAGATAGCCAAGTTTCGCGCTGCAAGGCGAACATGGGCCAAGCTCATGAGAGAGAAATTTAAAGCGAAAAATCCTCTCTCCTGGAAATTCAGGTTCCACACCCAGACAAGCGGAGTGACTCTTCTGGCCCAACAGCCTGAAAACAACGTCATCAGGATCACCCTTCAAGCTCTGGCCGCAGTCTTGGGAGGAACGCAATCTCTTCACACAAACTCCAGGGACGAGGCCCTAGCTCTCCCCAGCGAGGAATCGGTCCAAATAGCGCTCCGGACACAGCAAATCATTGCCCACGAAAGTGGAGTGGCTAATACTGTCGATCCCTTAGGACGCTCTTATTTTATCGAGAGCTTAACCAATCAGATCGAGGAAAAGGTAATGGAATATCTCCAGAGAATAGAAGAATGGGGAGGGATGCTCTCCGCTATTGAAAAAGGATTTATTCAGAAGGAAATTCAAGAAAGTGCCTATAAATATCAAAAACAGATTGAAAGCAAAGGACAGATTATCGTTGGTCTCAACGAGTACAAAAATAAGGAAGAAAAAATTCGCTTTAGGCTCTACTATCCTCCGAAAAGGCTAGAAAAGGCTCAGATAAAGAAACTCAATCTCTTAAAAGAAAAAAGGTCAAAAAAGCTGGTGGAAAACAAGCTGCAGGCATTAAGAGAGGCGGTTGATACCAAAGAGAACCTTCTTCCTTATATAATCAACGCTGTCAAAGCAATGGCTACTCTGGGAGAAATATCCTCAGTCCTCAAAGAAGCTTACGGAACATTTAACGAATCAATCGCCATCTGAGCCACTTCATCCCGCTCAAAGCAAACATCTTAAAATCCATGATAGCCGATTGCTAGGGCATGGGTTTTGGGAAATAGCCACAGCGACCATTGAAGATTTAGCCTTCGGAATTCGCTCTTCGAGGGAACCCGACAAAGTCGGGCGGCGAGTATGTCTGAGCAACGCGAGTTACGCAGCCGCCGAGAAGAGCGAATGGAGAATGGCGTTAAAAATCTGAAGGGAGCCAGGCTATTTCCCAAAACCTTTTCTAATAACGGAAATGGAGGTGCTTTGCCTCTTATATGATTTCTTGACTTTAGCCTGCAGCAAATCTAAGATAAACCGATGCCTTTTCCCTTTCTCTTCCTGGCTATATCGCTGGCATCAGGAATCTTACTATCTACTCTTCTATCCTTCTCGCTGCTGACGTGGATCTTATCCTTGATGGCATCTCTCGCTTGTGCCTGGCTCTTCTTTCTCCTCAGAAAAGAAGGACAGGCCTTCCTTTTTATTCTCATCTCTACTCTTCTTCTCGGTGCAAGCCTCTATTCTCTCTCCAATAGAAATTTCGATGAAAATTCTCTTCGCAAGCTGAGGCTTTCAAATTATGCCGATTTTTATGGCACGTTGTACAAATCTCCGTCTCGTGGGCCTGATAGTGATTTTCTCTTCATAAAGGTGAAAAAAGTTTTTTACGAAAATAAAGAGCAAAAAATACGAGGAAATCTGAGGGTCACAGTGCACCATTCCTCCGAGTTTTCATCCCCACTCAAACTTTTTGTCCATGATAAAATCAAGGTTTCTGCCCGTCTTTTATCTTCTAGAGGCTATAGAAACTTTAAAGCCTCTTCCTTGAACGCATATCTCAAGAGCCAGAACATCCACAACAGGGCTTTTTCCAAAAGCGCTCTTCTTGTAGAAAGATTAGAATCCGGAAAAAAGTATTCTCCCTTACATTTGGTATCTGTTATGCGCCAAAAACTGCAGCATAAAATCGAAAATCATTTTTCTTCTGAAACTGGCGCACTTTCTCCTCTGGGAGCTGTTCTTGAAGCGCTCCTCTTGGGTGAAAGATCAAGAATGGATCCCTCTATTACCCAGTCTCTCCAAAAGGCTGGAATATATCACCTTTTTGCTATTTCTGGAGCTCATATTGCAATTATTTCCTTCTTTCTTTTCTCTCTTTTGAAGCTTTCGAGGGTGCCCACACGCATCTCTTATCTGGTCGTGATTGTCTTTCTCGTTTTTTATGCCTTCTTGGTGGAAGGAAGGCCTTCTGTAATGAGGGCTACAATAATGGCTGTGGCATTTCTTTTGGGGAAACTCATCTGGAGGAATGTCAACCTCATCAACACGATCTCCATCAGCGCCTTTATCCTTCTTTTTTTCAATCCTTTTAGCCTGTTTAACGTAGGCTTCCAGCTTACTTTTGCTGCCACCTTTTCCATCATTCTTTTTTTTCCTAGAATCATTAAATATTTTCCCCGTCTTCCCTTAAGAATCAGCGAGATCCTAGTTCTCTCCCTTACAGCCCAACTTGGAGTTTTTCCTTTTATTGCCAGCTCTTTCAACAGGGTGACTTTCTCTTCTCTTATCCTTAACTATGCAGCCTTACCTCTGGTAGGGCTGATCATGGCCGGCGGTTATATCTTCCTTCCCCTTTCATTCGCAAGCTCTTTCCTGGCCCAACTGCTCGCCAAAGGTATAGAGTTTCTCATAAACCTTCTAATCAGTTGTTCACATCTCTTTGATAAGGTCTCTTTCCTTTCCTTCCGAATACCCACACCCCATCTCATCACCATTATCGGCTATTTCCTTTTTTTCCTTCTCTTGCTCCTGCCTTCCAAAATAAGGAGACAAAGATTGGTCCTTATCGCCCTTTTTCTTGTCTTCTTTACTGTTTTGATATCCTATCCTTTTCCCTCCTTATCCAAAAACCTTAAACTCACTTTTATCGATGTCGGACAGGGGGAGTCTATATTGGTTGAATTTCCCGGCCGTAAAAAAATGCTTATCGATGGAGGCGGTCATCCAGAGGGAACTTTTGATACAGGCGAACAAGTAGTCTCTCCTTTCCTTTGGGAGAAAGGAATAAAAAAAATTGATTACCTTGTTTTAACCCATGCACATCCTGATCATCTAAACGGCTTAAAAGCAGTCGCCAGAAATTTTAAGATAGGTGAATACTGGGAAACTTTTAGTCCCCTAGATAGTGACCCATACAGAGAGTTCAAAGAATCGCTCTCTTCATCGGTCTCTCGCAAAAGACTTTTCCGTGGCCACTCCCTTCAGGAAAAAAAGGTGAGAATCGAAGTCCTCCATCCTGAAAAAGGAGAGCCTTATGTCGACACCATAAGTAATGACCACTCTCTTGTGCTCAGACTCTCCTACAATCAAATTTCATTTCTTCTCCCAGGCGACATCGAAATCGATGCTGAAAAAAAGATTTTAGAAAGCTCCGGGCAAATCAAAAGTCAAGTGCTCAAATCTCCTCACCACGGAAGCCATTCTTCAAGCTCCGAAGCGTTTCTCGACATGGTATCTCCCGAAACCGTCGTCATCTCCGTAGGCGAAAATAACAGGTACGGCTTTCCAGATCATGAAATTTTAGAAAGATACAAGAAGATAGGGGCAAAAGTCTACCGCACCGACGTTCATGGAGCAGTAGAAGTCTCCTCAGATGGGCTTAGAATCTTTGTTCGGACAGCTCAGTAGAATAAAATCAAAGCTGGGACAGGCCCTTTTTTCTGAGGGGCCTTATGGATCAGGCCTTATCCGAGGGAATGCCATAGGAGCAAGAGTGCGGAAAATATCTTTTCTCGATGGCAAGGCCTGGCCCCAAGCGTAATCAGTGGCAATAAAATTCTTCTTCCCATTGGCAAGGCTCATTAAACTGGAATGGTGAGGATAGGTCATCTTTTTAGGTGAGGAAAAAAAGAAAAAAAATCATTCCCCAAATCATCTCAAAGGGGTATTTACATATATCGGGGTTTTAATTAACTTTACTTTGTGGCAATAATGAATATCCGATGATCTTTATTGCCAGATTTAGGTGAGAAAAAGCCAGTAATTCTTGGTGATCGCCTGTTATTCGCTTGATTGACATAAAAATTTCTGATGTATAAAATAAATTTTAAAGAGAAGAAAAAATGAGTTTCAAAAAAATTATCGTAGGAATCTCTCTCCCTTTATTCCTAACCTCTGTCCTTTCCTCTCAAAGCCTGGTTGAGTTAGCAAAGAAGGAAAAAGAAAGAAGAGAAAAACTAAAGGGCCAAACAAAGACAGTTGTTACCAATGCTGACCTGACAAACATTAAAAGAGGGCCGGCTCTTATTACTTCAAGACAAGCAGGCGCCACAGAAGGAAGCTCAATGACCGAAAGCACATCTGATGCATCGGCACAAGATAAGGCAGAGCCATCAGGCTCTAAATCCAGATCATCAGATACTAGAAGCGCAGACAGGGCGGAGCCCCAAGAAAATTCAGCGGATGAACTCGAACAGAAATGGATTAACGCAAGAGAGCAAGTAGGTTTATTAACCACGAGGATGAATGGTCTATGGCAAGAATTTTACAGCATGGACGATATGAGTTCCAGAGAAAAAATTCAGAGAGACATAAGCGAAACCTCTTTGAGGCTTCAGAAAGCTAAGGAAGATGAAGCCAAGGCCAGGAAAGAATATCAGCAGGCAAGGACTGGAGCCAGAAACAAAAGATAGCCCTAACAAGAAAGCCAAGAATAAAGGAAAAGAGTAAGTTCTCCTTCATTTCCGTTTATCTATCTAAAATAAATAAAGGAAATCTGAACCCCCAACTCTCTCTCATCCTTAGAACGAAGTATAACTTGCTTCGGGATAAACGTTTTATCTGTAGAGATAACGAGGTAAAATTTATCTTCCTCTCCGAGCATTTCTTTTTTTATCCTGTATGATTTCTCGAATTGACTTTCCTCTGGGTTGAACTCATCCAAAATCGAATCGTTGATCTTGAAGATGACTTTTTGGTTATTTAATACTCCCAGATTCACTCCCCCTCTTATAAACAGCAGAGCATCCCGGCGCGGATTATCAATTTTGCATCTGGCCTCATTGGCTGTCCATCTCCACCTCTTAAGAGAAGTATCTGGATGTATTTCTAAATCATACCATCCATCTTCGTAGCTGATTTTGGGAGTATCGGGGGGAGGAGGTAAAAACTTTAATTTTTTTTCCAAAAGAGGCTTTGGTAGTTTCCCTGACCTATCATAAGGAGAGTTTAATCCGATGGACAACCTCAAGGTACCTTCACCCTTGAACGCAGGATCAGACTTATCAATAAAGGTAGGAATATATATTCTTCGTGAATAAGTGTATTCCTTTTCTGGCTCCCATTGAGAGGTTGGAATTTCCGGGGAATGATTATCGTAGAAAAGAAGGTTATATCTATGCCAAAAATGCACATAAGCATAGTAGTCTTCTTTTACCCCAACAAAGTCCTTCTTCGTCTTCCATCTATACTGGATATCAGTAATCAAGTCATCTGATAAGGTCGCCTCAGAAAAGCTCACCTCGATTTCAACTCCCCTGATCTGCGTCTCTCTCTTGCAGCTAAAAAAAACAAATGCCATAGTCAGAGCAAGAAAGATGACTGCCGCTTTTCTTATAATCTCGATCCTCCTTTTTACTCTCAGTAAGGATAAGTTTTATGAATTTTGGGTTTGATAAATCAAAACCCTACAATTCAATCCAACTGCACCTCTCTTTCCTGCCAGTCCAGCAAGTCTAGCTAATTTTTATTTTTTCCCCAACAAAGATACGGGGAATATTGTTTTTGTTCATTAACTCGTTCAGTTTGGGGATATCTGCCTCTATTATCCTGTTTATCCTCTCGATAAGTGTCTTTAACTCATCAGAATCTTTCCTGATCTGCTGAACCTGACGTTCAGAAGGGGCACCTGTATATCCTCCGATAGACCTTCCGGCCATGAGTAGCCGTCCCCTGACTGAAAGGCGCATCCCCCTAAAGCCTAATCTCGGGTCTCCCAGTAATTTAAGCCGAACATCTTCTACCGGGACATCAGGAATCTTTTTCAGAGCGCTTTCCTGCTTCTTCATCTCATTTCTTATATTATTTGAAGCCCTGCTCGCTGCTGAAATAGCAGGGTGCAGCTTATGAATGCTCAACAGGGCATCGTGCTGGGCTTTCCTGTCTGCAAAAGAAATATCGATCCTCTGGTCTCCCTCGACCTTAACAATCTTTGCAATCTCCTGACCCGCTGTTTTCAACGTCACCTTATATTCTCCGGGAAGAACAAAGGGCCCTTGAACTCTAAAACGGCGGCTGATCCCTTCATCACTTGGCACCTCAGGAGGCCCATACCTCAAATCCCAGGCAAGGCGATGGATTCCTGCCTCTTTCTGACCTTTGAGCTCCCTTATTTCCAGCCCTTGGCTGTCTTGAATGGCTATTTTTACGTCTTCTTTTGCTTCTTCTTTAAGGTAGTAGCTTATCATCGCCCCAAAAGCCGGATTTTGAGCGACAAAAAATTTGTGACCAAGATCTCCCTTATGGTTGTAAGGATTAAAGATTGTTGCCTTCCGGATGTCAAAAAGATAGGCGGAACTGGCCAAGGTATCTTTTGTAATCTGCTCCAAAGGAGTGATATCATCTAAAATCCATACACTCCGGCCATGGGTGCCAAAAATCAGGTCATTCTCTCGAGGATGAATGGCAATGTCATCGACGGGAACGGTGGGGAAGTTGCTTTTAAACTTCACCCATTTCATTCCCCTATCAATAGAGAAGTAGGCGCCTCTTTCTGTTCCGATAAACAGAAGACTAGGATTCCGATGGTGCTCTCTTATAACATTGACAATTCCGCCTTTAGGCAGATTACTCGAGATATTCTTCCAGCTTTCCCCGTAATCTGTTGTCATAAAAACATAGGCATCAAAATCATCATTCCGATGGCCGTCAAATGTGGCATAAGCTGTCCCTTCTTCAAAGCGGGAAGCTACAACTCTGGTGACATAGGTATATTTAGGCATCCGAGGAATCTTGCTTACCACATTCTTCCAGGTCTTTCCACCATCTCGGGAGACCTGGAGGTTACCGTCGTCTGTGCCCGCATAGATGAGCCCTTCTTTAAGAGGAGACTCAGAAACCGTGGTGATATCACCGTAATAGGAGATGCCGTCGTGCCGCGAAAGGGTATCATCGTCAGGAAGGGCTCCCATAAGCGGAAGCTTTTCTCTATCCTGTTGAGTAGTCAGATCAATCGAGGCTTCCCACGTCTCTCCTCTGTCCTTAGATTTAAATAGTTTGTTTCCTCCGTAATAGATTGTTTTGGAATCATGGGGAGATATCAAAATCGGAGAATTCCAGTTAAACCTGTAACGCTCTTTCTCATCATTAGGCTCAGGCCTTATGGACTTGCTTTCTCCTGTCCTCACGTCAAACCTGAAGAGATTCCCATTCTGGGATTCGGCATAGATTGTGTTGTAGTCTTGGGGATCGACCTGAGTATAAAAGCCATCTCCACCCCCGATTCTGACCCAGTCTTCGTTGGAAACTCCAAGCCTATACAAGGTTGAGCTGGGACCTCCCCAGCTTCCGTTGTCCTGTAATCCTCCGTAGATATAATAAGGATTGCGCATATCAAAACCTACTTCGTAAAACTGTCCGAGAGGGAGGGTATTGACAAAATCCCAGGTTTTGCCGCGATCATAAGAAAAATAAATCCCTCCATCTGAGCCCAGCACCACGTGATTGGAATCTGAAGGATTAATCCACATGGCGTGATGGTCGCCATGTACTTCACCTACATAATCAGTGCTGAAAGACTTACCTCCGTCCTCAGAGACATACATAGAAGCCCCGAGAACCCAAATCCTCTGGTCATTGTTCGGGTCAATGCGTATCTGGCTGTAATACATGGGCCGAGGATTTGTGTCCGACATCTTTTTCCAGGTCACACCTTTATCTTCTGAGCGAAAGACTCCACCGTCTTTGTGTTCGATAACGGCATAGACAACATTGGGGCTGCTGCGATAAATATCTATTCCGATGCGGCCTGTGTTCCCTGAAGGCAGTCCATTTGTCAGGCGAATCCATGTTTCTCCACCATCGCTCGTCTTGTAAAGACCACTGCCAGGTCCTCCCCCGTTAAAACCCCAGCCGCGTCTGCGCCTCTGATAAGCTGCCGCATAAAGAACATTTGGATTCTCATGATCCAGGGCAACATCCACAAAGCCAGTATTCTCATCAATGAACTT
>SMTZ1_10001667_pt1 | contig 22614 bp, 19 predicted proteins | sample DeeMarSWOR136_30_FD_25667 | JGI IMG/M metagenome (IMG submission 25667) | reverse complement strand
ACAACGTGATCTATAAGGATTGTAGAGTCCCTGCCTCAAATGTCCTAGGCGAGAAAGGCAAGGGATTGGACGTGGCCTTTGGCATGCTTCATCTGAGCCGGGTCTCCATCGCTTTTTGCTGCGTTGGCTTGGCCCAACGAATGCTGGATCTGGCCATCGACTATGCGAAGAAAAGGACCACCTTTGGTAAGCTTCTGGTCAAGCACAGAGATCCAGGCTGCAAGGCTTCTTGCTTATGAAGCCGCGTGGAGGTTTGATAAGGGCCAAGATATCGTTAAGGAAGCCGCTATGGCAAAACTCTTTGCAGAACAGGTTGTCACCAGGGTCTCGGAGATGGCGCTTCGAATACATGGGGGTATCGGGTATACCAGGGCTTATCCCATGGAGCGCCACTTCCGGGACGCACGTTCCTATCACTTCGAGGAAGGCACAGAAGAAATCCAGAAACTCCTCATCGCCAGGCACCTGTTCAAATAGACTTAAATCCCCCCCAGCCCCCCCTCTTAATAAAGGGGGCAAGGGGGGATTGTAAGACTCTTCTCAAAAGGGCCTCTCATTTTATCGGAAAGGAGCTGCAATGCGATAAGGCTCCAAACATAATGCCTCATCGCGCAATCTGGGAGGATCCAAAGGCGAGGACACGCGTGATCAGGCGGACTGAAAGGAATTTGCAATGAGAAATGGAATAAAGGTTGTTGACATACACAATCATTTCTACTCCAAACCCTGGCTGGATTATCTATCTCAGAGAACCGAGGCGCCCCAGTTTGAGTGGACAAGTTCCACATCCGGTGTGGCAAAGATTGGCACCTCAACGCCCAGTCATGTGGATAAGCCCGGCGACTTCGACATAAAGGCGAGGGTGGCGGATCTGGACGAGGCGGGGATTGATATCCAGATCCTTTCTCACACCTGCCCAGGTGTGGCTGAGCTTCCCGTTAAAGAGAGTATTTCGTGGGCAAAAAAGATCAACGACATATTCGCAGAGATTTGCGAGGAATACAAAGGGCGCTTCTATTTCTTGGCCACACTTCCCCCTGGAGATATCGATGAGGCCTTGAAAGAAATGGAGAGAGCCTACAAGGAGCTTGGGGCAAAGGGTTTCCAAATGTACTCCAGTATCGACGGGGAAATGGTCACGGAACCAAAGTTTTACCCGGTGTTTGAAAAGTCAGCCGAGTATGGGCTGCCCGTCAAGATCCATCCTTCTTTCAAGCCACTTACAACAGAGGCCATGCAAAAGACAGGACTGCCCCTTCAGCTCTATGGTTTCACACTGGACACCACCATGGCTCTCACGCTCATGCTTTTGCAGGGCTTTTTCGAAAAATTGCCCGGCTTGAAGGTCATTCACTCCCACTTGGGAGGCATGGTGCCCTATATGATGGGTCGTATAGACACCGCCTTTAAACGGTATTCCAAGGAAATTTGTGTGGAATGTTCCCTACCTCCTTCAATAGCTTATAAAGATCACGTCTATGTGGATACCCTTTCCATGCATGTTCCAGCCATAAAGTGCGCCTATGAGTATATGGGCATTGATCATCTGCTCTTTGGGACAGACTATCCCCACAGGGCTTCGGGGACAGTGGAGGGAAATCTGGAGACCTTGGACAAGGTGGGATTCACCAAGGAAGAAAAGGAGAAAGTCCTCTCAAAGAATGCCATGGAGTTATTTCGTCTGGTGTAGTCTTTTAACCCAAAAACCTATCAACGGCCGGAAGACGTAAGCTTTCGGCACATTCAATGGAGGTGAAAAGATGGGGAAAGAAAAGATCTGGCAAAAAGGCGTAACGAGGAGAGACTTCATCAAAACAGTGGGGGCAGCTGGAATTGCCGCTACTGGGGCGGGGCTACTGCCCCGAAATTCCCTGGCTGCCAAAAGGGACCATATTCTGATTGGCCACCCGACCCCGGCCACAGGCCCTATTGCACCCTTTGGTGAGACCTCTGCATGGGTGGATAAGAGAGTGGCGGCGGAGATTAACAAAGACGGTGGGATATTTCTCAAGGACTTGGGCAAAAAGCTGCCCATCAAAGTCAAAGGCATGGATACGGAAAGCAATCCGTCTAAAGCGGCTGAAGTGGCATCCAAGTTGATCTTGCAGGACAAGGTTGATTTGATGGTGGTGGCACACACCCCGGACACGGTCAATCCCGTCGGGGCTATCTGTGAAAGATATAAGGTGCCCTGCATCTCCACCGTGGCCCCCATTGAGCCCTGGCTAACGGGAGGTCCCTACAAGTGGACCTTTCATTTCTTTTGGGGACTTGGGGACATCATCACGGTTTTCACAGGTATGTGGCAGGAACACAGCACCAATAAGGTGGTGGGCGGTTTCTGGCCCAATGACCCGGACGGAGCGGTCTGGGCGGTTGAATTTGGTAAGGCACTCAAGAAAATGGGTTACAAAGTGGTGGATGTGGGACGGTTTCCTTACGGCATGCAGGATTTCAGCGGTTTCATTAGCACATGGAAAAAGGAAAAGGTCGAGATCCTGACAGGCGTGCCCATCCCGCCTGACTGGGCGACCGCATGGAGGCAATGTCACCAGCAAGGATTCATACCCAAAATAGCCACCATTGGAAAGGCGATCTTGTTCCCGGCAGCCGTGCAAGCCATTGGTGGGAATCTTCCCAATGGTCTCACCTCCGAAATCTGGTGGACACCCTTTCACCCGTTCAAATCATCCATAGCCGGCTATTCATGCGCGGGACTCGCCGAGGCCTGGGGTAAGGAGACCGGACGGCAGTGGACCCAACCCATGGGTTTTGAATATGCCCTCTTTGAGATCGCGGCAGACGCTCTGATACGGGCAGGCTCTTTGAAGGCAGAGAAAATCAGAAAGGCCATCGAAGAGACCAATCTTGACACCATGGTGGGACGGATCCAATTCAACGAGAAGAACTTCGCCCTGACCCCGCTGGTGGGAGGCCAGTGGGTAAAGGGGACCAAGTGGCCTTGGGATCTCAAGATCACTTACAACAAGGAGCATACCTATATTCCGACCACGGGTAAGATGAACTTTCCCATAACAAAATGAGAAACCCTGACAGCCCTTCCTGATTTCTCAGGAAGGGCTACCCGTTTGGGAGGCCTTGATGTCTCCAATTCTTACAATCAACAATCTTCACAAGTCCTTCGGCAAGGTGGCGGCCGTTCACGATCTTAGCTTCGAAGTGAAGCCTGGTGAAATCCTGGGCATCATCGGTCCCAATGGCGCAGGGAAGACGACCGCATTCAATCTCATCACAGGTGAAATCAAACCAGACAAGGGAGAGGTCATATTTGGCGGCAAGGACGTGACGCACGATCCTACATATAGGAAATGCCGCATGGGCATAGCCCGTACTTATCAGATTCCAAAGCCCTTTGTGAATATGACCGTACTGGAAAATCTTCTGGTTGGCGCCATCTATGGCGGGAGCGAGGGTTATCGGCAATCCAGGGAAAAATGCGAGGAAATCCTGGAGAAGACAAAGTTACAGGCCAAGAGAAATGCCATTGCAGGGTCTCTGCCTCTCCTGGATCGGAAGCGATTAGAGTTAGCCAAGGCCCTTGCGACAGACCCAACCGTTCTCTTAGTGGATGAAGTGGCGGGAGGGCTCACAGAGTCCGAGGTGGAAGAAGTCCTTGAAATCATTCACTCTGTGAGAAAGGGCGGGGCAACCGTGCTCTGGGTGGAACATATTATCATGGCCATGCAAAAGGGCCCAGATCGCCTGCTCGTCATGAACTTCGGTCGTAACCTCTTTTGCGGGAGACCTGAAGAAGCTTTCAAATCAGAAGAGGTCCAGAGAGTTTATTTGGGGGCTGAGGAAGACTGATGTCTGTGCTCGAGATTCGGGATCTGAATGTATACTACGGCGAGTTTCGGGCCCTGTCCGGCATTGGGCTCGATGTGGAGAAACGCCAGATCGTCTCCCTCATGGGTGCCAATAGCGCGGGCAAATCCACGCTCCTCAAGACGATCTCCGGCATCTTGAGACCTCGTTCTGGTCGCATCCATTTTGACGGAAATCGGGTCGATGGTCTGGAACCCCATGACATTGTGAGCCTAGGGATGGCTCTTGTGCCAGAGGGTCGAAAGATTTTCTCGGCCTTGACGGTCAGGGAGAACCTCTTGATTGGATCCTACACGCCCAGGGCTCGAAAGACGAGGAACAAAAGCCTGGAAAATGTGTTCCAACTCTTCCCCGTGCTGAAGGCGAGGATACGCCAAAAAGGAACAGATCTGAGCGGTGGTGAACAGCAAATGCTCTCCATCGGTAGGGCCCTCATGTCACAGCCGCACTTTATTATCTTTGATGAGCTTTCATTGGGATTGAGTCCCCTCGTGGTCAAAGAGCTTTACAGGACCGTAAAGAAGATGAATCAGGAAGGCATGACGGTGGTGCTTGTGGAGCAAGACGTGAAGCGTAGTCTTAGGGTGGCCGACTTTGCATACATACTCCAAGAGGGGAAGATCACATTAAGGGGGAACCCGAGACACTTCACTGAAGAGACGGTGAGAAAGGCATACTTTGGTCTTTAGTTCCACCCCCTCCCAAACCCTCCCCCTTGTAGGAGGAGGGCAGGGTGCGGGTGGAGAGAGCTTTTGGTAAGAATATTCGTCAAGAAATGACGAATAGGCGTTCAGCCAGCTGGCAAGGAGAGCCAATCGACAATGGCCGCATACTTGGAACCGATCATTAACGGCGTGTTATTGGGGGGATTGTACGGAGTTGTGGGCATAGGACTCTCCATGGTCTTTGGGATCATGCGTCAGGTCAACTTGGCCCATGGGGAGTACATGATCCTCTCAAGCTATTTCAGCCTCATCTTCTTGCATTTGCTTGGCGTGCATCCTCTGTTGACCCTGTTCCTCGTGCTTCCTCTCATGTTTCTCCTCGGTTATGCCATACAGATTTCTCTCTTTAACAGGATCATGCAAAAGCAGATGGAGCCTTTCCTTATGGTTTCCTTTGGGCTTTCCATCATCTTACAGAACGCCCTTTTGCTCATCTTCACGCCTGACGCCCGCACATTAAAGACAGCGCTGGTGATTAAGAGTGTTAACGTGTTTGACGTCTTTAACGTGCCATTGATCTACCTGGTCAATTTCACAGTCGGTCTTCTGGTCTTGGTTTTACTACACCAATTCATGAAGAGGACCTATCTAGGGTGGGCCATACACGCATCTTCCGAGGACCTATCCGGGGCGAGATTAATGGGTATTAATCCGAAAAAGGTCTATGCCGTCGCCATGGGCATCGCGGCAGTGACTGCAGCTGTCTCAGGCGTGCTCATCGGCATGACCTTCACCTTTTATCCCCATTCAGGCACGCAGTACCTGATTATCGCCTTCGGTGTCGTCATTATCGGTGGTCTTGGGAGTCTGCCCGGAACATTTCTGGGGGGCATGATATTGGGTATTTCTCAACTGGTTGGTGGGCGAGTCATCGGTCCAGGATTTCAGCTGTTGAGTGGGTACATTATCCTGCTCGTGGTGCTGACCGTAAGGCCTCAGGGCCTGTTGGGGCGGAGGTAGCTGTCCTCATGTCCCCCAATCGTATCCGTCTCATTGTGATCATATTCCTGTTGGCGGCTCTCGTGATCCTCCCCCATTTGGCATCGCGCTATGTGGTCAATGTCCTGCTGCTGGTCTGTGTCTACGTCGCTCTGGCCTCCATGTGGAATCTTCTGGCAGGCTACTCAGGCATGGTCTCCCTGGGTCAGCAGATGTTCATTGGACTTGGGGGATATACCCTTGCGGTTTTCTCGCTCTACTACGGAGTCCCTATTTTCTTGAGTGTGTTCTTGGGAGGGGTGGTGTCCGTGATTCTCGCCTTATCCATATCCATGTCCGTCTTCAGGATGAAAGGGGTCTATTTTGCCATAGGGACCTGGGTCATTGCAGAGGCCCTGGGAATATGCTTCAGTAATTGGGGTTACGTGCGATATGGCATGGGGCTTTTTATTCAACCTGCCTACCGGCTCTCCATGGTTTCCATTTATTATGGCGCCGTGATCACCTGTCTTGTGTCCCTTGGTCTGGTCTATTTCCTCCTCCGTTCCAAGCTGGGCCTGGCGCTCATGGCCATTCGCGACGACGACGGGGCATCCGAGGCCCTGGGTGTCAATATCTTCAGGTGCAAGCTCACTTGTTTTCTGATCGGTGCGTTCATTACGGGGACGGCGGCTGGGATTTTGTATTTGAACACGATTTTCATCCAGCCCTTTGAGGCCTTCGGAATCGGGTGGACAGTAAAGCTGCTATTCATTGTCATAATCGGGGGTATTGGGACCATTGCGGGCCCCATTGTGGGTGCCATCATATTCGTACTTTTGCAACAGTTCCTCTCCGAATATGTGGGTTATAATCTGATTATTCTGGGTGGGATTACCATCGCGGTCATCTTTTTCGCTCCCACGGGGATCATAGGCACGCTGCAGAAGAAATGGGGATTCGAACTTTTGCCCATACGACGACAGTAAGCGCTGACCTAAAAGAAGCTTCGCAATTTTAAATGAAGGGGGTAATAAAACATGTTAGACAGGAGCATATCATCTTTCAGGACGCTGCGGCCGGAAACGGAATTTGATAAATCCATCTTCTGGTTTAGGGATGACTTGCATCAACCCTACGCCATTTCTCCTTTTGGCATGACCACCATCCAGGCCCATCATGCCTGGGGATATCACTCAGCCGCAAGGACCACAAGCCTTCCTCCTTCCAAAGGAGGACATGTTAAGATTTACAGGGGGCGGGTCTATATTGGATTTGCGTTGATTGATGACCCCAAAGAGATTGCAGAAAGGGCGCCGAAATTTGATCAGTTGCTCAATTACTGCATTGAAAATTGGGAGGAATACTATGGGAAGCTCATCGGGGAAGTGAAAGGCAACCTGAACAGCATGAATGGTGTGGATACAGACAAGCTGATCCTCCCGCACCTGCTCGAATATTTGAGACAAGCCTATAAGTTGGACAGGCGAAACTGGGAGATACATTTTGAATTGATGTATCCGGCTGACGCCATCTATTTTATGTTTGAAGACTATTGTAAGGAGAAAGGTCTGAAGGAAAATGAATTTTTGGTCATGCTGAGGGGATTCGACAGTATTGCGACGCGGACCGATGAGGAGATGTGGAATCTGGCGAAGCTGGCTGAGGAGTTGGGTCTAAAGGATGTCATATTAAACACAGAGGCGGGAGAGGTCCTTGATAAATTCAGAGAACGACCTGAGGCGAGGGATTGGATGGATAGATTTGAAAAATTTTTGTCCATCTATGGAAACCGTGTGGTGGCTGCTCATATGGACGTCCTTACACCCACATGGAGGGAGGATCCCACACCTGTTTTAGATACTATTAAAGGGTATTATAGCCGCATGGAAGAGGGTTGGGATTTCTATAAGTCAAAGCAGGACATCCTTGATCAGAGGGAAAAGGCGATTCGTCAGTATGAAGCCAAAATCAAAGATGAGGAAGAGCTTAAGGAATTTAAGAGAATGCTTAAAGGGGCCCACGGGATCTACCACTTCCAGGAGGATCATGGGTTTTACATAGACCAGGGTTCAACGGCCATGGTGCGCAAAGCGGCCATTGCGTGCGGAAAAAGGCTTTTTGAGAGAGGGCTTATTAAAGAGATAGAGGATGTCTGTTATTTAACTTACCAAGAACTGGAAGAGATCATAGAGGCCATTGCCTACGATGATGAAGCCGCCAGATACCACTATGGTGCGTTGGTGCCCAACCTCATAGCGGAAAGAAAGGCAGACGCTGAGAAAGTGCCTGAAATGGATGCCCCCCTGACCATAGGCAATGTCCCGGAGAAGATGACGGATCCCGTGGGCGTGAAGGTATTTGGGATCATCGATGAGATCCTCCATCCAAAGGACGAAAAGGTCGTTGCCGAGAGAATTGAGGGTTTTCCCGGCGCACCAGGGACGATTGAAGGGCCTGCCAGGCGTATTATGGACTACCATGAATTTCAGAAAGTGCAGGCGGGTGATATCCTGGTTTGTCCTTACACAGGTACGGCTTGGACGCCTCTATTTGTGAAAATAGCTGGCGTTGTGACGGATACGGGGGGGATGCTCACGCACGCGGCCATAGCGGCCAGAGAGTATAATATCCCCGCCGTGGTAGGGACATGGAAGGCGACGAACTCCATCAAAGATGGGGACATTATTAGGATCAATGGAGATGAAGGAATAGTCGAAATCCTGAAAAGGGCAAAGTAGGGAGGGATGGCTTAACTCGCTGATGCAGGGGACATGAGACCACAGGGTCTCATTTGATATAACACGTCAAGGAGAGGATATGAAAAGCGTGGAAGGACTTATTCATGAAATAGATATCAGAAGGGCAAAGCGGGCTCTAAGCGAGGAGAAGAAAATCCCAGAAGGGGTGCTGAAACGCATCATGACTGCAGCCACATATGCGCCATCCTGCCTCAATAATCAACCGTGGCGATTTTTGGTGATCACGGACGACGGTAAACTGAAAGATATTCACGCTGCACTGTCAGAAGGGAACTACTGGGCGAAAAAGGCCCCGGTTATGGTTGCGGTGATAACCAGGCCAGATTTGGACGCTCAGTTGAGCGACCGTCGAGAATATGCTTTGTTGGGGTGCGGTCTCGCCATGGAAAACCTCATGCTCCAGGCCTTCAAAGAGGGCACTATCGCCCATGCCATGGCGGGGTTTGACCCTTTCGTTGTAAAAGAAAAGTTCTCCATTCCCGAAGAATTTATCGTCATTTCACTCGTGGCCATCGGATATCCTGGGGATGAATCCCATCTGAGTGAGAAACACCTAAAGATGGAGCATAGCCCCCGAGACCGAAAGCCTGAAGAGGAAGTGATCAGCTACAATGCTTGGGGGTTTTAGGGGCAAAAAGCAAGGGATCGTTCAGAGAATAGCAGGCGTTGGCTGGATGGAATCTCTAGCATGAGAAAAGGGCCATTGGGTCAAATCGAGTTTGAACTCTCGGGTGAAATGATGGGCTAGAGTCTCCCTGAGTTTCGAGGCACTTACGGGCTTTCCAAGGATCCTTGCCATGGACGTCATTCGTACCCCGCTGAGTCCGCATGGATTGATGAGGTCAAAATGGGAAAGATCCGGATCATAATTGAGGGCCAGACCGTGGAAGCTGACACCCCCGCGGACGGCAACCCCCACAGAAGCGATTTTTTCTGATTCAAACCAGACACCTCGCCTTGCCTCCTTTCGTTTCCCATGAATACCAAAACCGGACAGGGTGTTAATGATGACCTCCTCCAGCCCGTGAATCAATTCGGCTGCGCCAAGCCCCATACGGCGAAGATGGAAAATGGGATATGCCATGAGTTGGCCTGGCCCGTGATAGGTGATGAGGCCGCCACGCTCAACCCGGTAAACACGGATCCCTTTCTCTGCGAGATCATCCTGGGGGACCAAAATGTCGGAGGTTTCCGCTCGTCGGCCCATGGTAAAAATGGGTTCGTGTTCGACGAGTATGAGAACTTCAGGCCCATTTGAGCGGCGTTTGATTTCCACCAACCCGCGCATGAGCTCAAGGGCTGCATCGTAGGATAGATGTTCCAGGTTGAGGAATCTTGTTGGAAACATGAGATTGGTCCTTTTATATATCATCGTATGAGAAGCGCCAACTTCCAAAACAGGTCCGAGGTGGCACGGCCTAAGATAGCTCGAATTCTTTCATTTTGCGATATAGCGTGCTTCTCGCTATCTTGAGCTCTCTCGCTGCCATGGACACGTTACCGTCACAGCGATTAAGGGCTGCCCCTATTAACTCCTTCGTCCCCTGATGCAGTGGCATGGCCCCTGATCTGCCTCGACTCGTCCTCTTATATATCCGATCAGGGAGGCAGTGTTTTCGAATCGTATCCCCTTGAGAGAGGAGCACGGCCCTCTCAATGCAGTTTTCCAGTTCACGGACGTTTCCGGGCCAATGGTAGTTCCTCAGAATTTCATAGACCTCGTGAGATACCTTGGGTTTTCTGATTCCCATCTCCTGGCACTGCCGCTGCATGATGTGATCCACAAGTAACTCAAGGTCACCCACTCTGTCCCTGAGGGGCGGGATGACGATCTCCACGACGCCGAGACGATAATAGAAATCTTCGCGAAAGTTGGAATTCTCCACTTCCAGGATCAAGTCCGTGTTACTGGCCGCAATGACCCGCACGTCCACGGGCGTCGTTCTGGTATCTCCCAGACGCACAATCTCGTTTTGTTGAAGAACACGCAGGAGCTTGCCTTGTAGATCTAAGGGCAGCCCGTCCACGTCATCAAGAAAAAGCGTCCCTTTATGGGCAAGCACAAATTTGCCCATCTGTCCCTCGCGTCGCGCCCCTGTAAAGGCGCCTCCCCGGTATCCGAAAAGCTCGGACTCGATCAGATCCCGGGGTATGGCCGCGCAAGAGACAGCGACGAACGGCTCATTCCGGCGGTTACTGTAGTTGTGTATGGATTGGGCAAAGAGTTCCTTCCCCGTGCCGCTTTCACCCAGAAGCAGAACCCTTGAGTTTGTCTTGGCGGCGATCTTTGCAAGCTCAATCTGTCTCAGTAATGCGGGGTTATACCCCTTAATGTCTTTGAAATCGTACTTGGCATAATTGCCACCGATCTTCTTGGCCAGGTTTATCACTTGGCGCTTCTGGGCCATGGTAATGATAGCGCCCAGAATGTGGCCCGAAGCGTTTCTCACCGGGTCCACGGAACATATGTAGCTCCTGTGGCCGATGGGACAGGAGAAACCCGTCTCCCTGCCGGCAAAATACTTTCTGCTGCGAAGTGCCTGAATGAGGGATTCTTCGGGTTGAGCCACCTCATCGATCGAGTGATCGAGAACAGAGTCCTTGTCCAGCCCGAGCATTTCAGCGGCTGTGCTGTTCAGCCGCGTGATGTTCAGATCATTATCCAGGGCAATGAGCCCGTCGGAGATAGCATTAAAAATTAGGGTCAGCATGGAGTTGAGCTGGTGCTTCTCATCAATAAGGTCCCGCTCGCGGAGCTGACTTTCGATGGTTTCCGCTGCTGCCGTGACGAGGGCAAGCGTGTGCTGGTGACGACCCACGGAGCGCCCTGAAAGGGTGATGGCCCCAATAATGTTCCCAGAGCTGTTTAGTATCGGGGCTGAAGAGCAGGTCCACGGATGGTGGTGGATATTATAATGTTCCGCTCCGGTGAGCTGGATAGGCTTTCCTTCCGTTAGGCATAAGCCGATAGCGTTTGTTCCTGCGGACTCAATGGTTCGCTGACACCCGGGCAGGTAGTAGTTCTGCTCTGCCATCTCCAAGATGTCCCTGTCTCCCAGGACCAGAAGCACGTAACCGTCCTTATCCGATAGGGTGACAATGAAACCGGTCTCTCTCACTGAGATCTCCACCATCTGCATCACGGGCTTGGAGACTTCAATGAAGTCCTTGTTGCGCCGCAGCAAACTGACGAGTCTGTTTTTTGAAAGGGTGGGTGGGGAATTCTCGATGAAAGGGTCCAGACCGATCTCCCTGCACCTGTGCCACGAACTCAGGACTTCCGGCCTGACCCCTTCGCTCGATGAAAGACCTTCACGGACCACCCTTTCCCAGGCCCTTTTCACAGGGTCTGCAGCGGAAGAGGGAATGTCCATGGGACGGATGTGTACTTTTTTTTCAACCATGGATTCATCTCCAAACTTTTGATTTTGAAACCGTTCTCCGGCTGGTTTACAGCCTATCGAGGCGAGTCCCCAAGGGCTGACATCCGGGACAGCCGATCTTTGGCTATGAGGTAGAGCTGGTCCGCCTGATAGGAGCTCCTGACGTACGGTGAGCTGGCCACCCCGTAGAATCCGCGACCTAAGGCCTCCTGCCTGAATTCCTCAAATTCCTCGGGCGGAACATATCGGATGACGGGGTGGTGCGTTGCCGAAGGGGCCAAATACTGGCCCAGAGTGAGCAAATGGCAACCCGCCTCCCGGAGATCGTCCATAACCTTGAGAAGCTCCCCCTTTGTTTCGCCCAGTCCCAGCATGAGTCCCGATTTTGTCACCACAGAGGAAGCAGATTCGGTAGCCCTGGATAACAATTGGAGCGAACGGCGGTAATCGGCCTGTGGTCGAACGGTGTCGTACAGACGGGGTACCGTTTCCACATTATGGTTCAGTACCTGAGGTCCTCTTGCAAGCACTGTTTCCAGGGCATCCCAATTTCCACCGAGATCAGAGATGAGGACCTCGACCTGGACACCCGTGCACTTCTCGTGGATGGCTGACACAGTTCGGGCGATGTGTCCGGCACCCCCATCGTCCAGGTCGTCTCGTGTCACCATGGTCAGGACACAGTAAGTCACTTTCAGTTGGGACACAGCCTCTGCCGTTCGGCTCGGTTCCCCTTCATCGGGCGGGTGGATGGTTGATTTATCCACGGTACAGAAGGTACAGCGCCGGGTACATCCGGGCCCCAAAAGGAGAAAGGTGGCCGTGCCGCGGCTGTAGCACTCCATCTGATTGGGGCAATGGGCCTCCTGACAGACCGTACGGAGGGACCCATTTTTAACGATAGCCATGACGGTTTCAATCTGGCCTCCGGAGGGGATTCTGCGCACGAGCCAAGGAGGTTTCTTTCTGATGCCGTTCATCATGTGTCCGTATTTTGTCCCATATTTTTTCCAAGATGTGACTATAAGGGTTTCGAGTCTAATTGTCAATCATTCAGAATGGTTACTTTGTAAATTCCTGTGTAGATTGTCCTACTTTGAGACAGTCATTCTGTATCAAATTAGAACATACGTCCTGTTTTGGGACAGCGCTCGGGCCTAGAGGATCCCATGCGATATCCTTTATAATTGAAAGATTCATAGTATTCTCAAGGCATTAGATTGTTTTTAAACGGTTCGGGCGCGGTGGCATCTTATTTGCTATAGTTGCAGAATAAAAGGGGAAGGACAACATAACAACGCCACTTTGTGCTATGGTCAACTTACAAGACTAAAGTCTTTAGATCGGGAGGTCATTGAATGGAAGTGAAAAAGGATTTTGCCCTCTATCTTATGAGGAAGATGCTGGAGATCAGGTTTTTTGAAGAGAAAATTGTGGATCAGTATGCACGAGGAACCGTGCCGGGGCTGGCCCACCTTTACATCGGCGAGGAGGCCGTTGCCGTGGGGGCATGCGCCAATCTGAAAGAGGATGACATGATCACCAGTACCCATCGTGGTCACGGGCATTGCATTGCCAAAGGAGCGGATGTCAACCGCATGATGGCTGAGCTGTTCGGAAAAAAAGATGGCTATTGCAAAGGCAAAGGGGGTTCCATGCACATTGCCGATATGCAGATCGGGATGCTTGGAGCCATGGGGATTGTGGGCAGTGGCGGCCCCATCGCTGTGGGTGCCGCCCTGGCCGCAAAAAAGAGAAAGAGCGGGCAGGTGGTCATCTGCTTCTTTGGGGATGCGGCCACAAACACGGGAGCTTTTCATGAAAGCGCCAATTTTGCCTCTCTATACAGATTGCCTGTTGTCTTTGTCTGTGAAAATAACTTGTACGGCATCTCGGTCTCTATGAAACGTCACACGAGGGTGAAGCATATCGCAGACCGCGCCGCGGGCTACAATATGCCGGGCGTCACGGTGGACGGGAATGATGTCTTGAAAGTGTACGGAGCGGTTGGAAAGGCGGTGGAGGCCGCTCGCAAGGGCAAGGGACCCACACTGGTGGAGTGCATGACGTATCGGTTCCGTGGGCATTTTGAAGGGGATCCAAACCTGGGCGAACGCTACCGAACGAAAAAGGAGATGGAGCAGTGGATGGCCAAATGCCCGATCAAGAGGTTCAAAAAGACGATCCTAGATAGAAAATGGGCTTCTAAAAAGGAGCTTGAAAAGATGGAAAATGATGTCCGCCAAGAGGTGGAGGACGCCATGGCGTATGCCAATGCGTCGCCATTCCCCGAGGGGGAAGAGACATTGGAAGATGTATTTGCATAATATGAGAGGAGGGAACCATGCGCGAGATACTTTACAGGGAAGCCCTCAATGAGTCCCTGAGACAGAATCTTGAAATGGATGAACGGGTCTTTGTGATGGGTGAGGACGTGGGTATTTTCGGGGGAATTTTCCAGATCACCGCTGGACTCATGAAAGACTTTGGGGAAGAGAGGGTCATGGACACACCCATTTCAGAGTCCGCCATTCTAGGCGGTGGTATCGGCGCGGCCATAAATGGTATGCGACCTGTGGTGGAGATTATGAATATGGATTTTCTCTTCGCCTGCATGGATCAGTTGGCCAACCAGGCCGCAAAGATACGATACATGTTCGGGGGGCAGGTCACCATTCCACTGGTCATCAGGGCCCCCGGTGGTGGGGGGCGGGGTGCCGCCGCGCACCATTCCCAGATACTTCACGGGCTTTTTATGCACATTCCGGGGCTAAAGATAGCCATACCTTCGACACCCTATGACGCAAAGGGGCTATTGAATACGGCCATTCAAGACGATAATCCCGTGTTATTCCTTGAAGATAAGATGCTCTATAACACCAAGGGACCGGTTCCGGAAGAATACTATACAGTGCCCTTCGGAGAGGCTGAGATCAGGCGGGAAGGGCGTGATCTGACCATCGTGGCCACCTTCAGAATGGTGGGTAAGGCTCTCAGTGTGGCCCAGGAGCTGGCCAAGGAGGGCATTGAAATAGAGGTGATCGACCCGAGGACACTTTGTCCCCTTGACCGAGGGGCCATCCTGGAGTCGGTAAAGAAGACGGGGAAACTTATTACAGTGGACGAAGGGAACAAAGTGAACGGGTTCGGAGCAGAAATCGCGGCCATGGTAAGTGAAGAGGCCATTGAGTATCTGCAGGCCCCTATCTGCAGGGTTGCTGCGCCCATGACGCCTGTGCCCTACGGACCTACCCTGGAGAAATTCTATATTCCCGATGAGGAGGATATCAAAGAGGCCGTCCGGAAGGCGATGGCATATCATTAGAGTAAGCACGTTCTCCGTTTATGAAGCCGGAGAACAAGAGGGGAGAAAATCATGCCAGTAGAAGTTGTGATGCCCGCCCTGGGGCTCACCGTTGAAAAAGGAATAATCATAAAGTGGCTCAAGGGGGAAGGAGAAGCGGTCAAAAAGGGAGAGCCCCTTTTCGAGGTGGAGGCCGATAAGGTGGCCACTGAGGTGGAGTCCCCTGCCAGCGGTATTCTTGCCAGGATTCTGATCCAGGAGGGTGTTGAAGTTCCCATCCTGACCGTGGTGGGGGTTATCACGGAAGTAGGTGAGGCCTTGCCTGCAGAATATGCAGCCCCGGCAGCGGCCGCGCCTCTGCCCGAGGCCGAGGCAGGTGTGGAAGCCCGGCACGTAGCCGGTCCAACAGCGTCATCAATGGAGGCCGGGGTACCGGGCGGCCCCATCAGAGTCGTACCTGCGGCCAGGAGGCTTGCTCGGGAGAAGGGAATTGAGCTCGAGAGCATAACCGGCACGGGTCCTGAGGGTGTCATCCTGGTCCGGGATATTGAAGCGGGTTTCAAGGCACCCGAAGAGGTCGCGGTCAGGGCCACATTCCTGGCCCGTAAGGTGGCCCGGATAGAGGGGGTTCCCCTAGAGAGCGTTCAGGGCACGGGTGTCCATGGCCGGGTCATGCGGGCCGATGTGGATCGAGCGATGCAGGAGGCGGCCCTGCCGGCACGGGGTGAGGTGATTCCCATGAGCAGGATGCGCAAGGTCATTGCGCGTCGCATGTCCGAGAGCTACCTGGCTGCGCCGCACATTTACTTTTTCACGGAGGTCTGTATGGACCCCCTCCTGGATTTCAAAAAGGAGATTCTTTCCGACTTTGAGGAAAAATTTGAACTGAGGCCCTCCATTAATGATTTTCTGATCAAGGCCGTGGCCATGAATCTCGTGGATTTCCCCGGGCTCAATGCCATGGTAGAGGGTGAGGGGATCCGTATCCTGCCGGACATCAACGTCTGTCTGGCCGTGGCCCTGCCGGAAGGTCTTATTGTTCCCGCCATTGCCCATGCGGACAAGTTGGGAATCGTGGAGATCTGCCGCCAAAGGGAAGACCTGGTGCAGAGGGCCAAGGAGGGGAAACTGACCATGGATGAGCTGGAACGGGGCACCTTTACCATTTCCAGCCTGGCACAGTACGACATCACGCATTTTACCGCCATTTTGAACCCGCCACAGAGCGGCATTCTTTCGGTCGGCAAGACTCGGGAGCAACTCGCCATGGTGCACGGCGAGGTGAGGGTGAAAAGGGTCACCACCCTGGGTCTTGGCGTTGACCACAGGATCATCGACGGGGCCGTAGCCGCCGATTTTATGCAGAACCTGAAGCAGAAGCTGGAGCGGCCTCAGTTCTCTTTTCTTCAACTATAATGTAACCGATTCCAAGGGAGAAATGCCTATGTCTGATGTGATCTATGACGTGGTCGTTCTGGGTGGCGGAGCGGGAGGGGTCCCAGCAGCGATCAGGGCGGCCCAGCTTGGAGGGCGTGTGGCCATTATTGAGGCGGGGGAGTTTGGCGGGCTCTGTATGAACAGGGGATGCATACCCTTTTGCCACATGGCCGAGGTATCCAGGATACACGGGAGCCTTGCCCTTGGAAAGGAGATGGGCCTGGATGTTTCTGGAGTCTCTTTAAATTACGCTACCTTCAGGAAGCGACAGGATGAGCTTATCAGGTTTATGAGGGAAGGCGTCATAGGCATGCTCAATAAGAGGAAAGTCAGAATCATTCAAGGAAAGGGAAAGCTTGTCGGCAGGGGGAAAGTGGAGGTCAAGGGAGATATAATTTCCTATAGAAACCTGATCCTGGCCACAGGGGCAAAATGGTTAAAACCGGATATTCCCGGAATGGACCTGGAAGACGTGGTTACCACCGATTATCTCCTGGAGACCGAGTCCCTGCCCAAGAGGGTTCTGCTGTTTGGTACGAGCCCATGGCTTCTGGAGATTGCCCAATTTCTTCATCATTTCGGTTCGAAAGTCATTCTGGCCACGGATGGCAAGAGCATTCTTTCGGCGGAGAACAAAACAATTCGAACCCGGCTTGCAAAGGCCATGAAAAACCAGGGAATTGGCATCAGCTCAAGGGCTCAGATCCTGGATCTGAGCAAGAAAAAGGATGGCCTTCACGTTTTATTGAAAGTAAAGGAGAAAGAGGATACAGTCGTTGTGGATCGGCTGGTTATGCTGAAGAGAGGGGCAGCACTCGATGGCCTTGGACTGTCTACTGTGGGACTCGGTGGGCAAGGCGAGTACCTCAAGATAAATGATCGGATGCAAACGGCTGTTGACAATATCTATGCGATTGGGGATATTACAAGACCGGAGGAGAGACACTATTCCCATGCCGCTTCCGCGGGCGGGATGATAGCCGCAGAAAATGCCATGGGTTTGCAGGAGAGGTGTTTTGATCCTCGAACTGTGGCCAGAATCGTCTTTACGCAGCCTCAAGTGGCCTGCGTCGGGTTAACCGAAAAAGAGGCAAAAAAGGCGGGGCATGAGGTCATGGTCGGTGCCGCTCCCCTTTCTATGAACCCCAGTGGAATGATTTTGTCCCAGACCATGGGGCTCGTGGAGTTGGTTTCAGAGAAAAAATACGGAGAGATCCTCGGTGTGCACATGGTGGGGGACGGGGTTGCTGAGATGATCGGCCAGGGTATCCTCGCCATGCAAATGGAGCTGACACTGGAGGAACTGGCGAGAGCCACTTTTCCACATCCGACCCTGAGCGAGTCTCTGCCAGAAGCGGCAAGGCAAGCCATGGGTTTGCCTATCTATCTACCCTAACTCTAACAATGGAACGAATCGGCAAAAATCCATAAAAGGAGGAAGACCATGAAATACAACAGACCGCATGCTACCGCCAAATGGGGTCTAATGGCTACAGACTGGGAGGCGGGCGTTGATTATTCTCGTCTCATTAGGGAGAGGTTCGAAAAGGCCCAGGCCTCTGTCAAGGCGAGTGGGCTGGGAGCCGTGCTAACTTTCAATTTTGATAATATCCGGTATATTACAGCGACCCATATCGGTGAATGGTGCAGGGATAAGATGAATAGATACGCCATATGTCCAAAGGACGGGGGGGCCTATCTCTTCGACCCGGCGGTACCTGCTAAGCGCATCAGCTCACCATGGATGGAAGAGCGCATGGAGATACCCATCAGCACCATGTTGGGGGCTCTCCCCCCTGACATGAAGGTGAATGAACAATTTGCAAAACAGGTCAAGAGGGTCCTCACGGATTATGGAGTAGAAAAGGAGCCCCTGGGTGTGGACATTATGGAGCTGCCCATGCTGCGGGCCCTTGAAAAGGAAGGCATAGAGGTGGTGGATGGCCAGCAGGTCATGCTTGATGCGAGGGAGGTCAAAACCCCCGACGAAATCGAGCTGCTTAAGCAGGCCGCGGCCATGGTAGATGCCGTTTATGAGGATATCGCCCGGGCCATACGTCCGGGGACCAGGGAGCACGAACTGGTTGCGCTGGCTAACCAGAAGCTCTTTCTGCTCGGGGCCGAGAGGGTGGAGTGCGTTAACTCTGTCTCGGGCGGCCGGGGTAAGCCCCACTCCCATACCTTTGCGGATCGCATCATACAGCCTGGAGACATGATATTCCTGGATCTCATGCACGCCTTCAACGGTTACCGTACGTGTTACTACCGGACCTTCATTTGTGGCAAGCCCAACAAGTACCAGCTTGAGGCCTATGAAACCTGTTCAAAATGGCTATCCGACGGGATCGATGTGATCAAGCCGGGAGCGACCACGGCCGATGTGGCTGCCGTGTGGCCGGAGGCCCAGGAATTCGGCTACCGCAATGAGGATGAAGCCTTCCTGCTTCAGTACGGACACGGCATCGGGCTCAGTCTCTGGGAGCGCCCGATCCTGTCCCGTCGCTTCTCTTTTGACCACCCCACAGAGTTCAAGGAAGGCATGACCTTTGCCGTGGAGACCTGGTGCGGGGCAGAAGACGGATCAGGGGCGGCCAGAATCGAGGAGGAGATTGTGGTGACCAAGGAGGCCTGCGAGATTATTACGAACTATCCCAGTGATCATCTCATTTCTTGCGGGCTTCCCGGTTGTGAGGTTTATTAACAGCGTTGTGGGGATGGATCATCCATCCATGAAGAGAACATCTGGAGGGAATTTATTTTTGCCCGTGGCAATAGCCTATTGTCCGGATTAAGGAAAGGAGGTGAGAGATTTTTGTGAATTTTCGACTAGGGTGTAAAGTCTCTCAGTTTTACAAATAAACCAAAAAGCACAAAGGAGGTTTCCTACAATGGCTGATTACAAAGAGGCAACACTGTATAAAATGGAAGAACTGCAGTCCGCTTGTCCACCGAAACATGTGAATACAGATGCATTTACACTGATCCCCCAGGAAACCGGCGCCAAGAGGTTCGTTCTGTTTTGCACCGAGGTCCATCCGGGTGGTGAGGCCCAACTGGATGTGCATCCCGGCAGGGAGCATTGCTATTTCATGCTTTCCGGCGCTGGTGAAGCCGAGGTCAATGGTAAGAAATTCACAGTACGCCCTGGCGACTGCCTCTGGATCCCACCAGATGCAGAACACGGCATCAAACCCATTGGCGGCCAGACCATTCGGTTTGCGGTTGTGACCGCTCCGCCCCCATGGGAGGATGTCTAATTTTCCCGATTTCCCATAAGGGAAAGACAGAGGAAAGTGGCCACCCCGGTTCCCAGAATGCATGTTTCATGACTTCGGGGGTCGGGGAGGCCTGCGTATTCTCGCCCCTTTTTATCGTCGGAGAGCGGATCATGCCGCCGCTATAAAGGAGGGGGATGTCTAGCTGCCAGTATAGGCAAAAGTTCTATTCATTTACGTGCCCCATTCTTCACATGGATTGGGGAGAAATTGGGAAGAAAATGATTCTGACTTTCTTCTTATAAAGCATCAAAAACACTTCGTTAAGATAGAAAAGAGGAGAAAGGATATGGCAGACAAGCAAAAAATAGGATGGATTGGTTTGGGTAAGATGGGGATACCCATGTCTTCCAATCTCGTTAAAGCGGGATATGCGGTAACGGTATACAACCGAACAGCGAAAAAAACAAAGGAACTCGCCGATCAGGGCGCCCAAGTTGCAGATTCTCCCAAGGCAGCGGCTGAGGGCCAGGATGTCATCATATCCATGATTTCTGATGATCCTGTCTTGGAAGCCGTTTCATTCGGACCTAACGGTGCCTTTGAGGGGGCGAAGTCCGGCGCCATCTATATCGACATGAGCACCGTATCCCCACCCGCATCGGCCCGCGTTGCCGAGGCGGCTGACAAGAAGAAAATCAAGTACTTGAGGGCCCCTGTGTCCGGGAGTACGGCCCTGGCCGCAGCGGCGACGCTGACGATTTTCGCTTCAGGACCTAAAGATGCCTATGACCAGTGTGTGGATATTTTCGGCAGCATGGGACAGAAATCTTTCCACGTGGGTACGGGAGAAGAGGCCCGCTACCTCAAGCTGGTTCTCAATATGATGGTTGGTCTGACTTCAGCCATGGTTGGCGAAGCGCTTACCTTCGGGGAGTCGGGGGGCATGGATTGGGACCAGATGATTGAGATCGTCACCAACAGTGTCGTGGCTTCACCACTGATAGGGTATAAGGCCCAGATGCTGAAAGATCGAAACTATGCACCCGCATTTACAGCCGCTCAGATGGCAAAAGATTTTGACATCGCGCTCGATACGGGTAAGGTCAATAATGTCCCCATGCCTCTGACGGCCATCGTTCGTCAATTCTGGGGCACCATGAAGGCTCAGGGGAAAGGAGACCTTGACTTCTTTGCCCTCGTAACCCTCTTGGAGCAGATGGCCGGTCGTTAAGCTTCGGCGTTCAATGGGGATGATTCACAACCTGGTGTCCAGCTGACCGCGGTAAGATCAAGACAGGTTGGGAGAGAGCTAAATCTTCCGGACTTGTGGTGCACGCCTCCTGTTTGCGTTGTGGGGGAACAACCCACCGCCCTGGAGGTGTGCCCCATGAGATCACATCTTTGCTCTGATCCCTTATACGAGCACGTTTATTCTACCCGGTATGCCCAGAACCACCCACCTCTATTTGTAAGGGTGAAACGAAATGCCGGTGCCTTTTGAGGCGCCCACAATTTGCCCTTTCAGTCAAACGCATAAACCCTCTTTAAGGGCGGGCTTCTAAGGAAGGGATTGAGGGAAATTAGAGCCCGGCAATCCGCGATCGCCCTAAAGAAGAAGCAAAGAAGTATGCATGGCTTTTACAATACATTATTGAGAATTGATGTTCACCGAAAGAAATTTGAAGTGGATCCCATTTCCGATGCGCTTCTCAAACGTACGCTAGGGGGGAAGGGTCTGGCCACCCACCTTTTACTCCAGCATAATCCACCGCGAGTGGATCCCTTGAGTCCGGCCAATCATCTGGTTCTCGTTACCGGGCCGGTTACCGGAACAGCCATATGGGGTTCCTGCCGTCACGGCGTGTTCGCCAAGTCGCCGCAGACCGGCTACTACGCCGAGTCCTATGCCGGTGGCACGATGGCTGAATACATGGCGCGCTCAGGCTACGACGCCGTGATGATACAGGGCGCCTCAGATGAACCGGTGTGGATCGAAATCTGTGAGGCAGGAGCGTTTTTCCATAACGCGAGGGACCTCTGGGGCCTGGACACGTTTGAGACCGAAGACCGAGTTAAGTCCTGGATAAAAGAGAATCGTTCTGAGGCAAAGAAGTGTGGCGTCGTCTCCATCGGCCCGGCCGGGGAGAATCAGGTCCATTTCGCTGTTATTGAGAATGACTACTGGCGGAGTGCGGGACGTACAGGAGTGGGTGCCGTGATGGGCTCCAAGAAGATCAAATCCATTGCCTTCTGGGGTAATAAGAGGAAGGAACTGGCCGACGCCGATGTGGTAAAGGGCTTTGTAAAGGAGCTTGCACAACGAGCAAAAAATGATGCTGGGGTCAAGGCTTACAAGAGCATGGGAACACCTATGCTGGTGGATATCGCCAATCATTTGGGGACTTTTCCTACGCGCTATTGGCAAAAGGGTCAGGCTGAGCACGCGGAAAACATCAATGCGACGGCCTTGCACGAGCGCCTTCAGGTTACGCCGAATGCATGCCTCAGGTGTTTCATAGCATGTGGTAGGATGGGCATCGTAGAGAAAGGAAGGCACGCGGGCCTTAAGATCGAAGGCCCTGAGTATGAGACCATTTATGCTTTCGGTGGACTCTGCGAGGTGGATAGCATTGAAGAAATCGCGTACCTTAACGATATCTGTGACCGTCTAGGTCTGGACACCATGACCGCCGGTAACTTGGTGGCTTTAACTGTTGAGGCGTCGCGCCAAGGCAAAATAGATGAACAGATCGACTACGGCCAGGTGGACAAGATGGCCCAACTCCTGGGGGACATCGCCTACCGGCGAGGAATCGGAGACATCCTGGCTCAAGGGATTAAGACTGTGGCCAGAGAATGGGATATGGAAGACCAGGCTATCCACGTCAAGGGCATGGAACCCGCGGGCTACGATCCCCGCGTATTAAAGGGGATGGGCTTGGCCTATGGAACCTCGGACCGGGGGGCATGTCACCTCCGTGCCACTTTTTATAAGCCCGAAATTTCGGGAATAATCGATCC
>SMTZ1_10005282_pt1 | contig 22619 bp, 18 predicted proteins | sample DeeMarSWOR136_30_FD_25667 | JGI IMG/M metagenome (IMG submission 25667) | reverse complement strand
CGTTCCCGGAGAAAGCCAATTCTTGGCATGGACACGTCTGCACGGAACCCGCCGTCGCTCTTACAGGCTATGGCGCGCCAAGCAGTGTCGCGTCTCAGAAATTCCTTTCATAATTGACAAAGAGGGAGTGGTGAAAATTAGGTTTTCCCGGGGCCGTCAGGAGGCGGTCGTCCAGCCCGCAACCATACCTCCCATGCCTTTGGAACGGCCCCCTGTCCCTGATATCTGTTGCTGAGCAGCCCCGCCCGCCATCGCGAGCCGCTCAGGCGAGGCGGGCGGGCCCAGAGAATACTCTATCAAACACCTTACATCTCCCGGGCCTGCACGTTGCCCCTATTGACATGATGGGGGCGTCCAACAAGCTTTGTGGGAAGTTGGGGTTGCGGATCTGTAAGACCACCTCCCGACGGCCCCGCGATCAAGCAATAAATTATTCAAGTTATTTCTGGGACGTGATACTAGGTGCGGCTTCGGCTATGAGGGTCGAGTCCTTGGCGAAGGGGAGTATAAAAAGGGTCGGGTTTTGAAGTGCTGACGCATTGCTCTCGCAAGCGCCTCAGATAGACGAGAAACTCCTTGTTCCCCTTAGGCCCCAGGATGGGGGACGGCATCCGGCCTGCCACCTGCCAGCCGATGCTCTCAAAGAACCGACTCAAGTTCTGGACCACCGCCTCATGGAGCGCCGGATCGCGGACCACACCGCCTTTTCCCACCTGGCCCTTGCCCACCTCGAACTGGGGTTTGATCAGGGCAATGATGAAAGCCTTATCCGGGAGCAGTGCCGACACGGCCGGCACAACCAGCTTAAGAGAGATAAAAGAGACATCGATGACCGCGCCATGGGGCTTTTCTTTCACATCTCCAATCTGGAGATGACGGATGTTGGTTCTCTCAAGGACAACGACTCGTGGGTCCTGTCGGAGTTTCCAGTGGAGCTGACCATATCCCACATCAACAGCCACAACTTTTCTTGCACCATTCTGGAGCAGACAGTCTGTGAAACCGCCCGTGGATGAACCCACATCCACAATCACCTTACCGCGAACATCCAAGGCAAACGCCTTTAGGGCGGCCTCCAGCTTGAGCCCCCCCCGGCTCACATAGGGCGGATAATGTCTCTTCACCGAGATCGCCGAGGATGGCGCAATGAGATGCCCCGGTTTGTCGACCCGGACATGGTTTACCTCAACGAGGCCTGCCATGATCACGGCCCTCGCCTTCTCACGGCTCTCCACCAACCCCCTTTGGACCAAGAGCTGATCAAGTCTGGTTCTCATTTTACCCGGCATCAAGTATCCAGGATCTTGCCTCGTGTCCCAGAAATTTTCGTGATAATTCCCAAAAAGGGAATGATCAGAATCGGATTTTCACGGGGCCGTCGAGGGGTGGTCGTCCCTTGAGCAAGCGAGAACTTCATCGACTTATTTCTGGGACGCGATACGAGCATCAGTGCTATTTACAGAACGCCCTCGCCACACCCGCAATTCCCGATGCGTCGAGGCCGTGGTTTGCCCTCAGAACCGCCAAAGGACCGTGTTCGACAAAGGCATCCGGAAGGCCGATGCGCTTCACCTGCACATCTCGAATATCCATGTCATTCAAGAGCTCCAGGAATGCGCTGCTGAGACCGCCTTGGCGAATGTTTTCCTCCACCACCAGAACCTTCCCGGTCGACTGTGCATAGGTAACGAGCTTTGGATCCAGTGGCTTGACAAACCGACAATTCACCACCCCTACAGAAATTCCCTCTTCTTCCAAAAGGGCGACTGCCTCCAAGGAGGGGTGCACCATGCTTCCCAGGGCAATGATCATCAGATCCTTTCCTTCCCTCAGAAGCTCGGACTCGCCTATGGGAATGAGTCTGTACTCAGAGTCCAGAGGGACACCCGTGCCTCGACCTCTCGGATACCGGATGGCCATGGGCGTGGCCTGCTGGAGTGCGGTGAAGACCATGTGGCGCAGTTCATCTTCATCTTTGGGCGCCATGAGGGTCATATTCGGCAAACTTCGCAGGTAGGTGATGTCAAAATGGCCGTGGTGGGTTTGACCGTCCTCACCGACAAGACCGCCGCGGTCCAGGCAAAAGACCACAGGCAGGTTGGGGAGACAGACATCGTGGATGACCTGGTCGAAGGCCCTTTGTAGGAACGTGGAGTATATGGCCACCACCGGTCGAAATCCTTCGGTGGCCAGACCTGCAGCAAAGGTGACGGCATGCTGTTCCGCAATCCCCGCGTCCAGAAAGCGTTCCGGGAAAACGTCAGCAAATTGATTGAGCCCTGTGCCTTCCGGCATGGCGGCAGTTATGGCAAATAGCCGCTCTTCCCGCTGACCAAGATCCACCATGGTCTGCCCGAAGACTTCGGTGTAAGTGGGGGGTTTCTTGGAACCCTCCTTCGGTGTGCCCGTGGAGATTTCAAAACTGCCGACCCCGTGGTAGTGGGCTGGATCCTTCTCAGCGGGACCGTACCCTTTCCCTTTAACCGTAAGGACATGAACAAGCACAGGCCCTTCCAAGTGCTTGATGTTTTCAAACGTTTCGATCAAGCGATCCAGGCGATGGCCGTATATGGGGCCGATGTATTGGAATTTGAAGGCCTCGAAAAGCATGCCCGGCGTGAAAAAAGTAATAAAGGAATCCTCACTCTTTCTAAGAAGACCCAGGATATCCTCACCCACACCGGGAATCGACTTCAGGAAGTTGACCAGTTCTTTCCTGAAATAGACAAACCGACGACCCGTCATTTTGCGGCTCAAGAAGGACGAAAAAGAGCCCACGTTTGGAGATATGGACATGGCATTGTCATTCAAAACCACGACCAGGTCCCTTTCGGTGTGGCCCGCCTGGTTCAGGCCTTCAAAAGCCATTCCAGCCGTTGTGGAGCCGTCGCCGATAACCGAGATAACCTTTGCCTTCTCCCCTTTGAGGGCTTTTGCTGTGCTTATACCCAGTCCCGCCGAAATAGAGGTGCTGCTGTGCCCCGTGTCGAAGGTGTCGTAAGGACTCTCATCCCTTTTTGGAAAGCCGCTGATACCGCCGTAAGTCCGCAGCGTGTGGAACCGATCCCGGCGCCCCGTAATCAGTTTGTGTGCATAGGATTGATGGCCCACATCCCAAATGAGCTTGTCCTCCGGGGCGTCAAACACGTAATGAAGCGCTATGGTCAGCTCTACAACCCCGAGACTCGGCGCAAGATGACCGCCTGTTTTTGCGACCGTCTCAATGATTTTCCGCCGGATCTCTGAGGCAAGCTGCCCGAGGTCTTCCATGGACAGCTTTTTCAGATCAGCCGGGCCTTCAATGCCATTCAAGATATGGTATTGCCCTTTCTCGTCCGTCATCTCTTTCTTTCAATGATATAGGTCGCTAAATTTCTCAGCGGATCCGCTCTGTGATCAAATATCTTCAGAAAGTCCTTGGCCCCGTCTATCAACGCCTTCTGAGTTTCCTTCGATTTATCGAGACCCAGGAGTCCGGGGTAGGTAATTTTTCTTTTTTGCGCATCTCCCCCAACACCCTTACCCATTTTCTCGCTGTCACCCTCGACATCCAAGATATCATCGGCTATCTGAAAGGCCAAACCGATGTTTTCCCCGTAGGCGTGCATGGCTGTAACATGCTCTTCATCGCCGCCGCCTAGAATGGCTCCCGCTGTCACCGAAGCTGCAATGAGCGCACCCGTTTTGTGGGCGTGAATAAACGTCACTAAGTGAGGCTCCACTTGTTGTCCTTCCGATTGAATATCCACCGTCTGACCGCCCACCATGCCCCGGTATCCGGCGGCCTCGGCAATCATGGAAATGACGCGAAGCACGGCTTCGGGTTTCACGCCCCTAAACGCCTCAATACGGCCCATGAGGCGAAAAGCTTCCGTCAACAGGCCGTCTCCGGCCAGAAGCGCCACCGCCTCACCGAAGACTTTGTGATTCGTTGGTTTTCCCCGCCTCAGATCATCATCATCCATGATAGGGAGATCATCATGAATCAGCGAGTAGGTGTGAATCAGTTCAAGGGCGCAAGCCGCAGGAAGGACCGAGGTCCCCTCCCCCCCGACAGCCTCCGCACCAGCCATACAAAGAATGGGCCGCAATCTCTTCCCTCCTGCGAAAAGGCTATACCGCATGGCTTTCACGACATTTGCGGCATGTCCCTCCGGTTCGGGGAAAACCCTTTCCAAGGCCTCATCAACCACCAATCTTTTCTCTTTGAGATAGGCTTTCAGGTCCATGGTCACGTTTCTTCTTTTTCATCGAGCCCAAAGGGCTGTTGTGCAAGCTTGCCGCCACTCTCTTTAATGAGCACGGTGACCTTTTGTTCTGCCTCCTCCAATTTCTTGGAACAGAAGCGGATAAGATTCATGCCTTCCTCAAAGATTTTGAGAGACTCTTCAAGGGTGAGGTCACCCTCTTCCAGGCTCTCGACGATTTCCTCAAGTCTTTCCATTGCTTGTTCAAATTTTTTCTCAGCCATGATCACTCCAGCTGTTCGCTTAAGGTCACCAGACTCAACGGATCTACCCGTGCGCCGTTGATCCTGATCCCTAAATGGAGATGAGGCCCCGTGGCCCGCCCTGTAGCGCCCACGAGACCGACCACCTGCCCCTTCTCCACCTTTTGGTCTTGCTTAACCAAAATCTTCTCGAGATGAAAATACATGCTCAGTATGCCGCCGCCATGATCGATAACCACGGATCGTCCCGGAAAGAAATGATCCGCAGTGAGGACGACCCTGCCATGATTGATCGCTTTGACCGGCGTACCCTTGTCGCCCCTCAAGTCCACGCCCGAATGGGGCGACCTGGGCTGGTTGTTGATAATGCTGCTCCGGCCAAAAGGGCCCACCACGTCGCCATCAAGGGGTCTCACAAAGGAACCCTGCCAGAAGGCCTCGGACGCGGGAGCCTGCCAGAGGGCATTCATAATTTTCGCTTCCTGCTTCACTCTTTCGACCGTTTTCGCATCCAAATCGACCATTTCCTTTGGGACGGTCAATCGGCGCACCCCGTAACGCTTTTTTTCCACCTCAATCTCCAGGCGTTTCTCCTTCCCCGAGGAAAGAGCCTTCACCAGGAGAGGATAGCGACCGGGCTTTTGTCTCAAGTCTGCGCCGATGAACCCCTGCCACGTTCCTTTTTTCTCATCCGGCGCCAGGTGGACTGTCTTACCCATCCAGTTCACCTCCGGCATCCCGTCCTCTGACACTTCCACGGTGATCAAGCCTAGTTGTCCTTGGGAAATCGTCGTCGTGGAAAGGGTGACCTTCGGCTCGGCTCGGCCCATGACCTCATGGCTCAGAAATGGTATTTGCAGCACGAGCAAAACAATAAGGGTGATGAACCATCTCAAAACGCTTGTCCCTCCCTTTCTCTATATGATCTTCTCGACACGACACTCCAGTGCCCCTTCTGAAAGTGTCACCCTCACCTGCTCTCCCTTTTTGATTTCTCTGGCCCGTTTCAGAACCCGCTTTTCAGGCAGTTTCCACGTAATCGAGTATCCCCTTTTCAGAATGGCGAGAGGATTCATGTCCTTGGTTTTCTCCTCCAGCAATGAAAGGTTCATGCGAAAATCCTTGAGTCGCCTGGCGATTAGAAAGCTCAGGGAACGTCTTTGGAAGTCGATTTTCTGAGCCAGAGCAGCCAACTTTTTGGTTGGAGCGTGAAGCATGAGGGCCCGTGCCTCTCCGTTCAACCGCGTTCTGCGTTCCTTGATCAGGAGGCCTGCCTCCCTGGCCAGCTTATTGCTCATTTCATCGAGTCGGATCCATAAATCCGCCAACTGTCTCCTGGGATCACGCACCCTTTTGGACAACAACATCAAGCGCTGACGCTGATGGGCCAGACTGTTCTTCAAGCTCAGTTGGAGCCGACCGCCTAACTGCCCGAGCTTCTCTTCCAATGACTCCTTCTCCACCACCAAGATCTCAGCAGCCGCCGAAGGGGTAGGCGCTCGAAGATCAGCGGCCAAATCCGATATGGTCGTATCGATTTCATGGCCCACAGCCGAAACCACAGGTATCCTAGAGGCCCTGATGGCAAAGGCGAGCTCTTCCTGGTTGAACGCCCAGAGGTCTTCTAAGGACCCGCCTCCCCGTGTGAGAACGATGACATCCACATCCAGTTTCCGGTTCACCAGATCCAAAGCCTCCACCATCTCTCCAGCCGCTTCATCCCCTTGCACCTTGACCGGCACGAGGATAATTTCGATGTTTGCAAACCGGCGCTGGATCACCTTCAGGAAATCCCGGATGGCCGCGCCCGTGGGTGAGGTAATGACCGCCACCCTCTGAGGAAGATAGGGCAACGGTTTCTTCACCTCCTGATCAAAAACGCCCTGGGCCGCGAGCTTCTTCTTCAACTGCTCGAAAGCAAGGGCCAGCGCGCCGACACCCAGGGGCTCCAAATAATCGAGAATAATCTGATACTCCCCTCGGGGTTCATAGATGGCCACCCTGCCCTGCACAATGACTTTCATCCCGTCTTCGGGCATAAACTTGAGATACCGGGCCTGAGGTCGGAACATGATTGCTCTGATCTGAGCCTTCTCATCCTTGAGAACCATGTAGTAGTGTCCGGAGGCGGGTACCCGAAAATTAGAAATCTCCCCCTCCACCCAGACGAAGTCAAAAGTCCCTTCCAAAAGGTCCTTGATCTCTTCTGTGAGGGCGCTGACCGTGTAGATCTTCGTCTTTTGATTATCGGAGAGAATGCCGGATTCCTTCACGCCTTCCCCAGTCACCTCGGAATGGATTTCAGATCCCTTAAGCCTCTGACGATATTTATTAAAATATTATAACATATTACACAAGCCCCTTTTGGTATTCCGTCTCAAGCCATCGCTCATGGCTTGACGACATGGCGATTCACCAAGATGATCCTGTTGCCTATGTGATTGACACCCAACGATTTTTTCAATATCCTCCACCGCATGTCTGCCACCATCTCAACCCATCGACAGGAGGGGCTTATCCCCTATCAGAAAAACACGCCCTCTCACTTCGCAAAGGAAATATTCTGATGGCCCAAAAACTTTTCACGGAAACGGATCTTCGCCAGATTCAAGAGAGGGGCCTCACACCGGACAAGGTGCTTGACCAAATCGGCACTTTTAGGAAAGGTTTCCCCTATGCCCAATTGAGGCGACCCTGCACCGTGGGAGACGGGATTCATGTCTTAGAAGAGCAGGACCTCCAAAGTCTTGCGGCCCTTCACACCGAGGCAGCCCTCGCTGGAAGGATGATGAAATTTGTGCCCGCCTCAGGGGCAGCCACGCGCATGTTCAAGTTGCTCCTTTCTTTCAATAGCCACTACGACGTCATAGACGAGGAGAACATCGCAGATCAAGCCGGAAGGAACGACCCTGATCACCAGAAGCTTCTGGCCTTCATAAGGGAGATCAGGCATTTTGCCTTTTTCGACCAGCTCAAGCAAAAAATGGCCGAGGACGGCTTAGACACAGAGGCTCTCATATTGAGCGGCCGCTACAAACCCATTTTGGACTACGTCCTTACATCAAAAGGTCTGGACTTGGCCGATCTTCCCAAAGGGCTCATCCCCTTTCACCGTTATCCCAATCACGTGCGCACGCCCTTTGAAGAACACCTGGTGGAAGCCGCCGCCTATGCTCAAGACAGGGGTGGACGAGCCTGCATTCATTTTACCGTCTCACCTGACCACGAAGTCGCTGTCAGGGAATATATCGAAACGGTGCGACCTCGCTACGAACTGTCGGGTGCCACCTATGAGGTGACTTTTTCCAACCAGAAACCATCCACAGACACCATTGCTGTCGATATGGACAATGAGCCCTTCCGAGATCGGGAGGGAAGACTCGTTTTTAGACCCGGCGGTCACGGCGCTCTGCTGGAAAATCTCAGTGCGCTGAATGGAGACGTCATATTCATTAAGAACATCGATAACGTTGTTCCTGACAGGCTTAAAGAGGTCACCTATACCTACAAAAGGGCTCTCGGCGGTTTCCTTGTTGCGCTGCAGAATAAGATCTTTTCCTATGCAGAAAGGCTGGCAAAAAAAAATGTGGATGAGCGCCTCCTCAATGAGGTCTTCCAATTTGCCTCTGAGGAGCTCTTTATGGCTTTGCCTAAGGCACTGATCCCCGTGTCATTTGACGAAAAATTGGACTTCCTTTTCCGAAAATTGAACAGGCCCCTGCGGGTGTGTGGGGTTGTGAAAAATGTGGGAGAACCGGGAGGCGGACCCTTCTGGGTGGAAGAAAAAGATGGAAGCCTCTCCCATCAGATCGTTGAGAAATCTCAAGTGAACATGGAATCAGCCGAACAAAGAAAAAGCTGGGAATCGGCCACCCACTTCAACCCGGTTGACATTGTTTGCGGGGTGCGCGACTACAGGGGAAGACCTTTTGAGTTGGCGGACTATGTGGACCCCGATACGGGCTTCATCTCCATCAAATCCAAGGACGGAAAAGAACTGAAAGCCCTGGAGCTTCCTGGCCTCTGGAACGGCTCTATGGCCAAATGGATTACAGTCTTTGTCGAAGTTCCCCTCATCACATTTAACCCGGTCAAAACGGTCCTCGATTTGCTGCGAAAGGAGCACCAACCCGAATGACCGTTTCGCCCCCGTATCAAATCTGCCCCAGTGATAAAACTGAGCATGTCCCATATCTTTTACTGGACAAAGGGGGTAGATAACTCTTGCAGCCTCTACCAGCACTTTCCCTTTTTTGCCCTCTGTGTCCAGCAGATGACTTCTGGGTAAAGCACAGTGTGCTAACAGGGGGATGGGATCTGCCGTCACGCTCGGAGAGCCTTTTGCGATGCGATTCCGAGTCCCCTCGAAACAGCGGGGCGAGGGTTGGGGACTGAGGTGCTAAGGAGAAAAAAAGAGCGAGTCATGAGAAAACGCGCCATCACGGCTTACTTGGTCATCGCCCTAAAAGGCTTTTGCATGGGAGCAGCCGATGTCGTGCCGGGCGTATCGGGCGGCACCATGGCATTTATCCTCGGAATCTATGAAGAGCTCATCGCCTCCATTCGCTCTCTTGACACGAATTTTCTCAAGCGCTTGTTTGCACTCAAGATAAAAGAGGCCATGCAAGTTGTCTCCTGGCCGTTCTTGCTGGCCTTGTTTTTGGGGATATTCACAGCCATTTTCTCACTCGCAAGAATCCTGGCCTGGCTTCTTGTAAACCAGCCTGTTCTCATCTGGTCCTTTTTCTTCGGCCTTATTCTGGCCTCTGTCTTCACTGTAGGGCGCAATCTGGATCGATGGCGTGTTGTCACGGCCGTGTGGTTGGCCCTTGGAGCCATTGGAGCTTATTGGGTTGTGGGCATGGTTCCTCTCTCTACCCCGGAGACACCTTGGTTCCTAGTTCTCAGTGGGGCGGTCGCCATCTGTGCTATGATCCTTCCTGGAATTTCCGGATCATTCATTCTCGTCCTCATGGGGAAATATGAATATCTTCTGAGGGCGGTGAACCACCGTGACATCGTCACCTTGGCTTTGGCCGCACTGGGAGCCGCTATTGGACTCATCACCTTTGTTCGGGTCTTAAACTGGCTCCTGAAAAGACACCGCGAGGCGACTATAGCCACTTTGACCGGCCTCATGCTCGGCGCTTTGAGAAAGGTATGGCCCTGGAAAAAACCCTTGGAAGGCATGGCAACAGGGGATGGAAACTCCCTCGTGGTCGCCCAGGTGAACACCCTGCCCTCCGGGTGGAATACAGAGGTGACCATCGCCCTTGTCCTTGCCGCCATAGGCTTCTTGGTCGTCATCACCCTCAACGTGTGGGCTCGAAGGAATAGCGACCATGAGCGGGCTTGATGGATGAACAATGATACCGATTCGTGACACAACCCGGTCCAGAAACTATCCTGTCGTTAACACCTTTCTCATCAGTCTCAATGCCCTGCTTTTTTTTGTGCAACTCATGCAGGGGCCCGAGCAGACACGATTTATCGTTACCTATGGGCTCGTTCCTGCACGATATTCCGTACCAGCCATCGCAGCCCACTTTACCCTGTCCCAGCAAATCCTCGCCCTCTTCACCTTCATGTTCCTCCACGGTGGTTTCTGGCACATCCTGGGAAACATGTGGTCGTTATACATTTTCGGCGACAACGTGGAGGACCGGTTGGGGCCTTTGCGGTACCTTCTCTTTTATCTCCTCTGTGGTTGGGCCTCTGGATTGTTCCACCTTTTTACAAACTGGCATTCCCAAATCCCGACAATCGGGGCGAGCGGTGCCATTGCGGGTGTTATGGGAGCTTATCTCCTCTTATACCCCAATTCAAAAATCCTCACCCTCATCCCTATATTTTTCATTCCCTATTTCATAGAAATTCCAGCCTTTTTCTTTCTCGGAATCTGGTTCCTTCTGCAGTTCTTGGGGGCTGCAGGATCCCACGGTCAGGCGGGCGGCATCGCCTGGTGGGCACACGTGGGGGGGTTTGTCGCTGGTATGATCCTCCTTAAACTCTTCCTGCAAATCCCGGAGGCGGGTGTGACCCGCAGGGTCCGGACCGCCACCTCCAAAAGATCAACACCTCGACTTCAGGTCATACCAACAACAAGCCAACCCGCTGACCCAAATATCTATGGCAATCTGCTTATCACGCCTCGGGAGGCGCAGTTTGGAACAAAGAAACTGGTCAACGTGCCCTGGGGGTTCCGAAGCCGAATATTTCGGGTCACGGTTCCCTCCGGTATCCAGGAGGGCACCGTTCTGCGTCTCACCGGTATGGGGAAATTGACTTCCCGTGGCGGCAAAGGCGATCTCCTTTTGCGGGTACAGATCCGTGCCTGATCTCACGCTGGCGGATGAGGGGTTCCAGAAGCACCTTGTGGATCGCGAAACGATGAACCACGTGTTGGCAAAAATGAAAGACGATTTAAAACCACGAGATCCTGATTGGTCATGAGTCTTGCCCAGCCCGATTCCAGTGCCCGCTCTCCTTCCCTGACGCTCATCTTTCTCGGTACAGGGGGTGCATGGGGTCTGCCGGAGTTGAATTGTGATTGTGTGGTCTGTCGCGAAATGCGGAGAAAAAACGAAACAAGGAAACGCACAGCCCTGCTTCTTTCAGGGAATTCCAACCTCCTTATAGATTGCGGGCCGGATATTGCTTCTCAGCTCGCCACACACCAAATTCGCGGACTGGACGGTGTTCTTCTCACCCACGAGCATGGAGACCACTACATGGGACTCGATGAACTCGTTTCCTACAAGAGGACCGCCCCGAATGGCTTCTTCACGACCATACCGCTTTACGTGACGTCCCGGAGCTGGGAAGTTATTGGAGCGAGCTTCGGATATCTCCAGGACATGGGCGTCATAGCGGTTCATCTTGTAGAACCGAACCAGTCCTACCGTCTCAAAAACTTCCAAATCATGCCCTTTAAAACAAACCACGGTTCCTTCGCAGCGGGCTCGGTGGGATATGTCATCCAAACCAAAAACAGAAAGGGCAAGAGCGCCCGGATAGTCTACACCTCGGACTTTCTGGATCTCCCCGAACATCCCAAAGAACTTTTTCAGCCTGACTATCTGATCATTCAATCCTTTTGGCTGAATGAGCCCCGGGTGAATACCCCCAACCACATGAGCTTCCAAAGGGCTATGGAGCTCATCACCTTGTGGAAGCCCCGAAAAAAAACTTTCCTGGTCCACATTGGTGACGGAGATCCTATCCCAGGCGACCCTGCAAACCGTATAGCCAAAAAGCGGGAACCCGCTGATCCACTGAAGCCTCCCTCGGGCGGTGCACCCTACCCTGTGCCCAGAAGTCAGGATGAGTGGCAAAGAACGGTCGACCAGATCAGGGCCGACTATGGGATCCCTTGCCCCTGTATCGTCGCTCACGATGACCTCCGCGTCACCATTGGGTGAATCTACTCAAGTTCGGGCCTATGCCTCGAGAGGAAGACGGTTTGCCCGCGATAGAGGGATAAAGGTGAGGGAGCGCAGAGGGACCACAGCCCCTCAAAGGACGCAGAAAAGCGTTGACACCGTTTACCTAACTAAGCTATATGGTTAAGAAAATTCTCTCGTTATGCGAACGGCTGAGGAGCGCTCCCACGATGACTGAGAAGAGGAAAAAAGACCGTTATGCCGAAGCTGGCGTTGATATTGACGCTGGAAACTTGTTTGTGCAGCAAATTAAGCCTCTGGTCAGCAAAACGTTCAAACCAGGCGTCATCACCGACATAGGCAGTTTCGCCGGGCTTTTTTCACTGAACATCCAGGATGTCAGGAATCCCGTACTCGTGGCTTCCACGGACGGGGTCGGAACGAAACTCAAGATCGCCTTTATGCTGGACCAACACGACACGGTGGGCATTGACTTGGTTGCCATGTGTGTCAATGACATCATGGTCCAAGGTGCCACGCCCCTTTTCCTGCTCGATTATATTGCCATGGGAAAGCTGGATGCCGAGAAGGCCCTTCAAATCGTCAAGGGCATTGTCGCCGGCTGCAAAGAGGCGGATTGTTCCCTCATTGGAGGTGAGACGGCAGAAATGCCCGGCTTTTATGCTGAAGGGGAATATGACGTGGCGGGTTTCGTAGTGGGGTTGGCGGATAATGACCAACTTCTCGACGGGTCAGAGATCGCCGTAGGGAACCAGTTGATCGGTATCGCCTCCAGCGGACTCCACAGCAACGGCTATTCCCTTGTCCGAAAAATTTTCTTTGACCAACTCAAGCTCTCCGTCAGCGACCACATCGAGGAATTCGGCCGCACCTTGGGAGAAGAACTCCTCGAGCCCACGCGAATCTACAGCAGGGCTATAAAAAACACGCGCCGGGACTTTCGTATCCCCGGTATGGCCCACATAACCGGTGGAGGGCTCATCGATAACCTGCCCCGGATCTTGCCAAAACAATGCAAAGTTGTTGTGAACCGTTCAAGTTGGACGCCTCCTCCCGTATTCCAGTATCTCCAAGGGGCGGGCAAGCTCTCCTCAAGGGAAATGATGCGGACCTTTAATAACGGCCTCGGTTTGGTGCTTGTTGTCAGCGAAGAAGACACCGATGAGGTGCTCTTGCGCTTGAAAGCCATGGGTGAAACAGCGTATCATATTGGATCGGTAGAAGCGCGGGATGACCAGGAGGAGCCGATCCAGTTCACGGGCGCATGAGTCGGCCCTTTAAAACCAGGGTTTTTTCATCATGAAATGCCCACACCGCTGACCGTCTTCACTGCAATCAAAGGTCTGGGAACCACAGAACTGATTGTAATCGGGGCTATCGTTTTTTTGATTTTCGGCGCCAAAAGGATCCCGGAAATCGGCAAAGGCCTGGGCGGTGCCGTGAAGGAATTCAGACAGATTAAGAAAGACATGGCCCGTGACGAGGAAGCCGAGAGCCAAGGGGAGAAAGAGAAAAACGACACAAAAAACGATCCACCGACCCTTGAGAAGCAGTTGACGGAAAAGGCGATCGAACAGGCACCCGGCGTGAAGAAGGTCATGGATGCAAAGAAAAAGGTGGATCAGGTCAAAAACATCATCAAATCCTGAAATGGCATCGAACCGCCTGGGTCGCCATTGCCACCGTCTTCCAGCTTCCCGCTCACAGTTCATCCTCGCGGGAGAACAAGGAGATCCTCAGGAATTCTGGGAGCATTGTTATTCTCTGGGTATCTCCAAAAGAAAGAAGGTGTCATCCATCAAAGAATGGAGGGACGATATGGGTAAAAAAGGCCTGTTTTTCCTCACACTTCTTTTTCTTTTCGGGCTGCCTGGTTCCTTTGCTCAGGTATTTGCCCAGGATGTAGCCACCGAATCGCTTTTCGGTCTGAAAGCCGTGCGCGTAGAGGTGAAGCCCATGGAGGGCTCTGATGAAAGGGTGCAGGAAATCGATCTGGCTCAGGTTCTGGCTCAGACTGAGGAGCAAATGACCGAGGCCGGTCTGACGATCCTCCCGGAGGACGAGTATCTCCGTTTGAGGCGGTCCTTCGGTTATCCCCTGGGCCTTGTCGAGGTACTCGTCGGGGTCTTCCCCATTCAGGACAGCGACCTTTTGATGTATGCAGGCCACGTGAGGCTCAACCAGGTCGTTTACATGGCCCGAAGGCCGGTGCTGAAATTCCTGGCCCCGACCTGGGAAGTCAGGGGTTTTGGGGCGACAAAGGACCTGCCTTCGCTGAGGGAGCGGATCAAGGGTATCGTTGCCAGGCTGGTTCAGGACTACCAGTCGGCAGGTCCGCCTCAGTAAAACTCTCCGATTAAAGGTGCGTGCCTCTTCATTTGTTTAACACATTAGCCCTTGAAAAAATGCCCACAGCCACGGAGCACTAGGTGATGGTATCTTTTATAGAGTGCCTGGTGGGAGGCCTTCGTCATTTCAGGGCGTTACGGAATGGGGGACCCCCTGGCCCTGAGCTTGTCGAAGGGAACAGCGGAGGGGGGAGGCTTGCCCGCCAGCCTGAGCCGTTCAGGCGAGGCGGGCGGGCATCACCCGTCCGTAACGCCTTGAAATGACCAGGCCGGGAACCTCGGTACGAGAGAAAAGATATCATCACCGCCCGGACACGGGACTCATTGAATCTCAACTTTTCTTGTTCATCAGGGGGCGCATTCATCCCCGACCAAAGGTCGAGGCATAGTGGGGAACTTTCGTGAAAGGACCTCAAAAGAGAAACGAAGCAAGCCCCCCAGGCTCAGCTCAACGATATTCTTTCTCCGCCATCTCGGCCAGCCTGAACTTCTGAACCTTGCCCGAGCGGGTCATAGGAAAATCGGAGACGAATTTGAAGTGGTGGGGTGCTTTTTCCTTGCCCAAGGTTTTCTCCGCGTACAGGGTAAGGTCCTCCACAGACAAGGCCGCCCCTTGCTTCAATTTAACCCAAGCCGCCACCTCCTGCCCTTTCTGGGGATGGGGAAACCCGAAAACTTGGACCTCCGAGACTTCAGGAATGCGATAAAGCACTTCTTCCAGTTCCGCGGGATAGATTTCCATCCCATCCCTGACGATCACGTCCTTCAACCGCCCGGTGATCTTCACATAACCCTTTTCATCCATCACCCCCAGATCACCCGAGTGGAACCACCCCTGCTTGTCAACGGCGGCCGCTGTTGCTGCCGGCAGTTTATAATAGCCCTTCATCAGGAGGCCTTGGGTGCAGAGTTCTCCCGGTCTATTGGGAGGCAGGTCTTCTCCGGTGAGGGGATCCACAATCTTGACTTTGTTGCACGCCAAGGGCGTTCCAATGGTGGACACCCGGAGCTCCAAGGGGTCATCCGGATGGGTCATGGCAATCCATGAAGAAGTTTCGGTGATACCGTAGCCGACAGTAATGTCGGACACGCCCACATCTTGGACAAGCCTTTTCATAAGCTCCATAGGGCAGGGGGCTCCGCCCAGCGTCCCTTTGGTCACCGTTTGCCACCGTTTTGATTTAAACTCGGGATGGTCGAGGAGGGCAATGATCATGCTTGGGGAGCCGTAGATGGCGGTACATTTCTGTTTCTCAATGGCCCGCAAGACTTTACTCGGCTCAAAGACAAAGCAGGGCATTACAATGGCGGCACCGATGAGAAGGCCTGATAGAGCGATACAGGTATTTCCGAACATGTGGAACAAAGGGAAGAAAAGACAGAGCCTGTCTTCGTGGGTCAGTCCCTGTCTTTGGGTGGAGGCGAGGGATTTGTTGATGAGACCCAGGTGATCCAGAACGACCCCTTTTGGCACACCCGTGGTTCCAGAGGTGTATATGATGGCTACAGGGTCGTCGGGTCTGATGTCCTTTTCTCTGTCCCTGAGCACCGCTGAATCCACTTCATCTCCCAGCGCTGTCAACTCAGCCCAGGCCATGAGCTCCGGGTAGGGATGGGGGGAAACCACAAAAACATGCTCCAGCAAGGGAAGATGGTCTCTTACAGCCAGAATCGTATCCACATAAGACTCGCCATCCACGCCCTTTGCCATGACAATGCCCTTGGACCCGGACTGCTCAAGAATATAGCGCACGTCTTCCTGCCCAGCCCCCGGATCGACAGGGATGAAGACAGCGCCGATCTTGGTGAGGGCGTGTTGGGCAATAATCCATTCAGGCGTGTTGGGCGCCCAAAGAGCGATCTTGTCCCCCTTTTGGATACCCATTTTGATCATGCCTTTTGCGGCCCGCTCCACCTCCCACCTGAAGAGACCGTAATTGTAATGAATGCCTGCTTCCGTATGGATCAGCACATCGCGTTTTTCATACCGATCTGCAACCTCATCGAGCATCTGGCCGATCGTTTTCCGTACCATTTTCATATCAGATGGTCCTTCCCTTGGACAGAGTGGCTCTGCCGGTTGTTGCAACGCAAGATGACATGATGGGGATAATCTGGTATGAATAACTTTGGCTATATTGATACACGTCATCTCTAACATAGCCCTCCATGAGGGTCAAACTAAACGTCTCGGAACTTCTGCAACCTATTGAGAATAAAGGGGTTTTTTGAAACATGAATTTCTGCCTCACACATGGAATGATGGAATATTGGAATGTTGATTTTGAAAAGAAAGTGGTCACTTTCAAAGATCCTTCACTTCAATGTCAAAAGGGGTACCAAATAACCCAGTGTACCATTGTCCCAAAGCCCATTATTCCTCCATTCCACTATTCCAACATTCCAGTTGTGAGCGAAGCGAACTAAGTTCTAAATTCCTCTTCTTATGAGCCTGCTGAGCATCATAGATCTTTCCCTGGCCTTTGTGGGAAGGGAACTCTTTCGAGAGACAAATCTTCAAGTTGAACCCGGCCAACACATCGGATTGGTAGGGCCGAACGGTTCGGGAAAGACCACCCTGTTGAGACTCTTGGTGGGCCAGGTGGGTCCGGACAAGGGTGAAATAAGGATGACCAAAGGAACCCGCATTGGATATCTTCCCCAAGACATTCATGAAACCTTGTCGGGCACTTTGCTCCAGTCCCTTTTAGACTCGGTCCCTTTGCGAAACCCTTTGGAACAGGAGCTGAGCCATATCGAACACGCCCTCAAGAGGCACCAAGGTCAAGAGATCCAGAAAAAGATGGCCGCCAGATTGGCCGAGATACACCAGGAACTGGTCGATCTGGATACCCGGTTTCCTCCCCACAAGGCGGAAGGGATCCTGCTCGGCTTGGGATTCAAAACAGAGGATTTCAACAAACCGATAGCCACTTTGAGCGGGGGCTGGAAAATGAGGGCTGCTCTTAGCCGCCTCCTTTTTCAGGATCCGGATTTGCTCCTCCTCGATGAGCCGACCAATCACCTGGACATCCCGTCCGTCCGCTGGCTCGAAGACTTCCTCCGGGAATTCAAAGGGGCCATGATCCTTATTTGTCATGACAAGGACTTTCTGAACCGACAGATCAAAAAAACGATCGGCCTCGAGCCGGAAGGCGTTCGCCTTGTCAACGGGAATTATGATGCCTACCTCAAAGCGCGGGAGGAAGAGAAGAAGATCCTTGAAGCCAGAGCCCGCAATCAGGAACAAAGGGTCAAGGAGGCGAAAAAATTCATAGAAAGGTTTAAAGCCAAAGCATCGAAGGCAAGACAAGCCCAGAGCAAGATCAAACTGCTGGACAAAATGCAGCTGGTGGAAACCCATAAAAGGGAAAAAACCATTCATTTCTCTTTTCCCGAAGTGAGCCGGAGCGGCAGGTTGGCGGTCACCATTCAAGGTGTATCAAAAGGCTTCGGCCACAAGATCCTTTATCATGATCTCGACTTGAAAGTCCTGAGGGGCGACAGGGTGGCCATTATCGGCCCGAACGGCGCGGGCAAGACGACCCTCCTCAAAATGGTGTCCGGTGAACTGAATCCGGATCATGGACAGATCATCCTGGGTCACGGCGTCGCGGTGAGCTATTATGCGCAACACCACTCCGAAATGCTCGAGCCCAACAGAACGGTTCTGGAGGAGGTGTCTCAGAGCGTACCCCACGAGAGCGTCGGCTTTGTCCGTGGCGTTTGTGGCGCCTTTCTCTTTCCCGGAAATGATGTGGAAAAAGTGGTGGGCGTCCTCTCGGGTGGGGAAAAGGCCCGTGTGTCCCTGGCAAAAATTCTGGTGAAGCCCGGCAATCTTCTGGTCATGGATGAGCCCACCAACCATCTTGACATCGTCTCATCGGAGATATTGATCGATGCTCTGGCTGCATTTAACGGGACCCTCTTGTTCGTGTCCCACAACCTATCCTTTGTCAACCGGCTGGCCACAAAAATCTGGGACATCAGAGATCAAACCATCGTCGAGTACCCCGGCACACTCGACGAATACGATGAACATTTGTCCAGGATTGAGGCCCATCTTCCGTCGGAGACGGCTATGAACAAAATCTCCGAACCGAGTCCTCAGAGTCGAAAGATGAAGCGGAAGGAGAAGGCGGAGAGGCGCCAATTTATCAGCGCCACATTGAATCCCGTCCGAGACGCATTACACCAGCTTGAGGAGAGAATTGATGATCTGGAACGGAGAAAAAAGGAACTGGAGGAGAACCTTTCAAGTCACCACCTTTTCAAGGACAAAGAAAAAAGCCTCCCCCTTTTGAATGAATATGACATGGTGCGGAAAAAACTTGATGAGTTGATGCGAAGATGGGAATACAAACACCATGAACTGGATTCCCTTAAGAAGGAGTTGGAGGTTGACGCTTAAAACATCGAACAGCCTCTGGAGTAAAGAATCCGGGTCTCGAGGGCCCGCCTTTGGGCTGCCCTGAGAGGGGGCTTCTAGGGTCTTTAACGGATGCCGGAGTAATGGATCAAAGGAGTATTGGAATGGTGGAATGATGGAGTCATGAGATTTGCGATTTTCGATTGACGATTTCAGATTGAGTGTACGCTGCCGCCCATCCGTCAATCTGCAATCCAAAATCGACAATGGGGGAGGCTCCAGTGCTCCAAAACAGCTCATTATTTGACCCCCGCACTGGGGGATCTTCGACTGGCCCTGAGGGCCGAATTTTTCAGGATCGAGTCAAAAAAAGGCGGGGCCTGCATACGAGGTAGGACATGGAGATCAAAGAAGACCATAAGAAGCTTTTGAAGGCCATGGGATTGACGGAGGAGGACTTCAAACGTTTTGACGGAAAAGAGGTCACCTATGAATTTGATCAGGAAAAAGGGGCCCGCCTCTATGACCCTTACTACGCCACCTCCTACAGCGAATACATTGATGTGGACGGCTGGAGTTCATGGAGTTCCGAACAGGACACATTCATGAGCAATATCCTGGAAAAAGCGCAAGCAGAGGCAAGCAGGAAAGAAGCCATAAGCCCCAAAGCCACTCAAGAAGAGATCACCAAGGCCATGCAGAAAAAATTCGGGAAAAAGGATGAACAGAGCCCCTGAAAATCTTGCTGAACTTGCCGATGCGCTGAAACAGGACTCAGAATTCGGGCCTGCTACGGTCTACCATCGATATATTCCTCCTGTTGAGGCTTTGTACGGGCAGGACCCGCTCCTCAATGCCGAAATCGCCTCCGTGCTCCAACATCTCGGCATTGAGCATCTTTTCAAACACCAGGTGCAAGCCCTACAGCATATCAGGGCGGGACGAAATCTCCTCGTGGCCACACCGACTGCAAGCGGCAAAAGCCTGATTTACAACGTTGCCGTTGTGGAAGCGCTTTTGAAACATGGGGGCAAGAAGTCACTATATCTGTTTCCTTTGAAAGCCCTGGAGCAGGATCAACTCAAGAATCTTCGTTCCATGATCAAGGGAATAAAAGACAAAAAGATCACTGCAAGGATCTATGACGGGGATACATCAGCGTACCGGCGAAAACAGATCAGAACCGAGATGCCCGACATCCTTGTGACCAATCCGGACATGCTCCACAGCGCCATCCTGGCCTACCACCAGAATTGGGAAAAACTCTTTGAGCAACTTTCTTTTGTTGTCTTGGATGAAGTCCATACCTATCGCGGTATCTTTGGTTCCCATATGAACCAGGTCATCCGCCGGCTCAAAAGGCTTTGCCTTCATTATGGTTCCAATCCACAGTTCATTCTCCTCTCTGCTACGGTGAGCAATCCCGAGACCTTCGGACAGAGTCTCATAGGGGAAAGGGTTGAAGTGGTGAATGAGATCGGTTCTCCCAGATCTGGACAGCACTTTCTGTTTCTCAATCCCGCATCAAGCCCCAATTTTTCCGCAGCCCGGCTCTTCGTTCAGTGCATTCAATCCGGCTTTCGAACCATCGCCTTCACACAATCTCGAAAGATTACGGAACTGCTCCACGTGTGGGTCTCTCAGCTGTCCCCTGGACTGCGTGAAAAAATAAGCTCCTACCGGGCAGGATTCATGCCCGAAGAACGGCGTCACATCGAAAGAAAACTGGCCAACGGCGATTTGCTCGGCGTTGTCTCCACCAGTGCTCTGGAGATGGGCATTGATATCGGTTACCTTGACGTCTGTATTTTGGTCGGATATCCCGGCACCATGATTGATACATGGCAGAGGGGCGGAAGAGTGGGCCGTTCCGGAAGGGATTCCATGATCATTCTCATCGCTAAGCCGGATGCCCTGGATCAATATTTCATGAAGCATCCAAGCGACTTCTTTGAAAGGTCTTTTGAGGCAGCTATTCTCGATCCCCACAATCCCTATGTGGTGGAGAGCCACCTCCCCTGCGCTGCCGCTGAAACACCGCTCACTCTTGATGACGCCCGATTCTGGACAAAAGACCTTCCCCCCCGTCTTGAGAAACTCGAGATTGAGGGAAGCCTGACCCGAACAGCAGAAGGCAAACCCACTTGGTTTCCCACCAGTCGCCATCCCCACCGAAAGGTGAACATCCGGTCCACGGGCGAAACGTACACCATTTTTGACGCGCACACAGGAGAAGCGATCGGCACTGTGGACGGGATCAGGGCCTTTAAAGAGTGTCATCCTGGTGCTGTTTATCTGCACCGCGCGAAGCAGCATCTGGTTCACAGGCTCGACCTTGAAAAGAAGGACATTATTGCACAAAAGCTGGATCTCAAATATTTCACGAGAGCCCGTTCAGAAAAGGAGACAGAGATCATCAAGGTGCATCGAAGCAGACCAAAAGGCCAGTTTCTCGTCCGTGAAGGGACGGTAAAGGTCACTGAATGGGTCACAGGCTATGAAAAACGCGCGCTCCCAGGCCAAGAACTCCTGGGGGTCTTTCCTCTGGAACTGCCGCCACAAACATTCGAGACGGTCGGTTTTTGGGTGGAGATCGAAAAACCCATTTATAGACTTATTGAAGAAAAGGGCCTTCATTTCATGGGAGGGATTCATGCCATTGAACATGCCGCCATAGGCATCTTCCCCCTTTTCGCCCTTTGCGACAGGAACGACATTGGCGGTATCTGTTACACGCACCACCCCCAAGTCGGCAAAAGCGCAATCTTCATCTATGACGGCCATCCTGGCGGAGTGGGACTGGCTCAACATGGTTTCGATATCGTTCTCCAGCTCCTGCAGAAGACGCTGGATCACCTGAAGAACTGCGAATGTGAAGCCGGTTGTCCTTCCTGCATCCATTCTCCCAAATGCGGGTCGGGAAACAAACCCCTGGACAAAAAAGCGGCGATCATCATTCTCGAGTTCCTTCTGGGCTATATTCCTCTTGAACAATGCGTTGAGGCGAAGGATGAGATGGGGATGGAGTGCCCTCTGCCGACAGCAGGGCCATCGGCGCCGACCGAGAAAAAACCGCGGATTGTCTATTTGGATTTGGAAACCCAGCGATCGGCGGAACAGGTGGGGGGCTGGCAGAACAGCCATCTCATGGGTGTCTCGGTTGCCGTCATCTTCGATAGCCTTGAAAACCGATTTCTCACCTTCGCAGAGGACGAGATCGACGACCTTATCGTCCACCTTAATAAAGCGGATTTGGTGGTGGGTTTCAATATCAAGAGATTTGACTATGCCGTCCTGGGCGCATACACAGGCAACGATCTGAACGAATTGACCACGTTTGATATCTTGGAGGACATTTTTCAGCGGCTCGGTTTTCGCCTTGGTTTGGATCACCTCGCTGCCGAAACCTTAAAGGCGGGCAAGTCGGCCGACGGACTGCAGGCTCTGGAATGGTACAAACAGGGGGAAATGGAAAAACTGATGGATTACTGCCGAAACGACGTGGCCATTACCAGGGATCTTTTCCAGTTCGGCCTCAACAATGGTCACCTCATCTACAGGACGAAACAGGATGATCAAAGGGTGATGCTTCGGGTTGACTGGAACCTGGAGAAGTTGCTGAAATAAAATCGGTCCCCGATTTTATAAAACGCCCCGCCGACGGCGGGGCTCGTATAAAATCTTTCGAACAAAGCGAGAAAGATTTTATGAAGGCCTTTGAATGCAAGCAATGCGGTCGCTGCTGCTACGGTGAGGGAGGGATCTCCTTAGAGAACGCTGAAGTGGATGCCATCTCGCAGTTTTTGGAGATGCCCTCCGAACCTTTCATTACCCAGTTCTGCGAAAAAAGAAACGGGAAGATTTCCGTCAGGACTGGGAAGGACGGGTATTGCATCTTCTACGATCACCAAGAAAGGTGTCTGATTCACCCCGTCAAACCTCTGACCTGTGTTTTGTGGCCCTTCTATCCCGCTTTGCTCAAAGATAAGGATAACTGGAGTTTGGCAAAAGACGCTTGCCCCGGGATCAATCCGGATTGTTCCTTTGAG
>SMTZ1_10001635_pt1 | contig 22619 bp, 15 predicted proteins | sample DeeMarSWOR136_30_FD_25667 | JGI IMG/M metagenome (IMG submission 25667) | reverse complement strand
TTAAGCAATAATGAGGGTGAGCCTTCGAAAAGACGGTCGAGCAGGTCTACAATCACTCCCTGCCGGACTGTCCGCCGGCTGATAGTCGGTCGGTGCACATAGGTACGGTCATCAACATCGTGCGAAAGATACCCCTTGGCTTCGAGCTTTCGCATCATCGTCAGTATTGTGCTGTAGGCTGGTTTTCGGCCCCGTGATATAGTATCTTTTACATCGTGCACCGTCGCGAGGCCCTTGTCCCAAACGACGTTCATAATCTGCAGTTCCAGTCGTCCCAGTCGAATGTCTGAAAGTTTCTTCTTCGGCATATCGTACTCCTTAAAGCAAAAATCTTTTACAATGGTAATATTACCATGGTAGTATTACTGTGTCAAGATAAAAAATAAAAAATTTTTCAAAAATTTTTATATCTCATTTTTTGCTCAAAAACCGGCGGAAAATAGGGATTTTGACTTCCGCGGATTCTTTTATCAACAGAGTGGCTATTGGGATGTTCGATGTGTTGTAGGACCATTGGAATTTCCATCCGGCTATAGTTTACGCTATCTTCAATGCCTTTCGTAGGTCTTATGTCATCAAGATTCCACCTTTTCGTTGCTGATTAGCCGGGAAATGAAGTTTTGACCGAAATCCACTAAAGTTTGGGTTGTTTTTTAGGGCGTAATTGCTATAATTTGCTTTTTGTGATGCGCTACATGCACGATGAATTAGCTTGAGTTGAGAGACAACATGAAATTTCAGGTTTTTAATAAAGGCAAGGTTGTAGATAAGTTCAAATTGTGTGGTGCTTATCTTTTCGGAACTGACGGTGTCAGCATTCGCCGTGCGAAGATTACATTTAAAAACGGTATTATCGAGTGTCAAAAGCCGAATCTTGGTACGGCTGGGCTTGCTTTATTGTGGCCTATTGAGGGTTTTGGCAGGGAGCTTTTGCAGACCACATGCCTTCCTGAGAGAACAGCCCCATATGTTTTGAACGTCGAGATAGCCCGTGCGAGGCTGATGCAAATCATTAATAAAAGGGAGGATTGGTCGTTCTTCGATCGTATAGAGGGCCTGGCAGGAATTTATACAGAGGCGCAGGAATTGTTTATCCAGGCGATTCAAAGAATCACCGATGCGCCGCTGGCGTCTAAATTGGCGGATGGATCGCTGAAAAAAGCCATAGTTTTTTCTGAGAAACTGGCCGTAAAGCAGGCGGAGGCACTTTTTGATGCGCGAGGTGAAAGCCGCGGTTTTGGTCGGGGCTTTATTGGCTGCAGAATAGATCCGATGCAGATTTATAATTCTAAATATGTAGAGAGGCTGCTCGAATTTTTCGGCTTTGTAACAATACCAATGGACTGGGCGCGTATAGAGTCTGCCAAGGGCAATTACGATTTTTCCATGGTTGATGCCTGCATCGCTGTGCTTGGTAAGAAGAAATTGACGATGAGTGCAGGTCCGCTGCTTCGCTTCTCCAGAGAGAACCTGCCCAAGTGGCTTCTGGATTCCGGAGAGGGTTTTGAAAAGATTCGTGAGATGGCTTATCAATTCGTTTCCAAGGTGGTTGCCCGGTATGCCGGCGATATTCATGTTTGGTCTGTTATAAGCGGATTAAATGTTTTTAATGATTTTGGATTTAACTTCGAGCAGATTCTGGAGATGACTCGTGCGGCTAATCTGGCTGTAAAACAGGGCAGCGACAGGGCACTTAAAATAATAGAAATCAGCAATCCATGGGGTGAATATTACGCCGTTAAGCCGGATACGATTCCACCGTTGGTGTATATGGATATGGTTGTGCAGAGCGGGATTAATTTTGAGGCATTCGGATTGGCTATGCGGTTCGGTAAGGATGAGCCTGGTATGCATATTAGAGATATGATGCAGGTCTCGGCCATTCTGGATTACTTCAGGCCAATAGCCAAGCCGTTGTATATAACCGATGTACAGGTTCCCAGTCAAAACGGTGAAGGTTTGCAGCAGGCGGAAGTTGCCGGGGTGTGGCACAAGGAATGGGACCAATCCCGTCAAGAGCAGTGGATTGACCAGTTCTGCAAGATAGCACTTAGCAAGCAGTTTGTTGATACAGTAATATATTCAAACCTTTCCGATGCAGAGGACAGTACGATTGCCAACAGCGGCCTGTTGACGGGCCAACTGGAGCCTAAGAAGTCGTATCGCACCTTGAAGAATTTGCACGATGTCATTTTTAAACGGTAGATATATCGCAGTTGTGAGCAGGTCGAACAACGTTTTTTAAGAGTTCGGTATGTACCGGATTATATGGTAAGTGATAAATTTATCCAACAATCAGAGACAGGGCAGAGCAGGATTCAATCCTTTGCATTTGTTATCAGTGTGTGTGGGTGTGTTCTACTTTCTTTGGGTTTTGCTGCTTCGAGTTTTATGGCGGTCAGACAATCGAGTGTAATCGAGTTAGACGAGAAAATAAATCCAAACGAGGCACAGATAGCAAGCCTGGTAAGGTTACCAGGCATAGGTATTTCGCGGGCTGAGGCGATAGTTGCTTATCGTAAAGACTTCAGCAATAGAGAAAGCAGCAGGGTAGTATTTCGAAACAGTGATGATTTACAGAAGGTGAAAGGCATAGGGCCTAAAACAGTACAAAATATTAGCCAACGGCTTAAATTTGAATAAGAATTAATGTAGCAATGTTTTTTAAAGAGTTTAGTTTTCTACCGCTGATAGTGTTGCCGATGATCTTATTTGGGTGTGCAGGAAAGTTGGTGGCCGAGCAGGGAATAATTGAAAGGGCAAAGTTCATTCACGAAAAAGTTCTTACACTTGACAGTCATGTTGATATTCCTGATACGCGGTATCCCACAGGGGAATTTGATCCTGGTATAGATAATCCCAGGCTCAAATGCGACCTTGTTAAAATGGATAAGGGTAGTGTGGATGGTGTGTTTTTAGCGGCTTATGTCAGACAGAGGAAGCGAGACTCCGAGGGGTATAAAAAAGCTTATGATTTTGCAATGCATAAAATAGGTGCGATCCACCGTCTGGCTGAGGAGATGTATCCCGACCGCTGCGAGTTATCCACATCACCGGATGATGTTGAACGTGTTGTAAAGGCAGGCAAAAGAGCTATTATGATCGGGATAGAGAACGGATTTGCGATTGGTAGGGACCTATCGAATATCGAGAAGTTTTACAAGCTCGGTGTCCGATATATCACATTAAGCCATAATGGTCACAATGACATTTGCGATTCCTGCAATCCCCGTGAGAAATTGGGTGATAAGAAAACAGAACATAACGGGCTTAGCGAATTCGGCGAGAAGGTAGTTGCGGAAATGAACCGGCTGGGAATTATGGTCGATGTTTCTCATATTTCTGAAAGCTCTTTTTATGATGTTATCAGAGTGTCGAAGGCACCTATTATCGCATCCCATTCGGGATGTCGTGGGCTTGCCGAGCATTCAAGGAATCTATACGATGAGCAATTGAAAGCGCTTGCGAAAAACGGGGGTGTTATCCAGATAGTTGCGTATAGCGGCTTCTTAAAACCGGATTCGGCGGAACGCCGTAAAGCGATAAGAAGTCTGGGAGAGGAAGGTGATGATGAGACAAAGGATATTGGGTGGTTCCATAAACAAATGAAAGTAATCGATGCACAATACCCGCCGGGAAGCTTAGCGGACTTTGTGGACCATATAGACCATGCTGTAAAGGTTGTCGGGATTGACCATGTGGGAATCGGCAGTGATTTTGACGGAGGTGGAGGCATCGAGGGCTTTAATAACCATTCCGAAGCGTTGAATGTTACGATTGAACTTGTGAAACGGGGATACTCCGAGGAAGATATTTGTAAGATATGGGGAGCTAACCTGCTGCGTGTGTGGCGGGAAGTTGAGAAGGCATCAAAGGATTTGTAAAAAGGTTTAAGAAATGGATGAATGGGAAATTGATAAGCCGTTGTGGCATTGCTGCGTGAGAGATAAAAAGTACGTCTTCAGCGAAGGGTACGTTTGTGGTTCATCTGGCAAGAAATCATTTTTGTGGTTTGGCTTGTTGATTTTACTTTTTGTGATTGGTTTATTTTTGAGCGGATGCACTAAAGCGTCACAGGATGGAAGTCCGTCTGTCCAAGATTCCTTGAAACTAAAACTTGGCAACAATTCCAAGGCAATAGATACAGATGGGGATGGGCTATGTGATTTTCAGGAGATTCACAAATATCTGACCGATCCAACAAAAAGGGACAGCGACAGCGATGGTGTTACTGATGGTGATTGGAATGAACGGCGCGAATACAGCTATTCGGTTCGTACAATTCTTCAATTTATGCCGCCTTTTGACAGGGCGGCACTGAACGATGATTTTCAGGATGCACGGATTCTGGAACAAAGAGACGATTACATCGAGCTTGAAGTTATTCATTATCCCCTTAGTACGGCTGGTAAAACAATAGGTGAGAATTCCGATTGGCGGCAGGATTACGCTTCTATGACAGAATACTTAAAACCGGGCGTGACTACTAACTGGGACGTCAAGATGCGAAAAGACCTGCTTTCTGAGCTAAAGTCCGATGGAATAATAGTTGAGAAGCTGACAGATAAACAGGTTGTAGAAAAGGTATCCTCCTGGCTGATGAAGAAGTCCAGATACCTTGGAAAGGTGTTTACGACCTTTTATATTTATTATCCGGAAGGTCAGCCGAAAGTTTATCCCGGCCTGGAGAGCGCCTTTGAACATGAGTTTGACCGGGATAAGGACAACTACGACTGGACGATTGAGGAGCACTTTGACCATGAACTATTAGGCAAAGGAATGTTCTATAACAAGACCCACGGCTCGTGCACATCTTTTGCCGTCTATTTGACCACGGTTCTCCGAGCAATCGGCATACCAACTCGAATGATTATGGTGAATCCGGCGGTAGATGCTTCCAACAGGGAACAACTTCGTATGGTGAAAGACCGAATTACCCACAACAAGGTTCGTGAGACTATGTTGGCCGGTTTGAGGAATTCCAGCAAAGGGTTCACGAACCATACGTTCAATGAAGTGTACGTTGGAAGCCGCTGGTGTCGTCTGAACTATAAAACGCTGGGACAACACATCCTTGATCAACGCCAGTTCGGTTTGCAGACCCACCTATCCACTTTCAATGATCTGAGTGAGGCCAGCCTAGCGCCGAGTTGGGGTTGGAGATATGCGAAAGGTGAAAGAAACTCTGTCTTCAAACACAGCAATCCTTATTCTGCCATTACTGTATCAGATCTTTTCGGATGTCACAGTTCTATTCCAAATCCATCTTTTACAGTGCAAGACCTGTCGCTCAGTTCTCTGCCGAATATATTCATTATGGAGCCATCACGTAGAGAAGAATCAGAGTTTAGTATATGGGAAGAAGTGATGATGATAGTGAAGGACTGCACATTGAATAAGACAGGTCGTCCTCATGAGAAAGAATATTACGATGATATCTTCGGAGGGATCTTCACAAAAAAACCGGGTGATATAATGGTGTTGATTTTTTCACTTGATACGAAGGAACGTATACCCCAGGGCTATGATGATCTGTTGACAAAGCCGTGGTCAGAGATTGAAGCTGATTTGCAGCAGGGAAAGACCGTTGAACTTAAGGGCAAAGCCCGTGATTTGAATATCATTCTCCTGGCAGCTCCCAAGAGGGCCCAGCTGCAAAACCTAATCCGGGAGACAAAACTGCTTCGGCTTCCCAAGTCAGAGCAAGTTAAAGAGGGCGAGGGTCCAGCGAAAAGAAGCGAACACAAAACGGGGGATTCCCCGCCTAACATATTTGTCATGAGCACGTTGAATCCGGGTTTTAATATTTTTGGGGAGATTTTTGCGATTGTCGAAGACGTCACATTCAACAAGACCGGACGTTACCATGAGAAGAAATCCTATGATGAAGTTTTTGTCGATGGTATGTTGAGCAGAAAACCAGGTGATATAATTGTTTTAGTTTTTTCACTGGACAGGGAAGGGCGTATTCCTTCCGAATACGAGGACCTTTTGCCTTTGGAGTGGCCGGACATTGAGGGCCGCCTAAAACAGGGTAAGACCCTGGAACTTCAGGGTACGGCTCGTGATTTGAATGTGATTCTTTTGGCAGCACCGACCGAAAAGAAGCTTAGACAGTTAATTAAAGAGTCTAAGCTTCTAAAAGATTTAACGATGTAAGATGAGACATTAATTTTAATGGTAATTTGTTAACAGCGGCAGCTGCTGGTTTCAGGGAGATATTGGCTCACTGATAGAGACAAGAAGATATGGAAGAATGGGAAATTGATAAGCCGTTAGGGCGGTGCTACGGGACTGGAAGGCAGATAAAGGCCGGTGAAGAATATTTTGGCGCGCTCGTAGAAACGGAGGAAGGACTAAAGCGTCAGGATTTTTGTGCCGACTATTGGAATAAGCAGAAGCTGGAAGCTTTTTGTTACTGGAAGAGCAGACTGCCGCACCCGGATGAGAAAAAGCAGATGTTTATTGATGATGAGATGCTGATGGCTTTTTTTGAGCGGCTGGCAGGCGAGATGGAGGCGGAAAAGATAAACTTTCGGTTTGTGTTGGCGCTGGTTTTGATGCGAAAGAGGCGTCTTAAATACGATTCGTCCAAAATCGAAGAAGGTAAGGAGATCTGGCGTTTGAGAATAGCCGGCGGCGATAAAGAATTCGTCGAAATGATAAATCCCCATCTCGATGAGAGGCAAATCGAAGAATTATCGTCACAGATTGGTCAGATACTTCAGGTGGATTTATGAACTTATATTGTTTTCCAATCAGGAAGTTGCGGTTAATAAGTCTCTGGAGAGCATTTAGCCAGATGCAAAGAAGGATTGTATTACTTATCTGTTCAGGCATATTATTGCTGGGTGGCTGCGGGCCGGAAAAGGGTGAGCCGACACCGGTCTTTGAGGGGGAGAAAACGCTGGCTGAGGTGCTGTCTATTTTGAAGTCACGCACACAAAGCTCGAGACCGATGAAGGCGAACGGACAGTGCCTTTGGCAGAGCTATAGTGAGGGCGAAGCGACCAAGGAAAGCTTTGCGATGAAACTCTGGGCGAATCCACCCGGTGAGGTTTACATGCAAGGAGATGTCGCTTTTAATCCGAGGGGTATTGTGCTCGGCTCCAATGCGAGGGAGTTCTGGCTTTTGGTAAAGCCGGAATCGAGTAGCTACTCGTGGGGTTTGTGGTCCGAGCAGAGTGCTGCCGGCGGTCTTATGCTTGTTCCCAAATCACTGGATGAAGCCCTTGGTATTATGAAAATCACAGATGACAAGAATTGGTCTATGTCCAGAGAAGGTGACCTTGGTGTGCTCGTCAAGCGTAATGACAAGGGCGGGATTGCCAAGAAGCTGTATGTTAATCGCAGGGACTATTTGGTTCGAAAGATTGAGTATTTTGGTGCCGATGGCAAAGTTGTAGCTTTTGTGGAACTGGATGAATATGTAGGAGTATCCAAAGGATTTTACGTGTCGACCTCTATACGGATAATTGTACGCGGAGATGAGAAAGGTGAAGGTTCGGCAAGTATTACGATTAACCTGACATCCGTCAAACCTGAGAGCTTTACCGAAAGACGACGACAGGTATTTTTCAATCGTCCCCCGACAAAAGGCTTTAAGCATATTTATAAAATCATCGATGGTAATATGGTAGAACAGCCAGGTTAGGGATATATGGCATTTATTCATGTTTGACAGCACCTTCGAGATTATCTACGTAATCGGTTTTGTTACAGGCTCTGTGGTGCGAAAGTTGTACATCAGGGGATATCGACAGAATAAAATCGCGGATGACCGGGAGAATTGGCTCGATAAACTGCTGCTGTTTATTGTTAGTTTGGGTTTTATTGCAGCGCCTTGGGTGTACATTTTCACGGGCTGGCCGGCCTTTGCGGATTATCAGCTTCCGAACCGGGCCGGCTGGGTGGGGGTGGTTGTCTTTGCCGGTGCGTTACTGCTGCTTTGGCGTTCTCACATCGACCTCGGCCGAAACTGGTCGCCAAAGATACAAATCAGGGAAGAGCATTCACTTGTAACCGTGGGTGTATACAAGTATATGCGTCATCCGATGTATTCAGCGCACTTTCTGTGGGCAATAGCCCAAGTGTTGTTGCTGCATAACTGGATTGCGGGGCCGGCCTTTCTGGTCACTTCTGTTCCGCTTTATCTGTATCGCATGCCGATTGAGGAGAGAATGATGCTTGACCGTTTCGGAGAAGAGTATAAAGTGTATATGAGCCGAACCGGTCGAATGTTTCCACGTTTTTGGGGATAAATACTGCTGGAGTTGAGATAGCGCGACAGGCGGCAGGAGCTTTGAGTCAGAATACGTTGGTTTTTGCTGAGCCGAATGCCGGCAAATCGGAGCTCGTCGATGGCAAAGCGGTCTACAAGGTTTCACCTGAGGATTTCACGGCGGCAGCAGAAAAGATTAATTCGGCAGGCGTAACCATCATCGGTGGCTGCTGTGGAACCGGGCTGGAGCATATTGAATCGGTTTCGAAGAAGTTGAGGAGATAATAGTGAGAAGTTTGTTCTTTAAGCGGGCGGTTCTACTACTTATGGTGATTGCATAAGGTAGTTGTCAACGAAAACCGCCAGGTCGCGTTCGTCTATAAGGTCATCTTCCGGTTCTGAAATATCACAGAATGGATTCCATTTTTCGTCGGCGGGTGTGCTTCGCCAGGCGGCGGCGAAAACAGCGAAATCCCTCAAGTCCACATCCCGGTTGGGTTCCGAATCACCCGGCCTGGCAGGTGATAGCAGAAATGCCCGCGAATACCCATCGGGATTGGAACCCCAGCATACTATCCAGCCGTTATCGTTTATACAAATCGCAGTACTGAGGCTGTAACATAGGGTTGGGTCTATTAGGTCGTTAAGGTCGAGATTGTCACCATTGCCTGTGGGATCAAACATTACCGCACAAAATCCTGAAAGGGCGTCTTCTGAAGCCTGTCCAACAATTTGGTCTCTATTATTTATTGAAGCAGCCACAAGAAAGTTACAACCTTCCAATGTGCCCAGGTCCACATTGTTACCTGTGCCGTTGGGATCGAACAGTACTGCATGGCAGGACCCGGCAGCGGTATCGGCACGGCCTACAATTCGGCCATAATCGTTGATCGATATAGCCGCACTATACTCTCCACCGAGCGTACCGAGATCGATATTGTTGCCCTGGCCGGAAGCATCAAAAAGTGTAGCTCGCGAATCCCCTATGATGAGGTCATTTAAAGCATATCCCACAATCTGGCCGCAGTTGTTGATAGAATAAGCGTTCGAATGATTAAATCCATCCAGTGAACCCAGTTCAATATTTTTGTTTGTGTCATTCGGGTCAAATAATATTGCTTGTTGATATCCAAAACTATTCTTTTTGCCTCCAACAATCCAGCCGTTGTCATTTATTGACAAAGCCCAGCTATCAATGGCAAGTTTCATATTGTTTCCTTCGCCGTTAGCGTCAAATATTGTTGCATACCGTTTGGAAGGAAATTCATTGAAATCGGCTGCTCCCACAATTTGTCCTGTAATGTTGATGGAATGAGCATAACTGTTTTCTCCACCCAGTGTACCCAGGTCGATATTATTGCCGGTGCCTGTGGCATCAAATAATACCGCTTTCATTATGTAGTGAGATGGGTCAACACTTTCGGCCCATCCTATGACCTGGCCATTGTTATTGATTGACCAGGCGCGGGAACTGTTGTAGCCGGGCAGGGTGCCGAGGTCGGTTACGTTGTAGCGGATGGTAACGGCTACTGGGTTTATTATCAGGGCTGTCAATAAGATTGCCCAAAGGAAGGCGGATTCCTTTCTCATTTTTGACCTCCTTAATTTTTTACGCTTTTCCCAAAGAATGACATATTCAAAGTAATATTAGCTCTATGTTGATTATCGGACGATTTATCGAGAAAAGTTCAGTAGAATCAATTCTTTTGCTTGATTTAAAAAGACCGGACACGAGGCCAATGGCATGCGTATGTGTTTTTCAGGCGATGGTGAGCAGTTTTGTGATTTGGTTGATGGTTTTTGGGTTGCGTTCTGTTTTTTTGATTACTTCCCGGCCGTTTCAGGCGATGAGATTTATCCTTGCGTTCTTTTCCTTATTTGTTCAATTCTTCCCGAAGGCTTTGAGGTAGTGTTTCTTCAAGTTGTGGATATTTTTCTATGATGCGAAAAATATCAGCTAAATCCTTTTGCCTTTTGCTCTTTCGCCGGGTTTTATCCATATACGCCCAAACCTTACCCTGCAAGACGTCTTCAAGACGTGCGACCTTCATCTTGTAACCCAGCATATTCCTATCTTCTGCGGCCGAAACAAAGCTCTGGTATCGCGGATCGGACTGTAGTTGAATCCGCAGATCCGAGCTATCACTGGTGATGTTCACGCTGTGCTCGAATTGCTCAACTTTTAAGCCGAGTTCTTTAGCTGCTCTGCAAATAGCTCCGATGCTTTCAGCCACCGCGACGATGTCCAAATCAAGACTCACGACAGGTTCAACATAAGCGTTTACGGCGAGGCCTCCGATTAGACAATATCTCGTACCCGTTTTAGCGAGAATGTCCAGAAGTGTCTGTATAATGTCCGATTTGTTGTTTGCCAGAGAGTTGACGAATTCTTTACCTGTCATCACTTTTCTTCCTTCAAGCGGATTATATAGACAACAACATTTTATCAAATATATCGGTCATTTAGAAGTGCGGCGATTTGGCACATGGTTTTTTGGGTTGCGCCCTGGTTATTTTTGATTACCTGGCGGCCGTTTTTTGCGATTTTTTGGGCGAAATCTGCGTCGGTGAGGCATTTTTGCATCGTTTGAAGCAGGTCCTGTTCGTCTTTGACCATAACGGCACCTTCATCTTCGAGAAGGGCATCTACGGTTTGTCTGAAATTGAAGGCGTGTGGGCCGAATATGGTGGGTTTGCCGAGGGCGGCGGCTTCCATCATGTCTGAGCCGCCTATTGGAACGAGGGAACGGCCGACGAAGATAATAGTTGCGAGCGAATAGAATTTTCGCAGGTCGCCCATTGTGTCGCCAAGAATTACAGGAATTTTTTCAGGGTATTTGGTGTTAGTGTCTTTGAGAGAACTGTAGCGGACAAAATCGAAGCCGGCGTCTTTGATAAGCTGAGCTACTTCGTCGAATCTTTCCGGTTTTCTGGGTACGATTACCAGCCTAAGGTCTTTGAATTGCTGCCCGGTAGTTAGATTCGTGAAGACGTTGAGGATGATTTTTTCCTCGCCGGGACCTGTTGCGCCTGCAACCCATAATCTTTCGTCTGTGATACTGAGCTGGGCCGCGAGGGTATCGGCGCCATCGACTTTATCTGTTATTTGCGCTGTGTCGTATTTTAGTGAGCCGGTGACGATTACGTTTTCAGGTCGAGCGCCTATAGTAATGAAGCGCTTGGCGTATTCTTCTGTCTGTGCGAGGACCAGAGTTACTTTTTGCCATATCATTTTGGCTATTGGTTTTACTTTTTTATATCGGGCAAAGCCTTTGTCGCTGATTCGTCCGTTGATCACGACAACGGGAATATTTGACCGCTGTGCTGTTCGGACGAAGTTCGGCCAAACTTCCTGTTCCATCAGCAGACAGATTGCGGGGCGAATGTTTCGAAAGGCGCGTCTCATCGACCAGGAGAAGTCGAAGGGGAAGTAGAACACTTTGAAATTTTCGCCAAATATGTTGGTTGCGCGTGTAAAGCCGGTGTCGGTTGTGGTACTAATTACGATTTCGAAATCCGGGAATTTATTTTGAAGCTCATTTATGACAGTCTTTGCAGCGTTGACCTCTCCTACGCTGACGGCGTGGAGCCAGATGCACTTTTTTTCGGGAAACTTACGATTGATTGTACCAAACCGCTGGTTCCAGCCACTCCGGTAGCGATTGTACTTGATTGCCCGGTATATGATAATGGGGCTGTAGGCGGCGGCGGCCAGTAAATATATAAAGTCAATTAGGATTCTCATTGACAGCTCTGCAAAGTAATTGACCTATCATATTGATAAGTCGGGGATATGTCAAATAAATGACGGTTTGGCATATTGTTTTGATGCTGGAACTGGATCTTGTATTTAATTGCAGGTTTGTAGCCAATAGCTGGCGATTAATGCCAGGTCTCGCATGTTTACAGACTGGTCATTGTCAACGTCGGCGCAGAGAGGTTGCGCGGTCTGCAGCCACTGGTCGGCAATTACAGCGAGGTCAAGAAAATCCACAGGGTAGACGGCATTGAGGTTGGCTGCATCACAGGGAGTCAGTGGTGCAGTTATGGTGACTTTTATTGGGCCGTCATAGTCGGTGCTGTAATTATTGGAAGAGACAGCTTGGAATTTAGTGTACTGGCCGACCGGGCCGACTGCGTGGACAGTAAGGGTCACTTGGCAACTCTGACCGGGATCCATATCCGGATTTGGGCAGGGTTTTGGATAGTCGTCGGTTGTGTATAATACTGTGGGGCCGACGGTTATCGGAAGCTCGCCTGAGTAAATTCCGGGCTCTGACATTATGGCACGAATCATCAGATTCCCGCAATACTCACAGAATTCGGGGAACCAAACGGGATCACACCACTGGCAATAATCGTCAAGGTTGAACCAACCAAGTAAGGGTAGGTAACCCCAGCTACGTGCATGTAAAAATCCGTTAGTGTCAAAGCCGACCTGGTTGTTTTTGGTTCCCTGGAGTTGGCGCCAGCCTATGTAGAAATCGCCGCTGTTGATGACGATATTTTGCTTAGACAGGTCGACATCGAACCAGGCGACTTCTCCGGGTGCCGAAGATACAACAGGATCGACGACGAAGGGCGTGACCAGATTGGTATTGGGAGCGCTGTCATAACCGTCGTCATCCCAAACGTGGAGTTCGAAGGGATAGGTGGTTTGGTCCCAGATGTAGAAACGAGCGGTTTTTAGTTGTGCCGGATAGCTTGTGGGTGTGAGCCTGACAGCTAAGTAGCCGTCGGTGGAGCCGATATCTCCGTAGTCTTCGGCGGTATAGTCATCATATATCAATTCTTTTGGTATATTAAGGCTAAGCCCAAAGTTCACATCGGGACATTCGGCATCGAGGCACTCGACACCAGCCTGGACCGTGAAGCTGCTGCTCTTGGGTACGCTTATGTCGGAGGTAGGGCTGATAAGAAAACAATCGAGATTACCCCAGGGTATGTTCCAGGTGATTGTTTCGGTGTCAAGGTTGTTGTCTGAATCGGTGGCTTTGACCTCTATTTGCCACTGGCCCGAGTCGGCGATGGTCAGATTGGGGTCATATGTGAAATAGCCCGCACTGTATGTCACCTGATTATCAACGAAATAGTGGTCGTCAGGGATATTTCTTAGCTTCAGCCATACATTCGGTATTTCCTGGGGGTCGGTGGCATTAATTCTAATCTGTTGCAGATTATCACCATATTGAGTCAATCGGCAGTCCTTCCAGGTGGAATTTATGAGACAGTCAACACTTCTTATTACCGGCAGATTTGGGTCTTCAACGTCGATAACTATTGCATCGGAGACACCGGTCAGGCCTATGTTGTTGCTTGCCTTGACTCGCAGGGTGAACAGCCCGTTTGTATTGGGAACAACGTTCCATCGTGCCAGACCGCTGCTTATATCAGACTTGAGGTAAACATTCAGGGATGGCGGGTTCGGATTTCCGTTGGCATCAATTGTAAAGAGGGCATTCTCATTTTGCTCGGTAATAAGAAATGCTATTTCGTCGACATCAGCTGCCACAGCGTCCTCAAGAGCAGCTTTGACGTTTACCTGCTTGAGGCCGACTGTGTCACATACAAAACTTTTTATAGGATTGATCAGGCTGGAATACCCGGCATCTTCGGCGCTGTAAATGGTGTAGGCGTCGGTGCAGGGATCGTACGTGTTGTTAACCAGACTGACTTGAGCAACTGCATCAACATTCGGGTTGGTAACATACAGGTTAAGTGTTGCTGAATCAATTATCGTATCACCGGCAAGGTTCGAGATGTCGAATTTGACGTAGTATCTGTTTATGTTGTCATTGTTGGGATCGATTTGGTATTCGACGATGACCTCAATGTCATTAAAGGTCAGCCAGTCGTTACCGCCAACATCGTGGGAGACGAGCTTAATGTAGCTGGTAGTACCGGGATTAAGGTCTGCCAGTACGGATAGGTCGTCTGAAACAAACCAACAGTCCGGAGGTTGAGGCAGGCCGCCGCCGCCCTCAGCAGGAATGCAGTCACCGATAAGATTGAGGTTGTCCCCGTTGGCATTTGATGTATAGACGTACCAGCCCGCGAAGGGTGGGTAGTCAAAGTGCATCACAAGATAATTTTCCAGTCTGACTTTCAAGGTCTTGACCAAACCTGGTGGAATTTCGAATTCGTAGAGTTCCTGTGCGTCGTTTCCGATGGCACCGATGCCATCTCGGGGTTCAAGGTCGCCGGTATTGTATGACGAATTGAATTGTGCCCCAATCACAGCCGAACCCGGACTATCATATTTAAAGTAAGTGTCATCGTTCACGTCTTTTACAACTGCGCTGTCGTAAATGAGCGTGCGCGGACCGTTGTTGGGGTCTTCCTGAGGCGGGCCGTCAGGCGGGGGTTCACCCGGGACCTGCTGGACTTTTTGTGCAATTGAGAGTATCGGGGGATTCTCGCTGTTGTTGGCATCGATGGTGAACAATTGGTCGTTGTTACGCTCTTTGATTTGAAAGGCGATGGCATTCTGCTCTGCGACCAAGGCCTCATTTACAGCCGCCTTGACGTTTATACTTATGGTTTGGGTGTCTTCACAGCTAAAGCTCTTTATCGGATTGGTCAGACTGGAATATGAGGGAAGATTGGCTTCGTGCAGTGCCTGCCCTGAGTCGTTCGGCAAAAGCGAGTTGTCGACGAGATAGACGTCGGCTATGCAGCTCTCGGCACCTTGTGTTACGTTGATTTTCAGATAGGCCGCAGTCAGCTCGTCCAAGTGGCTGATATCGTTTAAGTCGAACTGAACATAGTATTCGAAGACCTCGTCATTATTTGGATCAATTTCGTATTCAATTATGACCTCTATGTCGTTAAAGGTCAGCCAGTCGTTGTCACCGACATCGTGGGAGAGAAGCTTGATGTGGCTGATTCCACCGGGATTGATGTCCCCGAATACGTTGGGATCGTCTGAAATGAACCAGCAATCCGGTACTGGGGTCTCGCCGCCGCCACCCTCGGCGGGAATACAGTCGCCGACAAGATGCAGATTGTCCCCGACTGCGTTGGAAGTGTAGACATACCAGCCGGCGAAAGGTGGATAATCAAAGTGCACTACAAGATAATTTTCCAATCTGACCTTTATAGCCTTGACCACACCCGGCGGAATTGTGAATTCGTAGATTTCCTGTGCATTTTGCCCGATGGCACCGATGCCGTCTCGGGGTTCGAGATCGCCCGTGTTATATTGGGCTGGCAATGTTGAGCCTACTACAGAGCTGTTCGGATTGACGGATTTTGTATAGGCTTGTTCTGAAATATCGAGCATAGTCTGGACATCGAAGATAATGGGCACATCAGTGTCGATGGTGTAACCACTCAGGATACCAAGTTCCTTCGGATTGTCATCTCCTGTGGACATAATTGTCGTTGTGTTAATATCGACAAAGTCATTACAGTCAGAGCCTTGGCAGAACTGTGCATGGACCAGTACCTCACCACAGCCGTCTCCTCCGAAACAGTCGACCTCGGTGGCCAGCGTGAATTCCCGTCCAACCATAAATGTCTCTGTTGTATTAGGTTCGGTGATGTTAACTTTCAACTCGGCCGGTGTGGCCGGTATATTGTCTATGGCCTTTTCGATGTTGATTCTGCCCCAGCCGTAGACGTTGTCCCAGCCCGAGCTGCCAAGATCTTCGGCGTTCTCTTCGAGGACGGTTTTCACCTGTTGAGCAGTTAAATTCGGATTTACCTCCAGCAACAATGCCGCAGCACCGGCGACATGCGGAGTGGCCATAGATGTCCCCACAGCCCGAATATAGCGTGTTCCGTCGACGACGAAATAGTTATCGTAGCACTCGTTCTCGATGGCATACATGCAGTAGAGAGGATTGTTGGCCACGAGGGTGCTGAATGTAGAAGCGATTTCAGGGAAATTGGTTCCTCCGAGGGCATCTCCACCGGGAGCGACAAGGTCAAGTTCGGAACCGCCATCGGAGTAGGAGGCAATGTTATCGACCTTATCAACGGCGCCGACTGCGATTACCTTTGATGCGCAGGCGGGTGACACCATTCTGGTGGAATCCCCATCATTACCGGCTGCGCAGACGACAACTACACCACAGGGATCAACAGCGTTGTTTACGGCCTGGGCCATGTCGTCGTAGTCGCAGGTTCCGCTGTAAAGACCTTCGCCGAGACTAAGGCTGATGACATCGGCACCTTGCTCGATACACCAGTTGATGCCGAGCATAACATCGGACGAATAACCATTACCGCTGGCGTTGAGCACTTTTGCCGCCATCAGGGCTACATCGTGGCTGACCCCGCGGTACCGCATTCCCTCCGAAGCGATGATGCCTGCGCAGTGAGTGCCATGGCCGTTGTCGTCCATTGCATCTTCGCTGTAGGTGGTGAAATCGAATTGAGCGATTACCTTGCCCTGTAAATCCTGATGGGTGTAATCAATGCCGGTGTCGACAACACATACGTTGACGCCCTGACCGGTTATAGCATTATCCCAGGCATAATCGGCTTTGATTTGATAGGCTGAATCTTCAAGCAGGGCGTATACCCGACGGTCTTCCTTGAAATTCTTGAAACGCGGCAGCTCCTTAAGTCTCTCGGCCTTGTCAGGGGCTATTTCGATAACAATCTTGTTTTTCAATCTGCCGTAGTTATGTATGATACGCCCACCTATACGTTTGGCAGCCTGCTCGTATTGTTCGCGGCGCGACTGAAGAGCGGATTGGGAAAGTTTTTCCCGAACTTTTGACTCTTCATCAAGCTCGACAATGAATCGTTTGGTACCGGACAAAATTCCACTATCCCGGTGAGCGACTCGAGCAGAGGCCAGCATTTTATTTTCGATGGTTTCAGGATAGACCGGCCGTTCCCCGGACAACAGTTGCCAGATTACATGCTCGTTTGGCCGGCCGATATACTGGATCGTACCATGCTCGTCAATGAATACAAAAGTGGGTACTTGTTTCACTCCGTAACGGGCGCTGACAATGCCTCTTTCGTCAACGAGTACGTCGTATGTGGGGGCCTTATCTGCGAAGAAATCGACAGCTTGGTCTGTGTTTTCACGGACAGTGATGAAGTATACTTTCAGTTCATCAGCAAGAAACCGGGACAGATTGTCCAGGATTGGCAGGGCGGCATCACAGTGCGGGCATGAGGTGGTGCCGAATAGAAAAAGAACATTTTGGCCTTGTAACGCACTTAGCGGGACTTTTTGGCCATTAAGATTAGTTAGGGAGAAATCGGGTGAGAATTCCGAGAGCGTTACGGCAAGGGCCGGTTCGGCCCAAAGCGATATTAGTATGATTAGCTGAAAGTATCGACCAATTTTTAACATTTTGTTATCACCCTCTTTATGCGAATATCTAAGGGCCATATATATTGTACCATAAATAGGCTAAATTCTTACGTGCAAAATTACAATGTAACCATAATATCAGCTAATAAAGGTGGTTATGCTCTTGATTTATTTATTGTTTTGGCGTAGAAAATTGGTAAAATATTGTGGATTTTTGTCCCCGTAGCTCAATAGGATAGAGCGTTAGCCTCCGAAGCCGATATTTGTCTTATAAGTGCTTGTCCCGTCTATTATTATATGTTTTTCAGGGTCGAAAACCAGTTGTATAGTAATAGTATAATTGTCGTATAGCAGCAGCGGGCGAAAGATCGAGTGTAAGCTGTCGCCGGAATAGTACCGAAACTGACGAAGTATCGAAATAACTAAAGTCGACATGAGATTCTCTTACCATAGGATTTTTGGTATGCAGGAGTGTTTTCAAGCAGTATAAATGAAAATTTCCGAATAATGGAAGATTTTGTTTGATTTCCCCCAGGTTCCTGAGATAGATTTAATATTATGTGGCCGGAGGTTTCTATAGCTTCAAAGATGAAGCGGATCTCACGAGCATGGTTGTGGATTGCAATATTGGCCTTATTCGCAACGGGATGTTCGACCTTGTCATACATCTCCTATCGGATTTTCCCTGACTATCCTGAGGACAAGACCAAGACGCTTGAGTTGCCAGGTCTTCAAACGCCGGTTTGTGTCCACCTCGATGATCTCGGCGTGCCGCACATCAAGGCCGAAAACGAACTGGATCTTGTGCGGGCGGTGGGATACCTGCACGGAAGGTCGCGATTTTTCGAGATGGACACCATTCGCCGCTACGCACGTGGGCGTCTCTCCGAACTGGTCGGTGAGCAGAAGGTGTCGTTCGGCTCCACTGTGGCGCTCGACACATGCATGCGTAGCTGGGGCCTCGAGAAAGCCGCTCGGGCTGAAGTTGATGGCCTTGATGACGAAACGAAAGAACTCTTCACTGCCTATGTGGAGGGAATCAATACTGCGCTGGAGCAATTTAAACCCATCGAGTATAGCCTCCTTGAGGTCGAACCAGAGCCCTGGGCCATCGCGGACTCCTTCGCGGTAGGCTATATGGTCGCTTGGGGTATCACCCACAATTGGCAGCAGGAAGTCTGCCGGTTGTTGTTGGCACTGCAGGTCGGCCACGAGCGGGCGGAGCAGATATTCCCGCCTGAACCTTGGCCTGGAGATCCGAGCCTTAAGGCGGAAGGTGATCCTCGCTCGCTTCCTCCATCTGTGCCTGTCGAACTCGAAGAGATGTTTCCTGAGCGATCCTACATAGGTCCAGGGGCACGGGCACAGGTCACGGCGGCCCCAACGACTATGGATCTCCCTGAGTTCGAAGGAGCGAGCAACGGCTGGGTTCTAGGCGGGGAGAGAACGACCTCAGGTATGCCCATAGTTGCCGGAGATCCCCACCTTCCCCACACACTGCCCTCTATTGTCTTCCAGCAACACCTGCGATGTCCCGAGTTGGAAGTCATAGGGATGACTATACCCGGCATCCCCTATGTGCTCTTCGGGCACAACAAGAAGGTGGCTTGGACAATCACTGCCGCCATGGCTGATGTTGTAGACCTGTACATCGAGCGCCCGGATCCAGCCAGTTCCGTACAGGTTCTGGGACCAGAGGGACCAGAGCCCATTGTGATCGAGGATGTGGTCATACGCATCCGAGAGGGTACCGGATTCCGCAAGAGGACCGTTCAGATCCGGCATACTCCTCGTGGGCCGCTGTTCAATGATATGTACCCGGACCTTTTACCCGAGGGGGCACCGCTGGTTTCGGTTCACATGATGTCCATGGGGGCTGGTAGTACGATGCGCAGCCTTCGTCGGGCAAGTGTTGCCAGAGATGTGCATGAGCTTCGCGATGCCTTGATAGGTTTGGTTTCTCCGACCAGCACGGTCTCCGCAGCGGATACGAACGGCGACATTACACTTTTCGCAACCGGGAGCGTTCCAGTGCGGGAACACCACCGTGGGACTTTTCCGGTTCCTGCGTGGCTCGAGAAGTACAAGTGGAAAGAGTATGCGAGGCCTGAGAACATCCCACATGGTTTTGCCAGAGGGCGCAACTTCTTCGTCAATACGAACAATCTGATGGTCGAGCCTACACGCAGTCCGGTTATCTTCCATGTAGATTCCGCCCCTTCCTACCGTCGCGATCGCGTGGTGGAGATGATTGAAGCCACCGACAAGCACACGTTTGAATCCATGGCGGAGATCCAAGGTGACGTTCTTCTTCTCCGGGCCAGGAGCATTGCTCCCACTATCTTGGCAGACCTTGAGCGGCTCAAAAACAAGACACCGATTCAAGAGCAGGCGATGGAGCTCTTGGCCGATTGGGACTACCGGGCCGAGGCCGACTCTGCCGCCTGTGCGATATTCTTCTCTGTATACCGCGAGGCCATCATCGGCGCGCTCTGGGATGAGGTCAATTCAAAGAGCCTTAACTACCTGCTGTCTTTTCGCTACTTTACCAACGGCGTGGACCTGTGGTTCATGGATCAGAAGCACCCAGTCTGGGACGATCGCTCGACCATGAAACAGGAGATTCGTGCCGATGTGGTTTGTTCGGCCTTTCCGCGGGCCCTTCGCTGGCTTGAGGGCGAGCTAGGCAGTGATGATCCCCATGCCTGGCACTGGGGGGAACTGCATACTTTGGACCCGCAGCACGCGCTCGGCTCCAAAGTGGACTCCTTTAATCTTCCAAGGTGGAAGGCGCCCGGAGCGAGCTCCTCAGTGTGGAAAACGCACTTCGACATGAGTGTATCCGACCGTCCTTTCCGCTATCTCTATGGACCGGTCCTTCGGTTGATAGTGGATTTTGCGGACATGGATCATGCAAAGTGGGTCATCGATACAGGCATCTCCGGCTGGCCGCACTCCCCCCACTACGGGGACCAGCATGAACTCTGGAAGCGTGTGGAATTTGCGCCCATGGTTTCTGACTGGGAGGAGATCAAGAAGAATGCCGCAGGAGAGCTCACATTGCGCCAGGCAAGGAGGTAATTGTTCCGGAAAGGTTCGGTGTTAATGACCGACTCAGGAAACGGCAACAGCAATTAACCGCCCCCGGCCAAAAAATCCAAGATCGACTGTGAGTCTTGTATACAATCCGATACAATTTAGTTGTAACGGATACTCCTGAAAAAGGTTAGTTGACTTTATGATCTGTTCTTTGAGATTCAGGCTGTAGCAGCCATTGTTCTATTTAACCTGTAACTATGGAATGGACGTCGTCAGAATCAATCGACTATACAATGTCGAGATTCATTGATAATCCAAGTTGGATTTTTGGAAGGAAGCTAATATATGATTATTGATTCTCACTATCATCTTGATGAACGTATTGAGCCGTTAGACAGGCTAATCGATCAGATGGATAACCATGGAGTAGACCGTATTGCCCTCATTCCATCAATGAATGAACCTGTTGAATTTAAGGGTATTGCGGCAAGAACTGGAGCACTATTGCCAACATTGCTGATGGGTATGTGGCGTCGTGTGGGTTTGCTTTTATACAATTCAAGCGTGACTGCAGATAGTAAATTATCGTTATTGGGAAAGAAGTATCAAATTTATGGTTTACCAAACAACAAGGACGTTGCACAAGTTCTGCTATCTCACCCCAATAAATTCTATGGATGGATATTCGTTAATCCCGTTTTAACTGATCCGATCTCCGAACTTGATAAATGGACCGATAAATCCGGTTGGATCGGTGTTAAGAGTCATCCCTTCTGGCATCAGTATCCTTTGTCTGAACTCGACGATGTTGCCGAATATTGTGAAGATAAGGATTTTCCATTATTAGTGCACTTAGGCGGCAATCGAGAACGTGGGGATTATAGATTCCTCCCTGATCGGCATCCTCGACTGAAAGTTATTTACGCTCATGCAGGCGTGCCGTTCTACAGGGAAGTTTGGGATTATGTAAATAACAGGGATAATATCTTCATAGACTTATCCAATCCGCTCTATGTCAATGAACAGGTTCGTATAGAAGCCGTTAAGAAAGTAGGAGCCGAGAAATGTGTTCATGGTACTGATGGTCCCTATCTCGGGGCCGATCAGGGCACCATGTTAGAGAATATATACCAACTTCCTCTTTCTTCCTCAGATAAGGATAGAATCTTAGGTGGAAATTTTATAGATATCATTAGTACTTGAATCGCGCAAAACATGTGGAATCATGTGGCACTATATATGTTTGGAGGTTATTGGATGATGGGGGTAGTTATCAGGGGAATTCCGGGGATACAGCCAATCCTTTTTGAAACGCGAGACTGTTTTTCGTCATTTAGATGAGCCTATAAGCGAGTCTAAACAGGCGGGTATATGGAATTTTATATCCAAATTTAAACATATCTTAACCAACTTAAGAGGCTCCGTTTACACAGCTTCTCTGCGAGATAACACTCCACTAAACTCAAGATAGATATTGACTTAAGTACACTAAATCTGTTAAAATAATAAAGGACTTTCTACGTGGTTTTGTCTCTCTTAGGTTTACAAACCAATGCGACAAAGGCGCATTTCCTGGTGTGGAGCATCAGCCAGGATTTAAGGTTGAGATGCTCTTAACTGCTGAAATTAGGTTGACTACTCAATTTGCAGCTCCGATTGAAAGTGTTCTATACATAGAAGGAGGTTGTTGATGAAGGCTACGAAGCTAATAGTCTTTGTTTTTGTGTTAGCCTTTACTTTGTCTGGGCAGGAAGGAAACGCCGGTTGGGTGGCATATAATGACTGCCTCAAGGAAGCAGGGGACTCAACCCACCCCAATGTAACCATCTGGACTATCCACAATGGTGATTTTGAACACTACACGGGGCGATTGAAGAATTTCGATACCGGCAGCGATACTGGCATGCCAACTGTGACATTTAATATGAATGCTGATGCTGGTTTGCGGACCAGCAGCGGTGGTGCCGGTGGCAATCCTGCACCTGTTACGGATGCTTATGAGATATTCAACGGCAAAGTGGACTTTGCTCCAAACAATATCTATTACGGTGACATAGGTTGGTGGGTTGAAATTGAGTTTTC
>SMTZ1_10005746_pt1 | contig 22621 bp, 24 predicted proteins | sample DeeMarSWOR136_30_FD_25667 | JGI IMG/M metagenome (IMG submission 25667) | reverse complement strand
AAGCTCGCGCCCAAAATTACCCCGCCTTGGAAACCACCCCCCGGGCTATGGTGTCCATGGGCAATCACGTAAAGCCCGTAGACCTGGATAAATGGTATAAGAATCCTGCAAACAGTCTGCAGGATCACATCTTCAAGGTAGGATATCACTTTCGTCGCCTTCTCATGAGTAGGATGCACGCCATTGCAGCGGTGAAGATTACCACAGTCTCTCCCAAGGTATCGTAGCCCCTATAGTCGGCAAGAACCGAAGTAACAATATTGCCCACCGCCGTTTCCTCCATAGCCTTTTCAATATACCTGGGTGAGACGTGAACGCTGGCGGGAGAATGGGGATCACCCCAATCAGGCATATCGACCGTACCATAGATGAGGAGCACTCCGGTCGCACATACTGCAAAGAGGGCTAAAAGTTTCAATCCTTTGTCCTCCTCGTAGTGTGCAATACCGCTGCAATGAAGAAAACGGTACTAACTCCGGCTCCTACCGACGCCTCGGTAAAGGCGACATCCACTGATCCCATCTCTGCCCAGAGCAGGCACATCAGGAAACTGTACACACCAAAGATGATGGCCGAGCTTAAGAGATCCTTTACCGTGATAGAGGCTAGAGCACAGATAACCACGAAGACAAGGAGTATCAGGTCAAGTTGCCAGATCACGCTATTTCCCCCTCATCTGGACATCTACTACAGATTTTCCGTCCTTGGTCCACGGCTTAACTGCAGAATCAAATGCACCCCTCAACAAGGCATGGGTGGCTGTGGGACTGGTGAAGAAGACGAGGACGGCAATTAAGAGAATTTTCACGCTGGTCAATGAAAATCCGGTATAGAGGGCTATACCAGTAAGGGAGAAAAGGGCCCCGAGGGTATCACATTTGCCCGTGGCGTGCATTCTCGTATAGAGATCTGGGAAACGCAAAAGTCCGATGGTCCCCGAAAAAAAGAAGAAGGTTCCGGCTAAGATAAAGAGTATTGATAAGATGTACACTATAGGGCCCCCTTTCTTTGAAAGTATTTTGCCGCAGCAAGGGTGACGATAAAATTGAGCAAGGCATACACCAACGAGATATCGACAAACATCTCGATTCTCCCGTAAATAACGCCTATGAAGGCTAAAATAATCAGGGTCTTGGTACCAATGACACTGGCGCCGATCAACCTGTTGAAGATACCTGGCCCCAATACCACCCTATAAAGGGAGAGCAAAACGAAAAGGCCCAGTATCAGGCTGTTTATGAGAAAGAACCCTTGCACCCTAATCTTCTCCCTCACCTTCCATATATACGTGGGCTACTTTATCCTCCATCTTCCCGGTCAAAAGATCCTCTGCGACCTTCATGTCTATTGCATGCACGTAAAAGTCCCCATCTTTAATGAGTACCGTGATGGTACCAGGAGTCAGGGTAATTGAGTTGCCAAAAGTCATCAGGGAAAGATCCTTCTTAAGTTTTGTCTTGAATCTCATGATGTGGGGGTCTATAAGCATTGACATCCTTGGGTGTAGTGCCAAATAGGTCACATACAAACCGGCCAGGACGATCTGATAGATATGCCACGGTAGATATTGAACAAAACGGATGATCTGTGTATGCACCTTTTGGGTCTTTTTGCCCTTGAAGAGGAGATCATGGGAAGCATGCGCCACTATTGCACAGGCGATAATCCCTAAGGACAGATGAAAATAGTCAAAACGCCCTGAGAGAACTATCCAGAATACATATAAGAATACGAAAGTACCTGAAAAGCCCATGGTAAAGCCGAAAGTATCAGAATGATGGTCAGGTCGTCAAGCAACCACATCACAAGCATCAAAGCGAGGAGACGAGGAAGTCTTCCGTCCGTTCACGTGGTTGATTCAGCTCCTGTTGAGGTAAATTCCCCCTCCGGGAGTTCCTTCAGCTCCTCTTTAGCCTCATCCGAAAACTTGCTATTAGGATAACTTCCAACCAAGTCAGTGAAAACCTTCCTCGCCAAATCCATCTCCCCTAGTTTCAGATGAGATTTTCCCAGGTAAAATAGGGCCTCCTCGAGCGTATCCACTTCCGGATAAAGCTTCACCATGGCCTTGAGCCTCGCCTTGGCCGCTAGATACTTCTTCTTCTTATAATAAAATTTAGCTACGTATAACTCTTTCCCAGCCAGCCTCTCCTTACATACCTTCACCTTTTCCCGTGCCTTCTCGGTCAAAATGGAAGGAGGATAATTGGCTATGAGCAATTCGAAATGAGACAATGCCTTTCTGGTGGCACCTTGATCCCGATCAATGGATTTCATCTGTTTGCAATACGATAACCCGATCTGAAAGATAACATATGGAATCTCCCCGTGGAAGGGGTGAAACTTCTTAAATTCCTCGTAATGGCTAATTGCCTCCGCATATTCCTTCTCAAAGAAATAGCAATCAGCGACCTTCAATTCTGCCCACGCATAATAGGGGTCCTCGCCCGGAAAGCTCCCCTTCAATTCATTGAAGACCTCCCGGGCCCTGTCATAAATTCCCTTATTGTACAATGCCAATCCCCTCTTATAGAGGACGGCTGCGGCGGTCTCCCCTTCCTCCCGTCCCTTCTTCTTCCATAGACAGGCCCCGAGGAGCAAGGATAATACAACGACAGTACTTACTATCCTTTTTGAAGTAAACATACGACACCCCTCCAAACTCATTCAAAGACTCCAGTTACTTTATTATATAAAGGAAGATCCAAAGTCAACCCAACAACACCAGGAGTTTCCGGAGTTTTTGGAGAACACCGTTGTTCCTGAGCGAAATTTGCTGGAGAAGGGTCGCGTCGGAACAGGCCGTTGCCCTGGTTCCCTGGAGCGAGAAGTTATTCAGTGCTGCCGTGCTGCATAGAGGTTGGAGGCTGAAGGAGAAATGTCAAATGACAAATAACTGATAACGGACACGAAGCACGAACACGAGAGTCAATGTCAAAGTTCAAAGTTGGAAATCCCTGGAAAACCTGAAAAACGAACTCTGAGCGAAAGGGAATTTGGGCAACAGGCCACGAGCAACCGAAGGAACAAGGGTGTTCACATATCAAAAATGAAATATGTCATAAATTCAACGGCTTACAAAAATATTGCCAATAAAAGCTAGAAAACTCCATGATAACACCCATACCGAAATTTGCCGTTACCACCTTAGATCGCGCCTTTGGCTCACATGAAGTGGCCATTATGTGGACTCATCTCCCCTCTTGTGATATAGGAGTAAAAGGATCTTTCAGGGGAAGAGGTATGAAGCAAGACCTCGATGAAGTTCTATGGAAGGGTGCCAGGGAACTGGGAGTGGAACTCTCCGAGGAGAAGGTGAAGGCCTTCGAATTCTTCCTGGAGGAACTGATGAGGTGGAATCGAAAGATGAACCTCACCTCCGTCAGGAGTCCTTTTGAAATCGTCGTAAAACACTTCCTCGATTCCCTGACCGTTTCTCCATACCTGTCCCAAGGATGTTCCTTGGTGGATATAGGTTCCGGAGCCGGCTTTCCCTGTATCACCCTCAAGATCTCTGATCCAAGCCTAAAGGTGACTTCCATCGATTCGTCCAAGAAAAAACTCTCCTTTCAAAGACACCTCATTCGGCGGTTGAACCTGGAGGGTGTAGATGCCATTCACGCTCACCTCCCAGATCCAGGGATCGCGGATAAATTCAACAAATCCTTCGACTATGCCCTCTCGAGGGCCTTTGGTAGTCTGGGAACTTTCCTTCGAATAGCTCACCCCCTCATCAAAGATACGGGAATCATTATCGCCATGAAAGGAAAGACGATGGCGAGAGGGACGTCAGAGGAAACTAGTATTGCGCGAATGAATTTGAGGCTTCAGAGGGTGATTTCATTCACCCTTCCCTTCACCGATGCTAGCCGAAGGCTTCTTTTCTTCGCCAAAAAGGAGCCTTTCTCAATGAAGCCCTGAGCAAGGAATTCCCCGATGCAGAGCTAATGATGTCATTGTACATTTTTTCCTTTCAAAAGTACCGGCTTTATGCTATATTGCAGCTAGGCCACAATATTAAAACATCGAATAATTTAGAACAGTTATGATAGAATTTACGGGCTAATCTTTGTACACGTTGGAGAACTGTTAAAGAGTTAAGGGGCTGTTGCTCAAACCTCCTGGAGCGAATATTAAAAAATTTTTGCTAACCATTCTTAGTGAAGCGAAACGGCCGCAAATCTAATGTTTGGGCCCGAAGGGCGAGTTTTAGATTTGCAGTGAAGCGAACTTTAGAATGTTCAAAAATTCTTTTCGGAGAGCGAAAGGGGGTTTGGGCAACAAGCTGTTAAGAGATGACAAGGGTCATATGCATTGCTAACCAAAAGGGTGGTGTAGGCAAAACGACCACGGCGATTAACCTATCGGCATCCATCGCCGCTGCGGAGAAAAGGACACTCTTGGTTGATATCGACCCACAAGCCAATTCCACCAGTGGGGTCGGATACCATAAGGATGAGTTAAAGGAGAATATCTACCACATCCTCATCCGAGGATACGGCCTGGACGAGATTATCAGGGGGACGGAAATCCCCTATCTGGAGATCGCGACCTCAAACTCGGACCTCATCGGGGCCGAGGTTGAGTTGATCAATGAGCTTGCGAGGGAGAGAAAGTTGGATACGATCCTCCAAGCGGTAAAGGGGATATATGACTACATCTTTATCGATTGTCCCCCTTCCCTCGGGCTTTTGACCATTAATTCCCTCACTGCCTCTGACTCGGTGATTATTCCCCTCCAATGTGAATACTTTGCCATGGAGGGTTTGTCCCAGCTTCTTAAAACCATTCGTCTGATAAAACGTTACTTAAATCCGGGGCTGGAGATCGAGGGCATTTTGTTGACGATGTTCGATGTCCGAAATAACCTCTCCCATCAAGTGGCTGAGGAGGTTCGAAGCCATTTCAGGGATAAGGTTTTTAAGACCATCATCCCGAGAAATGTGAAGTTGAGCGAAGCTCCTTCCCATGGGAAACCGATTCTCCTTTATGATATCAATTCGAAGGGTGCTGAAAGCTATTTAAATCTCGCCAAGGAGATTTTATTCAACGGGGAGGTCTATAGTGGCTAAACGGCCGGCTTTGGGAAAAGGGTTGGGGGCCTTAATCCCCGACATCGAAAAGGAGGACCGGAAGAATCTCTTCTCCTGCGGCATTGAAGAGATCACACCGAGCAGATATCAACCCAGAAAGGGATTCGATGAAGGAAAATTGACCGAATTAGCCAACTCCATTAAGGAGAAGGGAATCATTGAACCCTTAATCGTCAGGAAGACGGATGGAGGTTACGAGCTCATCGTTGGGGAAAGGAGGTGGCGGGCAGCTCAAAGGGCGGGGTTAAAGGAGGTTCCCGTCATCGTGAGGGATGTCACCACCGCTGAGGCGATGGAGTTGGCCCTGATCGAAAACCTTCAAAGGGAAGACCTCAATCCCTTAGAGGAAGCGGTGGCCTACAAGAGGTTAATGGAGGAATTCCACTACACCCAGGAGGAACTGGCCAAGAGGATCGGCAAGGACAGGACAACGGTGGCCAATGCCGTAAGGCTTCTCAAGTTGCCTCAAGAGGTTAAGACTCACATCGCCGACGAATCCATTTCCAGCGGACATGCAAGAACTCTGCTCGGACTGAATAGCCCGGAAGAGCAGAAGATGGCCTGTGCCAAGGTCATCAAGAGGGGTCTTTCCGTGCGGGAGACCGAGAGACTGGTGAAAAGGCTTAATGTACAAGGGTCGAAAAGGGATATGGGTGTGAAGCCCGCCACCGAGGAGGACCTCCACCTGGGGTTTTTAGAGGAGACGCTGAGAAAATTGCTGGGCACCAAAGTTCGGATACCCAAGAGGGGAAGGAAGGGGAAAATCGAGATCGAGTTCTATTCCAAGGAGGACCTGGAGCGAATAGTTGAGATAATCATGGGCCCCACCAGGGGAACTTGATCTGAAGATTTCCGGCTATTATAAGAAATATTATTGTAACTGTTTAATTTTTTTGAAAATTAGATATTCCAACAGGGAACATCCTTGTCCCATCCTTTTCCCCTTCCGTTCGGCTGAACCACTCGACTTTGCCCTCGATGGAAACCCCACCCCTCCGGCAGATTATTCTCGGGAACAACGGAATCCCCTGGGAATTCAGGAAATTCGCGAATGGGTTAATGATTGCAAATCTCTTTCAGATGTGGTTTATTAAAATATCCTTGGCCTCCTTTTATAATAGGCTGAAAGCAGAAGAGCTTTATTATACGGGGAGGCTAAATATGTAGATACATCTGAGCGTAAACGAAGGTATCTCTTGATAGTCATCCGGCATTTGGCGGATGGGGAACAGAGGCCTGGCAAGACTGTCTTCAAGGGGAGAAAGATTTACTGCCGATTAAACCCATCGTATTTTTAGAAGAGGGTGAAAATCGGGGAAAGGGGGCTTTGAATGAAGCTAAGGGGTGATGTGAAATCGGGTGATGTGGAGGCCATTCTGGGCGAAAATACCTCATTCGAGGGGAAGATGGGCTTCGAAGGGATGGCAAGGCTTGACGGTAAGTTCGATGGGGAAATTTTCTCCGGGGATATCCTCATCATCGGTGAGACGGCGACCGTCAACGCGGAGATAAACGTCAGCAGTCTCCTCATCGACGGGAAGGTGAGTGGAGACGTCTCCGCCACCGGTAAAATCGAGATCCACTCCACGGGAAAGCTCTATGGAAACATCACGACTCCGACCTTGGTGATCGAAGAGGGTGGTCTTTTCGATGGAACCTGCAAGATGGAAAAAGAGGTCGCGGCAGCTCCGAAAAAGGTGACCCCCATTAAGGAAGAGGAGGCTGCAGAGGAGACTGGGGCGACGGAAGAGGTACTCAGCTGAAGGGAGGAGGATGGTCGCGCTGAAACTCATCTATAGCATAGGGAAAGACTCAAGGCAAAAGACGAGTTTATTAACCAAAGAGGAAATATTTCCGTAACCCGGCTGATTTTCTCCACTCGGGAACAGCGGTTCCCTTCTATTACCTTTAGACTGCAAGTGTGCCTATACCTGTCTGATCCTCCAGGGGCAAAACCCCTTGACAAACCCCCTAGTGGTATGTTAACCAATTCACAAGTTTAATGTCTTTGTCCAAGGAAGAAAAGGAGCGGCTATTCGGTGACTTAAGGCTTTATGGAAGCCTTGGGATTGAAATGGCTGCAGCGGTTCTCATTGGTACCTTTATGGGGTACTGGGTTGATAAATGGTTGGGCACCCAGCCGTGGATCCTCATCATCGGATTCATCTTCGGAGCAGCGGCAGGTTTTCGAAATCTCTTTAGGTTCATATCCAGGGAGGGTGGCGATAAGGAAAAGGGGAGATGAACCCGTGGATCCTGGGGGCAGTAACCGGCGCTCTGCTTGCCGTCGCTAATTTCTGTGTTTCGATGGCCATTGCATCAAGAGCCATCAGGTCATCAAAAATTATCTCCATCGCCTTCGTCCTGGGGACCTTCTTAGCACGGCTCATTTTGCTCTTCCTGGCTTTTTATTTTTTGGCTCGAGTTGAAATAATCCACTTACCATCGGCACTCGTGGCCTTTATCCTCTGTTTCACGGTCCTCATCTTCTGGGAGATGAGGATCTATTATCGAAAAGCCCGCTCTCCGGATAAATCGAATCTCCCGGGTATTCGGGCACAATGACAAAAAGGGTGGCTCAATGGACCTTATGCACCACTTCGAACTCCACCCCATAGTGGAAATCCATATCCTGGGTATCGACCTCTCCATAACCAAGGCAGTCGTCATGATATGGGTTGCCTGCCTTCTTACCTTTCTCTTTCTCATGTTGGGGGGACGAAGGGCGAAGCTCGTCCCATCGGGTCTACAAAACCTGGTAGAGGCCATGATTGACTTTCTTCGCACCAATCTCATCCTCCAAACCATAGGAGAAGAGGGGCTGGCATGGTTTCCCTTCATCGCTACCCTTTTCTTCTTCATCCTCTTCTGTAACCTCCTGGGCCTGATTCCAGGGGCTTTTACGGCCACATCCAATATCAACGTGACGGCTACGTTAGCCGTAATCGTCTTCCTCTGTACCCAAGGGGCGGGGGTTGCCAAACATGGCCTTCTCGGGTATTTGAAGAAGTTCGTGCCCAAGGGTATTCCAATCTTTATCATCCCCATCATGGTTCCCATTGAGATCATTAGCCAATTTGCAAAGCCATTCTCCCTGGCCGTCCGCCTCTTCGCCAACATGACGGCTGGCCATGGGGTAATCTTGGTCTTTCTCTTCATGATCATCATGTTCAAAAGTTGGACCATCGCCTTTGTTCCGCTCTTGGGTGTCGTGGTTATGAGCGCCTTCGAGATTTTCGTCGGCCTTATTCAGGCCTATATCTTCTCGATCTTGGCGGCAATGTACATCGCGGAAGCGGCACAAGAAGCTCACTAAATTCACAAAAGGAGGAATGTTGAATGGAAGCAGCAGCCCTAGCTTATTTAGGTGGAGGATTGAGCATTGGACTGGCGGCGCTTGGAACTGGCATTGGCATGGGATTTATGGTTGGGAAAACGGTGGAGGGAATGGCCCGGCAGCCCGAGGCCTCGGGACTCCTCAGGACGACCATGATCATCGGGATTGCCTTCATCGAAGCCTTGGCCCTTTACGCCCTGGTCATTGGCTTCCTGCTCATCTTTAAATAGGAAAAGAGCTGTCACCACAAACGATTCAGATCATCGTAAGGGAGGGTGTCCCATGTTTCAGGCTGAACCGGGTCTCATCATATGGACCTTTATCTCCTTCGTCATTCTCTTAGTCCTTCTCTGGAAGGTTGCCTATAAGCCGATTACCAAGGCCCTGAAGAATCGGGAGGACTCCATCCGCAATTCCCTCGAAGAGGCCAACAAGACCCGAGAGTCGGCTGAAGCCCTCCTGAATGATTACAAGAACCAGTTAGCCCAGGCCCGGGAAGAGGCCCAGAAGATCCTCGCCGAGGGCAAGGCCCTGGGCGAGAATGTCAAGAAGGAGGTCATCCAGAAGGCCCACGAGGAATCCAATCAGATCGTTAAGAGGGCCCAGGAGGAAATCGAATTTCAGAAGGAGAAGGCCCTTATGGAACTGAAGGAGAGGATCGCAGACCACACCATTATGGTTGCCTCGAAGGTCATCGAAAGGGCCCTCGACAAGAAGGACCATGAGCAGCTCTTAGACGAGTATATTTCCAAGGTGGGTGAGAAGTATGAGAGCTGATTCAGTTGTGAAGGGTTATGCCGCCGCCCTCTTTCAAGTCGCACAATCGGAAGACCTCATCGAAGTCGTCGAGGATGAGCTGTACCGGCTGAAGGAAACCCTCCAGAAAAACTCCGAGCTGAGGGAATTTCTGAGCAGCCTGCGCATGGCCCGGGACGGAAAGAAGAAGGCCTTGATGGAGATTTTCGGAAAGGGGGTATCGTCCGTTACCCTGAATCACCTCAATTTGGTGATCGACCAGGGAAGGCAGAGAAAACTCCTGCCCATCATCGAGGAATTTTTCGCACTAGTCGCCGCGGCCCGGGAAAAGGTGACGGCCGAGGTCATTACCTCTGTTCCCCTCTCGGAAAAGATGGCGGAGAAGTTACGCCGAGCGCTGACCAAGGGGACCAAAAAACAGGTCTTTCTAAAAGCCCGAGTTGACCCGTCCATATTGGGGGGGGCAATCGTCCGAGTGGAGAATAAGATCATCGATGGCAGCGTGCGCCACCAGCTGGAGCAGATGCGTCGGGCCATGGTTAAGATTACTTAATCCAGGGGGAAAACGGTCGGCGGAGATGCTGGAATTTCCCCACAACATCTTCGGCATGGCCCTCAATCTGGAGGAGGATAACATCGGGGCCATGATCCTGGGGGACTTCGCTGAAATCGAGCAGGGCGACGCCGTCAAGCGAACGGGCAAGGTCCTCTCGGTGCCCGTGGGAGATCCTCTCATCGGAAGGGTCGTTAACGCCGTAGGACAGCCCGTAGATGGAAAAGGGCCCATTTCCGTGGAAAAGTATCGGTTGATCGAGGGAAAGGCCCCTAATGTTGTCCAGAGGCAACCGGTTAAGGAGCCTCTGCAGACCGGCCTCAAATGCATCGACTCCATGATTCCCATTGGCAGGGGTCAAAGGGAGCTCATCATCGGGGACCGGCAGACGGGGAAGACCGCCGATACGATCCTCAACCAGCGGGATACCGACGTATTCTGCATCTATGTCGCCATCGGTCAAAAGCAATCAACCGTCGCCGCCGTGGTCGACACCCTCGAGAAATACGGGGCCATGGAGTACACCACGGTGGTAGACGCAACGGCCAGCGACCCGGCCCCCATGCAGTATGTTGCACCATATGCGGGGTGTGCAATCGGAGAGGAGCTCCGCGACTCCGGCCGTCACGCCCTCGTCATATACGACGATCTCTGGAAGCACGCGGTGGCATACCGTCAGGTCTCGCTCCTGCTGCGGCGCCCGCCGGGAAGGGAAGCCTTTCCGGGGGATATTTTCAACCTGCACTCGCGTCTCCTGGAACGGGCGGCAAAACTCAGCGACGCAGTTGGAGGAGGATCTCTTACAGCCCTTCCCATCGTGGAGACCCAGGCGGGCGACTACTCCGCATACATCCCCACCAACGTCATCTCCATCACGGACGGACAGATCTATCTGGAGAGCGACCTCTTCTACTCGGGGGTGAGGCCTGCAGTCCACGTGGGCCTTTCGGTTTCCCGCGTCGGCGGCAATGCCCAGATCAAAGCCATGAAAAAGGTGGCTGGGATGCTGCGGTTGGAACTCGCCCAGTACCGAGAGCTGGTGGCCTTCGCCAAATTCGGATCGGAGCTCGATAAGGCCACCCAGGCACAGCTCACCCGGGGAGAGCGGTTGGTGGAGATCCTCAAACAACCCCAGTATGAGCCGATGCCCGTAGAGAATCAGATCATGATTATCTACGTCGGGGAGAAGGGCTATCTCGATGACCTCCCAATCCATCAAGTCAAGGAGTTCGAGTCCGGCTTCTATGGGTTCATGAGGGAGAAGTATCCCCAAGTCCATCGGGGTATTCGCGAGAAGAAGGAATTGACCGAGGAGCTGGAAAAGGTTCTGGACCAAGCCGCAGAGGAATTCAAGAAGAACTTTTTGGTGTAGGAAGCCCACCATGGTGGGGATGAGGGAGATACGCCGGAGAATCCGCACCGTCATTAGCATCCAGCAGATCACCCGGGCGATGCAAATGGTCGCGGTATCCCGTTTAAAGAGAGCCGAGGAGAGGCTTCGCTCGGCGAGGCCCTATGCGGAAAAGATCCAGGAACTGATGCAATCCCTGGCCCCTTCCCTCCCCCAGATCGAGCATCCCCTTATTGCAAAAAGGGACCCTCAACGGATTGCCGTTGTTCTCATCACTTCGGACAAGAGCCTGTGCGGGGCGTTCAACGCCAACATCATTCACTATGCCAACCGGTTCATCGAGGAGAACTCGGGCAAGGAGATAAAGCTCTTCTTAATCGGTAAGAAGGGATACGATTTCTTCAGCAGAAGGCGCTATTCCATCGAGTATTACCTTCCCCAGGTCTCGCGGGACATCTCCCCTCAGGAGGTGAAGGAGATCAGCAATAGCTTCGTTCAGGGCTTTGAAAGGGCCCTTTACGATGAGGTTTACCTCTTCTATACCCAATTTAGATCTGCCGTGAATACCGTTCCCACTCAGATGAGACTGCTCCCCATCGAAAGCCCAACCGCAGAATCCCAACAAGGGGCTGCGGAGCCCATCTTCGAACCCTCTGCTGAGGAGATCATGAACGAACTCTTGCCCAAATATATCGAGGCTCAGGTATATAAGGGGTTGATGGAGTCCTCCGCCAGTGAGCAGGGATCTCGGATGGTCTCCATGAAGAATGCCACCGACAATGCCGAGGAAATGATCAGGACCCTCACCCTATCGCACAACAAGGCCAGACAGGCCTCCATAACCAAGGAAATCATTGAGGTTACCACAGCCTCTGAGGCATTAAAATACGCCAGGGAAAGCGGGCGTTAACCTTACGCATGAGGAGGAAACTAAGTTGAGAGTTGGAAAAGTCTTACGGGTAATCGGCCCCGTCGTCGATGTGGAGTTCTTTACGGAGGAACTCCCCCCCCTCTATAACGCGATCCGGATTAAGGAGGGCGACATCAACCTTGTCGTCGAAGTGGCCCAATACTTGGGGGAGAATGTGCTTCGGTGTGTTGCCACCTCCTCCACCGATGGGTTGGTGAGGGGGTTGGACGCCGTCGATACCGGGGGTCCCATCAGTATGCCGGTGGGTCGCGAGACCTTGGGGCGCCTCTTCAACCTCCTCGGGGATCCCATCGATGAGTTGGGGCCGGTCAACGAGAAAAAGCGCTATCCTATCCATCGACCACCACCATCTTTTGAGGAACAGGTTCCAGCATCCACGGTTTTCGAGACCGGCCTCAAGGTCATCGACCTCCTCGAACCATACGCAAAGGGGGGAAAGGTGGGTCTTTTCGGGGGTGCTGGTGTCGGTAAGACGGTTCTCATCATGGAGTTGATCCGCAATATCGCCACCGAACACGGAGGTTTCTCGGTCTTTGGGGGAGTTGGCGAGCGGACCCGGGAAGGCAACGACCTCTGGTTGGAGATGAAGGCATCCGGGGTCTTGGACAAGACCGTCCTGGTCTTCGGGCAGATGAACGAACCCCCGGGAGCCCGCCTCAGGGTTGGCCTTTCGGCCCTCACCCAGGCGGAGTTCTTTCGTGATGAAAAGGGTCAGGATGTGTTGCTCTTCATAGATAACATATTTCGGTTCGTACAGGCGGGCTCCGAGGTATCGGCGCTCTTGGGACGATTGCCCTCTGCGGTTGGATACCAGCCGACCCTTTCCACGGAGATGGGGGAGCTCCAGGAACGAATTACCTCCACCAAGCGAGGGTCTATTACCTCGGTTCAAGCGATCTATGTCCCCGCGGATGATTTGACGGATCCGGCCCCGGCTACCACCTTTTCCCATTTGGACGCCACAACCGTTCTATCCCGACAGCTGGCAGAGCTCGGGATTTACCCGGCGGTGGACCCCCTGGATTCAACATCGCGAATCCTGGATCCCAGAATTGTGGGGGAAGAACATTATACCGTGGCCCGGGAGGTTCAACGAATCCTCCAGAGGTATAAGGAGCTTCAGGATATTATCGCCATCTTGGGGATGGAGGAGCTCTCCGAGGAGGACAAGCTCGCCGTCGCCAGGGCCCGAAAGATTCAGCGGTTTCTCTCCCAGCCTTTTTTCGTTGCCGAGCAGTTTACGGGGGCCGCTGGCCGATACGTCCCCCTCTCGGAGACCATCCGGGGGTTCAAGGAGATCGTTGAAGGCCAGCACGATGACCTGCCGGAACAAGCCTTTTATATGGTGGGCGGGATCGACGAGGCCGTCGAGAGGGGCAAGAGGTTTAGGGAGGCAGCATAGGTGGACGAACCTCAATTTAGCCTGGAGGTCGTGACCCTGAAAAGGCTCATCTTCAGTGGAATGGTGGAAGGCGTCACGGCTCCCGGCAGCGTTGGATATTTCGGCATCCTCAAGGGCCACACTCCCTTTGTCAGTGCACTCCAACCGGGAATTTTCACCCTCACCTTGCCCAAGGGGGAAAGGAAGATGATGGCCGTCAGCGGGGGGTTTCTGTCGACGGACGGGGAAAAGGTCATCGTCCTGGCCGACTCCGCCGAGGCACCCGAGGAGATCGACCCGAAACGCGCGAGGGCTTCACGGGACCGGGCACAGAGGAGGTTAGGTAAAAGCCCCCCCGATCTGGATATAGCAAGGGCAAAGGCCTCCCTGGCGCGGGCGCTGACGCGGCTCAAGGTTGCCGGGGCATCCTGAGGCCCTCATGCACCTACCCATCCCTGGCCTTTTTCGCCATCCGTAATTTCTCCACCAAGTCGTAAGATGCACCCCTTAACTCCCCCAAGGGGACGTCGGGTTTGATCTCCTTGCCGTGGAAATCCGATCCCGCCGTCACCAACAGGCCAAATCGATCACAGACTCCCTTGAAGTACTCCTCGTCTTCCTTCCCATGATAGCTGGAGTAGACCTCAATACCCTCCAGCCCTGCCTCGATCAACTCTAACAACCGCTCATCCTTCACTTGGGCGGGATGTGCCAATATGGTTATCCCCCCAAGAGACCGTACCAGCCGGATTGCCTCAGGGGTAGAGATGAATCGAATCGGAACCGAAGCCGGCTTCCCCCCTGCCAGATAGTCAAGGTAGAAGTTCAAATAGGGGGAATCGGACCGTTCCCCATCGATGTATGCCCGCAATCGGGGATCCTCCCGGTTTTCCTCTCTCCCCAGAAGCGCGTTGAGATAGGAGACCCCCGTCGGCTCCCTCCCGGTGGACAACCGCTCTACATCACCCGGGGATAGCGCAAAACCCAATTCCCTCAATCGTCTCACCCGTTGTCGGATCTGCCTTTTCTTGTCCACCCCCAGGCCCTCCAACCATCCCAGGAACCTTTCGTCCCGGTGATCGATGAAGTAGCCCAGCAGGTGAAAATCGTACCCCTTATAGTGGGTGTTGATCTCGATGCAGGAAATGAATTCGATCCCGAACTCGCGGGATATCCTCAATCCCTCTCCCACGTTTGCCACGGTATCGTGGTCCGCAAAGGCGATGGCCTCAAGCTTGAGCCCCCTCGACATTTCAAATATCTCCTCGGGCCCATGCTGTCCATCGGAACTCGCCGTGGTATGGATGTGAAGGTCGATCATGATCTCATAACCTCGAGCCCGGCACTCTTGACCTTCAATTTCTTGGTTCCGGCCGAGGGGAAGTAGACCCATACCTTGAGGGCCTCTCCCCGGCCCTCCCGCGACTTTACCACCCCTGGGCCGAATTTGGGATGTCTTACCCATGTTCCCGCCTCCAGGTCTTCCCCATGACTTTCCCCTATTTCAGCCGGCATTTCCCCAATCTGGCTGTCGGAATAGTCGAGATAAGGACTACCGTCCAATCCCCTCTCCCCCTGAAAGGCCATCGCCCCTTCCCCCACCTTTTGGGTCAGGAGCTCCTGGGGAATCTCCTCGATGAAGCGGGAGGGATAATTGTACCGCTCTGAACCAAACACCCTTCTCCGCTCCGTATTGGTGAGGTAGAGCTTTTCCTTTGCCCTGGTCATCCCCACGTAACAGAGGCGCCGCTCCTCCTCCAGGTCCTCCGCCCCTTCTCCCCTCCTGTGATGGGGGAAGAGCCCATCCTCCATTCCCACCAGGAAGACAATGGGAAATTCCAATCCCTTCGCGCAGTGGAGGGTCATGAGACTCACCCTGTTCGACTTGTCATCGTAGTCATCGACATCGCTGACCAGGGAGATTCGATCCAAAAATCCGGCCAATGTCTTGTCCTCATTTACGGGGTAATCCTCGAATTGGGCCACAACGTTGACCAATTCCTCCACGTTCTCCCTCCGGGAAATGGCCTCCGCCGTCGACTCACGGCCCAACCAATCCAAATATCCCGTCCGCGCCAAAACCATCAAGATGAGATCCCGAGGGCCAGCCGTCTTTGCGGCCTCCCGCAAGGAATCCATTAAATCGACAAATTCACCAACCCTGTTCTTCATGGCGTCCGAAATGCCTCCCCCGGCTTCCCTGAAGGCCTCATAGAGGGTCATACCCCTTTCCTTTGCCCACCCTTCCATCCTCTGGATGGTTTTCGGTCCGATACCCCTCGGGGGGCTCTGGATGATCCTCTTCAGGCTCAAGTCATCCGCCGGGTTTGCGATGCCCCTCAGATAGGCGATGACGTCCTTCACCTCCCTCCTCTCGTAAAACCGCAAACCGGCGACCACGGCATAGGGGATTCGGACCTTGACCAGCTCCTCCTCAATGGCGCGGGATTGGGCGTTAGTCCGGTAAAAGGCCGCGAAATCACTATATTTTCTTTCAGGGTGGTCTTGGATTTCTCGGACGATAAAGCCCGCCTCCTCCTGTTCATTCTTCCCCGTGAAGTAGATGATGGGCTCTCCCTCTGCGTTCTCCGTCCACAATACCTTCTCCCTGCGCTCCCGGTTCCTCCCGACAACCTGCCCGGCCGCCTCGAGGATCCGCTTGGTGGACCGATAATTCTGTTCCAATTTAATCACCGTCGTTCCGGGGAAATCCCTTTCGAAGTTGAGTATATTGGTGATTTCCGCCCCCCGCCACCGATAGATGGATTGGTCATCGTCCCCCACGACGCAGATGTTACCGTGTTCTTCTACTAGATCTTGAATAAAGCGATATTGAATGAGATTGGTATCCTGGAATTCGTCCACCAAAACATAGAGCAGGCGATCTTGATAATGCTCGAGGATTTCGGGGAATTCTCTGAACAATTTGTTAGTGAACAGGAGGAGGTCGCCGAAATCCAGGGCGTTATTTCCCCTAAGCAATCCCTGGTAGGTCTCATAAACTAGGGCCACCCTTTTCTGGAGTACGTTGAATGGATCCGGCGTAAATTCTTCTTGGGATATGCCGTGATTCTTCGCCCGGTCGATCTCCGCCCGGATTGCCTTGGGATGGAAAACCAGTTGGTCGATCTCCAATTCCCTCATGCACGCCTTGATGGCCTGTTCTTGATCCCTTTCATCGTAGATAACGAAATTGCGATCAAAGCCCAGGCGATCGACATATTTTCTCAGAATCCTGGTACATGCCGAATGAAAGGTGCTCATCCAGACCCTCTGGCTCACCCCAAGAAGGTGATCCACCCTCTCCTTCATCTCCCCCGCCGCCTTATTGGTGAATGTGACGGCCAGAATCCTCTCAGGGGCAATCCCCTTTTCCAGAATGAGATAGGCGATCCGGTAGGTCAGCACCCGGGTCTTCCCACTGCCCGCCCCGGCGAAGATAAGCAAGGGCCCCTCGGTCTTTTTGACCGCTTCCCGTTGGACTGGATTGAGATCTTTCAGGAGGTCTCGCCCCATTATCTCCTCTCCAAACCGCTCCGGAGAACCGCATTGTTGTAGGCAACAATCACATCGGTCCTCTTGAGCATCCCCACCACCCTCTTCGGGTTGTCCTTATCGACCACGGGAAGCTGACCGATGTCCTTGATGCCGAACGTGCCCATGGCGTCGTACAGATTCTCATCGGCGGTCAGGGTAATCACATCCTCAGTCATGATGTCCTTGGCAATGACCAGGTCCATCAGGCCCTCCTCCAACAGGATGTGTCTGATATCTCGGAGCGATATGATCCCCACCAGCTCTTTCTCGCCGTTCACCACCGGGAAATAGGAGTGGGTACTTTCCTTGATGAAATGAAGGAAGCTACTGAGGGGCATAATCTCCGAGACAAACGCCACATCCCTCACCATGAAATCCTTTACCAGCAGGGATTTCAGGATGCTCACCTCTTTGCCCGCCCTGACATCAATTCCTCTTCGGACCAATTTCATGGTATAGATCGATTCCCTCTTCAACTGGCTTGCGGTAACGCTACTGATGATGCAGGTCATCATAAGGGGCAAGATGATCCGGTAATCATCGGTCAACTCGAAAAGGATCAATATGGCGGTAATGGGGGCATGGGTTGTCCCCGCAACGATGGCCCCCATGCCGACTAAGCTGTAAGCCCCTGAGGAGGCTGTGACGGACGGGAAGAGGTGGTGGACGACGTGGCCATAGATTCCCCCCATCATTGCCCCGATGAACAGGGAAGGGGCGAAAATGCCTCCGGAACCCCCCGACCCGATGGTAATGGAGGTGGTGGCGATCTTGACGAATACGAGGATCAGAAGGAGAAACCACGGCACCGTTCCCAAGAGGGCCCCGATGATGGATTCATACCCCACCCCCAATATCTGGGGAAGGAGGAGCGATATGCCTCCGATGGCAAATCCTCCAAGGGCGGGCTTTATGTATTCCGGGATCTTCAGGCCATCCCACAGATCCTCGTTCTTATAGAGGGTCTTGGTAAAAAGCAGGGCGACCAGGCCAGCCAAGAACCCCATGATAAGGTAGGCTGGGATCTCCCATATGCTGATCAGGTTATACTCGGGGATACTGAAGGCAGGGTAATTCCCGAGAAAGGCCCTGGAGACGACCGTTGCCATGACCGAGGCAAGGACAATGGGGCCGAAGGTCCCCATCTCAAACTCGCCGAGGATGACCTCCAGGGCGAAGATGGCCCCGGCAATGGGGGCGTTGAAGGTGGCAGCGATTCCCGCCGCGGCACCGCAACCCACCAAGTTCCGCAAACGATTGCCCGAAACCCTTAAAATCTGTCCGAGGGCCGAACCGATGGCCGCCCCGATTTGGACGATTGGCCCCTCTCTCCCCACAGACCCACCGGAACCCATGCAGATAGCCGAAGCCAGGGATTTAACGATCACCACCCTCTTCCGGATGATTCCACTTCTCATGGCCACCGCTTCCATGACCTCGGGAACCCCATGACCCTTCGCCTCACGGGCGAAAAAAAAGATCAGTGGACCGACCACCGACCCGCCGATGGCGGGAATCAGAATCTTCCAATACCAGGGGATGGATAGAACGATATCAACGAGGTCTGGGCCTGACCCATAAGAGATGCTCTGGAATACCCGAATCAACAAACGAAACCCGATGGCCCCGAAACCGCCCAGCAACCCGATGAGAATGGCCAATGCGATGGTGACGGTGTATTCGCTTTTTCTAAAGGAGGTAATGGCCTTGAGGACCGTTCTCCAGAGAGAGGATCGATTCGGCATCTTCCCCTGTCGCCTTCCGATTCATTATTCTACCGTAACGCTCTTCGCCAAATTTCTGGGTTGATCTACATCATTTCCCTTGAAATCCGCCATATAGTAAGCCAGAAGTTGGAGGGGAACGGTGAGGAGCACCGGGGTTAGGGCGGAAAGGGTGGGGGGGATGGAGATGACATCTTCGACCTTGGACGCAATCTCTTTATCGTCTTGAGAGGCCAGGGCGATGATCCTTCCCTCCCTGGCATGGATCTCCTCGATGTTGTTCATCACCTTCTCATAGGTATCATCCCTTGTAGCCAGGACGACCACGGGCATCTCCCGATCGATGAGGGCGATGGGGCCATGTTTCATCTCCCCGGCAGGATAACCCTCGGCATGGATATAGGAGATCTCCTTTAATTTCAATGCCCCTTCCAAGGCTATGGGATAATTGATGCCCCTGCCGAGGTAAAGGAAATTCTCGGCATGGACATACTTCCTGGCTATCCTCTCTATCTCCTTATGTTCCCTGACGACTTCCTCCAACAAATGGGGAAGCCTGACCAACTCACCGATCAATTCCTCCATGTGGGAGTGATCGATCTGTCCCGATCGTTTTCCAAGGAAGAGGCTTATCAGATAAAGGACCACCAATTGGGTTGAAAATGCCTTGGTAGAGGCCACCCCGATCTCGGGTCCGGCGTAAGTGAAGATGGTGTAATCCGACTCCCTTGAAAGGCTGCTCTCAACGACATTACAGATAGCCAGTGTACGCGCACCGCTTTTCCTTCCCTCCCGTAGGGCAGCCAGGGTATCGGCAGTTTCCCCGGATTGGGAAATGACCACAAGCAGGGTTTTCTTATCCACGAGGGGGTTTCTGTATCGGAATTCGGAACCGATATCGGCCTCAACGGGAATCCTGCAAAGGGATTCGATGAGATATCTTCCTACCAAGGCCGCGTGATAGGAAGTACCGCAGGCCACCAGGGCGATCTTATTGATTTCTTTCACCATCTTTCCATCGGAATCCAACCCCTCGAAGATGATCTCCGAGCGCTCCTCCGAGATTCTTCCCCTTATGGTATCCGCGATGGCCCTGGGCTGCTCCATAATCTCCTTGAGCATGAAATGCTTATATCCCCCCTTCTCCGCCATGAGGGGATTCCACATCACCCTTTTGGGCTCCCTCGAAATGCCCTTCCCCTCCAAATCGAGGACTTCAACTTCCCCATCGGAAAGGACAGCCATCTCACCATCTTCGAGAAAGATGAAGTTCCGTGTATAGTTGAGTACAGCGGGGGTGTCGGAGGCGATGAATAATTCGCCCTCTCCCAATCCGACGACAAGTGGACTTTCACTTCTCGCGGCGATGAGTTTATCGGGCTCCTTTTCGCAGAGAACCGCCAGGGCATAGGACCCCTTGATCTTCCCGAGAGCGCGCCTCACCGCTTCATCGAAGCGGATCCCTTGCCGGAGGAGATGGTCAATGAGGTGGGCGATGACCTCGGTGTCCGTCTCCGAAGTAAAGACATGGCCCCTTTCCATTAATACCTTCTTGAGGGATAGGTAATTCTCGATGATGCCATTATGAACCACGGCGATGCTTCCCGCCTTATGGGGATGCGCATTATCATCCGAGGGCCTGCCATGAGTCGCCCATCGAGTATGTCCAATACCAAGTCTCCCCTCTAAGGATTCCCCGGCGATCGCCTCCTCCAAGATTTTCAGCTTTCCCCGCGCTCGCCGGACCTCTATTTTCCCACCATGAAACACCGCTATGCCCGCGGAATCGTAGCCCCTGTATTCCAATCGCCTCAAGCCTTCCATCAAGACCTGGACCGTTTCCCTCGGCCCTAGATACCCAACTATCCCACACATTTCCCTTGGCCCCCTTAACTGGAGAAGCCTATTTCTTCTTCGCCTTCCTCTGTCTCCAACCTCTAATATTTCTCTGCTTTGAACGGCTGATGGCCAAAGCATCCTCTGGGATGTCTTTTGTTATGGTGGAGCCCGCTCCAATGGTTGAGCCCTTTTTCACGGTGACTGGTGCAACCAGCTCGACATTACTGCCGACGAATACGTCGTCCTCTATCACCGTAGGGTGCTTCTTCTTCCCATCATAATTACACGTAATGGTTCCCGCTCCGACATTCACACCCCTTCCCACCGTGGTATCCCCGAGGTAGGTCAGGTGGTTGGCCTTCGATCCCTCGCCGATGATGGATTTTTTCACCTCCACGAAATTTCCGATTCGGGCATTCCTCTTAACCTCCGTTCCAGGCCTCAGGCGGGCAAAGGGACCAATGGCCGCACCTTCATCAATCGTGCTTTCGGTGATGACCGAAAAGGCCTTGATCGTTACGTCACTGCCGATTCTCGAGTCAGTGATCTTCGAATTGGGCTCAATGATACACCTCTCCCCAATGATCGCCTCTCCTTGAAGATAACAATTCGGATAGATCACCGTGTCCCGTCCCACTCGGACCGGTTTGTCGAGGTACGTGGTTTTGGGATCGACAATGGTTACTCCGTCGAGCATCATCTTGGTCAGCAATTCATTGCGCAAGATTTCATCTGCCCTCGCCAAATCGACCCTTGTGTTAATACCCATGACCTCCACGGAATCCTCGGCTACGAAGGGGTGTACCTTCCGTTTCTTCCCAACGGCTATGGCTACGATATCCGTTAAATAGTACTCCCCCTGAATGTTGTCCTGCCTCACCTGTCTCAGGGCATCAAAGAGAAAGGCGGAATCGACGCAGTATATCCCGGTATTAATCTCCTTGATGCTCACCTCGCGCCGGGAGGCATCCCTGTCCTCGACGATTCTTTGGACCCTTCCCTCACCGGACCTCACAATTCGACCGTAACCAGTGGGGTCCTCCAATACCGTTGTCATAACGGTTATGGCTCCGTCGTTGCTCCTATGAACATCGATAAACCCCCTGAGAGTATCCGCTTTGAGGAGGGGTACATCCCCATACAGGATGAGGACCGTCCCCTTGATTCCCTTCAAATGCTTCTCGGCACAGAGCACGGCATGTCCAGTTCCCAGGGGATCCCGTTGATCCACGAAGGTCAGCCGGGCATCGGTGAAGTGGGCTCGTATTCTTTCCCCCTGGTATCCCACAACCACGATGGTCTTTCCCGAGTTTATGCCGTTAAGGGAAAGATCAATGGCATAGTCCACCATGGGAACACCTAATAGGGGATGGAGGACCTTAACGAGATCCGACTTCATTCGGGTTCCCTTGCCGGCGGCCAGGATAATGGTGGTGACATCATCGTTGCGCATTTCAGCGGCTTCCTTTTTTTGATAGGTATATTCTGTGATATCAAGTCATTATATCTCATTTCCGGCCCCAGTCAAGGTGATTTAACGCCTTCCGTTGGAGGGTGATTTTTCATCATCGACTTATGCTATCCGCATCGAATGATGGAATAGTGGGGAGGGGCGAAGCCCCTAATGTTCTTTCACTCTTCTCAACCCATTGTTCCATTATTCTAATATTCCGGCTCGACAAAGCCCCTGAGTTTCTATAATCAATAGGTTACAAAAATAGCCCGTATAACACCTAGGATACTCCAGTCTTTTCCTCTTGACAGGTAAAAGTTCTTTATATTATAAATGCTTTAACTTAGTTGGTGCCGGGATAGCTCAGTCGGTAGAGCAGGGGACTGAAAATCCCCGTGTCGGTGGTTCGATTCCGCCTCCCGGCACCTTTAATTTCAAGGGGTTAGGTAATTTCGACTGACCCTTGTTTTTTGTGGTGCCAGTATTGGTGTCAGTTGCAACACAAAAGGTAAAAAATGAGGTGGGCTGGGGCAGACTGGCTAATCCTGCCTGTCTGTTGCCGCGTGGGTACCGCGTCGGCTGAAACGATTGGTTACTTTCGACAGTTTATTTCGCCATGAATAACGAGTACTCTTTCCAAATATTACGTTCTGACAACTTTTTTCA
>SMTZ1_10001634_pt1 | contig 22624 bp, 19 predicted proteins | sample DeeMarSWOR136_30_FD_25667 | JGI IMG/M metagenome (IMG submission 25667) | reverse complement strand
CAATGCCTACGACCCCGATGTCAAAATTAAAACACTGCCCGTCATCAAAGATTCCTTGAACATCCTCGGCAAAAAACAAGCCAAAGCCGATTAACATCCGAATGTTATTCGTATACCAGAAAACATAACTACATTTCATTTAGTGTATTTACGCCTTGATAGGAGTTCAAAACCGCTGGGATTTTGGGCTTGATTTTTTGATGTTGACGGTTTACTATTTTTCTGATGATCAATAGGAACTTATAAAGCTTGGAGGTGGCATTTATGGCAGGTTATACCAACGATATGGACAGGCGTCAGTTTCTTAGGATTACCTCGGGCTCAGCGGTGGCGATGCTGCTATCCGGCATTTCACTTCATGCAGAAGAAGCAAACACGCAGCGACCCAATATCCTCTGGTTAAGCTGTGAGGACATCAGCCCGGACCTGCGCTGCTATGGCGACAAATACGCGGTTACGCCGAATATCGACAAGCTCGCGGCCGAGGGTGTCCGCTACACCAATGCATATTCCCACGCCGGCGTTTGTGCGCCCGCGCGCTCCGGCATCATCACCGGCATGTACCCGACCACTATCGGCACCCAGTTTATGCGCTGTAGCGGCGTGCCGCCCGCCTATGTAAAATGCTTCACCGAATACCTTCGTGCCGCGGGCTATTACTGCACGAACAACTCCAAGACCGATTACCAGTTTAGCCCGCCGTTTACGGCCTGGGACGAGTCCAGCGGGGATGCGCACTGGAAGAACCGGGCCCCGGGGCAGCCGTTCTTTGCCGTCTTCAATTTTACAATTTCGCACGAAAGCCAGATACGCAACAAGAGCAGAGAGATGCGAAAGCGCCTCTCTAGTATGGACCCTTACGAAAGGCACAATCCCAATGAAGCCGTCCTGCCCCCGTACTATCCTGATACACCCGTCGTTCGCAGGGACTGGGCGCAATATTATAATATTATTACGCTGATGGACAAGGAGGTCGGCAAGGCCCTGGAAGAGCTTGAAAAGGCCGGCCTCGCCGATGATACTATCGTATGGTTCTGGGGCGATCACGGCCGCGGCCTGCCCCGTGCCAAGCGCTGGATTTACGATTCGGGCATCCACGTTCCCCTTGTCATCCGCGTTCCGGAAAAGCTCCGCAAGCTCGCCTCTCCTGCCAATCCCGACGCCCTCAAGCCCAAATCCGTCAATGACGACCTGGTTGCGTTCATTGACTTTGCTCCGACGATGCTGTCACTGGCCGGTGTCAAAATTCCGTCTCACATACAGGGTCGGGCCTTCCTCGGAAGCCAGAAGGCCGGGCCGCGAGAGTATATTTACGCCGCCCGCGACCGTATGGACGAAGCTTATGACCTCATCCGCGCCGTGCGTGACAAACGCTTCAAATACATTCGCAACTATATGCCCCATGTTACCCACGGGCAGGACATCCAGTATATGAACCAGATGCCCACGATGCAGGAGATGCGCCGGCTCAATGCCGCCGGGAAACTGGAGGGCCCCCAAAAACAATACTTCGAAGATACAAAGCCGGTCGAGGAGCTTTACGATACTCAAAACGACCCACACGAGGTGAAAAATCTGGCCGGCGACCGCGACTATAAGGATGTGCTCGAGCGGATGCGCAAAGCGCATCTTGAATGGGTACAGGAAACGCGTGATATCGGCTTGATTCCCGAACCTGAGTTTGATGAAATGAAGCGGCCGGGAGGCGTATTCCAGAAGACCGCCGATCCGTGGTTTGTGAGAAGCTCTCCTACAGGCTCCGGCGGGCAGGATTATATTACAATCAACTGTGCCACAATTGATGCTTCCATCGCATACAGAATTGATGAGAAGGGGGACGAAACAACCGGATGGAAAGTATATACAAAGCATGTCCCTCTGAAGCCGGAACAAGTACTGCGGTCAAAGGCCTGCCGCATCGGCTTAAAGGATAGCAGGGAAGTCAGATACAAACTCGGCGACTCTGTAGCGGTTCGGCCTGCACCTCCAACGATACCGCATTGGAGAAAGCAGCTCGATAAGACAGACCTGCTTGAGCGACTCGGCAAAATAAAGCAGTTGGATGGAGTGGGAGAGAGGGCGATTCCAATGTACATGAAGGCCCTGAGTGACGAGTACGCTTCCGTTCGCTACTGGGCTGTCGTTGGCCTGCACAATAACTGTCGCAGGGCCAGTGACCTCAAGACGGCAAAAGCGGCGCTTAAGAAGATGCTCTCCGACCGCTCACCGGTCGTGAGCATCGCCTCGGCGCACGCGTTCTGTGATTGGGGCATGGAAAGAGAAGGCCTGCCGGTACTAATCGATGCATTGAAAGACAAGAACAATAAGGCCGGTCTGTATGCAGTGACTGCATTAAAGATGATTAGCGAGAAGGCCCGGCCGGCACTGCCGCAGATAAAGGACTGCCTCCAAGATTCGGATGGGTACGTCAAACGGGTAACACAGGCGATATTGGAAAACCTGAAAGGGTAATTCTTTTCTCGTGAAACGTACCTTGTAGATTGTAAGACTGGTGGCGCATTAGCCCAAAGAAATTGGGCATTGTTTTGAAATTAAGAATAAAAACCGAGAAAGAGGGGAAGCATAAGTGAACGTGAAAAGATTTGTTCTAAGCGTATTAATTGTCTCAGTTGTTTTCTCTGTTTTTCCGATCATAGTGTACGGATTGTTCATAAGGTTTTTTGGGTTAGTTCCACCAGCCGGTTTTGGACGGGCTGATTTATTTTTTATGATACCGACTAATATTTTAGGTGGGTTTGTTTTTGTTCTGATATTTTATCTTGCCAAAGGTTCGAGAATTGGAGGGAATGGATTGCTTTATGGCTTTTTGTGGTTTCTTGGATTTAGCGTTGTTAGTGAGGTTGGATTCTGGATTGCGCTTAAATACAGCGCAATTATGATGATAGCAGGGGTGGCTTCCGGGCTTGGTCATTTAATAAATGGAGTGATCGTTGGAAGGTTGAGCTAAAGAATATCCAATGACAGGCAAGGAATTTTGAATTACGAATTAAGGTCTGCCTGATTGGATGTTAGATTTTACGAACGGCGAGTGTGTAGATTGGTATATTTTGCTTCAAATATTTTCTTTCGAAATTTGTGCCGACCCATTCACCGACCTCTGCGCCCATGGGCCGGGTAAATTCAATTTCCTCAAGCATATTGTTTTCGGCGGCTATCAGTTTTTTTATCACGTCAAAATACTCGGCGTGGTCGGTGGCGATTTTTAATTCGCCGCCGGTTTTTAATCCGCGCAGCAGGTGCTTCAAATTCTCAGCACAGAAAAGCCGTCTCTTATGGTGTCGTTTTTTGGGCCAGGGGTCCGGGAAGTAGATATGAAAGCAGTCCACGGAACTATCGGGTATAAACTCGGTTAAAAAGTGCACGGCATCGGTGCGGATAATCCTGACATTTTTCAGACCCCATCGGCCGATGCGGTCAACGGTGTAACGGTAGTATTTGCGCGCCCATTCGATCCCGAGAAAGTTCGCATCAGGCTGACTTCTCGCTTCATTCAGAAGGAATCCACCCTTGCCCGTACCGATTTCGATGTGAATTGGTCCGGGACGTCCGAAAATCCCCTCAAAAAATTTTTCACTTCCGATATCTTCAAGTTTCAAAGATACCAAAGGAAAGTCCTTTAATCTTCGTTTCATTAGCCACTTTGTGTTTAAGATGCGTAAAATAGATAAAATAGCAAAGGCTGCAACCGTGTATTATACTAACCGAAACCTCCTAAGAGAAGATTAAACTTGATTTTTAACTTCTTTCCGGGTAAACTGAATATATGAGATATCCGATAAAAATTGCGAACTTGTTCTTATATCGCGGGTATTTATTATTAGGATTTAATCCTAATTAGGTTTCAATTTTTTACCGTAAGGTAGATAGGAAATCTCAGATATGATACTGCAACTCGTCAGAGCAAAAAGACGGAGGATCCTGGTGGATATAAATACCCAAAGAGATTTTCTGCTTGCCGATGGAAATGCCTGCATCAGGAACCACCGGCGGGTTCTGTCGCATATCCGGCGCATGATGGCATGGGCCAGAATTAACAATGTCCCGGTAATCTCGATTGCTGCCGTTTATCCCGATACTAACAGCGAGCTCACCACGGGTTACTGCATTGACGGAACTGAGGGACAAAAAAAGATTAGGTACACTTTGCTAAATAATCGCATCAGCTTTCCCGCGGACGGCAGTACCGATTTGCCCAGGGACATACTTCGGCAGTACAGGCAGATTATACTTCACAAGCGCAGCGTCGATCCCTTTAAAGAGCCCCGGATTGACAGGCTGTTGAGCGAGGTTCGCGCTAATGAGTTTATTTTGATAGGCGCCTGCGCCGAAGACGCTGTTTTGGAGACTGCGCTCGGATTGCTTCAGCGGGACAAAACCGTCACTGTCGTCGCCGATGCGGTTGGCTCACACGATAAAAAACAGAGTAAACTCGCGCTTCGCAAGATTGAAGCCAAGGGGGCGAAGCTGGTTGAGACAAAGAAGCTGGCGGGGACATCACGTCTCAGACATGTTGGCGCATGCGATTGCAAAATGTGCCGGGGACATGCAAGCAAAACCTCGGCTACAATTGAAGCGGCGTAACCTGCAAACGTTTCCGGCCCTCGACATAAAATTCTCTCATTTAGACCTAAACAAACCTGTACATAAGAATCGTGTCGACGTATGTCCCTTCCGCCGTTTTGATTGCTCTTATCTCGCGGCCCTCCTGTTCAAAGCCCATCTTTTCGTATAAACCGATGGCCGTCTCATTCGTGGCGAAAACGCCGAGTGTGATCTTTTCAATGACAGGATTTTCCTCCGCCCAGTAGATAGCGGTCTTCAGCAAAGCTGTACCGACACCTTTATTTCTGAATTCCGGCAGAATCATTATCCCCACCGACCCTACGTGCGCAAGCTTCCGGCGGTCTCTGTTTTTAAGATTGAGCATACCTACTATGGAACCGCCGACTTCCGCGACAATTATTATTTGTGCAGGATTTTCAAGCCGCTTCTGAATCCATTCACGTTCTTCTTCAATGCTCATCTCGAATTCGTCAGCCTCTCTGATATAAAACAGACCTTCCGCCAGAATAATACGGGTATTTTCGAGCAGCGTCTCTGCGTCATCCGGCACTGCTGTTCTGATTATCAGCCTTTCACCTGTTTTCAGTTCATGTTCCGTTGGTGTTAGTTCACTCATTCAACAACCTCTCTTGTTATTACTGTTGGCGGCCATTATATAAGAAATGCGTCATTATTTGTCGAACTTTCTTTGAGACTTACTCTGTATCAAAGGTGCCGTTTTACACTTATAGCAAGTCGTTGACAGAGCCTGCTTATCGTGATATAAATGTGCATCGTGGTTTGTGAAGGGTATCTCGATGGAAATGCTATCAGTTTTTATTAGACGCCGGTAGGGGCGGGGATTATGACTAAACAGAGACCAGATTTTTTTCCCGACAGGCACCAACCAACAACTAATCGGCTGAATAGACGCACCTTTATAAAGCACATTGGCCTTGCAGCCGTTTCTGCGGGCACGCTTTTCGAATCGGCAAACTGTGTTAGCAGCAGCGAAAGGCGGCTGGCGAAAAATCCCCCCAACATCGTCTTCATCTTTATTGACGACCTTGGCTACAAAGATTTGGGTTGCTACGGCAGCAGGTACTACGAAACGCCGAACATTGATAAGCTCGCCGGCCAGGGCATGCGTTTTACCAGTGCTTATTCCAACGCACCCAACTGTGCCCCGACCCGCGCCTGTTTGATATCGGGCCAGTACACGCCGCGCCATGGTGTCTACACCGTAGGCAATCCCGAGCGGGGAAAAGCACAACTGAGAAAGCTGATACCCGTAAAAAACAACACAAATCTCGATTCGAAAATCGTAACCATTCCTCAGGCACTGAAAGCCGCAGGATACAGAACCGCGTGCATCGGTAAATGGCACCTGGGTGATAAAGCCCCGTATAGGCCAGAGGACCGCGGCTTCGATGTTGTCTTCCGCAGGACCAGGCGAAGCCATTTTATGCCCGACGGCCGGTACCTGACCGACCGCCTAACCGACGAAGCCGTGAAGTTTATCCAACAAAACCGCGATAAACCATTCTTTTTATATCTTTCTCATCACACGGTCCATACGCCGATACAGGCCAAAGAAGAGCTTATTGAAAAATACAAGCAAAAAAAACCTGTCGGTGGGCACAACAACCCGACCTACGCAGCGATGATTGAAAGTATGGACCAAAGTGTCGGTGCGGTCTGTGCCAAACTCGATGAATTGAACCTAAGTGACAACACAATCGTATTCTTTTTCTCCGACAATGGCGGATATGCAAATGCGACTTCGATGGTCCCGCTGCGCGGTTCCAAGGGAATGCTCTATGAGGGCGGGATACGCGTGCCGATGATTGCCCGCTGGCCGGGCAGGATTAAACCCGGTACTTCCTGTGATGTCCCTGTTATCGGCATCGATTTTTATCCGACGTTTTTGGAAATAGCGGACGCACCGAGGCCGGCCGGACATGTTCTGGATGGTATTAGCCTTGTCCCTCTGCTGACTCGAAGGCAGGCTTTGGAACGAAAAGCTATCTTCTGGCATTTCCCCGCATATCTTGAGCCGTATAACAAAAAACAACAGCCGTGGCGCATGACACCGGGGGGAGCCGTCCGGCAGGGGGATTGGAAATTGATAGAGTTTTTCGAAGACGGCAAAGTTGAACTGTATAACCTCAAAGACGACATCAGCGAGACCAATGACCTTTCCGGGACAAAAACCACTAAGGCCAGAGAGTTGCACAAATTCCTCGCCGAATGGCGCAAGTCCGTAAACGCACCGGTTCCTACCGAGAAGAATCCAAAGTACGACCCGGCTGCGCTGTTGAGAATAAAACGTGATTAGAATAAATAAAGTTAAAAAGCGGTAAAAGGAGAATATTATGAGCACAAATAAAGAACCAGGCGAATCTCTGGCGCTAATTTTGATCGTCGTGGCGGCGTGTATTGTTGGCTGGACGGTCTTTGTACCCTTTGCAGGTATGTTTTACCGGATGTTCTATTTCCTGCCCAGCCTCGTCAGTTTTCGTCCTTACTATCGGCAGTGGGGATTATTTAATTCTGCTGAAATAAAAGTGGACATACGACTTTTAGTGTTTGGCATTTTAATCGGATTGGTGCTGTTCGCCCTGGCCTCTATTATAAGAGCGATTAATGCCAACACAAGAGAGCTGCGACAGATAAAAGAGACCTTGAAAACAGCAGTACCCAAATAAAGTTTGTTAAGTGAATAAGGATATGTTTTATGAATCGACGTGATTTTCTAAAAGCCGTCGCCTTGGCAACTTCATCTATAGTGATGCCCGGATGTTCGAGCACTTTTGGCCGGTCTGCGGGCAAGTCGTCTGTGAAAAAACCAAATATAATTTTCATCCTGGCCGACGACCTTGGCTACGGCGACCTTGGTTGCTTCGGGCAGAAAAGAATCAAGACGCCGAATCTGGATAAGATGGCCGAAGAGGGAATGCGTCTCACTCAGCACTACGCCGGCAGCACGGTCTGCGCGCCGTCGCGATGCGTTCTGATGACTGGCCTGCACACTGGCCACTGCCTGATTCGTGGCAACGCCCGCGTACCGCTGCGGCCTTCGGATGTCACTGTGGCTGAGCTTTTGAAACAGGCCGGCTACACAACCGGCATCGTCGGCAAATGGGGGCTGGGAGAGCCCGGCAGCACGGGTATCCCGAACAGGCAGGGCTTCGATTACTGGTTCGGCTACCTTAACCAGAGACATGCCCACAATTATTACCCCACTTACTTGTGGCGCAACGAGGAAAAAGTTCAGCTTAAAAATGAAGTCAGGGACATCAATCCGCCCGGCGGTGTAGCTACCAAACGCGTCGAGTATTCACACGACTTATTTGCCAAAGAGGCACTGGCCTTTATTGAACGAAGCAAGGATAATCCGTTCTTCCTGTACCTTGCCTTCACCATCCCGCACGCCAACAACGAGGCCGGCAGGAAAGGTATGGAGGTTCCCGACTACGGCATTTACGCCGACATGGACTGGCCCGAGCCGCAAAAAGGCCATGCTGCAATGATTACCCGAATGGATGGTGACATCGGCAAGCTCTTTGCAAAACTCAAAGAGCTTGGCATCGATGATAATACGTTCGTATTCTTCTCCAGTGATAACGGCCCACATCGTGAGGGCGGCAACAACCCGGACTTCAACGACAGCAACGGCCCGTTGCGAGGCATAAAGCGAGACCTGTACGAAGGCGGCATCCGTGTGCCTACTCTTGCCCGCTGGCCAGGCAAGATAAAGGCAGGTTCGGAAACGGACCACATCTCCGGCTTCTGGGATTTTCTGCCTACGTGTGCCGAGCTGGCCGGCTTCAAGGCCCCGCAAGATATCGACGGAATATCTATACTCCCGGCCCTTTTGGGCAAATCGAACAAGCAGAAGAAACACGAGTTCCTTTACTGGGAATTTCACGAGCAGGGCAAGAAGCAGGCCGTGCGCATGGGCGACTGGAAGGGGATTCGGCTGAACGCAGCCAAAAAGCCAAACGGCCCCATTGAGTTGTATAACCTGAAAAACGACATTGGGGAAAAGAATAATATTGCCGACAAACATCCGGACATTGTTGCAAAGATTGAAGGATATATGAAGAAGGCCAGAGTCCCGTCGAAGGACTGGCGATGGCCTACCGATTAAAGGCTTTCTGATAAGGGGAGAAATGAGACATAATTTTTTCGCAGGGAGATGAAGATGAGACGGAACTTACTCAGGCATATCGGTGTTCTAATTGTTATTTGTGAAGTAGTTCTTGGCAGTGCAGTCGCGAAGGAAAATGTATCGGCCGGTGACGTAAGTAAAAAACAAATTCCTATCGAGGTCAAAGGCGTGTTACCACAAATGACCGTTATGGCTAAAGGTGTCGGCAGTGATTCCGAGGCGGGAATCGGCGCATTGATTCCCTGGGCCGAAAAGCTTTGGGCTATAGGATATGTCTCTCATATAAAAGGTGAGGGTCTTGGTCTTTACGAGATTAGCGAAGATATGACCATGCGTAAGCACCCGGCCTCGGTCACGGGTACATTTGCAAATCGTATGGTGCATTGGCCTTCCGAGCAGGCCTTCATCGGTCCTCATGCTATCGATGCCGAAGGTAACGTCCGCACGATAGAGGACCTGAAAAAATTCCGGCTCACCGCAACCATACAACACCTCACCGACCCGAAGAACAAGGTATACATCCTCGGCATGGAAGGCCGTTTCTGGGAGCTTGATGTTAAAATCCTCAAGGCAAAGCTGCTCTTTAATCTTGTCAAGGAGCTTGAAATCAAAGATGCCAAGGCCCATTTCAAAGGTGCTTACACCGCGCAGGGCCGCGTCGTCGTCGCCAACAATACTTATGATGAAAAAGAATTTTTAGGCCAGCGAGATGCAGGCAGACTGGCCGAGTGGGATGGCAAGAAGTGGACTATCGTCGAGCGTAATCCCTTCATTGAAGTACACGGCAGCCCCCATGGAAGCTCCTATGGAGGTCACACAATTTATGCCACGGGCTGGACAAAATCCTCCGTCGTGCTCCGCGTCCTCGCCAGGGGCAAATGGCTGCGTTATCTCTTGCCAAAAGCAAGCCATTCCTGGGACCACGCATGGAACACCGAATGGATGCGCATTCGCCACGCCCAAACCGAGCGTCTCCTGATGGATATCCACGGCATGTTCTACGACCTGCCCCCTTTTGCCTATGAAGGAAAGGTCTGGGGGATTCGCCCAATCTGCACCCACCTTCGCATCGTCCCCGACTTCTGTTACTGGAGGGGCCTGTTCGTAATGGCCGGCAACCAGATTGACCACGACCAGGGCCAGCCCCAATCGGGCCTTTGGTTCGGTAACATCGATGACCTGTGGAGTCTGGGCAAACCGTCCGGCTGGGGAGGACCCTGGTGGCAGACAGCCGTAAAAGCAGGGCAGCCCTGCGACCCGTTTCTAATGACCGGCTTTGATAAAAAGGTGGTGCACTTTGCGCACGATGAAACCAAAAGCGTCACCTTTGTTATCGAGGTGGACTTCCTTGGCAATGGTACCTGGAGGACCTACAAGATTATCGAAGTTCCCGGAAATCCCCGAACGCCAAGAGGTGTGCTTGGAATTCCAGCCGAAGGTCAGGGGTATGTACACCACGAATTTCCCGATGGCTTCTCGGCCCACTGGGTCCGCGTGACCGTAGACACCGATTGCAGGGCCACCGCCTACTTTATGTACAATTAGTGCAGGGAATTCTTTAATCCTTGTATTTTTCCGCTCTTTAGGCGAAAATATGAAAGAACAAAAAAAACATAGGAGTACATAATATGAACCAGGCAATTCGAAAACTATACAGTGCTGTTCTTTTTGTGTCCGTCTTCATTATAGTTGTGGCGGCGGTAGCTCCAACGCGGGCACAGAACCTCGCCGAATTCGAGCAGCAGATGACCGAATTCACTCTCGACAACGGGCTCAAATTCCTCGTCCTTGAGCGCCACCAGGCACCGGTTGTCTCCTTTCACACGTACGCCGACGTCGGTTCGGTTAATGAAGTTCTGGGCATAACGGGACTGGCCCATCTCTTTGAGCACATGGCTTTCAAGGGGACAAAAACCATAGGCACAAATGATTACGAGGCCGAGGCGGAAGTGCTGGCCAAAATTGACGAGATTTACGACGCGATAAAGGCCGAGCAAAGAAAAGGCCCGCAGGCGGATAAGTCAAGACTGGAAGAATTACAGAAGCAATTCAAACAGGCCCAGCACGAGGCACAGAAGTACATGATCCACGACGAGTATGAAGAGGTCTACAAGTTCGCCGGCAGTGCGGGCTTCAATGCCTACACAAGCTGGGACGCGACACAGTACATCGTCAGCCTTCCTTCCAACAAAATCGAATTGTGGATGCTTATGGAGTCCGACCGTTTCTGCAATCCCGTAATTCGTGAATTTTACAAGGAAAGGGATGTGGTGATGGAAGAGCGCCGCTTAAGTATTGAAACCCGGCCTCAGGGGCGACTCATAGAGGAATTTCTGGCCGCTGCTTACAAGGCACATCCATATGGTATACATGTCATTGGACACATGAGTGACATACAAACCATAACTCGGCCAGAAGCGGAGGCCTTTTTCAAAAAGTACTACGGCCCCGCCAATTTGACCATCGCCGTAGTTGGTGACGTAAATCCGCAGCGAATCAAGGCGCTGGCCGGGAAGTACTTCTCCCGCATCCCCGGCGGCCCGAAACCCGAACCGGTAGAGACCGTCGAGCCGCCGCAGCTCGGTGAGCGAAGGGTCACGGTCGAGGACCCGGCCCAGCCTTTTGTGATTATCGGCTACCATAAGCCGGGTATAAATCATCCCGACAACGCCGTTTTCGATGCCATCACCGACACTATTGGCTTGGGCCGGACGTCACGTCTGTATAAAAGTCTGGTCAAAGAAAAGAGAATTGCAGTCGCCGCTTCCGCCATTCAGGGCCTGCCGGGAAATAAGTACCCCGGCCTGTTTTTATTTTATGCTGTGCCGGCTAAAGGTCATACACATCAGGAATGTGAAGAAGCAATCTACGAAGAAATTGAGATACTCAAGGCAGAATTGGTCTCACCCGATGAGCTGGCCAAGGCAAAGACTCGCGCACGCGCCGGCCTCATCCGCCAGCTCGATTCCAATTCCGGGCTTGCTGCACAGATTACCTTCTATGAAGTCGTCACCGGCGACTGGCGCAATCTGTTCACCCAGCTTGACCAGATCGACGAGGTGACAGCCGAGGACGTCCGGCGCGTTGCCAAAGAATATTTCACGAAAAAAAATCGCACCGTCGGGGTCATCGAGACGACCGCCGCTGAAAACTGATATGGCGCCCCATATTACAGAACAGGGGCCCTTTTATAGGAGCGTTAAAATGAGAGGTAGAAGTTTTTCAGGATTTAGAGTTTTCATCATCACAGCCGTTTTGTTTTGCTTTGTCGCTTCAAGTTGTACCCAGCAATATACCCGCCCTTACAAAAACCTCAGGTACCCAAGACTGGGTGATATCGAGATTCCGGATGTTGAGCGCCTCACGCTGGCCAACGGTATGCAGTTGTTCCTCGTCGAGGACCACGAGCTGCCACTGATTGAGATTTCGGCCCGGATTCGCACCGGTTCCATCTACGAGCCGGCCGACAAGACTGGCCTGGCTTCCATCACGGGTATCGTGATGCGAACCGGCGGCACCACAAGCAGGACCGGCGACGAGCTTGACGAACAGCTCGAACGGATTGCCGCCTCGGTCGAAACCGGTATCGGTCTAAATTCCGGCTCTGCCTCAATGTCCGTACTCAAGGAAGATATCGACACCGGACTGGCGATACTGGCCGATGTCCTCATGAATCCCGCCTTTCGCGAGGACAAAATCATGCTCGCTAAAATCCGCCACCGCAGCTCCATTGCCCGCCGCAACGACAACGTCAGCTCCATAGCCCTCCGTGAGTACGAAAAGCTTATTTACGGCCCCGAAAGCGTTTACGCCCGGCACTCAGAATACGCAACCATCGAAAACATCAGCCGGGACGACCTTGTCGCCTTCCACGAAAAATTCTTCAAACCCAACAACATTATGCTCGCAGTGATCGGCGATTTCGATACGGGCCAAATGATTAAGAAGATTGAAAAGGCCTTCGAAGGATGGCAAAAGGCCGATATTGATTTTCCCGATGTTGCTCAGGTCCGCTATGAATTCAAACCGACGGCCAATGTCGTTCGCAAGGAAGACATCAACCAGTCAAACATCTTCCTGGGACACATCGGCGGCATGATGAACGACCCCGACTATTTTGCCTTAATAGTCATGAACAGGATTTTGGGCGGAGGTTTTACCGGACGATTGTTTAAGAATATCCGCTCGCGCGAGGGACTCGCCTATTCCGTTTTCGGCGTATATTCGGCCAACTACGATTTCCCCGGCGTCTTTTATGTCGGTTGCCAGACAAAGTCCGAATCCACCGTATATGCCATACGTGCAATGATAAATGAAGTAAAGAAAATGACAGAGGCCGAAGTCACCAATGAGGAATTGGCTCTGGCCAAGGAAAGCTACCTCAATTCCTTTGTCTTCAACTTCGATTCCAAGGGCGAAATTGTCTCCCGCCTAATGACCTACGCCTACTATGGATACCCGGAGGACTTTTTGCAAAAGGCAAAGGAAAACATCGAAAAGGTCACCAAGTCCGATGTGCTCCGTGTGGCCCGCGAGCATTTGAAGCCGGATAAAATGCAAATGCTCGCCGTCGGTCGTCCGCAGGATTTTGACGAGCCTTTGTCGGTCTTCGGTCCGGTGAACGAAATCGACATCACAATCCCTCCGCCCCCGGCACCCAAGCAATAACTGCTATCGATTAAGGAGCAGGATATGGACCGCCGTCTCTTTCTAAAATCGGCCGCAGCCGCAGCGGCCTCTATTGCAGCGCCCGGCTGCGCAAATGCCTCCCGTAAATCTGCAAACAAGACGTCTCTCAATAAACCCAACATCGTATTCATCATCGTCGATGATATGGGCTGGGCCGACTTAGGCTGCTACGGGAGCAAGCAAATCAAAACCCCCAGTATCGACCGAATGGCTGCCGAGGGTATGCGGTTCACCCAGGCATACTCAGGCTGCACAGTCTGCGCCCCGGCCCGCAGCGTCCTGATGACGGGCCTTCACATGGGCCATACCTCGGTCCGGGGAAACACAGGCGGAATCCCTCTGCTCGATGAAGATATAACTGTTGCCGAAGTTTTGAAAAGGGCAGGCTACGCTACCGGCGGCTTCGGTAAATGGGGCCTCGGGGAGATTGGCACGGCGGGCGTACCGGAGAAGCAGGGTTTCGACGAGTTCTTCGGCTACTACCATCAGATACACGCACACGACTACTGGACGCCTTACCTATGGCACAACAGTAAAAAGGTCCTGATGGAAGGCGAAAAGGGAACCGCGCAGCGATATTCGCACAACTCGATTTTTAAGAGAACGCTTGATTTTATACGCCGGAACAAGGACCGCCCATTTTTCTGCTACGCCCCCTGGACGGCGCCGCACGGCAAATACCAGATACCCGAATCCGATCCCGCCTGGCAGATGTACAAGGACAAACCCTGGCCGCAAAACGCCAAAGTTGTCGCCGCGATGGATACCATGCTCGACCGTCACGTTGGCGAGCTTCTTTCTTTGTTGAAAGAGCTAAATATTGATGAGCGTACTATTGTATTTTTCGTCTCCGATAACGGCGCGGCACAGCGCTTTGACGGCGTTCTCGATTCGAGCGGTCCCCTGCGCGGATTCAAACGCTCGATGTACGAAGGAGGCATCCGTGTACCGATGATTATCCGCTGGCCCGGGCAGATTAAAGCTGGTACGGTAAGCGACCTGCCGTGCTACTTTGCCGACGTGATGCCCACCTTTGCAGAGCTGGCAGGGGCCTTGCAACATATGCCTTCTAATATATACGGCCTCTCGATTGTCCCCACCTTGACCGGAAAAGATAAAAAGCAGAAGAAACACGAATTTCTGTACTGGGAATGGCACAGATACAACTGGGGCAAACGCAAAAATGTCCCTGCCGGCCTGATGCAGGCCGTGCGAATGGGCGACTGGAAGGCCGTTCGCCACAGCTCCGATATAGCTTTTGAGTTGTATAATCTCAAAGATGACATCGGGGAAAAGAACAACGTCGCTGCCGACAATCCTGATATTATAGCCAAAATCGAAAAGTATATTGCGACCGCCCGCACCGACCCCCGCCCTCAAATCGAGCCTGAAAAACCAGCCGGCAGACAGTACATATAGCGACCTGTTTTGTAATTTTGAATATAGAAGATTCTTGTTTGTTTCGGTTTTAGGTCCTTGGAATCAGGATTTTTCTTCGCATAATCGGTCCGTTGGAAGCAAGGCTTATAAGCCTTTTTCACTTTCTAACCAAGCATATCGACTAATTTGCCTTAAAATCACGTTTGCCGGAGAAGCTGCTTGATATATCTGTAGAAGATGCTACAATCCCCGGTTCGCGTTTTATATATTGTGATTTTTTCGGTCAATTGAAAGGAGTTTTTTTAGAATGGCAAATAAACTTGTTTATTTCTTCGGCGGCGGCAAGGCGGACGGTCACGCAAAGATGAAAGAGCTTTTGGGCGGCAAGGGCGCCAACCTTGCGGAGATGTCGAAGCTGGGTATCCTCGTTCCGCCCGGCTTTACCATTACAACGGAGGTCTGTACTCACTATATGAATACAGGGGGAAAGTACCCGAAAGCACTCAGGGCCGAAGTGGAGAAGGCTTTGAAGAAGGTAGAGAAAATAATGGGGATGGGCTTCGGCGACAAGGAGAATCCTCTTCTTTTCTCGGTCCGTTCCGGGGCACGCATATCTATGCCGGGGATGATGGAAACAGTCTTGAATATCGGTTTGACTGAAGTTACTATTCCCGGGCTGGTGGCCAAGGCCGGCAATGAACGATTTGTCTACGATGCATACAGGCGCCTTATCACGATGTATTCCGATGTGGTAATGGAGAAAGCGGCGGGCATCGAGCCGAAAGAGGGGATGGGTATTCGCCAGCAACTCGAAAAAGAAATGCGAAAAATGAAAGAGGCCAAAGGCGTCAAAGATGATACGGGGCTGGATGCCGGCGACCTGAAAAAACTGGTGAATATCTTCAAGAAAAAAGTCAAGCAGGTCCTGAAAAAGGATTTTCCTGATGACCCATACGACCAGCTATGGGGAGCCATCTCGGCCGTCTTTCGGTCGTGGAACGGCAAGCGGGCGGTGGCGTACCGCAGGATTGAAAATATCCCCGGCGACTGGGGTACGGCGGTGAACGTGCAGACGATGGTGTTCGGCAATATGGGCGAAGGCAGCGCAACGGGCGTTGCGTTCACGCGCGACCCTGCTACGGGTGAGGACAAATTCTATGGCGAGTTTCTGGTGAATGCACAGGGAGAAGACGTGGTGGCCGGCATTCGGACGCCGCAGGCAATCAACGAAGTATCCAAAACGGAGGCGTCAAAGCACCTTCCATCACTCGAAGAATTGATGCCGAAGCTATATAAAGAATTGGCCAATATCCGCACGAAGCTGGAGAAACATTACCGGGACATGCAGGATGTGGAATTCACTATACAGGATGGCAGGCTGTACATGCTGCAGACGCGTGTCGGGAAGCGCAACGGCACCGCTGCAGTGCGGATGGCCGTGGAGATGTGCGAGGAAAAACTTATCACGAGAAAAGAGGCGATTTTGAGGGTGAAGCCGGAGCAGCTTGACGAGCTTTTGCATCCGATGCTGGACCCGAAATCGGAAAAGAAGGCCAAGCAACTTGCCTCCGGACTTCCGGCGGGGCCCGGCGGTGCATTCGGGCAAATCGTTTTCACCGCCGACGATGCCGAGGATTGGGCCAAAAAGGGCAAAGAGGTGATTCTTGTCCGTGACGAAACCAGCCCGGAGGACGTGCATGGGATGCGGGCGGCGCAGGCGATTCTGACCGCCAAGGGCGGTATGACCAGTCATGCGGCCCTGGTTGCAAGAGGCTGGGGCAAGTGCTGCATCGTCGGATGCGGGGCCTTGAATATCAGCGCTTCCAAGAAGGTCCTGTCCGTGAAGGGGAGGAAGCTGCGCGAGGGTGACTGGATTTCTCTGAACGGGACGAAAGGCGTTGTCTATGAAAGCAAAGTCGGCCTGCTTGCGGCCGACCCGGAACAGAACGTGCATTATAAAAAACTGATGTCGTGGGCGGACAAACTGAGGAAGCTGAATATTCGTACCAATGCGGACAATCCGGAAGATGCGAGATTGGCGAGGCGTTTCGGCGCCCAAGGCATCGGTCTGACACGCACGGAACATATGTTCTTTGGGCCGGACCGTATCGCGCCGATGCGGGAGATGATTCTGGCCGATGATGAAGCCGGTCGAAAAAAGGCATTGAAGAAACTGCTGCCGCTTCAGAGGAAAGATTTTACCGGCATCTTTAAGGCGATGGACGGACTGCCCGTGACGATACGGACGCTGGACCCGCCGTTACATGAATTCCTGCCTCAGGATGAGGCCAGCCAGAAGGAAATGGCCGTGCAAATGAAGGTCACGGTGGACGCGATACGGGAAAAGGTGCAGTCTCTGCATGAGCTCAATCCTATGCTGGGCCATCGGGGCTGCCGGCTGGGCGTTACGTATCCTGAGATTACCGCTATGCAGGTACAGGCGATAATGGAGGCGGCGTGCAATGTTGCCAAAAGCGGGGTGAAGGTATATCCTGAGATTATGATTCCGCTTATCGGGACGAAGGCGGAGCTTGAGAACCAGCGGCAGGTGGCGGTGGAAACGGCCGAGCAGGTCATTGAGAAAACGGGCATCCGCGTTAAGTATCTTGTCGGTACGATGATAGAGATACCGAGGGCGGCGCTTACGGCCGACCGGATAGCCGAGGTCGCGGAGTTCTTCAGCTTCGGAACCAACGACCTGACGCAGATGACGTTCGGCTACAGCAGGGATGATGCCGGCAAATTCCTGCCCGATTACCTCTCGAAGCATATTCTTGCAGACGAGCCTTTCCAGACGCTGGATCAGGAAGGCGTCGGCCAGCTTGTGGCGATGGGCGTGCAGCGAGGCAGGTCGAGCAGGCCCAGGCTGAAGGTTGGCATCTGCGGCGAGCACGGCGGCGACCCGAGGTCTATCGAATTCTGTCACAAGGTCGGGATGAATTATGTTTCATGTTCGCCGTTCAGGGTGCCGATAGCAAGATTGGCGGCGGCACAGGCGGCGGTGAAATAGTCGTTAGTATTTAGTATACAGTATTTAGCCGGTTGCGGCCGGCGTTGGTTTTAATTAATTTGTGTTGTTCCTGGGGAGAGCCGTCGAATGCTTCGGCGTTCGGCGGACAGCGGTTAACCGGGAAAAAGGGCTTCAGCTCCTTCGGGGCTGGAGCCCAAAATTTTAGGTAAATGAGTAGATTCGTAAAAGTGTGAATGTGTCGAAAACGAGAGATAAAACTAAGGCACTGGAGATAAAAGGCGAGGTTATCTGAACATCAGTCTCCTGAACGTCCATCTTTAGGATTCTCTCTGTTTGGACCAAATCTGTCCTGTTCGTTCAATGCATATTGCTGATTGGAATCGGCGTTCTCAAGTATCGATGCGGCCTCGGTCTTCATACGTGAGGTCGATATGAACAGATGGATTAGTGGAACAATGAAAACCAGGAGTATTAACAAAGCGGCCGGACCAATATTGAAGCTAAAGCGCTTGCCGGTAATCAGGCAGACAATCCATACGAAATGAAGCAGACCCCATGGAATGAGGTAGATTGCACCAAATAATATCATGGTAATCTTCCAGCTTTTTTCTGACCGTGGCAGTCCTGCAGCGATGCAGAGCCATAGCATAGCCACGCAAAATACGACGGTGGCTAACATTTTAGCTATCCCATAAAAATGCATTACGAAGGCTATAGGGCCGGGAATTCTGTAATGAAAATGCGCAATGATGGCCTCTGCAATATATAAGATGGAAATGATCATAACGAAAAGCATTGCGACATGGTAATGTCGGTGTACGCCCAGATTACTCAGTCTGAACACTCCCCAAGCTATCATTATGGCCCCGATGACGTCGTTTATGATGTCGAAACCGTTATATTTAAAGTCGAGTACACAGATAATCCCGCCCCAGAAAATCAGACGCAGGGCAGTGACGATCCTTTTGATATCGTAAGTTTGCAGTGCAGTTTCCTGTATCATCTCGGCCTTCCCATCTGTCTTGGTAAACATTACTCCTGTATGCAGCGGACCCCATAGTGGATCATTTCCCATATCAGTTCACAACATACGGTCCTGCACACTAAGGCTTCTATAGTAGCACAATATGCGGTTCGATTTCAACACATCTTATTGTTAGCTCTTCAGAAGACCGGAGCCGAATATAACCACCGGCAAGACCGGGAGTCTGAGGAAAAAGATGAGTATCAATAGGATGGTGTGATATGGAATTTAGAGGAAATGATTGAGAATGTAGAATTAACAATTGTTATGTCTCGTTGGCAGTCAGTTAAAAGCAGTTGTGAAGATTTTTTAGTAATCTTTAAATTTTCTCATCCATTCTGGCCAGTCTTCCGGTCTGACGCCGCCGGCTAAAGTCCATTCATTTGCCGTGTTGAAACCGTGGTGCCACTTCAATGTATACAATTCCTTAAGGCCAACCTTTCTGACGGACCAGTCCATAAAAAGGCAGTTTATCCCTCCATCATGCCGATTGATTACACAAAAAGGTCCCGGATGTTCCCCAGGAGGAAAATCCTCAGCCGGAGGGGGGGCATGACGTAAGGATGGTACAAACGGACAACACTCATATGAAAGACACAATCGAACCACACAGGTACTTTGGCCGGATTCCTGGCATCAGTAGTGTTCCAGTAGTAGTGTTGCGTTAATTCAGGACTGAAATGGCTAAACTTAGAAAGCCAACCGTTTATTCCATAGCTACCGTATAAATCGTACCCCTTCGTGCCTATTGGTCCCGTCCTACCCCAGGCCAGAAACCTTGAACCAGAACATACACCGGGTGGTAAATCGCCTGACGGATTAGCAAGTTCTGTCGCCATCGGGCACAGACGTATACCCTCGGTTTCAGGTCTGAGGTAGTAATCCTCCCACCAATTCGGCAGTCCATCAGGCTGAACAAGAAACCCAACATAGTAAAAACATCCCTCATTCTCGTTAAGAGTATTTGTCCAGACAACGCTCCATTGTCTCAGGTTGGATTGGCATTTAATTGTATATGCCTGAATCCTTGCTTTCTCCAGTGCAGGCAGCAGCATCGCCATCAGCAGCGCAATAACACCAATCACCACCAAAAGCTCTACTAACGCAAAACCCGTTAGAAATAAAGTCGGCGATTCAGTGCAGAATTTCTGCTTGCGAATTTCTAACGGGATAAATGCCTTATTGCTGCGCATGGTTTATCACCTTCTTTCAAGAAGGTCTTTACAACAATTACTGTCTCGATGTGACCGGTTCTCGTAGTTGCCTTCGTCTGAATAATTATAAACAAATCGCCTGAGCCGAAGCAAGCAAATTGCGGCTGAAAAAATTTTTTTAACCTTCTTAATATACACACCCATACCGGACTAGAACCCAAAGAATCGGCAAGTCCAGGAAATTATGTGGTTTGACCGGAGTTTGTACAGTTTGTATAATCATTGCAAAATTGCCGGGGCAAGCTTTATGTAATTAAAGGAATGTTATGAAACTACTGAAGGTTGCAGAAGGAAAGTATGTGAATACCGAGCGCATCACGTATATCGAGGCAAAAGGGCAGGACAAAGTGATAATCATGTTTCAGAATGAAGTCTCAGCCGGAGGAATTGGAATCCCGCCGTCATACCTTGTAATTAAAGGGCCTGATGCGGAGGAATTCATTCGATGGCTGGAGAACAATGCCGAGCGCATCGGCAGCAGATAAACAAGAGACCGGTTCGGCGGATGTGCCGCTGAACGACAATGATTTCGGGAACAGGTTTAGAAACACAGGTCATTTTCAGGCAAGGAGAAACAGATATGGGCGATAAGGGGAAAAGAGACAAAGGCAGAAGAGAAAAGCAGAAAAAGGCCCAGCTTAGTCCGAAGGAAAAACGAAGATTGAAAAGAGAAAAGAGGAATAAATAATCGATAGTCGGTGTTCTCAGGCCGGCCGATGGAATTCGGCCGGGGTATATGCAGATTCAGCGTATGCAAACAAGCCCCCTGGGGAAAAGCTGCACACGCCGCCGGATTATGTTTGAATATACAAAGGGGAAAGCCGGATGGAATTTTATTTGAGCGGTTCAGGCTGAGAAAGGAGAATCAGGATGAAGCGATGGCGGATTTTATCGTGGGTACTTGCTCTGGGGCTGCTGGCCGGGCCGATTGGCACCGGGTGTTCGAGTAAAAAGGAACAGGAAGAGCAGGAGCAGGAAGAAAAAAAGCAGACAATGGCGAAGGACGTATCGCTTTTCAATGTGAGGGCCATCTGCAGGGGATGTGTTGCGTATGCGGATTCGCATGAACAGAAGCTTCCAAACAGCCTCGAGGAACTCAAAACCTTTCTGGGCGGCAGGATTATGCTGAAATCCCCCCGGCAGCCGGAGGATTTCGACGGGCCGGGCTATATCTTTGTGAAGGCTTTGGGCGGCAGGGACATAAGGAAATTTCGACCGGCTTACGAGTACGTTATCGTGTATGAGAATCCCGCTTTTTGCCAGGATTATATTAACGTCGGATTTTTGGACGGGCATGAGGAAAAGATGACATTGCCGGCGTTTCGGCAGGCACTGCAAGAGACCTATCAGAAATTAGGCGAGCCAGTGCCGGAGGAGATTTTGAAGTGAGAATAGAGGTAGTATTGCGGATGGCCGGGTGTGTTTGAGCCGGGAAACCTTTGTACATTTTTTCGAAACGGGCGAATAATATGGAAGGCAAAAAACCAGGCGCCAGCGCGGTTGAGAGCAGGTACCTTTTGATGCCTCATCAGGCGAATCCCTACGGGACGGCTTTCGGCGGGGTGATTATGGCCTGGATAGATATGACCGCGTCAATGGCGGCACAAAGACACTGCGGCAAAGAGGTTGTCACCGCGAGCATCGATTCGCTGTCATTCAAAGAGCCGATTCGTATTGGCGAACATGTTGTGCTGAAGGCCTGCGTGAATTATGTCGGGCGCACTTCGATGGAAGTCGGTGTGCGGGTAATCCGGGAAGACCCTTACAGCACACAGCAAATAACGGCCACGACCGCCCATCTGACCTTTGTGGCACTTGACGAGAACAAACGGCCCTGCCCGGTGCCTCCTATACTGCCTGAAACAGAGGATGAAAAAAGACGCTATGAGAACGCCAGGATTCGCGTGCAGGCAAGGAAGGATTTATTGAAGAAAATCAAGGGCTAATATCGGCTTTGGGCCGCGACGTACAATTGAGCCGGCCCGTGTCCTAAAGTAAATCACAACAGTTTTTCGTTTCTCAGCCGATTGACAATTCCGACGGTGGATTTGCTCAGGTCCATCGTGTAAAAATGCAGTCCCGGCACGCCGGCTTCAAGTAACTGCCTGCACTGGCCTGCGGCAAAATCGATGCCGAAATTAACAAGCGCTTCCTTGTCATCTTCAGGTAAAGATGCTATGCCGGCAGACACTTTTTCTGTGATAGCCGCACCGCAGAGGCCGGCCAGCATTTTCATCATCTTCAGGCTGTATATGGGCATGACGCCCGGTACTATGGGGACATCTATACCGATTGCCCTGCACCGCCGGATAAAATCAAAGAAGTATTCACTGTCATAGAAATAATTGCTGATAATATACTCGGCCCCGTTATCCACTTTCAGCTTTAGAAATTCGATGTCCTTTTCCCTGCTTTCACATTCGATGTGCCCTTCCGGATAGCCGGCAGCGCCAAGACAAAAGCTGTATCGCGGCCGAATAAAGGCAATAAGGTCACAGGCGTGGGCAAGGCTATCCGGGTGAGGTTGAAAATTCTCCTCTTCACGGGGAGGGTCACCCCGTACGGCCAGGACATTCTCCACCCCTAACGCCTGATAGTCATCGAGAACA
>SMTZ1_10004081_pt1 | contig 22625 bp, 14 predicted proteins | sample DeeMarSWOR136_30_FD_25667 | JGI IMG/M metagenome (IMG submission 25667) | reverse complement strand
TATTCATAAAATATGCCGACACTATATTCAAATCAAACTTTATTAACATTATTTCATCCTATGTCGGCATCTTTTCCCCTCCGGGCGAGCCGATTTTACTGCATCTGCTTTGTTGCGGCCCAATCTCGGTGGACGAATAAAGGGCTTTGAAGAGGAAGCTCATCATAATGAAAGAGATAAAACAACTCTCAATCCGAAGGAATTTTACATGTGGGACAGACACCACTTTCACATCCATCACTGCCTGTGCTTGAAGATGTGTGGACAACTCATTCCTTCGTTGGTCGCCCCCAAACTCTGGAGTAACTCAAATTTTAGGCCGCATTTTCGGCATTTGTATTCATAAATAGGCATCAAACTGCCTCCCTAAGAAATATAGACGTTTGCCTGAAATTCTGTACCGTAGACTCCGCAAAGATGCGTTTTCAGAATAATATTTATTTTTTGTATGCATAAGCTCCTTTTGTATTTCTTCCTTTTCTGGCCGGAACAAATAGAAGAGGAAAAATTATATCACTCAAACAGCAAGGAATCCAAACGGCTAAGAACAAGAACATGAAGATAGAAATGATTATAATCGGATTTATTGTCTGACCTATGGCCATGATGATATGAAATAAAGAGGCCCAGGTGCTGATTAATACATGTCCGGAGTGTGGAAATTTGGTCATGGGTCTTAAAACAGCAATGGCCACACCCAACAATGCGGCAGAATTTGTTAGCCACGGTTTTTCAATGAAACCTATATGAATCCCTTTGTTGGGAAGATTAAGCATCAACTCTCCTAGATAGGGGATGATCGAATCACTGAGCGTAGCTATCCCGATTGAACCCACATAGCCAATCAAGATTCCCCATATAAAATTAAACTTGGACCTGTGCAGCTTGTATATGGCTGTTGTCACGATTGCGCTCAAGATGACATGTGCCGGATGCAAGATGTAAAAAATCGTGGATGAAATCTCAGAAACCTGGGAGAACATATTGGTAAAAATTATTATCAAGAGCAGGAGAATACCCGTGACGGCTCCAAAAGCAGTGAATGGAGCATGCCTCTTGAGTTCAATGAGAATTTCTCTGATCACTTTATCATTCCATGTGATTCATAATTCCCGCAGAAGAGCTTTATATACTATTGCGAACGCAAGAATTATAACGAATATCGAGAGTCCAAGTTCCAACCATACAGGTTTTGTTTTTATTGATAATAGGCTTCCCAATCTTGCTCCACTCATAGATCCTAAAATTACAGCCAAAGCAGGCAACAATACTATATCTCCTCTTTGCCAATAAATGATCATCCCTGCAGTGGCAGTAAAAATGGTAGCAAATAAGGATGTGGCTATTGCTTTATGCATATCAAATCTCATTGCCCTTAAAAAAGGAGGGAACAGAGAACCTCCGCTGCCTCCTCTCATTCCTGTAAGCACGTTGAGAAAAAATGTTCCCCCGATAATAGCCTTCTCATTTGGCCTGATTTTCCGGGCAACAGTGGGAGTGATTCTATCCAGATAGATTCCCAACACAGTTATGATGGAAACAATGACAAATATTATTGCGAGGGATAGGGTAGGTATAATACCGGCTAAAAATGCACCTGTTATGGAACCCAAAGTTCCACCTATTACCATATGTGGAGTGAATTTCCAGTGGATATTCTTTCTGTGACTTATGGCTCCTACAAGAGAGGAGAACGGTATGACCAATAAATTAATTCCAAAAGCACTCAACAGGGGAAATCCTGCAAAATAAAGCAAGGGTGTCCTTATAGAACCGCCACCTATTCCGAACATCCCACTCATAAGCCCGGCAGAAAGACCAATAAGCAAGCATACAGTGAGTTGTATTGATATTTCCATTCGATCTTGCTTTTTCGTATTTTCGCTAAAATTTCTATGAACAGCTTTCTCTATCTATTTTCTATTAAAAATAATTTCCTTGCTGTCTTTTACCTCCAAAGACTGTTGGACCGTTTCGCTGAAAGTCTAGTGTATTCAAGGGCACCAACACTGATCTGCTGAATTGGCTATAATGCTTTTGCTGTTTCATAACCATCCCGAATAGCGTCCTGAGCATTCCCGACTTTCTTTGCATCTCCAATCACGTAAACTGGAATTTTTTTCTTTAACTCTTTCTCAAGAGGATTATAGCTGGTCATACTGGTGGAGACCACAATGATATCTATTTCATCAAAACGGATATTCTTTCCTTTTCTTTCAGCATGCACAATCCTTCCTTCAATCTTTTTGATATATGTGTGGTCACTGAAAACAGTTCCTTTCTCTTTCATCATCTTGAGTGAAAGATTTTTGGCAATCATTTCCATGTCTTCACCAAAATCAGTTGTTCTCTTGACAATTGTGACTTTGTTATTTTTGGGAATTAAAGCGGTAGCGATATCAACTCCAATGAGCCCTCCACCGATAATCAAGACTTTTTTATTTTCAGGCAAATTCTCCTTTAACAGGATATCAGCCCAGCGGAATTTGGTTAATCCGGGGATAGACGGCAAAGCTGGTTTAGAGCCAGTAGCCAGAATGACACCGTCATATTTGGGGATGAGGTTTGATTTGGTCGTTTCTTTAAAGATTATATTCACCTTATTATTTTTTAATTCTTCTATAAAATAGGGAACGAGCCTGGCCATTGATTTCTTATTTGGAGTCAGGGGAGCTAAATTGAACTGACCGCCCAGAGTGTTTTTCTCAAACAAGTCAACACCATGTCCTCTTTTCTTTAAAGTTATCGCCGCTTGCATCCCTGCTAGTCCTCCCCCTACGACGGCATAGTTTTTATGTCGTTTTGCAGGCTCAACAGTTTCCTTTTCTCTCCCTACTTCTGGATTTACCAGACATTGGAGGCCCTGCCCTGATTTTACACCTCCCAAACATCCCTCGACACAAGCCAAACAAGGCCTTAGGGGACCTTTTAACTCAGCGAAATATTTGCCAATAAAGTCTGGATCTGCGACTAAGGCTCTTCCTATGGCTATGTAATCTGCTGAATATTCTTTTTTTAATTTTTCAATATCCTCAAGTCTGTTTATCTGCCCAACAAATATCGCCGGGATACTTATCTCTTTTCCTATTTTCTTTGCCATTTCCCAGGTCTTTCCTTTGGGAACAAACATGTGCTGAAAAAGCCAGGGAGGGGTAGAGCATACAGTCCCAGCAGAGACATGTATAGCCCAGACTCCTTTTTTCTCAAGAAGTTTGGATAGCTCTATCATTTCTGGCAATTTTATGCCTTCGGGAATCATTTCATCCCCACTTATTCTGACAATTATCGGCAGATTCACAGAATCCATGATGGCTTGCAGGATTTCCAGAGGAAATCTTATCCTGTTTTCAAAACTTCCTCCAAATTCATCGGATCTGTCATTTACAAAGGGGGAAATAAATTGAGCCATCAGATAGCCATGCCCGAGTTGTATTTCAATGCTATCGAAGCCAGCTTTCTCAGTTCTCACAGCCGCTTCTTCAAATAGATGGATGACGCTCTCCATGTCTTCTCTACTCATTCTTTTTGGCGTCGCGCCTCCATTTTCACAGGGCCTGTCTGTTGAGGATAGAAAATAATTGTCCGGAATGTGAGGATTTGCCATTCTTCCCGGATGATTGAGGTGGGCAATGGCTTTTGTTCCCGATCGGTGAATTGAATCCACTAATTTTTTCAATCCTTCTATTTTGTTATCATCATCAATTCCCATCTGTGTTGGGATTTCCCTCAGGCCTTTGTCCATATAAAACGGCTCAGGAATGACCGCGCCCAAATATGGGGACCTTCTTTCATAAAAAGCAAGGTGCCTTTCAGTAACTGCACCGCTCCCGTCACTGTAACCTGTTTTAATAGGGGCAAAAATAAATGGATTTTTTAACAGCAACACTCTTTTATCCCTTTTAAAAAATTTCCGTGATTAATCCTTTCTGAAATTCAGTATATATCCTTGGTTGTAAGAATCATCATGTATAAGGATTTTAAAAAATTTATGCTGTAGGAAAAATCCTGCCTCTTCGACTTCTTCTATAACATCCTCCAATTCCATATGAGCCAATTCCGATAAGGGATGATCATTTTTGTGATGCTTGGGATAGAGAGAAAAGATGCCTTTTGGTCTCAAAACTCTATAGAATTCGTGATAAACGGTCTTTCTGTCCTTTAGATAATGGACAACATCGTAGCACAGGATGAAATCTAAAGAATTGTTTTCCAGGGGAATAATGGATTCTTTTTTTATGACTTCTACATTTTTTATATTATTTTCTTCTATTATCTGCATCAATCGATCTAAGACCTGCTTGTCTTTATCTACTGCATACACTTTGCCCTTTTCTCCTACAAGCTTTGCGGCTGGGAGGGCATAATGACCTTCTCCACAACCAAAATCCAGTACAATTTGTCCCTCTTTAATTCCAATTGTCTTCAAAAAGTCTTCACCATCTTTTTTTATCCACATCTCAACATCAGTTTTCACGTCTTCACTCAATTTCTTTTGAACCTTTTTTATGTTCAGGCCGTTCTTTTTACTGAATTTATCCAAGATTTCATCTGAGGTGCAGCTCATACTACGTTTTAAAACCTGCCTCCTCTGTGTCTTTTTCTCTGCCGTCGCTGTCTTATCCCTCCACCTTTTCTGCTTCTGCCAAATGATGAATCAACTTTAAAAAAGCTATCCATTACCTTTTTTACTCCGTTTAAAAAAACTCCACTTTTTCTTTCCGCCAGGAATATCGGCTCATTGCTCGAAAATTTGTGTTCAGGGTGAGGAATGGTTCGTTTCAAAGATTCAGGAACGGAATGCCCCCTTTTTTCGAGATAGACTTCTTTTTCAGGTATTTGATGGATTGCATATGCTGGGCATTCATCCATACACAGGAGACATTCATTGCATTTATTTTGGTCGATTGAGGCTTTGTTCTGTATTAATGATATGGCCTGGACAGGACATATGGAGACACAAAGGCCGCAACCATTACATTTTTCTTTATCAACTAATATGGACATTGCTATTTTTGTATAACTAAAGAAGAGATGGGGATGAATTCATATATCTATCTGGGCGTTGGATTCGAACTTGTGTTTTAGCTGAGCCTCATCCCTTCTCCACCTGTTAAAACATGAACCGCCTTTTTTAAAATTAAAGTTGTTTATCGACAGCCTTTACATAATCCATAGAAATCGATATTGTGACTTTTAACCATAAAGTTATATTTTTTTGATAGATTCTTTTCTATCTTTCCTATCAAGTCCAGTTCCTCATCTAAAAAGTCGCTGTAATCAATTATTTTTCCACAGTTAGTGCATATAAGGTGATGATGGTGTACCTTTTCTTCCCCTGATCTGTATTCATAGCGGCTCTTATCCTCACCTATATTGATTTTGTTAATAAGACCCATCCTGCATAAAAGGTCCAAAGTGCGGTAAACGGTGCTAAGTCCGATTCCCGGATATGATTTAAGGAGGGTTTCATAAATTTCTTGTGCGCTCATATGTTTTGTTGTTCTGCTTAAAAGATCCAGGATTGCTTTGCGGGTTAAAGTCCAACGGAAGCCGTTTTCCTTAAATCGATGTTTCCATTTAGGGGATAATGGCATTTTTATGTTTAGTTGATAATGAAAATTAATGTCATATTGAAAATCATTATCAATAATAAATTAAATTATAAATGCCTATTTGTCAAGAAATAAAAGCTTTAATATATTTTCTTAACAGGAGGCATTACAGATAGCGCCGCTAATATGGCATCCTCATTCCAGAGAGCTGCAATTTCATCAGAGAGCTATTATCTTCTGTATTATGCTCCCAAAAATTACAAGGCTGACGGGAAGTTCAAAAGAATTAAGGTCAAAGTTAGAGGAAAGAATTTCAGGATCACCCACCGGGCAGGATATTTTGCGAATTAATATCTTCTTCCTTAGAATTCATCCTTAGGTCGAGGGTTCGAATCCCTCTGCGGGCTCTCTTTATTTGACCTTTTCCCATCCATCCACCGCTTGCCCGGTTAAATTCGCAAAAACACTACAGTTGTCACTCAATCTGGACATAATTCCCCTTGTTTCTTTAGAATTATACCGAGCCAGTATTGGCACATTTTTTGCTTTAAAATTAAGCAAACATATTATAATGTAAAAAAAGGGACCCAATTGTGAAGAAATCCTTTCTTATTCTCATAGCATTTGGTCTATGTTTGGCCATTTTCGCTCAGGAAATCCAGCATGAAACAATCGTTGTCAATATCGAAGTACCAGTCAGAGTATTTGACAAAGGGAAGTTCGTGGAAAATTTAGCCGTTGACGATTTTGAAGTCTTTGAGGACGGAAAATTTCAGGAAATTGTGGCTGTCTATTTGATAAAAAAGACAACGATAGAGAGAAAAGAAGAGGTCGCAAAGAAAAAATTTACTCCCGAGGTTTCAAGGAACTTCATTTTTGTAATTGAATTGCGCGATTACCTTCCTAAAATAAGCGAAGTTTTAGACTACTTTTTTAATGATGTTCTGCTCTCTGGAGACACCCTTAAAGTGGTTACACCTGTAAAAGCCTATTGTATTAAAGACAATGCTCTCAATTCACTGCCTAAACAGGAAATAGTTGATCAATTAAAAGGAATATTAAAGAAGGATATTTATAGGGGAAGCGCAAATTACAGAAGTTTGTGCAAAGACCTTGAGAAAATTATGAACACCGAAGGGCTTGGAGGCGAATTAAAAAAATTCATGTCCATGGAAATTTTAAGACAAATGAAAGAACTGAGATATTTTGAACAATCCAAACTTCTGGAGTTATCAGATAGTTTGAAACAAATCGAGGGACAAAAGCACATTTTCTTATTGTACCAAAAGGATATCATGCCGATGCCGACATTCCTTGAGCCTCAGGATAAGCTGGAATTACGGAAAGATATATTCTTTGATGTGGAGACAATTAAAAGAGCTTTTTCTGATTCCTCGATATCCAGTCATTTTTTGTTTATTACCAAAACACCGATGTATGCACTCGATATTACGAGAGGCACTTCTTTTGAAGCTTCGGAAATTCAGATGGAAGATAATTCTGCTGAAATATTCAGTGCTTTTAACGAAATGGCCAAGGCGACGGGAGGTCTGGCAGAGAGCTCGGCAAACGTTGCATTTGCCTTTCAGAAAGCAGTGGATGCGTCTGAAAACTATTATCTGCTGTATTACTCCCCCTCAGGTTATAAGAGAGATGGCAAATTCAGAAAAATAAAAGTCATAACTAAAAACAAAAGTTACAGAATCAATCACCGGGCGGGCTATTTCGCGGATTGATATTTATGCCTTTGATTGAAAAATGAAATCACACCCTTAAATCACATCTTGATGTGATTACTTTTCCCCTTTTGATACGTATATATATATGTAAGGACATTTGCATGACAAACTTTTTTAGCGATGAGAGAATAATGAAACTCAACGGCCTCTACAGAGTTATATTTAGTGAGAGGACTCATGAGGAAGGGATAGGAAAATGGAACAATTAAATACCACTCGTCAGTCAGAGATCGCTGTAAATCCGGAATTCCACTTCCTGTACTCTTTTTACCATCGGTTGTGTTCGAGGCCCGGTCCGCTCAAGATCAATTTCCATCAATTCTGTGCAGGTTATGATATAAAATCAGGGGGAGTGACTGGGCTAGGAAAGAAGGAATCGGGTTTCGCCAATTGATACTTGGATAGAGAGGGAAAATGGCGATTGAATGCCCCCAATGCCATACTTTGAATCCAGAGGATAGCCAGTACTGCAACAACTGCGCTGCCCCTCTTATTTCCGGAAAAGATATCTCTGCTCTTGTCACAAAAAGCCTGGGAATGGACACCGGGGAGTTAACCAGAGGAGCTGTTTTCGCTTCCAGGTATGAGGTCATCGAAGAGCTGGGCAAAGGCGGGATGGGGAGAGTCTTCAGAGTCGAAGACAGGAAGATCAATGAGGAAGTGGCTCTCAAGGTCCTGAAGCCGGAGATCGCTTCCGATGAGAAGACGATCGAACGCTTCCGCAACGAGCTCAAGCTGGCCCGTAAGATCACCCACCGGAATGTTTGCCGCATGTATGACCTCAACGAAAAGGATTCCGCTCATTTTATCACCATGGAATACGTTCCGGGCGAGAACCTGAAGAATATGCTCAAGATGACCAAGCAGTTGAGCATTGGGACAGCCGTCAACATTGCCATGCAAATATGCGAGGGATTGAGTGAGGCGCATGGTCTGGGTGTTATTCACAGGGATTTGAAACCAAGCAACATCATGATCGATAGGGCTGGAAATGTACGGATCATGGATTTTGGGATTGCCCGTTCACTTCAAGCGAAAGGGCTGACAGCTGCTGGCGTTATGATCGGAACACCTGAATACATATCCCCCGAACAGGTTGAAGGCAAGGAAGTCGACCAGCGATCGGACATCTATTCCCTGGGAGTCCTTCTTTATGAGATGGTGACTGGAAGGTCACCGTTTGACGGGGATACACCTCTGAGCATCGCTGTCAAGCATAAGACTGAAGCACCGCAGGACCCCTGGAAATTCAATAGCGATATTCCGGAATCTCTCAGCCGCGTGGTGTTGAAGTGCCTGGAGAAAGACAGGAAAAGAAGATATCAGAATGCACAGGACCTCTTTAATGATTTAAATAAGATTGAGGAAAAACTTACCACTCGTGAAAGATCTCTTCCCAGGAAAAAGTCCGTCATCTCCAAAAAGAGCAAAGAAACATTCCGGAAAAGCTGGAAATGGGCGGCCGCCTTTGTTGCCGTAGTTGCCGTGCTGGCTGTAGGTCTTCTGCTGTTGATGAAAGAAGCGCCGACACTTCCTGTGCAGAGAACCATGCTTGCGGTCTTGCCTTTTGAGAATCTAGGGCCTCCTGAAGATGATTATTTCTCTGACGGCATAACCGAGGAGGTCACCAGCCGCCTGGCTGCATTGCAGGGCTTGGGAGTGATCTCCCGCACCAGCGCCAGCCGGTATAAACAGACCGAGAAGACAATCAGGGAGATCGGCGAAGAACTGGGCGTTGATTATATACTCGAAGGAGCCGTGCGCTGGAATCGAAACGGCGGAGGGCAAGGCCGTGTCCGGGTCACGCCTAAACTCATACGGGTTTCTGACGACACTCAGATCTGGTCCGAGTCCTTTGACCGGATTATGGAGAACCTGTTCTCAGTTCAATCCGAGATCGCAGAACAGGTTGCTCGACAACTGGATGTTCAGATCCTGGAACCGGAGCGCAGGGCATTGTATTCCCGACCCACTGAAAGCCTCGAGGCTTATGATCTATATCTCAAGGGCCGAGAGCATGAGGATAGGGGATGGAGGTCTTCGGAGGCCCGGGATTTCGAGCAGGCCATAGAGATGTATGAGAGAGCGCTTTGGATAGATCCGAACTTCTCTCTGGCTTACATCAATGAAGCGAATGCCCATATGAGGCTTTATTTTTTTGGAGCTGACCGTACTGAAACACGGCTGGCAAAAGCGAGAACTGCAGCAGAAAGGGCCGTTGAGATCGAACCGGATAACCCGGATGCGCATTTGGCGTTGGCCCTGTATTATTATTGGGGATTTCTGGATTATGACCGCGCGGTCGATGTGATTGAGTCCATCCAGAGAGCGCGTCCCAACTTCGTCACCAACATGCTGGGCTATATTCAGAGACGGCAGGGTAAGTGGGAGCTCGCCGTGGAAACGATGAAGAAGGCGTTTGCTCTCAATCCTCGCTACTCCCAACTGGCTTATGAGATTGGCGGGGCCTTGATGAGTCTGAGCAGGTTTGATGAAGCCGATGAATGGTTTGATCGTACACTCTCTCTCAATCCTGATCATCTTGCCGCTCAGCTGCAAAAGGCCGGGATTCTGGTTCTTTCTGTCGGAGATACGGAAAAGGCGCGTGCCTTGCTGGAGACAGTGCCCTCGCACCCGTTGACAGATTACATGTGGTTTACACTCGGCATGCTGGAGCGCAAATACCAGGATGTAATCTCCCGGCTTGATTCCCTGGGCTATGATCTGTTTGAGGAACAGCATATTTATTTTCATAGGGACCTGGCTTATGCGGCTGTCTATCATGTCCTCGGAGATGAATCAAAGGTCAGGACCCATGCAGACTGGGTGCGGAGCGCGTTGGAAAGAACTATCATCGAGCACCCCTCAGACCCGAGATATTATGCGGCTCTCGGCTTGGCTTATGCGTATTTGGGCCGGAGCGACGAAGCCATTCAGGCAGGGGAGCGGGCGGTAAACCTTTACCCGGTGTCCAAAGACAAAGCCACCGGTCCCTTTTATCTTCTGAACTTGGCTAGGATTTACACTCTGGTCGGCGAATACGAAAAGGCTGTTGACCAACTGGAATACCTTGTATCTATTCCCTCAGCTGAATTTCTCTGGCAGCTTAATTCGGTTCCGCTGCTCCGGCTTGATCCCATGTGGGACCCGCTGCGGACTCTTCCGAGGTTCCAGCATTTACTGCAAGAAAATTCGGGGGGATTGGCTCCTTCAGTCATTTTCTAAGGGGTCGCATCTTAACATTTGCCGTTTCTGTGGCTTTTCAACGGTGCATTATCGGTGAGCACAAAGCATAAAGATTCGATTCATTAAGATGCGATAAAGAAACGTTGAGTGTTATGACCTGCCTCCATTGACTTTGTCGATATTGAGAAATGTAAAATGTTAAGATGCGATCCCATATAGATTTGACTGTTTTTGTTTGAATTGATATTCTTGGGCCTGTCATTCAGAGTTAAATAAGTATGAAGTGCCCTAAATGTCACTCCGATAATCCTGATCAAAGCCGGTTCTGTAACAAGTGCGCAACACCCCTGCCTTCCGTTGAGGATATCTCCCAGATCCCCACAGGAACACTGGAAACACCTAAGGAGGAGATAGCCCGAGGCAAGACTTTTGCCGATCGGTATGAAGTGATTGAAAAGCTGGGTGAAGGAAGTCTAGGGAAAGTCTACAGGGTCGAAGATAAGAAAATCAAAGAAGAAGTGGCGCTAAAGCTCATGAAATCCGAGATCTCTGCAGATAAGACAACCGTCGAGAGAGTTACTAACGGGATTAAATCTGCCCGCAAGATCGTCCATAAGAATGTGGGCCGTATGTATGACCTCAACGAGGAAGAAAGTACTCACTTTGTCACCATGGAGTATGTCCCGGGCAAGGATTTGAAAAGTCTGGTCAAGATGACAAGACAGTTGAGTATTGGAACGGCTGTTCATATAGCCCATCAGATATGTGAAGGCCTGGCTGAAGCCCATCGGTTAGGAGTAGTCCATCGTGATTTAAAGCCGAGTAACATTATTATTGATAAACAGGGGGAAGCCAGGATAATGGATTTCGGATTAGCTTCTTCCCTGAGGACGAAGGCCCTGACAACACCAGGCATGATTGCCGGGACACCAGAGTATATGTCTCCTGAGCAGGTAAAGAAGAATAAAATCGACCAGCGTTCGGATATCTACTCTCTGGGAGTGATTCTCTTCGAGATGCTGACAGGAAAGGTCCCGTTCAAGGGCGATACACCGCTCAGCACTGCTGCCAAACATAAAACAGAAATGGCCCCCGAACCCCGAAAGTTCAATACTCAGGTCCCCGTTGATCTCAACAGTATAGTGCTTAAGTGTATGGAGAAGAATAAAGAAAAGAGATATCAGTCCGCAGAAGAAGTCATTGCTGATTTAGAAAAGGTCGAGAAAATCATCCCGGCTGAGGAGACTGATTTTCCGGAGAAAAAATACTTCACTCCTGTGAAGATCACCCGGACTTTGAGAAGACGCTGGGCGCTGATTGTAGCGTTCTTTTTTGTGCTTGGTGCTGTCTTCATCACCATCCTCTATTTTGGAGGAAGAGAGCCCGTTCTTCCTGTGCCTGGAGAAAAAGTCATGGTCGTTCTTCCTTTCCGGAACCTGGGATTTCCTGAGGATGAATATTTTGCGGATGGGGTAACAGAGGAAATCACCAGCCGCCTGGCTGCCATACATGGGCTCAGTGTCATTTCCCGGACAAGCGCTGTCCAGTACAAATCGACTGATAAGACAACAAAGCAGATTGGAGAAGAGCTTGATGTGGATTACGTGCTGGAGGGCACTGTACGTTGGGATAAAAGTCCGGAGGGAATGAGCCGGGTTCGTGTCACTCCCCAGCTTGTCAGGGTTTCCGACGATACCCAGCTTTGGTCTGAGCACTATGACCGTAATATCCAGGATATATTTTCTGTCCAGTCCGAGATCGCCGAACAGGTTGCCCAAGCACTGGACCTTACACTCTTGGAGCCAGAACGCAGAGTTCTTATTTCCCGCCCCACTCTCAATCTCGAGGCTTATGATTTTTACCTGAGGGCAGGCGAGCTTGCGGGGCAAGGTTGGCAGCAGTGGGACATTCGGGATGTCGAGCAGGCTGTTGATGCCTTAGAGCGAGCTACTCGACTCGATCCAAACTTCACCCTGGCTTTCGTTTCTCTTGCTAATGTCCATTCCTATATGTATTTTTCAGGAATGGACCACACAGAAGAAAGGCTGGCCAGGTCCAAGGATGCTGTCGACCGGGCGTTAGAGCTCGACCCAGACCTTCCTGAGACTCAGGAAGCATTAGCCTTTTATTATTACAGGGGATTCCTTGATTATGAACAGGCAACAGAGATACTGGAATCCATTCGGAGAGCCCGGCCCAATTATAAACTTGTATTGCTGGGCTATATTCAAAGGCGACAGGGAGAGTGGGAAAAATCTCTCGAAACGCTGGAAAGAGAATTCAGGCTAGATCCCCGGTCCTCTGATCTTGCCCATCAGATTGGAATCTCCTATATGTGTCTGCGCAGGTTTAGAGAAGCTGAGGAATGGTTTGACCGCGCCATCACGATAGATCCGAATAGGATCTATTCTCAACTGGCTAAAGCAAGGATTCCTTTTCTGGAGAGAGGAAATACGCAGGAGACTCGGGCCCTATTAGGCACGTTTCCCCACAGCCAGATCACTGAAGTGACGTGGTTCAATATCGGCATGTTTGACCGGAATTACCAGGAGATCCTCGAACGACTGGATTTCCTTCCCTATGAGTCATTTGAAGAAAATTACTACTTTTTCCACAGGGACCTGGCTTATGCAGCTGTTTATCAGGCGATGAATGAGACGTCTTCAATGAGAACGCATGCTGAGAGAGCAAGGGTTGCACTGGAAGGCCTTATAGAAGAACGGCCAGGAGACGCGAGGTTGTACTCAGCTCTTGGCTTAGCATACGCCTATCTGGGTATGGAGCATGAAGCTGTTCGAGAAGGGACTCGAGCCGTAGAGCTTTATCCTGTGTCCAAAGATGCCTTCGGCGGGCCTCGGTATATCCTGGGCTTAGCTGAAATTTATGAAATTGCCGGGCTCTACGAGCAGGCCATCAGCTTGCTTGAGTATCTGATGTCCATCCCTGCTGGCAATATCATTTCCGGACCTGTTTTGAGGCTTGACCCCCAATGGGATTCCTTGCAGGGGCACCCGAACTTTCTGCGTCTGGTTGAGTGAAAAGGGGTCGTGAAAAGGGGTCGCATCTCGACATTCGACATTTGCCATTTTTTAGATTCTTCTGTATCAGTCAGCCGTGAAAATAAAAATTGCAATCCATAGAGATTAAATTAAGAAATGTCGAATGTCGAGATGCGACCCCCTATTATTGAAATAGTACGGTTCAAAAAAAATAAAAAAAATTTTAAAATATTGCTTGAAGATTTTATAATTATGGTATAGGCTAAGAAAGCCAAGAGGGAAGGAAAGACAAATAAATTTGCTAGCACCGCTCTCGTTGGATGTAATTCTGCAACTAAATGTGTTAATATAAAGGTAGCAAATTTGCTGGCTGGAGAGGATCCTCCTTAGCCCCGCTTCCTTTTCCAAACCTTGGCGCCTCGACAGCCAGCACCCTTCTTTTCAACATTCCAGACCATCAGAGGCGCTTCATAAGATTCCCTAGAAAGCGTGACATTTTGCATAAATTGGGGACAGTCCCCAATTTCCCCCTTTTATTTTCCTCGGTTTAGTTGGGAGTATTTTTATCTCTGAGCCTTTAAGGTCTAACGGCCCAGATTCTTTCCGTCATTTCTTCTTTTTGGCAATCTTCTTGAAATAATTGGGGACAGTCCCCAATTTCTTTGAAGCGACCTTATTTCTTTTCTTTAGCTATCTCCTTGAGATGATCTTTTAACTCGAGGTGGGGGATACCTTCTTTGAGCCAGTCAGGAGCAGGTTCTCCCTTGAGATAATGGTCGAAGAACTGCCGCATCCGGATGGTGTAGTCCTCGCGGTTAGCGGGTTTGCGCAGTCCATGATTCTCCCCCTTGTACTGGAGCATGACTACGGGCTTCTTGAGCCTCCGGAGCGTGTTGAAATACTCGATCCCCTGGTTCCAGTCCACGGCTCCATCCTTATCGTTGTGGAGAAGCAGAAGAGGTGTCTTCACCTTGGCGGAGAAGTAGACCGGGGAGTTCCGCGTGTAGGCTTCGATGTTTTCCCAGTAGCCGCCCTCAAACCGTCCTTGGCTGCTCTCGAAAATTGGCTGGTTGGCCGAACCCGAGTTCCAGTAGATGGAGCTGTACATGCTGATCATGTTGGTTAATGGAGCACCCGCCACCGCAGCTTTGAAGATATTGCTCTGAGTTATTAGGAAGGCAGTCTGGTATCCTCCCCAGGAATGGCCGTGGATAGCGATGTTGTTTCTGTCCACAACTCCTGTCTTTATCGCGGCTTCAATTGCGGGAAGCACACACCAGACAGCTGACACAGAGGGAGTGAAATAACGGTTGAGCGACTGCGAAAGTTTCTCGTAGATATAGATTACCATCGGGTAGCTTTTTCCTTTCTCATAGTTAGCAGGAAGGAAAAAGGCAGCCTGAAGCTTGTCTCCCTTGGCGCTCTCGTAATCAAGGAGCATGTTTCCAGATGACCAGAGAAACTCTTCCTGCTGTGCTCCAACGTCGGTTATCTTCAGGCCTTTTTTGAGAGAGCTGTCTGTGACATAGTAATCAGGGTAATCTTTATAGGTCTGTCTTGTATAGAGGTAGACTTCGGCATCTTCGGCTTTCCTGACGGAGAAAAGAGCATCATCCCAGAGGAGCATTTTAGCTCCGGGTTTTCCTTTGTCGATACGGGCGACTCCTCCCTTTTTTGTCCATTCTCCGTAGGTGCTGATATAAAGCGGCAGGGAGAGGTCTATCCCTTCCTCTTCCGGGTCGAATCTGTAGCGGCTTCGGTAGCGGATCCCTTCCTTTTGCCCGTTTACGGTCAGGTTGACTCCCTTGCCTCCATGGACTGGGATATTCCACACATCCCAGTTGTCATAGAGAAGAACAGAGACACCGTCTTTGACCCATCCAAAATAATAAGGATAAATGGGCGGGTCTTTGACGTTGTGGTCATCTTCCTTGTTGATGAAGGATGTAGGAACATCCTTGGTGATGTTGTATTTTTTCCCGGTGGACATGTCATAGGTATGGTAATGACCGTCCTCATAGTAGAGAAAGTGCGTTCCGTCAGGAGAAGGTCCGAAGTACCAGCGGCATTTCTCGAGGGCTAGCTTGCGGGCTCCTGTCTTCAAGTCGATCACATAGACATCCTGGTAGCGTCGGCCTTCGAGGTTGCCCGTCAGTTCATAATCGCGGTTATCGAGGCCGATGGCCCAGCGCTGCTTGGGCGCGGCCGCCACCTGTCTCACATCTTCGTCAGCGAGCCTGATGAACTTCCGCTCTTTGACCCGGTAAAGGCAGAGAAAACTGAAATTCTTATCCCTGTTCTCCTGGACCTGCTGCATGGATTGAAGCCGTTTGTCGAGCCAGTGCCAGATGACAAGGTCAGGATATTCATCTTCTTCTTCCTTTCTGGGAGCGGGTTTTTTCTTCGGTACCTCCTTTTCAGGAGCGTCTTTGGGCTTGTCCTTCGCTTCTTCCTCTTTCTCCTTTTCCTTGTCTTTCTTATCCTCTTTTTTCTTGACCTCATGGATGCCGAACAGGATTCCGGAAAAATCCTCGGTCCATTCCGGAGCCCTGTTCGGGCTGATGGTCATATCTTCTGGAAAGTTCCTGTCTTCTTTGGGGTCATAAGCGGTTTTCTGGGGTGATCCTTTGGAGAAGTTGGTGAATCCGATAATGCTGTAGAGCTTGTCTTCATAGTCTTCGTCCTCTTTGCCTTTCAAGACAGACAGCCCATCTCCTTCTTCTGTCCAGGCCAGTCTTTTGTAGATGGCTTTATCGTTATCGAGAGAAGCGACGACTCCTGTCTGCATGTTACGGAGCTGGATCCCGTTCCCGCTCATTTCCTCAGCATCGACGATCCATGCCAGCCAGCTGCCCTTTTTGTCAAAGCTGAATTCGGAGACGTTCCCGATGTTGAGCTCTTTCGAACTGGCTAGCTCATGGAGGATCATATCCGATCCGCTCCATTTTTCCTTTTCTTTTGCCTGGCTTTCGGGCGGATACCTGTGCAGGGCGATCCATTTGGAGTTTTCCCCCGAGAATTTAAAACTCTTCGTTTTCTCGAATTCGACCTTTTCACCCGAAGAAAGGTTCAGCAATCCCACTTTGTTATAAGGGGTTTTCCTCTGCTTCTTGAGCGCTTTCGCTTCCTTTTCATCAGGATAGATTATGTAAGCCAGCCATCTGGAGTTTTCAGAAAAAGCAAGGCCGCCAAACGAAAACCCTGAGACTTCACCCACAGGGAACTTGTATTCTTTTTCACTCAATGTCTGCCTGATGATGACTTCACTGTCACCTCTGGTGGGGGAAAGCAGGTAGGCAAACCACTGGCCGTCATTCGAGATGACCGAGCTCCTGATGTTTTTCCAGGCCAGGATGTCTTTCAGCCCGATCGGCCTGGGCGCTTGGGGCTCAGCTTTCTCTTTCTGCTCTTCCTGATAGGAGAAGCTGGGGATGACTAAGAACAGCATCAAGACAACTGCCAGAGCCCATTGTGTTTTCCTTATCATTTCGACCTCCTCATTGACTCAGATGTATTGGAGACATGGCTAAAAGACCAGGCGATAGGCCAGGTTTTTAGGCCTTTTTTTGCTTTTTCCCTGATACATGTGGATTCAACATGGAGACCTATAAAGATAGAAAATCGAACAGAAAAAGTCAAAAGGCAAAATACAGTTGTATATGTTATTATTTTTTTCAGGAGAGACCATAAACACTTTTCGAGGAACAGGCGTACTAGAAGTGAACAACCCGAAGCGCATGAATGACAACCAGTTATTAAAGGAATGTCTGCGTGGAGATACGGAGAAGTTTAAAGTGATCGTGGAAAAATACAGAGGAAAAACCCTGGCTCTGGCTGTGAATGTTCTCGGAAACCGGCAGGATGCCGAAGATGCCTGTCAGGAAGCCTTTTTGCAGGTCTACAGTCATTTGAATGCGTTTGACTTCAAGAAGAATTTCTCCAACTGGCTCTTTTCGATCCTTTACAAGCGGTGTCTTGACCAGTTGAGAAAGAGGCAGCGGTTTTTCAGTTTTTTTAAGAAATCAAAAGGGGTATATGAAGAATTGGCTGGTTCCCAGGCTCTGAGGTTTTCCAAACAGGATCCTGTACCACATGGGATGCTGGAGAAATTGAGCCCCAAAGAAAGGAGCTCGCTTTACCTCTGGGCCGTCGAAGGATATACGGGGAAGGAGATTGCCGAAATCCTGGGGTGTTCCCCGGGTACAGCCAGGATTCATCTCTTCAAAGCCAGAAAAAAGATCAAATCTTTACTGGAGAAAGAGGATGTTTAAATGCAAATTCATTGATTTTCTCTTTTCAGTTTTGCCCATAAAAAGATGGCAGGATTTAAAGATGGCAGGATTTTCTGGTTCGCCGTCATATCCAGAACTGTGCTGTATGCCGGAAAAAGCTGGCCACCCCCGAGGAAGCGCGAAAGTTATTGATCCCTGAAAATGAGATTGAGGACCTGGAAGGTATCTGGCCAGCGATAAAATCCCGGCTGGATGAAAGAAGGAGACAGAAGCCTCGGGTGCAGCGCCGGTGGATATGGGCGGCTGCCGCGGCTTCCCTGATTATTATTGTTGTTAGCGCGGTTTGGATATACCAGGCCGTCGGACCAGGGAAGGGGAGTCTTGAGCCGCCCTTTGCCGAACAGTTCCGGATCAATTCAATCGAGATCGACAACCAGCCTGCCCAGGCCTTTATCTATCATCCCCATGATTCGAAGACGTACTTTATCTGGGTGGAGAAAAAGACATAAAAGAATCGAGAAATATAAAGGAGGAAAACCATGTTTAAGAAAAAAACAGTTTTGTTTTTTTGTTTGCTTATTGCTATCTCTTTCCTTCATCTTCAGGCATCTGAAAAGTTGAATATTAAACTGAGAGTATACGAAGGCGCCAAAGAAGGAGAGGCTGAGCCGCTTCGATTCGTGACATCTTCTTTCCTCCAGTCCACGATTTCGGCGACTATCCAGACCGAATTTAAACTGGAAGAAGAGAGAGAAAAAATCAAGAGAGTTTTTAATCTTCAGGATGTGAGTTTGCTGACCGAGACAGAATTGGAGCTGGGTCTGAAACCAAACCAGGCCAGCCATTATTTCCGCTTAGACGGAAAGGAGTATTATGTCATCCTCGCCTTGGATGAGTGGAAGGGGATAGGTCAATTCGTGATCGCTGTGAATGAGGCTCTCGAGGATAAGAAAAAGAATATATTGACCACAGCCATTACTCTGCCCGGAGGAAATGCGGCTATATTTGGTTTTGAAGACAGGGAGGGCAAACCCTATTTTCTCTCCTTCCATGTGACCAGTGTCATCGGGCCTGATGGGAGGCTCAAGCCCCCACCACCGCCGCCGCCCCCTCCACCTCCCAAGAAGGGTGCATTGGCTCCGCCTCCACCTCCTCCCACAGAAGAGGAACTCAAGGAATTCGCCAAGGGTGCTGTTATCGCCATCGGCGAGATCAAGCCGCCTCGACTCATAAGGGAAGTGCCGCCGGTCTACCCTGAAATCGCCCGTCAGTCTTTTGTCAGGGGAACAGTGGTCTTAGGTGTGAGAGTGGATACTCAAGGAAGGGTTACAGAAATAAAGGTTTTGAAGTCGATTCCTTTGTTGAATAAGGCCGCTGTTGATGCGGTCAGGCAGTGGATTTACGAGCCGTTTATACTGGATGGGAAACCGACTCCGGTCGTATTCTCGCTTAACGTTGTTTTTCACATGAGGTAATGGGGCCGAAGTAGAGGATGAATTCTGGCTAGATTTTAGGTTTTACCTAGGTTTAGACGAGTTCTTTTCCGAAATATATCGAAAAAAAAGCTGCCCGGTGCTTATTTTGTTTACCCTCCATAATTGGGCGGAGATAAGGGGCCAGATTCTTTCAGAAACAAAGATGAGACACTTGTTTCGGCATATTCCAGCTCTGAGCCGAGAAGGCTGTGGGGGATGAGATAGACCGCCATAAGCAGGATTGAAGCTCCGAGGACCCACCAGCGGGCAGGCTTGCCGCCCCGGCCGGCGATTACAGCCGCTATCCAGCCGATCATGGCCAGGAGTGTTTTATTATCTGTCAGGTCTCCGCCAAAGGGGAACCCGGTCCAGAGCTGGCCGAAGGCGAATTTCTGGACCAGCGGACCGAGTATGAATCCGCCCACGAGCAGGAGTCCAAATGTCCAGAGCGCTAGTTTTCTTGGATTTCCTTGAGGATTAAGGGCCTCGATTCCGGCCCGTGTTGAAAACAGCATCGCCAGAAACATGATGATAACATGGGGATAGAGGATAGCGTCAGGGACAGGATCCTTGAAACGGATGATCACCGGTTTTTCTCCGGACAGCGAAACCTCTCTATCCTGGGAAACGAGGATCACTTTATATTCCAGTTTGCCTGCGGCAGGCTGTTTGGGAAGGCTGCCTACCAGGTGATTGTTTTCTCTTTGTAAAGAGATCTTTGTCCAGGGATCATCGGTTTTATGTCTCTTGTAGAGAATGTGGCCGTTGATTTCCTTGTTTAAAACCTCAATGCGTATCTCCAAATCGCTGGTGGTTTCCTGAGTCCGTTCCAGACTGTATCTGATTTCTGTGTTGTCCAGAACGGTTTTACCCTCGAAAGCGTAGCTCGGCCCTGTCACGCGCTGAAAAACTGCCGCCGATGCTGTGATGAGAAAAGCGATGACCCACAATAATACTTTTTTCATTTTATTCTCCTGCGCGATGCGTCAATTCATTGCTTCGGTACTTCACTGGTATAAATGAATTAAATAATTACAAATATTATGCTTTTGCCAGTGAGACGAATCAATCTTGGCAAAATAAACGCATTCTTCCCAAGGGAAGGCCACCTGCGTCCTCAGTGAAAATGCACAAACATTTACTGCCTTTAATATAATATTGATTAAAATCCAGTTAATTAAAATCCAGCCTCAAATAGCCACTTCTGTTTGAATACGGATTAACTTCAACAGAAACCTTATCTTGCCAGTGTAATCATTTTCCGTGTTTATGGCAAGCAAATTCTATACTAAATCTATAGGATAACAAAAATAAGATTGAGCTTTGGCAGTTATTCTCTGAACGTGTTCATTTTACAGCTCCATCCTCGCGAGTAGTGGGCTTGGCCTGGAAATTTTTCATGGGAATTCAATTGATTGCCTATTTCAAATAGTTGAATTCTAGGGGCTTAAATTTTTGCAAAATGGAAAAGTTTCGTGTAAAATACGATTGGTAGTAAAAGTAGGTAAGGAGGCTGTTATGAGAAGTAAGATTTTTATGAGAGTTGCTTTTCTAGCGCTCTTGATTACGACCTTATGCCTGACTGGTTTGACCAAAGAGAAAGAGGCGCCCTTCGATAGCAGTTGGGTGGCAACTCCGGTTCAAATTGATGGACTCAACAAAGAATGGAATAACGATTCTTTAGGTTATTGGAAAAGGGCAGACATATCCTATGGTTTTGCGAATAACGCTAATGATCTGTATGTCCTCTTCATCTTTAAAAACCCTCGATTCTTGAGCTCGATAAGACACACGGGTTTCACAGTCTGGTTCAACATCCAGGGAAAAGAGGCTAAAGCGTATGGCATTAATTTTAGAGAAAAGCAGATAACAGCAGATCAGCTGATCGCTCGGATGGAAAAAGAGCAGGGTCCCCTTCAGGAAGCTCAGAAACAAAAAATAAAACAGCAGAGTCCCTCTTACTTCGTCTACACCGGCGACCTTGTCGATAAAAAAGGCGAGATCATAGTCAAGGCTTCACTGGATGAAACGAAAGAGCTGCCAGCATTCAGGTCGATGCCGGTCAAGGGAGTCGGGATCATCCACGAGTTCAAGATCCCCCTTGTTGTCCTGGAGCAGGTATCTGCTGATTATGCATTGGAACCCGGCCAGTCTTTGAAGATCGGTTTTGAGTGGGGTGGATTCACCAAAGAAGTGCAGGATGCACTGGCGAAGGAGCAGGCAGACCGAAATGTTGCGGCCAGGGAGAGAGCAGCTGCCGCGGATAGTGTCGGTCAGGAAAGGCGCGATGGCAGCGAGTATGACCGCTTCTCGACGATGGCTCAGCTAAGAAACCGAGCGCGAAAATATGAGTTCTGGACCGCTGTGAAATTGGCCCAGGAAAAGTAATTTTTCTTCCGGTTTGCATTTTTTTCTTTAACCAATACGCTTTATCCCTGTCTCCTCAATCTTTTTGTCTTGCCTTTGGGGTCTATATTTCTCAGCCATTTGACCTCTGCTCCATTTATATGATAAATGAGATAGAAAATTCGTAATGAGAACAAGCTTTAATATGGACTTTTCTCAGTGATTTGCCTCAGGGAAATGTTTTCGTTAAAGCGGCAGATAAGGTGTGATTCCCGAAAAATAAGACCGCTCAAAGGAGGAAAAGATGTCGAACCTGATTCCTAAAATGCTATTAGTGATTACATTTGCGCTTTTGGTTATTACGGCGGGATGCGGACTTACCATCCGTTTCGGAGGCGGGGAATTCAGGAAGGCGATAAACGGCCATATGGTGTTGGGTATTCTTACCCTTATTTTTGGAATAGCGACAATGATAAGCCTTCTGGCAGTTAATTAAACCTATTTTTATTGTAGAGATAGAATAGCGACTTACTCAGGAAATTTGAATTTTTCATTCAGTTGAATAGTATTATTGGGTGAGTGGAGATAAGAAGTTGTCTTTCAGTCCTGGAGGAATGAGATGAATATTGAATATTTCGAACCGTTAAGCAGAGCCTGGAACCGGATGAAACTTGCTCTGTTTAAGCCTTTCGATCTCACCAAATGGTTTGTTATCGGGTTCAATGCCTTCCTTGCCGGATTGGCAGAGGGGCATGGAGGAGGACCCCGTTCCTCAGTTGGGGATGTGGATTTGAGTTTTCGCGAGTTCCTCAATCTCCCTCATAGAGCCTGGGATTGGCTGATGGACCACCCAGGGTGGTTTATAGCCATTGCGATTTTTATTGTATTTGCCATAGCTATCGGGATCACTTTGACCTGGCTGAGTTCAAGAGGAACATTCATGTTCCTGGATAATGTCGTTCAGGATAAGGCCGAAGTCGCCAAACCCTGGAAGCAATACAAGAAAGAAGGCAACTCGTTATTTTTATGGCGGCTGTGCTTTGGCCTGATCTGTTTTTCGCTGTTCATCATGTATACTGTGTTTTTCTTCACCACA
>SMTZ1_10001629_pt1 | contig 22632 bp, 26 predicted proteins | sample DeeMarSWOR136_30_FD_25667 | JGI IMG/M metagenome (IMG submission 25667) | reverse complement strand
CTCCTGTGAAGGAAATCAAACACTGGTTGAACCTTCGTTATTCGGTTGACTCAACCAGAGAAAGGAGGTTCAACCATGACCGACTACTGATACCTCTCTCTCCCTCATCATATCATCTCAAGAGATTGAACGAAGGAAAGCTGAAGACAGTCAGACTCTTCAAGGATAGACAAAGAAAGTGGTGGGCAATATTCACAGTGACAATTGATACTGAATCAGTTGACACATCGAGTCTACCACCAGCGGCTATGGGAATAGATCTGGGAATTGAGAAGGCTGCGTGTACTGTCTTATTGACCAAACAGGGATACAAGCATGTTCGCTATTGGAAGCAACAGGACAAATTGAAACGAATGGAACACTACGACAGCATCATAGCTTCTCTTCAACAAAAGAAGGAGTTACTGCTTGCCCAGAGTAAGGACTCAACCCAAGTCACAAAACGACTGAGAGAACTTGGTAAGAAACGCGCAAGGCTTAGCCAAGAATATGACCGAAAACTCGCTAAGGATGTTGCGGAACATATCTTCGATTTAATTGAGAAGTATGACCTCCACATTGTTATCGGTCAACTTAAGGGCATCCGGGGAACCGCAAGAAAGGAGAACTTTAGAGGTCGAAAGTTTCGAGGAATGGTTCATCGCTGGTCATTTGCGAGGGTGAGAGATTACCTTCAACACAAGCTTTCAATCCTCGGCTTTGATTCCACGAAGTTCTTTGCAGTAAATGAAGCATGGACTTCAATAAAATGTCATAAGTGTGGAAGTAAAGGGTACCGACCAAAACAGAACCTCTTCGTCTGTGGAACCTGTGGGTTCCGTGCTAACGCTGACCTGAATGGAGCCATAAACATCGGTCGGCGTGTTATCAAGCTCATCCCTTCACTTAGAGATGAGAAGACTGGACTAGGAGTTTGGCTTCTCCCTAGTGAGAAGACCATCCCGAAGACCTCAAGGGGCAAACGCTCTAAGAGGAAGTCCTCACTCTCTCAGAGGATGCCAACCTTAGTGGGAGAGTCCGTGGCTGAGTGTTATAAACAGACATCTCTTGAGATGTGTGTGAACACTGAAGACCCAGCCGTGGCAAGTACTGTGGAAGAACCGTCTGTGTCCGAGATGACTGGTAGTCTTGGAAGTACGCAGCGGACAGAAACCAGTTGCAAAGGGAGGAACGATTTTCCTATGATCTTGGACAAAGCACACGTCGTTTCAGATGATTCCGGTCATCTGGAAACTGGTGACAGTAGTCGTGAGCAGGGTGAAACACAGAAGTTTCTTTCGGAGTTCACTCACTCCTGAATGAAGAATCAGGTCTTAGCGGGTTTTGGTCTCATCCATTCTCAATCAAGACGTTTATTTCTCTCAAATCAAAACTAATTAGTAACACTTAAATGGCGTCGCCTTTATAAATAATAATGTCGCATATGTTCCTAATAATAACCACAAGTGAGTACTTATGTCTGAAAACAAGATAGATGCGATTCTTGACGAATTAGTCAGAATACGTAGAACACTTGAATTCATGGTTGAAGATCGATTCAAGATATACTTGAGTGAGGTTGCTTCAACAACCGAAAGAAAACAGATTTGGATACTACTCGACGGGGCCAAGACTACAGCGGAAATAGCGGACAAATTAAAAATCACTCAGAGATCTGTTCAACGATTTCTAAAACAGCTATCAGGACACAATCTCATAGACACCAAAAGAAGAGGCTATCCTCGAAGAAAAATCGATTATATTCCTCAGGAGTGGATTTCAAGTGACTGAAAAACAAGTACTGGACGATATTTCAAACAAGCTAGACATAATCATCAATATTCTAAGGTTAGTATATTATGAAACATTATTGAAAACAAAAGAATTAGCTGATACTGATTTAGTTACTAGAGAGATTGTTTCACATGCCAAAGGTAAAACCTATGGTGAAGTTGTATCAGCAGTTGCTCAAGCAACTAATGTTTCTGAAATGACTGTAAAACGACGCATAGCTGAACTCCGATTCCAGGGATTAATAGTAGGTCAAAGAATTGGTAAAGAGGTAATAGTAACAATATCGCCTGCATTAGAGGGATTATAAATGGCTGAAGATTGGCTGAAAGAGATTGCAAAACAGAATGAGATGATGAAAGAAGTTATTGCTGCAATTAACCAAGCTAGTGAAAGAATTGATCTCACAAATCGCCTATTAGCTCACGTAGCAATAAGTGGTATGGAAAAAGTGAAGGATAAATCATTAACACTATTGAATTTGGGGCTCAAACCAAAGGATGTTTCAATGATTCTAGGAGTACATCTTGGAACAGTAACGAAAGCGAAGAGTAGAGCTGAAGGAAAGACAAAACATTAGTGGAGCTGCTAGATGCTTGATCAATAAAGAGATTTTCACAAGACTACAAGGAAATAGGAGCAGACAATCAGTCTATCAAAGAATAGCTCGAAAGAGGAAAGAATTCGACAATATGATTTCCACTGAAGATGCAGCCTATATTCTTGCAGCACAGCAAGGTGAGGATCTTTACAAGTATCTAAGCTTTGAGGATGTTGAACGCATTCGTCTAATTATTACCCAGAAGAAACGAACGTTTGAAACAATGAAAGAAACACCACGAAATCAAAAACGTAGGAAAAAAGAGGTGGCCATTTCTTTTTCTGAGAAGGATATCCCCAAAGCTAATCTGCCTTCAAATGTTGCGAATGACGCTCTCAAGATGGCTCAAGTTTATCCATATTTCTATGTCTTAGAGAATTCAATAAGACACTTCATCTCAAAGATTCTGTCAGATGTATTTGGTGAAAATTGGTGGAACTTAGCCAACATTTCAAGTAAGGTAACTAAAACAATCATTAAGCGTATGAGTGATGACGAAAAAAACAAATGGCATGGTCGTAGAGGTGCGCACCCAATTTTCTATACCGATATGTCAGATTTAAGACGAATCATGGAACACAATTGGCAATATTTTCAGGGAACAGTCATTCCTAATGCAAATTGGATTGAACTGTATCTAGGTGAGATTATTGAACGATTACGTAACACCATAATGCACTGCAATCCGCTTTCAAATGATGACATATCTCGATTAAAAACAGTGTACAAGGATTGGATTCGGATACTAGAAGGATAAGGAAGTCCCGCTATGCTGGACCGCTACACCACGGGGCTATTGGTGAACCCGAAAAACCAGATCTAGGATTTCAAACTGAAAGGAATTCCATTTTCAATGATTTCAGAAGATATTCGTTCTTTCCATCTCTCAAGAAACGCTGTTTCTTCAATCCTTTGTTTACCATCCATTCTGAGATTGTCGGGAAGCATACAAGCAATCCCATCAATGACAGGATACCATCTACCGCATTTTGGACATGTTATTAACGCTTCGTCGATTTCTTCGATATTCTCACCTTCAGACTCTAGATCATGTGAGGTGAAGACTTCTAAATCTAGTTCACTTCTACAGTCGCTTACAGGACAGGCGAGTATGTCCATCAACCAGCGTTTCATTCATATCACATCTGTGGCTGGCGTCGAATAATCAGTTGCCGTTAAAAATCATTCTAGCAACTGTACTCAAAGTGTTCAACCCGAAAGGCTATTTGGGTGACTAGCTGCGCCTCATGCATCCAGTTGTTTAGAGGATTCTCCAATGGAATACAAGCATCCCTGGATACCAATGACAAAAGCCACCGAGAAAGACATGCTAGAGTCAATTGGTAAGAAAAGTCTTGATGATCTGTTCTCAAACATACCCGAGAAGTTCAAGCTACCTCGTGATTTGAATCTCCCTCGTTCTCACAGTGAGATGGAAGTCACTAGAAGAATACAAGAGCTTGCAGGTAAGAATAAACCAGCTGACAACGGTCGAGTCTTTCTTGGGTCTGGAATAGGCATGCATTATGTCCCAGCTATTGTTCCTGCACTTGCTACTAGAGCTGAGTTTCTCACATCATATACAAGCTATCAAGCTGAAGTCAGTCAAGGTATGCTTCAGACCTTATTTGAGTATCAAAGTCTTCTAGCTGAGATTCTAGAGATTGATGTTGTGAATTCCTCGATGTATGATATGGCCACTGCTGTTGCTGAAGCCGCTAGAATGACGGCTCGTGTCAAGAAGCAGCGGTCTAAGTTTCTTGTCCCAGGAACAATGAATCCTGAACACTATCAAGTCCTCTACACCTACACAGAACCTGCTGATATTCAGCTAGATAGAATCGAGTATGATGAAAAGACTGGGTTGATGTTGCTCTCAGATTTAGAGTCTAAGATGAATGAGAAAGTAGCAGGCGTCTATATTGAAAATCCTAGTTATCTAGGATTTATTGAGAGTCAGGTGGATGAGGTGAGCAAGATAGTGCACGACTATGATGCGCTACTAGTGACTGGTGTTGATGTTCTCTCTTTGGGACTCATTCGCCCTCCTGGTAATTATGGAGCAGATATTGTAATCGCTGAAGGTCAGCATCTTGGCTCTCCAATGTCGTTTGGTGGACCGTTGCTAGGTATTTTTGGCTGCATAAATGACCGTAAACTCATCTATCAGATGCCTGGACGCTTAGTTGGAATGACCAAAACGGAAAAAGAGCCCTATGAAGATGGATACGTATTAACACTAAGTCCAAGGGAGCAGCATATTAGACGAGAGAAAGCTACCAGTAATATTTGTTCAAATCAGGCACTTGCTGCAGTTACAGCAGCAATCTACCTGTCACTTCTCGGACCCGCTGGCTTGAAACAAGTTGGAGAAACCATCGCATACAATGCTAACTATACAGCAAAAATGCTTGACAAGATCCCTGGCGTAAAAGCACCTGCCATTGGGGAGTCAATTTGGAAGGAGTTCGTTGTACAATTTCAAAAGAACGTTTCTGCTAAAGACGTACATGAAGGTCTTCTCGCGAGAGGATTCCATGGTGGGAAAATCCTCACAGATGAGTATCCTGCTCTTGGAGAATCAATGTTGTTCTGTGTGACTGAAATTCACAGTAAAGAAACCATTGACGAGCTTATACAAGCAGTGAAGGACATCATGTCACAGGGAGGTGCCAAATCATGAAGCAGCATCACCTAGATGACAACAAGGTAAGTCAGGCAAAATGGGATGAACCTCTAATCTTTGAGAGATCCATTCCTGGAGTTGTAGGACATGTCTTCCCTGCAGCAGAACCTGATTTAATACATGTGGCTGGAAAACTTGAAGATATCATCCCCAGTACGATGACTCGAAAAGACCCACCAAGAATACCTGAAGTGTCAGAACCAGGAATCGCCCGTCATTTCACACGACTCTCCCAGATGAACTTTGCAGTGAATCTCGGAACCTATCCACTTGGCAGTTGTACAATGAAGTACAACCCCGCTGAGAACAATTGGGCTGCCAGTACTCCCGGATTTGCATGGTTACACCCTCTACAAGACTCATCCATGACCCAAGGTGCCCTTGAAATGATGTGGGAGCTGGAAAGGTGGCTTGGTGAGATAACGGGGATGGACGCAGTCACACTTCAACCAGCCGCAGGAGCTCAGGGTGAATGGACTGGAGTCATGATGATGCGAGAGTATCACCGTTGTTTCACTGAGGAATGTGAGTTGAGGACTGAGATGCTTATTCCAGATGCTGCACATGGGACCAACCCAGCATCAGCAGCTATGGCTGGGTATAAGGTGGTTGTAATCCCCTCAAGTAAGGAAGGTCTCGTGGATTTAGACGCCATAAAGGAGGCTGCTGGTTCAAGAACTGCTGGTCTTATGCTCACTAATCCTAACACAATAGGTGTATTTGAGAAAGACATAGGAGAAATCACTGACATTGTGCATGACGCTGGGGGATTGGTCTATTATGATGGTGCAAACTTCAATGCCATAATGGGCAAAGTGCGACCTGGTGACATGGGCTTTGACGTTGTTCACCTGAACCTTCACAAATCATTCTCTACACCTCATGGTGGAGGCGGACCAGGAGCTGGACCTGTTGGTGTTACTGAGAAGCTAAAGGAGTTCCTTCCTGTCCCACGTGTGATAAAGAAAGACGATGGTAGTTTTGACTTGGACTATGACTATCCACGATCTATTGGAAAGGTAAAGAGCTTCTACGGCAACTTCGGAGTGTTAATTCGAGCCTATTCGTATATATATGCACTTGGTGCTGAAGGTCTCGAACGAGCATCTGAGGTAGCAGTACTAAATGCTAACTACATAGCTCATCATGTGCGTAAGATACCCGGATTCACTCTACCATATTCACAAGATGCCCCCAGAATGCATGAATGTGTCATCTCTGCAGAGGAGCTGAAGGAAAGGACTGAGGTCACAGCGATGAACATAGCTAAGCGTCTTCTTGATTTTGGTGTACATGCTCCAACTGTCTACTTTCCTCTCATTGTTCCTGAAGCACTGATGATTGAACCTACTGAAACAGAGTCTCGACAAGAGCTAGATTATTTCATCTCAGCGCTTGAGAAAATCTCAGAAGAGGCTCATGAAGATCCTGAAAGAGTGAAGCGTGCTCCACACTCTACAGCGGTCGGTCTTTTAGATGAGTATAGAGCTGCTCATCCAAAGACTTTGACTCTCTCCTATAGAATGTATCAAGAGTATCAGAAACAGGATGGCGATTAGAAGCATATCCTAACCTACCGAAAGTGTTAGAGGCAAGTTGAACCATCTTAGGATTAATGATTCTCGAGAAAAAAGCTGGTCGACATATTATCTACCTTGATACAAAGGAGATTGGGGAAGACCTTCTAGTTACCATATATGGAGGCGATGAACACCATATTGGTGGTGTAGCTACTGCATATCCTACAGAGAGCCATTACAGAGATGCAACGACTATTAGCGTTAGTACAATCACCTTGCCTGGACATAAGGACTATATCGTGGCAAACTCGGCGGCAGAGAAGATTTGCAAGGCTCTTGAGGTTCCCACCATTGTCACTGTAGGTATTCACTATGACAATGCAAGTAGAAAAGAGATTGAGGAGATCATCTCGGTCGTTGATGCTCTTGTTGAGGAGGCTATTGCGCGTTATCAAAAGGCTGAATAGTACTGCGATTTTCAACTAGATTGGTTGGATATTTGAAAATTAAATTCAAGTCATTTGGACCTGTGCGAAGACTCTTGAAAGAAAAGGTCATAGATGTCGAGGCACCCTCCGACTCATCAGTTCGACAAGTAATTAACATTGTAGTCGAGTTAGGGGGAGAAGAGCTCAGGAAGCTAATAATGCACAATGATGCTATCAGTGGTAATCTGATTGTGATGCTCAACAAGAGAGATGTTGAAACTTTAGGTGGCATTGATATAGTCGTTCATGATGGGGATGAGGTTGCCATACTTCCTCATGTCCAAGGCGGTTAGGTGTGGAATATATGGGTCTCAAGTACTATCTTGAAACATATGGGTGTTCGCTAAACGCTGCTGACTCTGACATAATAGTAGGTCGTCTTGATGCAATTGATGGACATCGGGTCAAGGATATTGAAGAAGCAGAATTAATTCTGTTGAACACCTGCGGAGTCAAGGAACCAACAGAGGACAAAATAATTCACAGACTTGAAGAATTAGGGCAAAGAACCCTTCCTGTTATAGTGACTGGATGCCTCCCAAAGATCTCCATAGATCGTGTTGAGAAAGCAATTCCAGGATACGCCGCATTACTTGGCCCCCAATCAATAGAAACTCTTGCATCCATCATTCCACGTATTATGGGAGGCGAGAGGGGCATTCGTCACATCGAATCTGATGATGCCTATAAACTGAAATGGTTTGCAGGACCACCTGACAGTGTAATTTGCACCATACCTATCTGTGAGGGTTGCCTTGGGAGTTGCGCCTATTGTGCAGTGAGATTTGCCCGAGGGAAGGTCAGAAGCTATTCTATTGCCGATCTTCATCAAATAATCAAACGATGCGTTCATCTTGGGTATCGTGAGATACGACTGACATCTCAAGATGCTGCAGTCTTTGGAAGCGATACTGGTGAAACTCTTTCAGGTCTCATGCAGTCAATAGGGAGTATTGAAGGTCCTCACAAATTCCGTTTAGGTATGTTCAACCCAAACATTGTGATGAGTTCAATCGATGGTCTTCTGAAGTCAATGGATAATGAACACTTCTTCAAATTCTTCCATATACCTCTCCAATCTGGCAGTGATCGACTTCTAAAGACTATGAAACGACGTTATATCGTCAGCGAGTGGGAGAGTATTGTTCAGAGAGTTAGAAAGCGATTCAAGAATGCAACAATTGCAACTGATATAATCGTTGGATTTCCAGGTGAAAATGAATCAGACTTCGAGCAGACTCTGGAATTGATTCAAAGAGTAAAACCTTCTGTCACTAACATCTCAAAGTATGGGGATAGACCCAACACACTTGCTTCAACATCGAAGGAAAAAGTTGAAACCTCACTGAAGAAGGAGAGAAGTAGGATTTTGACTAAGATTGTAAATCAAATCTTAAAGGAGTCGAATGAATCATGGATTGGATGGTCTGGTCCAATCATAATCACAGAAAACGGTCCAAAAGGTGGAATGCTTGGTCGTAACGAGGCTTACAAGACAGTTATCGTTCATAAAGACTTGAGTCCAGGAACCATTGTGGATGTTGAAATAACATCATCGGACCGAACGCATTTGAATGGAGAAGTCATTTCCTAGACCTGACTTCAATATCAACCACTTTTCCTGACTCTGCACTTTTTCTTGCAGCCTCAACAATCTCTAAGGCACATAGAGCATCATCAATGCTTACTCTTGGTGTTGCCCCTGTCTTGATACATCTCAGAAAGTCATTGAGAGCTTCCCGAACTGGCTCACCATAGACCTTTATCGTAGCACCTCTCTCCGGGAGCTGTATTGTATCGCCTCTCGTTTCAGGAGCTTGGTCTAGGTGCTGTACTTTGATTATTTGGCCAAATAAGTCAAGAACTAATACTCCCATTGTGCCTGATACATCCATGTAGCGGCGACGTCCTGCATATTGCCGAGAGAGGTGGAAAAAGTGTTCAGTTCCTGAATGAAACTTCACCATGATAGTTCCACTATTGTGAATCCCACCCACAGTGTTACTTTGCGCATATAGCTTTGCTGGACCATTGCTGATTCTTGCCATGATATCAAAATCATGGACACCTATGTCTTCAAAGACATCTCCCAGAGATGGAATCCTTGCAGGAGCAACAAATCCCCTTCTATCATGAATTATTGTTTGGGGCGTTCCGATCGCATCAGTTTCAATGAGAAACAATGCTCTACTTACTATTGGATTATAAATCTCAGAGTGGGAAACCAGTGTGACAATGTTACGCTTCTTTATTATTTCTGCAACCTTCTTTCCATCCTCCAGTGTACTTGCCAGAGGTTTTTCAATCAAGATTCCCTTGATGCCATTATAGTTCGTTGCAATGGTTTGGGCGATGCTGGCATGAGTTGAAGTAGGTGTGGCAATAATAACTCCCTCAGGCTCAGTTTCTTTAAGCATCCTCTCAAAGTCAGTAAATGCTGTAGTGCCATGTTCCTTAGCAACCTGTTCTACTGTGGCCTTATCTTTATCAGCCACTCCCACTAGAACCCCCAGATCACCAAGAATGCGAGCATGTATTCTGCCCATATTCCCAGTTCCAATGATTACTATTCTTCGAGATGACATTATTAACCACTCTTAAGGGCTTCAGACCTCTCCCGTTCTTCATGACCTTTATACATTGCCATAGTCCCTAGATTGTGTTGAAATTGCAGGAATTTTTGCATCTTCAGGATGAAAAATCGACGATTAGTCTTATGACGACCTTATATTGAAATCCGCGGATTGATGTATGAATCCAAGACTCACAACACCTTCAGGGACTAGCCAAAAAGAGAGTTCACATCTTGGATCACTATGCCGCGCTAAGTCCCATTATGCTTCAGAAGACAACTCCCTCCCTCGGACCCACCCGTTCAAGGACTGCGAATTGCCTCGTCGCATCTTGGGTGGGTCCTGTTACAATCCCTATCTCCTTTTAATAAATATAAATTAGCAGACCAAGATGAAACAAGGAATAGATGGTAGGGAGGGAGAGATTTGAGCCTCTCAAGTTGTTGCCGCGTCCATCTTATGGCATGACCATTTAAATCAGCGTTATAATTACATCCATAAGAAACCCGAATAGATTAGATACGGAGAGGACCATGCCCGATAATAGTCAAATACACCCTTTCAATCAAGCAGTCGAACTTGTACCAACATCACCTTATACATACCAAGGGCATATTCCTGAGTCCTATGCTAATATGGTGGGCCCATTCGGTGGTATCATTGTAGCAGTCATTCTGAATGGCATACTGAGTCACAAAGAACGTCAGGGAAATCCTATCTCACTAACCGTGAACTTTGCTGGTCCAATCGCGGATGCTCCATATGACCTAGCAGTTCGTCTTATGCGTACAAACCGTTCGAACCAACATTGGATTGCTGAGCTCACTCAAGGCTCACAAGTAGCTGCAACAGCCACTGCGGTTCTTGCAATCCGGCAAGAAACATGGATGATGTCTGAGGCACGTGCTCCTGATGCACCGAGACCTGAAGAAATTGAGTCGTGGCCGGCTCCACCTGTGCCTCAATGGATTCACCGCTACGACTTCAAATTCATACGTGGTGAATTGACTCTCTCAGACCAGCTAGCGAAAGACTCAGAGAGTTTACTCTGGGTGCGTGACACGCCGGAACGGATGCTTGATTTTCTCTCTCTAGCGGCAATAAGCGACGTTTTTTTCCCTCGTGTCTTTATTCGGCGCCAGCAACTAGGAGTGGCAAGTACAGTATCCATCACAACTCATTTTCATGCTGATTACTCTAGCCTTGAGCGTCAGGCAAATCGCCCGATTTTGGCTTTTGCTCGGGGCCAACGTTTCCACCGTGGTTATTTTGATCAGGTTGCTGAGCTATGGAGTGATGAAGGGGATCTACTGGCGTCCAGTATTCAGATGGTTTATTTCAAAGATTGACTGATTATGCAATGTTTAGCACCATTATCTATGCTAGTATTGCTTTGCTGCTAGAACCCTGATAGGTGAATAGAAGAGAAAGGATAATGGTCCGAAGGGCGAGATTTGATATGGGAGTAAAACGTTTGTGATTATTTGATGACAGTCCACAACTATTCGAACATTTGCAAAGAATGTGGTGGATACTGCTGCAAACAAGGAGGTTCTCTTGCAACAAAGTTGGAAGTAAATCGAATCATTGAGGCTGGATATCCGAATAAGTTCATTGAAATCTCGGAGAACTGCTATATTACAGATTTTGGAGAGGACCTGGTTTGTCCCTATCTCAAAGAATCCGCCTGCGAGATCTATCCAGTACGTCCAATACTTTGTAGGAAATATCCTATTTTCTCAACAAATGGAGAAGAACATTATCTGGTCCATTGTCCCTTGACTCAATATCTCTCAGAGGAGGATATTACCCAATGCATTGAGATTGCATTAGAAGTCCCTGATGATCTATTTACATGTGCCCAGAGATTTCTGGCTCCTTTTGACTCAAGAATTGATGAGCGAATGCGCAAATTCAAGATGGAACGAATTGAACTAGAATGAGAATGGTACGGAGGGCGAGATTTGAAAATATCGATCAAGTTTGAAAGCGCTGAAGATTCTGATTTGGAAGAGATTCTCAAACTCATCAATACAATTAATCGCGAATGGTTCAGCAAGATTATCCCGAAAGAGTACTATCGAGAGCCCTTTCTAACTCGAAAACAGCTCGATGAGATGGCAACTATCATGGAGTTCTTTATCCACAGAAGGAAGGACAAAATCATTGCCGTTGGTTCTTTAGGAACCAGAGATGAAGACACAGCATGGATTCCACTGATGCATGTTCATTCAAAACATCAAAGGAAAGGAATTGGTTCTTCCTTAATGAGCTTCCTTGAAATGAAGGCGAAAAACCTCCACTTCACTAAGATTCACTTGGAAACGGACAGTGAAGCGGAATGGGCTGTGAACTTCTACAAGAAGCATGGGTATTCAATTTTCAAGAAGAAGAAAAATCCGTGGGGGTACAATATCTGGTTCGAAAAGACTCTGAAGTAATTTGAACTAGAATGAGAATGGTGCGGAGGGCGAGATTTGAACTCGCGAATCACTACTGAACCAGGCCCTCAACCTGGCGCCTTTGACCTGGCTTGGCAACCTCCGCAAATAACAGAGATTTAATCTTGAGGGATATTTCCATCCGTTCTCAAACCTGTGATAAGGATTTCTGTATTGGGAGGATGCCTTGTTAAAAGATAAGTCATGATTGGAACAGAAAGAGTCACAATTTAGTACCTATTCAATCTGTTCCCAGTTCGTTGAACTACATCAATTACCTGGTAGTTCCAGCCAGCCACTCAAAAAAGCCTGGCCTTGTGTCAGCCCTATATTGGGGCTTGTCTGTTTTTGTGTTATTTTTCATATTTTTTCACCTAGCTCATGGAACTTCATCACAATGCGTATAAAGTAATGGAAACCTGCACATGAAAAAAGGAGCTTCGAAGGGAAAATGGAGCCCCGGGCGGGATTCGAACCCGCGATCACCTGCTTACGAAGCAGACGCTATAACCCCTAAGCCACCGAGGCTCATCTCAACGCTCACCTTTGGAATTCTCTAATAAAACTTTATCATGGAACCAGCACGCTAGAACAGTGGAGGTCTTATGTTGAGGACCGGTGAGATGGGTGAACGCAATTTTCTGGCTAAGATTAGCAGTCTTGTCAATATACCTCGAGGTGCAAAACTAGGATTTGATGATGATGCCTCAGACATTCCAATCTCCGATAAGACTAATCTTGTCATCAATGTAGATACGTTTGTAAGGAAGACTGATTGGCTTCCAGAGATGACGCCAGCTCAAGTTGGACGTAAGACTGCAGTGATGGCACTTAGTGATCTAGCTGCTAAAGGTGTAAAACCAATAGCCACGATGCTCTCCCTTTGTGTCCCTGAAGATTATGAAGTCGAGGATGCAAATGAACTAGTTCGAGGGTTTTCACAATACGGGCTCAAATCTAGCATTCCCTACCTTGGAGGTGATGTGGGAATGTGTGATGATGTAGTTCTCACGGGTGTCGCACTTGGTACAGCGGCGCCAGAGGATATCGTACCACGAAATGGTGCAAAAGAGGGTGATGTCATCGCAGTCACAGGACACTTCGGTCTGACCTCAGTAGCCTTTGAAATCTTGATTAAAAGACAAAAAGCCAAACCTGAGTTACACAAAGATGCTCTTGCAGCCGCATTTAGACCAGAAATCGACATAGACTTTGTAGCCGCACTCAAAGATATTGAAGCTGTGACTGCCTCTATGGACAGCAGTGACGGTTTAGGAATTACACTACATACAATTGCGAAGCTCAGTAAATGCGGAATAATCATTGAGAATCTACCTATCACTTCTGAAATCGAGTTCTTTTGTCGAAACAAGAAGCTTTCAACCATGAAGATGGTGATGCAGGGTGGAGAAGAGTTTCTCCTCGTTCTTTCAATACCTCCTGAGAAGTACGATGATGCACTTGATGTTGCCAGAAAGAAAAAGGTCAACTTGGTAAGAATTGGATATGTTACAAAGGGGAACCAAGTTACCTGGGCATCTAAAGAGGGATCAGTGCCAATTCCTTTTGCAGGATATGATAGCTTCAAGGAATGGAACTAATTATCGATGGGTGAAATAGATGCAGGTGGAACGTATTGCGCTGGTCGATGGATATGTCGATGAGCCTACATGTCTTGGTGTTCCACCCTATGTCAGCATCTACCCACGTTATATTGCTGGTGCGATCTGGACAAAAGCCCCAAGGACTGAGATTCTTTATCATACAATTGACCAAGTCCGCGATAGCTTCCAAAAAGCACAGCACCTCTGGTCAAAGACAGATCTCATCATTCTCATCGCAGGAATGATTGTTCCTGGTAAATATGTGGGAGGTACTCCAATCTCGGTCAGAGAGGCTAGAGAGCTTCTTTCAGCATCTGAACTTGAAGACATACCTAAGATGCTCGTAGGACCATGGGCTAGGTTTGGTTGTGGTCTTGAGGGCGGAAAACTTGCTTTAAGCTCAGAGGCACTCAGACCACCTATTGACTACATTGTTACTGGTGATCCAGAACTGGTCATAGCTGAGGCTCTCGAATCTAAGGAGGACCTCGACTCAGTCAATCTATCTCTGACCCGTGAGAATGCGGATCAAATCGAGGGTTTCATTAAGAAAGGAGTTTCTATTGTCCAACAACATCCTGGTTTCCATATTGGCCACATCATTTGTGAAATTGAATCATATCGCGGGTGTCCTCGGTTTCTGACTGGTGGATGTACATTCTGTGTTGAACCATCTTATGGACCACCTCAAGAAAGAACTCCCACTTCAATAGCCAAAGAGATTCAAACATTGTATGAACTGGGACTCAGAGCTTTTCGAATTGGTCACCAAGCAGACCTTTTCACATTTGGATCCTTAGAGATGGGCGTGGTTGAATTTCCAACTCCAAATCCAGATGCAATTGAGAACCTCTTTTCAAAGATTCGAACAGGTGCTCCTGACCTAGATGTGCTTCATATTGACAATGTTAACCCTGGTACAATCTCGCATCACCCTCAAGAATCGAGGGAAGTAGCTAAATCTATCATGAAATATCACACCCCTGGGGATGTAGCTGCATTTGGTGTTGAATCCACAGACCCTGAGGTGATTCGTAGGAACAACCTGAAAGCAGATTCGGATGAAGTCATCGATGCTGTTCGAATATTGAATGCTGTCGGAAGCAATCGCGAGCCATGGGGACTTCCACATCTCCTGCCTGGTATCAATCTGCTCTATGGATTACCTGGTGAGTCAAAAAAGACTCTAGACTACAACATGAAATTTTTGAAGCAACTTCTTGCTGAGAATTTAATGGTTCGAAGAATCAACATTCGCCAAGTAATTGGTCTTCCAGGTACTCGTCTGGAGCATGATGTTGGAACGAGGATCAAGAAAAATCAACTCTTCAAACATCGAGAAGAGATTCGTGACACCATTGACATTGCTATGATAAAACGGGTTGCGCCTCTTGGTACTGTAATCCAGTCTGTATTCATTGATGGCAAAGCTGGTAACAACTATCTCCTTCGACAATTGGGGACCTACCCATTGTTATGTGTCATGCCAAGAGGGATGGATGACTTTGTGCCTCAAGATGTCTTCATTGTGGATCATGGTCCAAGATCTGTCTCAGTTCTTCCATTCCCATTCAAGCCCTCACAAACATCTCTCTCTCAATGGAGAGTTATTCCTGGCGTGGGTAGTAAACGTGCTACTAGGATTAAGGCTGCTCAATCTCTGAATTCGATTCAAGATGTTTCAAAATCGCTCGACATGGATCTCCCTGACTGGGTAACAAGAGCAATGGATTTCATGTCTTGAAAGAAATGGCGGGCCCGGTGAGATTTGAACTCACGATTTCCAACTTAGAAGGCTGGCGCCCTATTTACCACAAAATACACAGATTGTGTATAACACCGGGCTAGGCAACGGGCCCTGCAGTCAGCGTCGATTCTCAAAGGACATAAAGGTTTCCGATTGGCATTGATACAAGTTGGAAAGAGGTTGCCCGAGATTCAGACGAGAACCCCGGGCGTTTTGGGTGTGTTTTTGTGAAACCAGTCCAGAGTAAGTACTGGGTGTGGATTAGCATAAAGGAGTCAAATCTTGCATTCCCCTAGTTATCTCTAATACCTAGCTCATTACAAAGGCTGGTGGGTAAATCACGAAGTACTGTACAACCACCGCTAATAGTATCCCACTAAGGACTAAACCCTTACCTCTGCCTGCATTCACATCAGTGAACCAAAGAATCGCACCAACTATAACTACTATGACTGCTGAGATATTTCCAATAAAGATTAGGAACTCCCAAATCTCAGCGAAATATGTAGTAATTATAGTTACAAAGTCAGACAGTGGACTAAGCATGTGGTACAGTAACATCGCCATACCTAATCCTTCATTCCTATTGAGGCATATAAACTCCTGAAAACAGACTTTTGACAGGTTGCTCAGTAACGAAACTTTATATGCATACAAAGTACTTTGTATCACAAAGAACTTTACGATGTTGATAAACCATGAATGAAAAAATTGACTTAGTAAAACTGGAGCAAGCAACATTCAGAACTGCAAATCAAGACGGCTTCACTGAGTTATGGATGGGTCTCATGATACTGGCTATATCTCTCTTACTGATACACACTGCTTTTGTAGGTACTGTAGCCATCCTTATCATATTTCAGGCTGTGTTTAATGAAAAGATAAAGGAGAAGTTCACCTATCCTCGAATTGGCAAAGTGAAACTACGTGGTGAGGCTGAAACACCCTCGGGATATGGATGGATTTTGGCTGTTTTAATCATGATTCCAGCATTAGCATCAGTCTTTTTTTCGACAGTGTATGAGAACGACATTCTCTATCTTATAGCTCGAGGGGCACCAGTCTTGGTTGGGATTGGTCTGATTCAACCATCAGCGTACTTGGTATCAAAATCAGGCCTTAATCGATACTATGGAATTGGGATTGTTTCTTCGATCCTTGGCATGGTTTTCACACTCCTTGAGTCCCCTACTGCTGTATCCCGAATGACTGTATACCTGGTTATCGTTGGTGGTCTTTTCATCCTAGTAGGCATAGCAAGTCTGGCTCGTTTCGTAAGAAAGTATCCAATCCTCGATTTGGAGGAAATGGGCAATGAACAATAGCAATGATCCTGAATCAGGACCAGAGATTGACAGGGTTATTCACGAGCCTTCAAGATTGAGAATAATGGCACAACTATATGTTGTGGAGTCAGCTGATTTCATTTTTCTCATGAATCAGCTTGGACTCACTTGGGGGAATCTCTCTTCGCACATGAGTAAACTTGAGGAAGCAGAATATATTGAGGTTCAGAAGGAGTTCTTGGGCAAGAAACCCCATACCATTCTGAAATTGACATTAAAAGGTCGTGAAGCATTCATGAAGTATCGTAATGCCATAGAGAAGGTCCTCAAAGACATACCATCCTAGGTGTGAGAAAACATCTTGCAAATCTATTTCGCTCAGATAATGTAGGATATGGACTTTGGAGGGATGCCAAGGAGTCTATAGTATACAGTAATCTGTCCCCTATGATGAACACTATGTTCAAGCATCTCAAGAATAATCTCCGCCGAAGTTGCTGATCTATTGAATGAGTCAAATATCTCCTTAAGATTAATTAAACGTACAAAATACATGTATTCGCTCACTTTTTTGAAGACATTTTCAGCGAGCTGGATAATCGCTTCCGGAGTGTTGTACGTTTCAAGCGTGTAAGGAAGAGGTTCCCAAAAAGACTCAACTATCCCTCGCATATAGTATTCTAACGACCGTATGAGATGAAGGACCACTTCACCAATTTCCCTTCCCTCTGAGATAGGTTTGCTCATAATATCGACATCCCTGAGCTGCTCTATCAGTGGCATTGTTTCGTCGAGATGACGTCTAACAGCATCTCTGAGTAATTCATACACCATGCTCAAACACCTCTTAACCCATCACAGAACGCAAGAACATTCTTTCCCAGATCTTCAAAATTATATCCGCCCTCAAGAAGTCCATATCGACGCCCCTCACATCTCTCTTCTGCAAAATCATGCATCATTCTGCCTATCTTATGAAATGCATTGGTCGAGATATTGCCTCCCCAATCATCTTCATACTGGTCAAAGCCAGCGGAAGCCACTATGATATCCACATCCGGTGCAGAGTCAAATGACCTCTTAATATCTCTCAAGAACTGCTCATCACCATTCCCACTTGGGTTATGGATGACAAACTTGGGATCATCACCCAAGATGTTGATGTTCCCATCTCCAGTATGAAGATCAAAATCTAGAATGTAAGCAGACTCTATGAGTCCTTTTGCCCTCAGATGGAGTAGCGAAACTGCAATGTTATTGAAATAACAGAAACCCCAATATGAATCGTAGGATGCATGATGACCCGGAGGTCTAATTAGACCGAACGTTGGCTCTCCACCAGCCCCAATTTCCGCGGTCATGATTGCACCTCCCGCTGCAAGTGTTGCCATCTTATAGAGGAGACCAGGCCTTGTAGAGTCATAGTCATGTTTCACAGATTCAAGTGTACGAGTTCCGTGTGCACGGAGAATCTCCTCCTCAGTCGCTGGTCTTGCCTCCACAAACTCATAATCAGGATGACTTCCCAAAATCTCGACCGCTGTATCAAGTCTTCCAGAAGCCCCAGCAGGAGTCCTGTCATAGTGTTCCTGCATTAAGGGATGATAAACGATTTTCACAGTTTCTTCAGATATCACTCGAGGATTTGTGTTCTTGGGTTTGTTGAAAATCCATTAAGTGAAAAAAAGGATTTAGCGGGCAGACGGGCTCGCAACCCATCCACCCTCTGATTTTTGAGAAAATGTGTGAAGAGGATGTGCTGTCCTTTCTAACCAAAAAGACTGCCGAGTCCAGCAGTGAACTCTTCTTCCTTCTCTTCTTCTTTCTCTTCTTTCTTTGCTTCCTTCTTCTCCTCAGCGGCTGCTGCACCACCAGCAGCTACAGGGGCAGCTGCTACTGGCATAGCTGCAGCGCTCTTAAGAGCCTCATCAATGTCAACATCCTTCAAGGCTGCTAACAATGCTTTGACCCTACCCTTATCGGGTGTGACGCCTGCTGCGGTTAGAGTATCCTCCATTGCCTTGGCAGTGAGTTTCTGACCCGCCTTGTGGAGCAGAAGTGCTGCATATACGTACTCCATTTTTGTTACCTCTTGTATTACTCATCCAAACAGGCTTCCCAAGCCTGCTACTTTTTCTTCTTCTTCATCCTCATCATCCTTAGCTGTGTCCGGTTCTTGCTGCTCAGCCGCGTCTGTGGCGGGTGCAGCCGCTGTTGATGCTGCCGCAGCAGCTGATTGAACCTGACTAAGTATTTCGGAGGGTATTGCCTCAGGATCCTTTTCAGCAATAGCCGCAATGAGTGCAGATGCTTCCAAGTTGGCCCTTGACAGGAACTCATTGAGCATTTCAGGTACAAAGAATCCTATGTGTAAAGCCAGATTCTTAGCTTCCATGTTGGCTTTAGCGATGATGAGTGGTGCAGTAACATCAGTTACTATACCTGTATTCACCGAGAGATTGATTGCATACTGATGACCTGCAAAGAACTGGCTCAATAGGTCTTCAAGATTAATTTCGAAACTACCTGAAGTCAGAACCGCTCCATCGCTGTATGCAGCAATCAATTTGAGCTGTAGCTCCATTGGCTCAATTCCCAAACGTGTGAGCATCAATGCCATCGCGTTTGATATGATTGCTCCAGCCTTTACAGCAACTGTATCATCAGTGATGTGAATCACACCACCTTTTACTCGAGATGGAATTTTGAGACCAGCCAGCTCACTGATGAATGGTCCTGGTGCTACACCTGTGTTCATTGCAGGAACGATGATGTCATTTGGTGCAACTTGACCACCTTTTGCTGGAGCTGCAGTTTTATTCTCTCTCAGAAACTTACTAAGAACAAAGGGATCCTGGTTACTGAAGAAAAAGGCAACGGGTCCTTTGACATATTCAATCAGGTCTTTTATCCCCTTTTTCCTGCTCTTTTCAAGTGCCCTTATCATGAGTGTGTTGCGTGCCATTTTAATGACTGCTGACCCTCTTAGGCTGTCCCTTATTCCTTGAAGTTGTTTTGCTCCAACTCCTTCAACGCCCACAAGACCAATCATCTCACTATCGTTGATAGTTGCAGCCAGTTTATCGACAACATCCTGCTTCCATTGTGGAATTGATTTTTCATATACTGACATCCTTCATCACCAACTCTATGCAGACAGCTCTATTGCTGGTCCCATGGTTGTCTTGACCACGATGTTACTTACTCTTGCAGCAAAGCCCTTGCTTTCAACAAAGTTGAGAACTGCAATGATATTGTCTGCTATCTCTCTGTCACTCATCTTAATGTGTCCCACTTTCACATGAAATGTGGGTGTGTTTCTCATTCTGACACGAACAGTCCGATGGTATTGGTTCATTATGGCATTGAGGTCTGCTTGTGGTGGGAATGGTCGTGGCATCTTACCTCGTGATCCCAAAGCTTGTCCTAGATAACGTCCAACCAGTGGCATTGCATCTACAGCTGCAATGAAAAAGTCATAGCTCTTTGCTAATGATTTACGTTCTCTCTTCTCTTCTCCAATACTTGGGATATCATCCTTTGAGATAACGCGTTCTGCACCCGCCTCTGTTGCCTTCTCAGCAAACTCACCATCTCCAAAAGCACATACTTTGGGAGGTGGGATTAGTGGATTGGGAAGAACCAACTCTTGATTTAGCCTGTTCTCTGGCTTTGATATATCAAGTTCTTTCTTCCTAAAGTTGACAGCCATATCAAAGCTCTGTTCAAACTTTATGCCTCTCTCATTACCTTTTGCTCGAGCTTCGGCAACTGCAGCCTCAATCTTGTCAATTGAATACGACATCTACTATCACTCCCTAAGTGGTTCATCAAGCTGAGTATCCCAGGTGCCTTCTCGAACTTCGGCTTGGAACACCTTGGCCGTCTTACCCTCGATTGTCACACCCATCTGGCCACAGGTGCCAGAAATTATCATGGCGGCTGTTTTCATCGTAAGAGCAGAGAGATCGCTTGCCTTTCCTTTCGCCACGTTTTTCAATTGGTCTATCGTGAGATTTCCAATTATCTTTGTAGTTGGTTCTCCAGAACCTTTGGCTGCTCCAACTTCTTTTAGTATCAACGCACTGGTTGGTGGTGTACCAACTTCTATCTCAAAGCTCTTGTCGTTTGGGTTAACGATAATCTTCACAGGTACCTTCAATCCCGCAAAGGGTTGTGTGACTTCATTTATCTTAGTCACAACCTGAAAGATGTTCACACCAGTTGGACCCAGAGCAGGACCAATGGGCGGACCGCCGCTAGCTTTTCCACCCTCTACCATGGCTTCTACAATTACGTCTTTTTCGCTCAATTTTAGCACGACTCCTGATGCAGTACACTCGGTGCGTACGCAACACAACCGATAGGGTCGACCATCAGGACAGAACTCATCGTAAATCCTGCGAGGTCTACTGCATTCTTTGTCACTTTTCTCACCCCGGACATGACGTCAATGCGTCTATGTCAGATTAAGAGGATGAACTCGCTCGTGCGACATTCTGTTTTAAGGATTGTGACAGCGCAAAAGTTCCAGAAGGTTTCAGAGTTTCACTCCTCATCTGGTTCATGAGCCCAGAATGAGTCCTCATCATCTAGCTGGTCTTTGTCAATGACTGCCACTGTCACACCTTCTTCAGGAACCTCAGGTTCTTCCTTCTTTGCCGCGCGTTCCACAATCTTAGCAAAATCAGCGTGGACCCTTACAGGTATGGTGTAAGGGCTATCAAGTAGTTCAAGGATAAGCTCCTCTTTCCCTGCATCCACACGTACAACCTTTGCACGTTCACCCTTGAATGGTCCAGAGATGATCTCTACCACATCGTCGACTGAGATACCTTCAGCAGCAGGTGGAGGTGCTAGGAATTTATCGATTTCCTCAATACTGACCTTACCACCAACTCGACCTCTAACATGGGGGACTCCAGAGATAGCAATCTCTACATCTCTGAACTCAGTTGTTTCTATGAAAACATAACCTCTGAGTGTTTCAGGAACAAGTATTGCTTTTACACGACCTAGAAGCTGATTCGTTGATACTAGTTCAGGTTCTCCCGTTTTCTTTTTCTTTTTCTTGCAGTTCTTTATATGATCCTTTGTGGCTTTTTCAGATGAGAATTCCTCTAAGCAGAATGGACATCGCCACACATCAGTCTCACCAATCACTGCTGTTGTGATTAAATCCGTGACGCTGCGCTCTTGTCCGATTGTCGTACGCACTGCATAGATACTTGTGCCTGTTTCCAAGGGAAAACCCTCCAAATGATAGAAGCTTCAAGCTCCAAAAGGTGGTCTATTAATAGACGCCCCAATTACCTGTGATCAGGGTCATGATAATTTGGATTATGAAGCTGACCATTCCTACAAGGACCATAGCAAGTAGACTGACTCTGGTGCTCATCCAGAGTTCTTTTCTGGATGGTTTTGTGGCCAGTTTCAGAATACGCCTGCTCTCGTTGATGAACTCACCAACACCCATATCTTTCACGTCCTTGAATTATTCTGCCTAAACAGTCGTAGGAGTCGGTTGCAGTCAACCTTGGTTCTCTTTTAACATTTGCTGAGTATCCAAATTTTGTTATGTGAGCTTTGGTATACCAAGGTCGCTCTTAAGGTCATCCACTAAAGGAGTGAATGGTTCTGTTTTGTCAAAGACATAGGGAGAACTCACACCTGAGGCAATAATAGTCACCCTTAATCTGTCATCTAGCTCTGGCACTATAAGTGCACCATAGATAATCTCAGCACCTGGATTGACCTGTTCTGTGACAATCTCAATCACTCGTTTCGCCTCTGATAACTGTAAGTCCGCATTTCCACTGACGTTCACCAAAATATTCCTTGCATTCTCGATTGATACGTCTATCAATGGATTCCGGAGTGCATTAATTACTGCATCCTCTGCTCTATCCTCTCCTC
>SMTZ1_10001627_pt1 | contig 22636 bp, 18 predicted proteins | sample DeeMarSWOR136_30_FD_25667 | JGI IMG/M metagenome (IMG submission 25667) | reverse complement strand
ATGAACGATCTGACGGTCGATGTGGAGGGAAAAGAGAAAGTAAAGATTTTCTGTGAGTGAAGGGGAAGAATACACAATGGATAAATCCTTTTTAGAGAGGTGTTTGATCATTCCTCTGACCGTCCTTCTCTTCGCTCCTTGCTGCAGCAAGCGGGCACAGTCAGAGGATAAAAAAGGATACCAAGAGCCTTCTCGCTTCGCGCACGTTCGTGAACCTGCAGTCTCCGGTAGTTTCTATCCGAATGATCCGCAGGACCTTCAGGCACTTGTGCATTCTCTCCTGCACGCAGCAAGGGAAGATCCCGGTCGGACACAGATCAAGGACCCGGTGCGAATGATACTCGTGCCGCACGCAGGGTATGTATTTTCTGGAAGGACCCAGGCCTATGCGTATGCAGAACTTTCCAGAGAGCATTACGATACGGTCCTGCTCATCGGCTCTCCACACAGAGTTCCGGTGAACGGTGCTTCGGTCTACTGCGGAGACGGATTCAGGATGCCGTGGGGTATTGTTCCGGTGGACAGAGAGCTTGCTGAGGCAATTGTACGAAGCTCAGACCTGATTAACGGTGATGAACTTCCCCATCTGCTGGAACACTCCCTCGAAGTGCAGCTCCCCTTTCTCAATGCTGTTCTCGAAAGCTTTTCAATTGTCCCGATCCTCATCATGGGAAATGAAAAAACTCTCGATGAAGTCGCTGATGCAGTCCTGCGTACAGTTCAAGAGGCCTCTCCTGAACGAAAAATTCTCTATGTGATCTCTACTGATCTCTCTCACTTTCCGAAAAAAGGGGACGCGATCCGGTGTGATAGGGAGATGGTGGATGCATTCATGTCCTTAGATGCAAACAGGCTTCTCGAAAAAGAGTATGAAATCATGAAAAGAGGAATTCCCAACCTCGCCTGTACAATGTGCGGGATCGATGCGGCATATGTCGGGCTCAAGATCGCCGGCGCCATCGGTGTCCGGAAAGCAGCACTTCTGCACATGAGTGTGAGCTCTGACGCAGGTATCAAGGGGGCTTCTGAGGATCGGGTTGTGGGATACGCAGCAGTTGCGCTCCTTTCGAATAGTCTTTCCAACACAGGCAATGAGTTTGAACCGCTCAGTAAGGGAGAGGAGGAGTTTCTGCTCAAGGTTGCTCGAATATCGATAGAGGAATACCTCAGAAACGGTAGACTGCCGGATTTCCATGTTCCCGTCGAATATGCTACCCATCTTAACGAAAGGCGTGGGGTATTCGTGACCCTTTATAAGGGGTCATCCACTGGGGAATTCTCTTTGAGAGGATGTATCGGGTGCCACACCTCAGATCTCCCTCTGCTTAGGGCAGTGGAGTTGATGGCGATAAGGAGCGCGTTTCAGGATCCCCGGTTTCCTCCAGTCAGAGCCGAGGAGCTCAAAGAGATCAGCATTGAGATATCGGTCTACCTTACCGGCCTTATTCCTTTGAGTTCAATACAGCGATTCGTGCCGGGAAGGGACGGAATCATCCTCCAAAAGGGAAGCAGAACTGCTACCTTTCTCCCCCATGTGGCACTTTCGCAGGGATGGACAAGAGAGCAGACGCTTCAAAACCTCTGTCTTAAAGCTGGTCTTGCACCAGATGCATGGAGACAGCATGGTGTTCAGTTCTTTGTATATCGAACACAGGTCATCCATGCGAGATGACCATATTCTGATAGGTGAATTCACAAAATATTACATGCAGTGTGCATTTATTTTTTACTTGATCTGTGTGTTAAAAGCGTGCTATAATCTCCAACATATATAAAAAGTTTGATAGTTATTTTATTTAACCACAAAATAAGGAGAAGTACCAATCTTATTGATGAGCACGCATCTCTTGTATGTGGTTAGCTCCTTATTTTATCAAGATTGAGGAGGGGGCTGATGATGGATGCCAAAGAAAAGAGAAAATTTGATAGAATACCAAATAATGATCTACCAAAGGTTTTCAAGAACCTCTTCGTAGATATAGGTAAGTACAAGCATATGAATGCAAAAACAGCTGATGTGAGTACCAGAGGTGTAGGAGTTTTTCTATCTGTACCTCAGGAGATAGTAGGGAGAAATGATAAAGTCGTAATGCATTCTTCGGATGATCAACATGAGTTTACCGGTCAGATTGCAAATATTAAGAAACTTCAAGAAGATTACTATAGGCTGGGTGTTTCATTAAAAGTTGAACAGTGAGAAAAAGCAAGTGACAAGATTTACGCTCGCACTGATGATTTTTCCCTCCCGATACCTCATTAATAAATAGATAAATAGTGTTTCATAATCCTACATGTTCATTCTATGAGTGGATAATTTGTAGCCTCCTCCGTGGGTAACAAGGGAGGAGGCTGTAAATCAAGGAAAGATTTTCTATACGGATAGTTAACTTATTTTTTCTTTTGTGTTTTGGATCCGCGCTATAATCAAGGTCTTCCAATGGTAGTTCAATCTTGATACCCCTTGCAGTGTCTTGTTCTATAAGCCAGAATATTAAGTTGGCTTCATCGAAAATAAGTTAATTCAACAGCAGTGCGAATGCCAGGTGATATATGGTTTTTCTCAAAAGTCTTTATCATATAATCAGAGGGTGCCGATCCTTATTGCCCACCATGATTACCTGATCTGATTGAGAAGATGATTGCATTCGGCAATGTTCTTTTCATTAAGAACAAAGGCACCCTCTTTCGTATACATATATTCAATTCGATCATGATATGCTTTGCATATCTTGTATCTGACCAGTTTCATGGTAGAGTTGACCATCTTGTTTTTTTCGCTGAACTGCCCACGGATTATCTGAAAGGTGGACGGGATCCAATTACTCGGGAATCTTCCTTTATATTCATTTATATGTTCAAAGGATAGCAGCGAGCTCTCTATTTCCTTCAGCAATTTCTCAGGATTCTGGATGTGTTTCTGTCTGGCAAGTCTGTAAACAGTACCGCTGTCAAGAGTGATAAGTGCAGAGGTATACCTTCGATGATCATTATAGACCATGACCTGTGTTATAAGGCTGGAGCTGTTGAGTATCGCTTCCTCTATCTCCTCTGGTGAATATTTTTCGCCTTCTTTGGAGATGAGGAGGGCCTTTTCTCTACCAACGATAACGAGGAATCCGTCACTATCGATGTAACCGAGGTCACCTGTGTATAGCCATCCTTGTTTTATAATTTCTGCGGTGGCTTGAGGGTTTTTGAAATAACCCTTCATCACGTTCGGGCCCTCAATTACAATCTCACCGGTCTGTCCGGTCTTCGCTTCGTTGCCGTTAGGAAGCAGGATTTTACACTTGACTGAAGGTGCTATTACGCCTGAAGTTCCCAGCTTATACTTTTTCACTGTGTTGGATGATACGACAGGGGCGGCCTCAGTTAGACCATACCCCTGGAATATCGGGATGCCAATCGTATGGAAAAATTCCTGCTGGCTTATATCAAGAAGCGCACCGCCACCGATACAGAAGGCAATATTTCCTCCGAAGATTGAACGCACCTTTCTGAAAACGACTATATCTGCAAATTTATAGGGAAGAAAATTCAGTATGCGAGAAAAGAGGGGAGGTCGTTGATAACCGTTCCCGTTGTATCGGATACCGCAATTCAACCCGATATTGAATATGGTGGAGGCCACTATTCCTTTTTTTTTAATTCCATCTCTGATCATTTTCATGAAATTCCCTGAAAGGGCAGGTACGGTCAACAAGAAATGCGGTTTTACTTCCATGAGATTCACCGGTAAGTTTTTTAATACGGAAGCTTTCCCACCTCTCATGTCAATGAAATGAACGGCGATTCCCCGCAGGAGAGGGGCGTAAATATTTACTGTATGGGCAAACGAATGATCGCAGGGGAGGATGACAAGAGTTCTCCACCCGATAGGTACAGGGAACAGCGCTGCTGCATCCTGACAGTTGGTGACATAATTGTGATGTGTCAGCATGATTCCTTTCGGATTCCCTGTAGTCCCTGATGTATAGCTGATAGTGACGATATCATCTTCGCAAATCTGGGTAATGGAGTTTTCGAGTTGGGTTTCGTACTCAACAAGTTGGCGCCCATGTTCCAGTGATTTCTCAAATGAAACAAGCCTGAACTCATTTGGCAGCCCATGGAGTTTGGCCAATACCTTTTCTGTGTCGTTATCTAAGTAAATGATATGGAAATTCTGTTGTTTAAGTTTTGGAAGAATATCAAGTATAAGGTCGACCGTGTTGGTAGACACAACAATCCCTCTGGCACCGGAATGGATAAGCCGGAACAGAACCTCTTCGGGAAGCAATCGGATTGAAAGCGGGACCGAAATGAGCCCTGCCATGAGCAAACCGTATTCTACGATAACCCAGCTGCTTCGTCCTTCAGAGAGGAGTGCGACTGGCGTTTGCCTTGGAAATCCAAGGGAGAGGAAATATCGGGCCATATACCGAGCTTCCTCATACACGATTTTAAAACTCTTCGATCGGTAGCGGTCCTGTTTTTCTACAAGGTATGGAAAGTCTGCATATTTCTGGGCGGCTTGTTTGAGTATAGAAATGATGTTGGTCATTGCAACTTCCTTTTGTTATTAAGGCTATTTTCTATTACGGCATAGAGCTCAGTCTGCTTGCCTCGATCCCAATCAGCATAGATATTTTTTGAAAGTGTTACATCTAAGGGGAGAGATTTCAATTTATTTATGTTAAATAGTTGGAGGATATTCTTTGCATATTTCTCACAAAGCCACGCTTCACCCGGTTGCATGAAATGACTTCTCATTTCCTTATAAATGGTTACGAAATTGTCTCTATAAATATTACCAAATGATATATTTAAAAATTCACAGGGCTGTAGATCCCCTTTTGCATTGATGTAGAATCGATCCGTGCCACCAGCGGTGCAGCCAAACATAGTCCTGTCCTCTTCGATGATTTGAGCGGAAATAGCAGGAAAGTCCCTGAATGCTTTTGATCCATTATATGTATTCACGAATGATTTAATGTGAATAAAGTCCTCATCGCTGAACTGGTCTACTCCGCTTTCCAGCCATCCACCTGCTGGCTTTGGTTTAATTATCTGTATGATCGCTGCATGCAGTTCTTTGGACGTTTCCATTAATTTCTCGAAAACACCATTATAAAAATCACTTTTACCGAGACACATGTTGAATGAAACCGGAATCCCTGCCTCATGGCATAGATCGACACCCTTTATCATGGTACTCCAAGCGCTCTCTGATCCCATAAAGGCATTGAATTGATCTGGATATGGAGAATGCATGGAGAACATCACAGCAGTGAGATTCAATTTTTTTAACTCTTTTAGTCTTTCCAGTGTCATGCCATCACCCGTGGAGTTTACCCATACTTCAGACCTGTTATCAATTGATTCACAAATTTTTCTCAATCTATTGTAAACAAGGAACGGTTCACCGCCTTCAATATTGAAAAATGCAACACCCATATCTTGAAGTTTTTTAACCACTTCTATAAGAGATTCAATGTTTACATCCTTTCCGATATCTTTTTTTTGATAGCAGTGCTCACACTTGAACCGGCAGGCTGAGGTAATCGAAACCAGTACAGTAGAATCCGGTAATTTTTCATCAAAAGTCAGGAATTTTCTACATGCTGTGAAGAAGGCCTTTGAGGGAAACCCCGGAATATAGAGACCGAGTCTTATATGTTTCCCAATTTTAACGAATTTATTATGCTGGAGTTTGGATAAAAAATACAGAAGTCTCTTTAAAAACAGTAAAAAGCTTTTTGTAGTTATCCTCCCATAAATCAGCTCAAGAAGAAAATGCAGGAACACTCTCAGTTCAACTCTGAAGTAGAATAGCTTTTTCCTGATCCCGGTGATATTTTTTGTGTTTTTCATGGTTGTATCTCCCTCTATAAGAGGTTTCTATTCCTATACCAATCAACAGTTTTCTTAATTCCCTGTGTCAGGCTATGTTTATTTTTAAAACCGAGCACATTTCTCGATTTTTTTACAGAATACTCTATGTTGTCGTAAAAGAGGTTAACTCGTCCCCTGGTGAGGAGGGGCGGCTTTTTTGATCCAAAGGCGCTATAGAGCATTTCCATCAGGAAACCAATTGGATAAAATACACACTTGGGGAGCTTTATAGGATTCTTAAGTCCTGCCTCCTCGCATAAGAGCCGATAAATCTCATGCATGGGCTCTGCTCTTTCGTTTCCTATAATGAATCTATGAACCCCTTGGAATCTCTTCTGAAAGGCGAGATAGTAAGCCTCTGCGAGATCGCGAGCATAGATGACATGAAACCTATTTTTTTTACAACCAGGCACGAATATCATGCCATCTCTGACCGTTTTGAGATATTCATAGAATCCCGAGTGAAATTCCCGCTCTCCGTAAACCCAGACAGGATCAAGAATTGTCAGATTCATCCCATGTTTCATAGCAAATTGCGTTGCCTTCTCAGTGGCAATTGCTTTCGTGTCACGGTAATAATTAAGCCTACAGGGGAAAATGGTATCCATGAAGTAGTGATAATGAGGGTTGATGGGTGAGCATTCATTTTTTATTTTGCTGCTGTTTTCTTCCCCATAAACGGAATTGGTGCCGGTAATTATAATATCTCTAATTCCGTTTTGATAGCATGCTTCCAAAACGTTAAGAGTTCCAAGAACGTTTGTAGCATAAAAATCTTCGTATTTCCCCCAATCACCGACAAGAGCGGCATTGTGAATGATAAAATCAAAATCTTTGAATGCATGAATTAAGGACTCCTTTTCTTTTATATCCCCGTATCTTATTTCAAACTTCAAACCATTGATATTTGAGAGGTCGCTGGTCTTTCTTACAAGACAACCGATAGGTACATCATACTCAATCAAGGTTCGTGCAATGTGACTCCCAATGAAACCGGTTGCTCCTGTTATCAATACTCTCTCCATCTGTCTCACACCTCTTGAAAAAATCAATGTATTACGACGCATAAAGCCATAGAATACAGATACTTTTAAAGCTCCACAACTCGCTGCTCAGGCCTCGCAACCTAGACCTTCAATAATACTCACAAAATGCCTGAGATATTCTTTTACACTATCAAAGCCTCGTGGGTCTATTTGGACGTTGCTTATATCAAAGCTCTTTCCATTTTCTATTACAATTTTTCTCATCGGGTTTCCGGATGTAATCCTCCCCAATCGATAAAATTTTAGGCCTCTTTTTTTTGCCTGATTCATGAACTCGTCTTCATTTTCTTGTCTAATCGTGAAGAGCAGTTCATATTCTCCACATCCTCCAAAAAACAACAGTATCTCTGGAAGAGAGAGGATTTTAGCCAATAAAATGCCTTTTTTAATATAAGGAAGGTCCTCTATACAATATCCTCTGCCATTCAGCTCAGATATTATATTCAGGGCATTAAAAACCCCGTCGCTTGTATCAATACAGCAGGACGCATACTCTCTTAGGAGGGCCGATTCTGATAAACGCAGGTAAAACTTGCTGGAGATTATTTTTGATACTCCGGTTCTTCTTCTTTCATTAGCGTATATATTCAAAGCAGCATTAAAATTACCTGCCCCCACCTTTCCTGATATATAGATGCTGTCACCATCCATTGCACCCTTTCTGAGAAGTGGTTTTTCGTCTAATCGCCCGATGACGCAGGCGGTATATTTCCATTCCCGGGTTTTTCCGAAATCACCACCTATGAACATTGCTTTTGATGCCTTTAATGCTTGGGATACGCCTTGTGAAAGTCGTTTTATGAACATATCATCCCATGTGCTGCATACACTCATATCATGAGCGTAAAATAGCGGAGTCCCACCACAAGCCAGTATATCGCTCATAGCACCGACAGCCATATTCCATCCAAGGGAAAAAGGATCATTTTCACACAACATGTCTTCTGAGGAAAATCCGTCTGTGGAGAATAGAAAGGATTTTCCATTCATCATGATTACCTCCGCATCTGATTCGAAACATTTATTGAGAGAAAACGGATTTGCAGGGAGAGTATCATTGATGATCTTAATTAAGCGTTTTTCTTGATCCATCTCTTCCTCACTATCAGGTCTAAACTTTCATCCGCCATTTGGATGTGACAGGGGAGGAAACCCTGAGGATCTCCGTCAAATTCCACCTCTGGGCATGTGTTGTTCCCGAGGATGTGTATGGATTTACAGTATTCAAGGAAAGCAAAACGATTGTTTTGAATCTTATTTCCACTATATATGAGTTTCAAACAGGGTATTAAATCAAAAAACCTCATATCTTTAATTGTGAGACAGTAAAAACGGTTGTCGCCCTCCTTCAATTCACTGTTTACTTTGATGCCAGAGGCAATGTAGAAAGTTTTACCGACTGAAAGGTTGAACATCTTTTCCACTTTACATGTTTTATCATCCCTGATGATATGAAAATTACTCGGTTCATAGCATTTTAAACTTTTTAAAAGTGAAAAAAGGGTTCCTCCGAAATCCCCGATTTTTTTCCGTATACCATTATTTGCATGACGGGCGAGAGCCGCACCCATTCCTATGTTTGCACAACAGCTGAAGTATCTCGTGTAAAAACTTGGTTCATTCGTAACTGGTTTATTCTTATAATCTGGAATAAAGGATTTTGCCAGTACGATTTTCCCAATCTGAATTTTTACAATATGGTGATCTTTCAGTGTTTCAAGGCCAGATTCTAAATCAAACGGGATGTTATAGCTTTTACAGAAGTCCGGACTGGTCCCTGTATAAAGAACCCCCATTGCAGCAGTCGATGTTTTTCTTCCACCGTCATCGTAAAATCCGTTTAAGACCTTGTTTATTGTACCGTCTCCTCCAACCGCAACGATAACATCGTAGTTCATCTCATTCGCCTTTCGGGATAACACATACGCATCATTCAAATTGTCAGTCAATCCATAGGCATAATCGAGCTGCAATTGATTGAGAAAGGCGAATACTCTATGAAAGCATGTTTTGCTTTTCCCACCCCTGGAACCAGGATTCAGCACAAAGAAGTACTTCATACGACCTCCTTTGAGATCTTCTCGAACGCTTTCAATGCACTCTGAATTGATTGCTCTTTCAGATTGGCACCTGCAATCAGGCGGACACACCCCCTGTTCTGCGGTACTGATGGTGGAACAAAGGGTGTTGAAAGAATCGTATGTTCATAGAGCTTCATTGAAAAACGTATTGTATCTTCCAGGCTGCCGCACATAACTGAGGTTATTGGGGCTTCACCCTCTGCAAGACGGAACTGAAGATCCTTGAGGCACGTTGAAATGAGATTTTTATATCTCCACATCCTTTTACTAATTACAGAAAATTCTTCTTCGATAATGTCAATGGTTTTATCGAGGCCCAAGAGATTTGAAGGCGGAAGAGCGGTGGAATAGATGAGACTCGAGCAGGCATATCGTAGATAATCGACCAAGCTTTTCTTGCCACCAACCATTCCTCCAATGCCAGCAAGTGCTTTACCAAGCGAAGCAGTATATATACCCTGGAAGTTTTCGATGTTTTTCTCATCCAATATTCCTCGCCCCTGATTACCAATGACTCCAATTCCATGGGAATCATCGATTACGGGAATTGCATCATATTCGTCACAGAGTGAAACGATCTCATCAAAGGGCGCAATGCTCCCTTCTGTTGAAAAGACGGATTCTGTGACGATAAAAACCTGACGATAATTGGATCTCCCTTCTAACAGCTTTTTAAGATGGCTCATGTTATTATGTAAAAAAGGAGCTATTTTGCAGCCCACAGAAAGGATTCCGCTTACAAGAGAGTTATGAGCGTAATGATCGACGATGATGGCATCCTCTTTTTTGAGGAGAACGGAAAAAATTCCCATGTTCGCCTGATAGCAGGAAGGGAAAATGGTTGAATCATCGAGCCCCACAAACTTTGAAAGTCGTTCCTCTACTTTTTTAAAAATGTCAACGTATCCGGTCGCGATTGGAGTACCGCACATTGAAGCACCATACCGCTCCACTCCTTTGATCATAGCTTTCTTGATCCTCTTATCGCAGGCAATGCCAAGGTAATTATTCGACGCGAGGTTAATGAATTCCTGGCCATTTACAATAAGCGGATCACTCAGACCAGAGTGTAATATGGGATAGTAGGGATTGAAGTTCAATTTATCTGCCAGGCTTTTATCAATGATTAGTTCGTTATAGTATTTTTCTCTATTCATAGCAGTGTCCTTTTATTGAAGTGTTTGAAGCTGGGGGTATCTCTCTTTCAGGTTTTCTACGACATCCTGCACTGTTTTGAGGCGTGAAAAATCTAATTCTTCCAAATTGATGGAAAACTCATCCGCAAGCCCCAAAACAATCATCATTGCTCCAAAAGAGTCGATTCCCAGCTCTTTTACTAATTCGGTACTTGAGGTAATCTCTACATTCCCACAGTCCTCTAAGTTACTTCTAATGACTGATATGACCCTTTCTTCTAATTGCATTTTTTTCCTCCTCTTTATGCCTTCGCATTTTTATATAGAGAAAAGAGTATCGTGACTGCACCGTACGATATAATAAATAGCCAGACAGCCTGGTTCGGATTATAGAGCGCAATCAATGCAGCCTCTCCACACACGCATGCTTTGAAGTTTACGCCCAAAGAGGTATACGTTGATTTACCCACTGGGTTCAGATAAAAGCGCATACCTGTCCAGATTTGTAGAATTACGACGAGAGAACCTAAAATTATGAATTCTCTGTTGATGCTGATTGAAAAAGTATTTGTAAGCTTGAATAGTAAGAATAAGAAGATCGGAAAAAAAGCTGCTATAAGGGCGATAACTCTTGATTTTCTCAATCCAAAGAGAACAACCAGTGTTTTTTTCCCCGTTTTTTTGTCTCCTTTATAATCCTTGAAGTAGGTGTAGAATGTCATAAGGCCGTTAATGATCCACAAAAACATCAGTATGGGCATGAACTGTTTGAGTACACCCTCTGTATTAACTGGACCAGAGGCATAAAATCCATATAGAGAGGCCATTGATATCATGATGCCAAAGACGATGTTACCAAGAATCCCGTATCCCTTCGCTGTCTCATAGAGGACGTTCAATAAGACTCCAGCAAATAGGAAGACAATGGCAATAGGTTGCAGGTAAAACAACGTTATAAGGGAGGATATGAAAATGAGTATAATGGATACGATGAGAGCATTACGGGGATCCAGATCACCAGAAACCATTGGCCTCTCGGGTGCATTGATTCTATCCTCCGGGATACCGAGATAATCATTGATGACTTGATTTATTCCCCAGCTCAAAAATGCCAGAACCAGAATAACAATTTTTTTAACAGGGAAAGAAAACACATTATTTATAGCGGAAATTGACACGCCTGATATATAATCATAATAAGCAACGCCAATCCATCCAGCTATGCCTGTTACGAATGAATAATACAGGCGCATCGATTTAACATACTCTTTCAGGAACTTGAACATGACCTTTTCTCCCTGTTCTCTATAGAGCAACTACTGTGCCATGTTCTTTTATAATGTAATTAATTGTAAGTTAATGAATTAAATTAACTATCTGTCTACAGTGCTCGTATATAGCGCTGCAATTTAAGTGACTTGATTAGAAGCATGGGAAGAGTTTATTCTATGTATATAATGATTTAATATATTTTATAGGATTTTTTAAATATAGACAAAAGTTGCAGGTTAAAATCAGGAAATTTGAAGCACAAAAAAGGAGTTATCTGAAAAAATAATTTTAATATTTACCTTTCTGAAGTAGAAAAAATTAAATAGGAGGGTGACGATGGAACAAATTAGGGAGCGTGTTGAAGGCAAAGTGGGTATAATTGAACTTATTAATCCACCCCATAACTTCATGAACTCCATCATGGTTCGGGAACTGGACACGCTGACTCTTCAATGGGAGACAAACCCGAATATATCGGCTATTATCATCACAGGTGGGATAGAAGATATCTTTATTACTCACTATTCAGTGGAAGAAATTGTTGCACTTTTATCACCCTTGCAGAAGATCTCAAGAGCGCTAAGGGGGCTGACAAAACTTATAATTTGTCTCTTATGGTGGACTTACGGATTCATTGAGCGTATGCCAATGATTATGTCTGTTTTTGAAAGTGTACTGAGGGTGACAATGTTTAAAGGAATAATGAATCTCAGGGGAATCCACCGGGTGTTTACTCGTCTGCAATATATGCAAAAACCAGTAATTGCGGCAATTAACGGTGAAGCCTTGGGTGGCGGCTGTGAATTGGCCCTCTCCTGCGATTACCGTATAATGGCCAGAGGTGACTATCGGATAGGGCTCATAGAGACTCTACTGGGAATTATTCCAGGTGCTGGAGGAAATATAAACCTTCTTCGGTTAGTAGGCCCCGGAAGAGCAGTGGAAATGATACTGGATGGTACGGTTGTTGATCCCGATCAGGCACAAAAGATAGGACTGATTACCAAGGTAGTCGAAAAGAAAGATCTCATGGAGGAATCCCTTAAGCTTGCAAGGCGTCTCTCCAACCGATCAATGACTTCTGTCAGGGGTGTGAAACGCGCCGTTGGTCTTGGAATTAGCTCGTCGAGAAGGCGAGGGATGTGGATTGAGAAAAACCTTTTTATTAATTGCGGTTTTAGCGGAAGCGCACAAAGGGAAGGGGAGGCTTATCTCCGTTACTTGAAAACTGGAATGAGGGCAAGAGATATCTACGACATCCTGAGGAAAAGCGGTGATGTTTGAATTAATTTATAACATGCACTGATGGGAGTGAGGTGCAGTTTACAGAATAATTGCTAAGAAAGAGGACAATTATGTGAAAGATCATGAGACGATTTCTTCATTTCCTTTACATATTCTCGTATGCCATCGAGCAGATTGATAGTAGGTGTAAAACCCAATTCATTGCGGATTTTGTCTGTACGGTAATTGTACTGCCGACCTACCAGGCGGATGGAATAACGGTTGAGCCGGGGAGGTTTTCGAGTAAACCTGGAAATAAACTCCATCATGCCCGCCAGGTAATATGCGAATCTATAGGAAATGTATTTATCAGGCATGGGTATTCCGAGTTCTAATATTATTGTTTTCAACATCTCGTTCCATGTAGGATTGTGTGGATTGGCAAGATTATAGATCTTTCCAATGGATTTTTTCTCCTTCAATACCCGTAGTACACCATCAGCCACATCTCTTACATGGATAAGATCAACTGACTGCAATCCGTTCCCGATGATACGAAATCTACCGCTCTTCAAGCTTTCGATCAATTTGGGAAGGAACTTTTCATCACCCTCACCGTAGACGGCAGTGGATCTTATAATGGTAAGATCAAGCATTCCTTTACTCGCGTAACCACTCACGATACTTTCTGCGTCGATTTTTGTGTCACCATAGGGATCGCCAATTTTTTTCACCGGAAAGCTCTCTTCAATAGAAATATTAGGTATCCTGCCGTACACCGACACTGAACTCATATGAATGAAACGACGTATACCTGAATTCACCGCCTCTTGCACAACATTCGTTGTGCCATTTTTATTTATGAGAATACACGTTTTCCATCCCTGGTAACCGACGGCACCTGCAAGATGTATAACTGCATTATGCCCATCCATTTTTCCTGATAAGGTATCGAGTTGAGTAACATCACCCCGAACTATCGCAGTTCCGCTTATCTGGTTTTCAGGTTCACCGGGTAGAAGTAAGGCGGTTACTTCATAATGATTGTTCACAAGATTTTTCAAAACGGCTTTGCCAATAAATCCAGATGCACCGGTTACAAAGACTTTCATGTTCTTGAATCCTCCTTTTCCAAATTGCAATACTTTATCTGGGTCAAGGTGGCCAATAGCCCTGTAACAGGCCTTTAAGATTGTTCGTAGATGGCGTTCGTTCGCCCGCTTCAATTTCATGTACCATTTTAGTAAGTGCCGCATTTACTGGTGTCATTATTCCCTTCTCCATTCCACACTTCGCCACATATCCGTTTAAAAAGTCGATTTCGGTGGGTCGTCTCCGCTCGATGCTCTGTAACATTGAGGACTTAAGGCGGCGGAACTTGAGCCCCACGGTCAACATAATGGCGTGCTTTAAGAGAAGATCAAAGCCAAACCCTCTCGCACGGCGGTTACAGTGCAGGTAGAGTCGGTGAATGTCCAGCGTACCACCCACCGGTTGCAGAAGGATGCCTCGTGCTTCTGCAACATCCACCACTTCACTTGCGATGGAAAGTGCAAGACGGCGTGTAGCTGGATGTCTAAGTATCTGGCCCAATAGCTGACCGGTTACTGCGCCAAGCGTCGTTATGACGCAGTTGATTGCCAGCTTGCTCCACAACGCCCCATAGATATTCGTAGATATGGTTGTTGGCGTAGCAGTGTCCAACATTGTCTTTAGTTGTTGTGCCCTTGAAGTGACCTGACTGTTTAATTCACCAATAACTATCTCCCCAGCTGATGTCATCTCATAGACACCTGGTTTGTGCAGTGTCGCTCCCCAGCCCACCAGAGCACCGATGACCCTCCAACGGCTCAGGATGGCGGCCACCGCATCTACCACAAGTCCGTTTTGTAATGTGACGACATAACCTTCTTCCCTGAGATACTCTAATACATCACGAGCGGCCTTCTCCGCATCTATGGCCTTCATTGCGAGAAGAGCCGTATCGAATTGCCCCTTGAGTTCGTTCACGTTTGTGTACGCTGTGACCGGTATACTCCACTTTCCGCCTGGTGTAGTAACCCGAAGTCCGTATGTATTCACTGCATGGGTGATCTCTGAGTTGCGGGTGACGATCGTTAGATCGTATCCGGCTCGCAGAAGGCCTGCGGCAATCACTCCTCCAACACCTCCACAGCCCATCAGCAGTACTCGCTGTTTTTTGTTCTTTTGTAAATCTGTCATAAGAACGCATCTCCATATCACATTACACAGGATTTAAATACTCGAATCAGTAGAAAAATCCTCTTCGCAGCCTCTGAGAATCGAACTCAGAATGAAACTCAGGTATTACACCGTCTTGTTCCCCGCTCACCAATCATTCCAGTCCCATCTGGACTGTGTACATTGCTCGCGAGTCCAATGCACCCTTGGCTTTGGCTGCGTTTGGGTTGGTCGAAGCCGGTTGGATTTTTCGATATTTTTCCTCCTTCTGTGAGAGATGATCATTCTATCGTAAAAGGAATCAACGAAGTGTGTCAATTTCATGGATTCCTTCCCTAACCTGAACATAATTTCTACTCCCTATCATCTTATCAGCAACTCCCATGCCATATTTTTTATTACTTAATTCTTTATTTTATTAGTAATTAATTAAAAACATCAGTTTTCTGCTGTATAAAAAGGCTGCAACCTATGTTGATACGAATTGAGGAAAAAATACTGCTTTCTCTATTTATTAGGAGATTTATACCATTTTCTCCATCCTTTACGGATTAAACAAATGTTGCAGACCGTTGAAATGGAGATTCTGAGCATTGAGGATGAGATTACTCTCTCTGAAACCCAGCTATTCTTTGAGTATCTGGTAATGTTTTCGGCTCATTCTTTTTCTTTTCGGAGGAGCCTTTTATTTAATGCCTGGTGAGAAATGCCGAGGAGCCCTGCGGCGATCGTCTGATTTCCTTGAGCGCGCTTCATCGCTTCTTCAATGAGGAGTTCAACAGCCTGTTTGATTGTGGGAATCTTTTCGGTAAACTCAAGAAGCTTTTCCGGCCGAGGTGTGTAGGTCCTTTGCGCGCTCATTCCGATGGCTTCTTTGAATGGTACAAGAGAGAGTATTCTTGATTCCTGTTTCGTTACTGCATCAAATATCATTGAACGAAGCTCCCTGATGTTTCCAGGGTAATGGTAGGTATCCAGAAGTGGTAGCAGCTCCGGGGGTACAGATGGTTTCTTTTTGGAAAGCTTCTGAGCGGCTTCTTGAAGAAAATAATTGAGTAAAAGAGGAAGGTCCTCCTTTCTCTCCCGCAGAGGGGGTATCCTCATTTCATGGGTGGATAACCGATAATAGAGATCCCGCCTGAACTTCTCTGAATCGATCAGGCGATCCAGATCTCTATTGGTCGCTACGACAATTCGTGCATCGGTACGCTTTGCAAAATCAGATCCGAGAGGGTAATATTCCCGGGAATCAAGTAACCTGAGCAGTTTCACTTGAGAGGGCAAGGTTAAATCACCGATTTCATCAAGGAAAAGTGTTCCACCCTGTGCCTGACTAACAAGTCCATCCCGCGAGTCCAGGGCTCCTGTAAATGCTCCTTTTTTATGCCCGAAGAGGCTGTCGGCAAACATGGTATCATCAAAACCAGCTACATTGATTTCTATGAATGACCCCTGCCGGCCGCTCACCTCATGTATGGCTTTTACAACCAGGTTTTTACCGACACCCGTTTCCCCGATGATCAGGACAGGTTCATCTGTTTTCGCGATGGATTCAACAAGCATAAATACTGCCTGCATCCTCTTGTTTTGAGTAATAATATGAGAAAAGGCCTCAGGGTAACTGAGCTTATTGAGTATCAATTTTGCCTTCAGGTCGTTATACTCGCGTTTAAGCCTCCTGATCTCAATTGCCCGTTTTACTCCGCTTACCAGTCTGTTCTCTTCAATGGCTTTCACCATATAATCAAAGGCTCCCATTTTCATGCACTCGACAGCTGCTTTCACCTCGTTGGTACCGGTTACGATTATAACTGGTATGTGCGGATAGCTATCATGAATATCAGAAAGCAGCTCGTTCCCTGAGATGTGTGGCATGGTCAAATCAAGCAGTATCACTTCTGAGTCACTTTTTCTCACCAATTCCATTACGTCTCTGCTGTCCTGGCAGCCAATAATGTTATTGATACCGTGCGATTTCAAGATAGTGGAAAGACTGTGAATGACGGACTCTTCATCGTCAACAATGAGGACAGGGTGAAACGGAAATAGTTCTGAACTCATTTACCCTCCTTTACCGGCAAAGAAATTGTAGCCACAGTTCCCCTTCCCTGAGAAGATTGAAAAGAAATTGTGCCGGTGTGCTCTTTCACAATAGTCTCGGCGATATAGAGACCGAGGCCCGTTCCACCCTGATCGCGCTTTGTGGTGAAGAACGGATCCGTTATCTTTGCCAGATCTTCTTCTGAAATTCCGATTCCTTCATCCTGCACGATGACAAAAACTGCGTGTTCTTTATCATCAAAAAAACTTGTAATTGATATGGCCTGATCCCTCCTGGTGAGTGCCTGACAGGCATTCAGAACAAGATTGATAATAGCCTGTTCCAGCCTCTGCGTGTTTCCCCATATTTTTGGTACGTTACTCCCCAAATTGAGAGAAAAATTCTCCGTTGCCTTTTTGATGTAATTTTCTAATAATTGGACCGCTGTTTGGATCACAGGGTTAATATCCAGTCTATTCATGATTTGAGCAGGTTCATCCTGTGAAAATGCTTTGAGGCTTTTCACAATTCCGTCAATCCGATTGGAGCATCCTTCGATTGCCTCTATAAGCCCGGGAAAACTTTTTAAAAATTCCGTATAATCCAGGCCGGCTATGAGAAAATCCTTGTTCTTCATTTTATAATCTTCGAAAACTGAGAGCATCTGGGGGTATGCGCGCTTGAGAAAAGATGCATTTAAAAGTATGGCTTGATTTGGATTGTTTATCTCGTGTGCGACGCCTGCGACCAGTATACCCAGTGAAGTGAGTTTATCCATCTGCATCAGACGCTGCTGCTGTTGCCTTGCCTGTTCTTCGCTTCTCTTCCTTTCCGTGATATCCCGAAGAACAACAACTCTGGCTGGCTTACCGTGCCATAAAGTGTTTGAAACAGTCAATTCCACCGGTACCTCTTTACCGTTCCTTTTCTTTATCAGTGTCTCACCCTGTTGCAGAGATTGTTTGTTTATTGATTTATGTACAAACCGGTCCGTAATCTTCCCACCGGATTCTGGCCGGACAATCTCGTTGAAACGGATTTTCATGAGCTCGGAATTGTGGAAACCTATAATCTCGCCTGCACTTTTATTTGCGTAAAGGGGAACGCCACTCCTTGATATGATAAGAATCCCGTCCTGTGCATTTTCAGCAAGAGTACGGAAGTTACTCTCCGCCTTTTTTATGGATTGAAGCATCCGGTTAAAAGACCTGCTGAGAAACCCGATTTCATCGTTGAATCGGGGGGAAATTATTACATCGAGATCGCCCCTGTTTACCTTTTCCATTCCCTGGTGCAACATGTGGAGAGGGTTGATCAGGTTTGTTCTGAAAAGTATGGGAAAGAAGAATAAGATAAAAATGCTTGCACCTATAAGAACGATGGCGAGAGGGACCATGCGATTGTGCAGGTAATGATAGTAGTCGATGTCATAGGCTTCAAAAATCGTGGCCGGGATTGTACTCGTATAGGGAAGGTTCTTCATGAACCTCATTGGTGTCAGAGGAACGTCCCGTCCACCGGGATGAATACCGATCAACCGAGGTGCAAAATAAATCCCTTTTTTGTGCTCCATTCCTAAAGCAGTTCCTGTTATGTTAGCCGTTGTGAAGACATCGATTTTCACGGATCGGTTTCTCAGATCTGGATTGATATCCACATAGGTGATGTCAAATGAGCCATCTTTATTTAGAACTAACTGGACGGTATTTTTAGATGATCGTTCGAATTCGGGGATTTCGTACCAGGTAATGGTGAGTTTATCCATCCCACTCTTGAGAAATATTTCTCCTCCGGCAGATGGATCAAAATTCATTATGATCGGGGCGATAACAGGGTGGGCTTGATACCCTCCCCAACCATTTTCTCTGATTTCTTTCCCCAGGAAGATCATAGGACCGCTTAAGATATGTATTTCATGATAGACCCGGTTGAAGAAAGGAAAGGGAAATCTCAGCTCTACGGTTTTCCTTTCACCGTACTGTATGCCTGTTGTAAGACCGAGATCGGAATCGAACCGAAATGGAGCTTCAGTAATGGTGTAGCTCTGGTAAGGATTCAGTGTATAGTGGATTGTCTTTTCATCTGATATGAAGTTTTCGTTTACGTAATCCCTCTCATAAGACTGTTCAACAATGAGTGCCACGATCCCGATTATTATGAGCATCACGATCAGTGTGCCGCCGACTAACTTCATCTGAAAGCTGGTTCGCTCTTCATTGTGACTCAGATAGGTTACTATAAAGCTGAAATAGAATAAAAGAAAAACAAACCATACAAAATAGATCCCCATTCGGGGTGGCAGGATACCAAAAATCCTTAATGCATAGCCGATGACCGCAACCAGGGGCAATAGAAGAACAATGCAAAGCGCCCTGGCTGCACGGGAATCCCTTTTTAAAGGTTTTATGAATTTGATCAGAGCGGAGCGGGGTTCTCCTGACGAAAGACGGATTGTTTTCCGTACGAGAAGAACTATTACGGTGAGAAATTGTCCTCCGATCGAAGCTGCTAATATACGATAATGATTTACATCGAATTGGAAATTGCTCTGCATCCTCTGCAGAATCACAGAATTATAGAAAGTCAAGTATATGATGCCGATATTCAGGAATGCAGAAAGTATAAGAACAATTTTAAACTCCCTTTTATCCTCCTTTTGGAAACGAGGAAAGTAATAGGCAAACAGGAGAAAAGAAATGACTGCGGTTGAAGCTCCCAGAACCAGAAGGAATGGTCTGATGAGGTTCTGTAAATTATAGGGCTGCCAATAGTAGCGGCTCGCATGTTCCAGAAATATGGAGCAATTAAAGAGAATAGCCCCTGAAAATGCGATTGCGAGGAGGATCGTTGAGGTTGATTTTCCTTTTATGGTGAAGAGATACACTGATATGCTGATGGATAGAATCAGGGCCGCAAGCTGGATAATAGAAAAATAGTCGAGGTTCAAAAAGGTGAACATGGGAGTATCCACCCCCGGCCATGATGATGGCATCACTCTCACGTATCAGGGCATTTTCGCGATAAAAACAAACTATAAGCGGTATTAGTTTTATTATTCGGAGTTTTTATTATATACCCTTTCAAGATAAATTTTCAACCTATTCTTGCATGAGTTTTAAAAACAGGTACGAGCTGTCCGGATGAATCAACCCTTACGTGCTTCACTTTTATTTGCCTGAAGATTATATTTGAGCAGATCATCTCAAGTGTGTGTTTCCGGTAATATGAACCTACTGAATAGAGTGGTTACTCGAATAGAGTCGCTTCCACACGAAAGTAAAGTGCGTGCAGGGCTTGGGCTCGTGCTTGCCTCGTCCTTTCTGTTTTCCCTGAGTAATATGTTCGTAAAACAGATCACGGAGTTTTTTTCCCCCTTTACCGTTGCTTTCTGGCGAGGCTGGGTGGGGCTTATGATTATCCTTGTGTTTATTCGATTCGATCTGAGAAGAGTCAGAGGGCGTAACATTAAAATGCTCGTGCTGAGAGGTATTCTGGGAACCCTCTCACTCTCCGCATTCTTTACGTCAATTCACTACACTACTCTCTCAAACTCCGTTGGGCTTTTTAACACGTATCCCCTCTGGACCGCGCTTGTGGGTATGCTCTTTTTTAGAGAAAGATGGCGAAATGTGTACCTGCTCGCACTGCTCTGCTCTGCCGGAGGTGTATGGCTCATCGTGCGCCCCGACCTAGGCCGTGCTGGTATGGGAGAAGTATTGGGACTGTCATCAGCGTTCATAGTGGGCTGGATCATCAACATCGTACGCTCACTCAGGAAGACCGACTCTGTGTTCTCTATTGTGTTTTACTTCACTGCCTTTACGAGCATAATCACACTTTTCCCAGCCGGTACCCGTGAGATTACGCTCTCGATCTCTGCATGGCCCGGATTATTCCTCGTGGGCTTTCTCATGACCATCGGGCAATTATTAATGACAGGAGGCTACACCTTTTGCAGTGCCACCGGTGGCGGGATCGTGTCGTTACTGGGCCTTCCCTTTACCCTTCTGCTTTCCACACTGTTTTTAGGAGAGCGGTTTGATGCATTTATTGGAGCAGGAACACTGCTCATTTTCCTTTCCGGCTTTCTGATCGTCTTTTCGAGAAAGAACGCACGGATTGAAAAACTAAAGGGGTAAAATGCATTCGATGCAGGCAGATGAATAAGCAGGTATTTCGAATCAATCCACCCACTATGGAATAATGATCGAAATTACGGGGTATGCAGAGTATATTGTATATTTGTAGGAGGCAAAATACGGAAAAAGGGGTGGTCAAATCTCGGCGAGAATGACCGAAAATACTACTGAAGACGAACAGGATTAAAACCGGACGGAACCAGATAAACATTGTGATGTCGGTGAGATAGAGGAGGTATGAGAGTGTTGAATGGAATGAGGATACGGGTTGAAAATGACTGTAAGTATGGGGGGAAAACGGAAAAAAGTAGCATATTTCGGAGTATATGCTTTCTAATACTATTGTTCTTCTTCACTCTTGTATTCTTTGAGGCCTTTTCCTCTGAGCAGGATCTCCTTTGGCAGAAGGCGGTGGAGGTAGCGGCAGCCAATTCTGACTGGATCCCTGAAAAGGTGATTCACTACGAAGAGGTTTACTCTCGACTCGGGATTCGCCAGGAGGTCACGGAGACGCATTCGACACTCCAGAGGCTGGAATCAGGAGAGGTGGAACTCACATTTGAAAAGGTTGTGTACAACGGAAGAGATATCACCGAGGAGTTTCTGGAGGAGTTCGGTAAAACGCTCATCCTCGAGGAGAGTGAATACCACGTTGAACATCCTTTTCAACGCATTCCAGCTAAACTGACCGATGCTCCGCAGAACAAAGCTGTGGAATATGAGCAGAAGGGCAGAACCAGGACAATACTGGGTAAAAGCTGCATACTGTATGAGTTCATCTACACAAACGAAAAGGGTACCTGGGAAGGAACTGCATGGCTCGAAGAGAGTACCGGGATTCCCGTGCTTGTAGAGGGAACACTCGTCACAGTCCCTCTCGATGAGAAGTGGTATACAATTTCTGACCTCAAGATCATTACAGAATACGTCACGAACGGGAACGGAGCGTGGTACCCGGGAAAGTCGATTGTAGACTCATCTATCGAAATGGATGGAGGCTTACTCCATACCTATAAGGGAAGGATCAAGGAGACCTACAGCTTCGGTAATTATCGCAGATACAAATAGACGACAGAAAATGATCGAACTGAACGACAAGCAGATTGCAGAATATTTCTATCGCTGTTACACATCTGTAGACGGTCTCTGGTTCATGAAGGTTGAGGAGGTCTTCGGATTTGAGCGAGCGCTTGATATCGACAACGAAGTCTGGAAGGTACTTCCGAAGATTCAGGCACGTTTTTTAAAATCAGTCGCAAACGTAAACGAAGGTATGCGGGCTCTCCTTGACTGCCTTGCAATCAAATTACAGCTCGAAGGCTTTTCCTTCTCCATTGAAAGTGAAGATGAATCCCGGAGTTTTTCTCTCCATATAGATCAATGTCCCTGGCACAACTTACTGGTCAGGTCGGGAAGGCAAATGCTTTCCGCAAGAATCGGTATGAAGATCTGTACTTCTGAGTATTCGGCATGGGCGTCTGAGTTTGGTGAGAATATCAGGTTTGACCTGAAACATCAGATCTGTAGTGGAGAAGAGTTCTGCAGCCTCCACTTTCAGCACGCAGAAAATGTGGGGGGAGGGGATAGATGAACCTGTACGCGGTTATGAGTAATCATGGAA